>WNGF01000152.1_pt1 | contig 153230 bp, 110 predicted proteins | sample 5400641 | NCBI WGS metagenome assembly WNGF01 (sample SAMN13153371, study PRJNA577476) | soil metagenome | isolation source: 80 cm soil or saprolite under grassland replicate 2 | place: USA:California | collected 2016-06-15 | reverse complement strand
TACCTCCTCAAGGGGGACGTCTTCACCCGGGACTTTCTGGAGATGTGGATTTCGCACAAGCGCAAGGAATGCGATTCCTTGCGGCTGCGACCCCACCCGTACGAATTCTTTCTTTACTACGACGCGTAAAATTACGGACCTGAAGCGAGAGTGTCCCGCTCGCGCGGGGCGCTCTTTTTTCGTCATGGATGTGGCACGAGGCTTTTATTGCAGGGTCATCGAGGGGTGTGAATAAGTCGTGAACAAAAGTTAATATGTTGTCCTCGTCAGTCCTGCAGGCTTTGCCTAAAAACTGGCCGAGCAACCTGAGGTGATAAATGGGCTTTGGCAGCAGCTTTCGTGGGTCGATCGGCGTGGCCGGTATTTAGTTTCAAGACTTTGATTTTCAAATAGTTATGGTGCAGTTCTGGAGTTTTTATTCAACCCAAGCCGTCCGGGGTCAAGACATGCCCTGGATCGCCTCGTCCGGGCCGCGCAAGCGGCTAGAAGAAACGACGTTACGATTCTGTGATCAGGGGATGTGAATAAATCCCTGAATAACGCAATTGAGAACTGGAAACAATGCAAGCATCTGCTGAGAACACTTGGGCTACGGCGCAGCAGTATTTGCGAACGATGCTCAACAATAGTGAGATTTATAATCTGTGGTTTGCCCCTCTGCGGGCGACCGCGCGCGAGGGTGATTCGATCACCTTGGAAGTGGCGAACGAGTTCTGTGAAGTTTGGTTAAAAGACAATTACCTGGGTCTGCTCCGCGAGGTTCTCTCGCGAGCCTCAGGCGAAGCGATGGACGTGGCGTTCCGCGTGGCCAGCCCGGCCGGTTCGGCCAAGCCGACCGATCCGCCCGAACCGGAGAAAGCGGCGCAGAAGGAAGAAGCGGCTCCCGCGGATCGCAACTCCGCGCTCCGGGAGCTTCCTTTCAACCCGAAGAACACTTTCGACAGCTTCGTCGTCGGCAACAACAACACGTTTGCTCACGCCGCGGCCATCGCGGTGGCGCAGGCCCCGGGCAAGGCCTACAACCCGCTCTTCCTTTACGGCGGAGTCGGTCTCGGCAAGACCCATCTCTTGCACGCGATCGGCCAGCACGTCGTCAAGCAGAAGCGGGCCCCCCGCGTCACCTATGTCTCCACCGAGAAGTTCACCAACGAGTTCATCGACGCCATCCAGAATAACCAACTCGTTCGCTTTCGCCGAAAATACCGCCAGAGCGATGTGTTCCTGATCGATGACATTCATTTCCTGGCCGGCAAGGAACGGATCCAGGAAGAGTTCTTCCACACCTTCAACGCCCTGCACGAGTCGCGCAAACAAATCGTGCTGACCTGCGACCGTCCGGCCAGCGAGATTCAAAATCTCGAGCAACGGCTCGTCTCCCGATTCGAATGGGGCCTGGTCACCGATTTGCAGCCGCCCGATGTGGAAACGCGCCTGGCCATCCTGCGCAAGAAGGAGAAGCTCATGGGCGTGGAGTTGCCGGAGGAGATCCTCAACTTCCTGGCCCAGCGCATTCGCACCAATATTCGTCGATTGGAGGGCGCCCTGGTCCGGGTCACTTCCTTCGCCTCGCTGACCGGCAAGAAGCTGAGCATTGAAGTGGTCGAAGGCCTCCTGCGGGAGATCCTCCACGAGGAAGGCCGCTTTTGCATCAGCATCGACGTCATTCAAAAAAAAGTGGCGGAACACTTTGACATCCGCCTGGCGGACATGACGAGCAAGCGCCGGCCGGAGAACATCGCTTTTCCCCGCCAGATCGCCATGTATCTGGCCCGGCAGATGACGGAAAGCTCGTTTAATACCATCGGCGAAGCCTTCGGCGGGCGCGACCATGGAACCGTTTTACACGCCTGCCGCCAGGTGAAGGACCGCATGCAAATCGATCCGCACGTGCGTCAGGTGGTCAGTTATCTGGAGAAACAACTCATGCGCTAGCTGTCGGTTTCGCGCCGCGGGGGGCTATCCGGATCGGGCCAACCCGCTTGCGCGTGGGCGCAGACGAGGGCGGACGGGCATTCAGATTTTCAATTTCAAATTCAAAATCCGATATCCCGCATTAATCTCGCCCCCAATGCCAGTCATTGAAGTTCAGCGCCTGACCAAAGCCTTTCGCACTTACAAGAAGCAGCCGGGGTTCGTCGGCGCGCTCAAGGGGCTCCTTCACCGAAAATATGAACTGACCTATGCCGTCAAGGCAGTCGACTTCAAGGTCGAGGAGGGCGAGTTGGTCGGTTTTCTTGGACCCAATGGCGCGGGGAAGACGACCACGCTGAAGATCCTTTCCGGCTTGCTCTACCCCACCAGCGGATCGGCCACCGTGCTGGGCTACATACCGTGGAAGCGCGACGACGGTTATCGCCGCCAGTTCGCGCTGTTGCTCGGTCAGAAAAACCAGCTTTGGTGGGATCTTCCCGCCCAGGAATCCCTCGCACTCAACGCCAGGATCTACGGCATCTCCCGCTCGAATTTTCATCGCACGCGGGACGAGTTGACCGAGCTGCTCCACGTGCGGGACAAGCTGGATGTCATGGTGCGGGAACTTTCGCTGGGCGAGCGCATGAAGATGGAACTGATCGCCTCGCTCTTGCATCAGCCCAGGGTTCTGTTTTTGGATGAGCCGACGATCGGTCTGGACGTCGTCTCGCAAAAGACAGTCCGGGAATTTCTCCAGGGCTATAACGCCGGGCGCAGGACCACCATCCTTCTGACCAGCCACTACATGGCGGATATCCAGGCCCTCTGCCGCCGCGTCATCATCATCGACCACGGCACCATTTTCTTTGACGGCCAGTTAAGCGAGGTCATCGACCGCTTCGCCGACTTCAAACTGATTACAATCCAATGCGCCAACCAGCAGGCTTCAACGCCGGGAGATTTGGGAAAGTTCGGCGAAGTCGTCGAGCAGACGCCGGACCGCATCAAACTCAAGGTCAAACGCGATCGCGTGATCCCGGTCTGCAAAGCGTTGTTGGATCAATTGATCGTGAGCGACATCGACATCGAGGAAGTCCCCATCGAAGAGGTGATTCGCCAGATCTTTGCCCGTTGAGCCCGGGGCTCCCGAACATCGACCGAACCTCCGCGACGAACCTCGAGCCTAACGCAGGCGAAGACACGCCGGGCGCAGGCGGCCAACCCACTGCCCGGGCAATCGGGAGTCGAGAGAGTTGGGCACGGGGGTTTCCTGACCCACATGCCCGTCACAACAGACGACGTTGGCCCGATGTTGATGGCGGAAGTGGGCGTTCGGATAGCCCGCACCTTCATCGGCGTCGACGTAGTAAAATTCCTCGAGCAACGGTTTTTCCGGCGTGGCGGGCGACTGAAAATCATTCACTTGGGCGGCGTCAGAGAACAGTGCGGTGTCGCTTGGGCAGGCCACGAGGCTCACACTGAGGCAGTGCTCGCCCAGATACAGATTGTAGCCGTAATCGGTGGCGGCGCCCCTGGCTTTGTATTTGTAGATGGTACTGCTGTAATCAAACGAAGGGCAAATCGCCACACCACGGCTTTCCAGGTAGGGGTAAAGCGCGCCCGGCCTGGCGTCGAACTCGCGCTCCCCTTCCGCGCCGGGCTTCAACCATCCGAACCAGTAGAGCCGGCCGCCGTTGGTCGAGCCGGAAAAATAGCGGAAGGTCAGCCCATCATGGTCTTCCCAGTAGAACTGCGCGGCCAGGCCGAGTTGGTGAAGGTGGTCGACGCACTGTACCCGCCAGGCGCTCTCCCGGCTCCGGCTTAACGCCGGGAACAGCAGCGATGCGAGAATGGCTACGACGGCCAGGACAACGAGAAGTTCCAGCACCGTGAAGGCGCGGCGTGGCACCCGTTTCTCGAGCCCCCCGTTCGCAGGGAGGTTCATGGCCGTTCCGCGCGGACGCGGTAAAACGCGCTGGCTTGCGACCGGTTCGTGTCTACCAGGCTGACGGCGTCTCCGTTGCCGACAGTCGCGATCGAAGTGGGCCACCACCCGCTCAGGTTCGTGGTTCGCTCGAGGGTATACGTCCAATTCGTCCGGCCGGCGAATTCGGCGCGCCACGTTGCGTTGGTCAAACGCAAGCGCAACCCGACCACGGGCGGGTCAGGCACAACGAACTGCACGTCATCAACCGTGCCGTGCGCCAATACCGATCCCTGATCCGAGAGCGACCCGGCTTGCACGGCATCGCTGTAGTTGATCACGGCAATCGAGTCCACGCGGAAATCAGGCGTGCCGCTCAAGGATAGATCGTTCAATGATTGGTCTGGCGGCAGGCCGAAGCTGGCCCCGTTCTTGGTGGCCATGGTCCGCACCAGCTGATTGCTCGCCGTGTAAATCAGCGTGATGTGGAAGCTGTCTCCTGGGCTCAGGGTCAGCCCGATGTTGTGCGCCGGAAATATCCGGTTGTTCGTCGATACCACCGTCGTGGCGAATGTGTCGCCAAAGCCGGCGTCGGGGAAGTAGTCGAACTCCACGAGATTGCGCACGCCGTAGGTCGTGCTGACGCCGGCGCCTCGGAACGCGTTTACGTTCGTCGCGCTCACGTAGTTGAGCAGGCCAATGGCGATTTCAAACTCATTTGACTTGCCTCGAGTGCTGCCGGCCTGGATGTCGCTCAGGCGGACTCCAAAACTGAAGCTGAAGTCTTCGCCCTTGGTCACGATGGTCCCGAGCGGCCGATAGAAGAAACTGTTCGTGCGCGAGGAATCCCAAGTCACCGAGACGTTTTGATTCGTTTTGCTCCACCGGAAAAGAGAGGAATCACCAAACACCCGCCAACCGCGTGTCTCCGGGTCGGTGCTGAAGGATTCCTGGAAGGTGGCCGCCCTGCCGAGCAGGGCGCCAGCCAACCAGAGCAAAAGGCACCAGGGACGCACCCTCATCGCGCTTGAGAAGCCCGTCAGGTCTTGATCGTGGTTCATAGGCAACCTGCTAGTTCCCGGTTTCAGCTCGTTCCAATTGACGGGCGACGGTGGCGAAACCGTCGATCTCCGCCTTGCCGCTGAGCACGTCGACCCGGATGAAGTGAATCTCCGGGAGAAAGACGCTCTGGCCGTCCGCGTCCTGGGCCCAGGAGATGTCGTAACTGGCGCCGCCACCGGAGCCCTGGTAGAGGGTGCGGATATCGTCCAGCGTCGCGCCACCGAAGTCGGCGGCAGTCAGTCCAGGCGACAGCGGAACGTGAAAGTCTCCGGCGCCATCGGTCGGCGGGAAACTGTCCACCGCCGGAGCCAACGCAGGATTCAACACGTAGAACTCGACGCCGTCACGGCTGACCGACACCCGCGTCGTGCCCGCGCTCTGGCCGAAGAGCGACCCGTCGGTGGCTGGCGACCCGACCCAATCGTGCGTCGTGACGTCGAAGTCATTCGTGATGATGAACCCGGTATTGCCGAAGAGAGTGAAGTCGAGTCCGTGCCGGTTGTGCGGATGATTGAGCACCGGGGTTTGGAAACGGACGACGAGTGAACCACCGGCGCCGATGGAGACGATTTGGTTGGTGCCGTAAGCCGGATCGAACGGGTCGGTGGCCTCGGCAAACGGATTGGCCCGCGAGGGTTCGCCCAGGGCCGCCTCGGCATGGATGAATGGGGGAACGAAGCCGACGCCTGGGTCGTAACTGATGAGTTCATCGGCATAGAAAGAGGCGGCCGGCGAGGAGACAACCATGCTGGCGCTCGCCAGCAACCACCATCGAGCTTTGAGCATAGGACTGATCTTTCAAGGTCCCGTCGGGCGGGACGGGTTGACGGTTGAGAGACCAGCGCGAGGTCGGAAGACGAAAATGCCTCCAAACCCCCGCAAAACGGAGAATGAAGGCATCGCACCGCTTCTCCTGAAAGACGATTCAAGAGACTGGCCTCATCCTTCTCTTTGACGGAGAAGCTGGCCGTTGAACAATTGGGACAGCCAAAGGCCCACCCGCCTGCTCATGGCCATGACGAGCGCAGCCAAGCCGATATCCTGACTTCGGGTTTGAACCTTACTCCCGCCTTCCCAGCCGACTTCTCGGCCAGTGGCCTTGGGAGTTTGTATCCCGTTACAGTGGCGCAACCGTCCCCGATTCTCACGGGGTTCCCTGATGCTTGACTGCGTTGGCCGGACGACCGCGTCCGGCAGCATTTTCAAAGAACGAGAATGTGGTAGGTTCAAACCCAGCAAATGCCAAGCAAATTCTCTCGCGTGTCCTGGCCAGCGCGGATTAGCGCGCTGTCGCTATTGACCCTGCTGCCGCTGGCGATTTGCGCTGAGCCAGCGGTCCTCATCCGACCCAAGGACGGTCCGGCCTTCCGAGATGACCGCATCTTGATTATTCCCAAACCCGGGCACGCTGCCGCCTTGGACCTGCTCCACGCCAGGACCGGAGCCAAAGTCCTCAAAGCGTTTCCTCATACGGCAAACATTCATGTCCTGCAATTACCCAAGGGTGCCACGGCCCGCCCGTTCGTCACTCGATACGAACAAAGCGGTCACGTCGCAGCGGCGGGACTGGATCATTGGATTGAACTGGCGGCTTCGCCAAACGATCCCGCTTTTATGAGCGGCGACCAATGGCACTTGAACAACACCGGCCAAAACGACGGGGTCGCGGACGCCGACATCGACGCCCCCGAAGCCTGGGACACTCTCAGCTCGGCCAGTAATGTCGTCGTCGCCGTGATCGACTCGGGAATCCGCCAGACGCACGAAGACCTGGCCGCCAACCTCTGGGTCAATTCCGCCGAAATCCCCGACAACGGGATCGATGACGACGGGGACGGAATTGTCGATGATGTTCACGGGATCAACTCGGTCGCAAATTCCGGCGCGCCGACCGACGATTACGGGCATGGCTCGCACGTGAGCGGCATTCTCGGGGCGGTGGGCAACAACGGTCTCGGCGGAGCCGGTGTCGCCTGGCGTGTGCAACTCATGGCCTGCAAATTCTTGAATGGAGCCGGCGGCGGCAACGAATCGGATTTGATCCAGTGTATTGATTATGCCCGCGCTCACGGAGCCGCCGTGCTCAATTGCAGTTTCGTCGCCCAGGGATTTGACGTGGTTCTTTCCAACGCGTTCTGGGCGGTGCGCAACGCCGGCATCGCGGTGGTGGCGGCCGCGGGCAACAACGGCAGCGACAACGACGTCACCCCGAACTATCCGGCAAGTTTCGCGATGGACAATATCGTCGCGGTCACGGCCACCACTCGCAGCGACGATTTCGGCAATTACAACTACGGGGCCAGGTCGGTGCACCTCGGCGCGCCGGGCGTCGCCATCTTCTCCACCTACAACCGGTCGGACACAGACTACTTTCTGCAGAGCGGCACTTCGATGGCCACGCCTTGCGTGGCCGGCGCGGTGGCGCTGCTGCGCGCCCGGTTTCCTTCCTTCGACCACCGGCAGCTGATCGCTCGTTTGCTCGCCACCACCGATTTGCTCCCCAGCCTCGTTGGGCGATGCGTCACCGGCGGCCGCCTGAATTTGTCCAAGGCGCTGGGCTTGGGTGACTTTTCGGTTCGGGCCGCGCCCTATCTCTGGATCCCCACCAACGGCATGACCTCCGTTGCCTTGGCCGACAACGGCGTGAGCGCGGCCTACCCGTTGCCGTTCGCGTTCAATTTTTACGGGCAGACTTATCGACAGATCTACGTCGGGGCCAATGGCCTGATCGGGTTCACCGATTCCGGCCTGGGCGCTTCCTTGAATGTCGACCTGCCCAGTGCCACTGCCCCCAATGGCATCGTCTGTCCTTTCTGGGATGACCTGAATCCGGCGTTGGGCGGCAGCGTGTGGCTGGGGACGATCGGCAAAGCCCCGAACCGCAAGGCGGTCGTTTCCTGGGTGGAAGTGCCGCACAAAGACACCTTTGGTGGTCCAACGCGTTTTACCTTCCAGCTGATCCTGCATGAGAGCCGCGAGATCGCCTTTCAATACCTGCAAGTCGAGAGCGGGAAGAATTCGCTGATCTCAGGCAAGAGCGCCACGATCGGCGTGGAGGATTTCACGGGGTTGATCGGGACCAAGTATTCCTACAATCCCACGGTTGGCTCGGTGACGAATCATCAGGCGATCCTGTTTGTGCCGGGGGGCGCCGGCTCGCCAGAGCCAAGTGTCACTGGCCTGGCCGGACCTGAACCGGGCCAGTTCCAATTGCAGGTCGCCGGCCCACCGGGTCGATCCTGCATTCTCAGTGCTTCTGCCGATCTGGCCGGTTGGACGGCGCTCACCACCAATACGCTCGCGGCCAGCGGCCTGCTCTCCTTTACGGACACGCACGCCGGCGATGGCGAACAACGATTCTATCGCGCGACATTCGCTAACTAGCCGGCGCGGTTGTGCCAGGCGCCTGCGCCAGGCTCAGGGTTTGAGCACGTGGTTGTAGGTGTTTGGGTCCCCGGTTTGTTGCAGATGCCGCCGCAGGCCGTTCTGCGAGAGTTGCTGCGCGCTCCCGTCCCCCATGAGCATGTTGCCGGCATCGTTGTGGATGCTGCTTTGCCACCGGGCGGTGGACGGATCCAGGAGAGTGGCGTTGTTGATCCTGGCGTTGTCACAAGTCTGATTGTCGGTGCCTTGAACGTTTCGATCTCCGGTGATCTGAACGCCGGGCAGGCTGTCATCCGAATCAGTGCCGACGAAGTAACTCAACGCCCCGTTGGCCATGCCGATGAATCCGGAGCCGGGACTCGCGCTCCAATCATTCGCCTTGTCCCGGTCGCTGTCGCTTGGACATTTGAAGATTTTGGGAGTGGCGATCTCATTAGTAATCGGGAGGAAGTGCCGCCACGCCTCGGTCATGCCCTGGCTTCCGCCATCCGTGGGAGACAGTCGCCAAGGGTAACGGCTCTCATGGTCGTCCGCCCACATGCGGAAGGCCAGGCCCATCTGCCGCAGGTTGTTGACACACGAGATGCGCAGCGCTTTGCCTTTGGCTTTGGCGAGCGCAGGCAGAAGCATGCTGGCCAGGATGCCGATGATGGCGATGACCACCAACAACTCGATCAGAGTGAAGGCGCAATGGGCCGCTGCTTTGCGGTTGCGGGTCATGCTCCAGCGTAACGGATCCGTCACTCCGACGCAATGGGGCTTGCCCTGGTTTGCCACTTCTAGGCATCTTCGACGCGGATATCCGTTATGGCGCGACCGATGCATGACCGATTTGTCATAGGCTCGTCACTCTTAAGTCATCCTGCTTTGCTTTGCTTGGCCTCCCCGCTATGAAACCAGCGCGTGATGGCTTCCTCGCCTGCTTGCTCGCCGGCCTGCTTGCCGGCTGCGCGCATTATCGGGAGGAGCCGTTGTCCTCGGTCCGGAGCGCTGCCACCTTCGACGCGCGCTCGCTCTCTGAACCGGCACTGAGGAAGTTCCTGGAGCAAATTCGCCAGCGTGAACTCTTTCCCTGGCCGATGCCGCGCTGGGATTTGCCATCATTGACGCTCGCGGCCTTCTACTTCCATCCGAGTCTCGACCTGGCGCGCGCGCAGTGGGGTGTGGCCAAGGCCGGCGTGCAAACCGCGGGCGGCCGGCCGAACCCGACCGTCGGTGTCACCCCCGAGTACGCCTTCAGCGCCGAGAACGGGATCTCCCCGTGGCTTGCCACGCTGCAGGTGAATCTCCCCGTCGAAACGGCCGGCAAGCGTGGTCACCGCATCGCGCGCGCGAAACAAATGTCCGAGTCGGCGCGGCTGAATATTGCCTCCATGGCGTGGCAGGTGCGGGGCAACTTGCGGGCAAGCCTGCTCGACTTCAGCGTCTCCCGGCGCCGGGCCGGGTTCCTGCAAAGCCTGATGGAAGCCCAGCAGCAACTCGTGAACTTGCTGGAGCAGCGCTTCCAAGCCGGCGCCGTCGCGGCGACCGAAGTCACCCCTGCCCGCGTGGCCCTGCTCAAATCCACCGCCGATCTGGCCGAAGCCCGGCGCCAAAACGCCGAAGCCCGCGCCCGTCTCGCCGAAGCGCTCGGCCTCCCGCTGAGGGCTCTGGAAAACATCGACTTCGAGTTCGACTTGAGCGCGCCCGCGGCCGCGCCGGGCGAAGTGGCCCCCGCCGAACGACGACAGCAGGCGTTGCAGGGACGGCCTGATCTCCTCGCCGCGCTGGCTGAATACGCCGCCTCCCAGTCTGCCCTTCAGCTTGAAATCGCCCGGCAGTACCCCGACATCCACCTGGGCACCGGCTATCAATTTGACCAGGGCGAACACAAATGGTCCCTTGGCCTGACCGCGGAAATTCCCGTCCTCAACCGTAATGAAGGCCCCATTGCCGAAGCGCTGGCCAAACGCAGCGAAGCCGCCGCCCGGTTCCTCGCGCTTCAGGCCAAAGTCATCGCCGAGATCGATCGCGCCTTCGAAGTGCAGTCGGCCGCGCGGGAACAATTGCGCAGTAGCGAAATACTCGTGCAGACACAACGCCAGCATCTCATGGCGCTGCAGACCGCGTTTAATGCCGGGGGCGCTGATGCCCTGGACGTCAATGGCGCCCAACTCGAACTCAGCGCCAGCCTTCTCGCCCGGCTGGACGCCGAGTTCAGAACCCAGCAGGCGCTCGGTCAGTTGGAGGAGGCGCTGCGCATTCCATTCGACGGTCTGAGCGTCATTGAAACGGGCCGTCCAGCCCCTGCCAGGGAGGGGGCCCCGTGAACAGGACGATCTGGGGAATCCTCGCCGGACTGGTCCTGGGCGCGACGATCGTCTGGTGCGTCTCCAGACCGCACCTGTCCGAAAGCGCCAAGGAAACGACGAGGAAACGCGCCGAGCCGTCGCGCGTCATCCAGACCAATGGCCAGACTCTGGTGATGCTCGACCGGCAAGCCCAGCAACGCGCCGGTCTAAAAGTGGCCGAGTTGGCCGCGGTCGCGATCAAACCGGAGTGTCAAGGCTACGGACGTGTGGTCGATCCAGCTCCGCTCGCCGCGCTCGTGGCCGAGTTGGGCACGGTCCGCGCTGCTTTGGAGGCTTCGACCAAGGAATATCAGCGACTCAAGCTGCTCCACACCGCGGGCCAGAATGTCTCCGCCCGAGCGTTCGAGGCCGCCGAGGCCGCGTTGAAACGCGACCAAATCGCCGCCGACGCCGGCCACGCGAAACTCATGTCAGCCTGGGGCAGGGGGATCGTGAGCCAGCCGGATTTGCCCGGGTTCGTCCGGTCGCTCACCGATTTGGAGACGGCGCTGGCGCGGATTGACTTGCCACTGGGCCAGGCGCTCCAGCAACCTCCGACGAGCGGGCGCATCGCCCCTCTTGCGTCGGCGGAGCAGCCCGTTGCAGCCGAATTGATCGGTCCTGTCCCGGTGGCCGACGCGCAATCCCAAGGCCAAGGGTTCTTGTTTCTACTGCGAAGAAATCTGCTTCCCCCGGGCACGGCGGTCATTGGTTGGCTGGCCGTTTCCAGTGAAGTTCAGGACGGCGTGATTGTCCCGCGTTCCGCACTGGTCCGTCACGAGGGCGAAGCGTTCGTCTATCTCCAGGTGGAGGATGAATTATTCGCACGCAAGGCCATTGCCTTGGTCCAGCCGATGGCGGATGGGTGGTTCGTCGGGGATGGACTCAAGCCAAAGCAAAAGATCGTCGTGACGGGCGCGCAACCATTGCTCTCCGAGGAACTCAAAGGGCAGGGCGGGGAAGAGTAAGGATGCTTCGCTCCATCGTCCACTTCTCCCTCCGCTTCAAGGGCGTGATTGTCGCGCTGTCCTGCCTGCTGCTCGGTTACGGTGTCTATATTGCGGCCAACGCCAAGCTCGACGTGTTCCCGGACTTCGTCCAACCGCAAGTGGTGATTCAGACCGAAGCGCCCGGCCTGTCCCCGGAGCAGGTTGAGGTGCTGGTGACGCGCCCCGTCGAGACGGCGGTCAACGGCCTCGGCAACCAGGAATCGCTTCGCTCCGAGTCTATCCAGGGTTTGTCCATCATCACCGTGGTGTTCAAGGAAGGCACAGACGTTTTTCGCGCGCGCCAGATGATGGCGGAAAAACTTGGGGAAACTTCCGGCTTGTTGCCGACCGGCGTGAAAAGCCCCAGGATGACGCCGCTGACTTCCTCGACGATGGATCTGCTCAAGATCGGTCTCGTCTCGGAAAAGCTTTCGGCGATGGAATTGCGCACCTTCGCCGACTGGACGCTCAAGCCACGGCTCCTGGCCGTGGCTGGAGTGGCCAAGTGCAGCTCATTCGGCGGGGAGGTTCGGCAACTGCAAATCCAGGTGCAGCCGGAACGCCTGTTGGCTTACGACCTGGCGCTTTCCGACGTGCTGGCGGCCGCGCGCCTGGCCACGGGCGTGACCGGCGCAGGATTCGTCGAAACAGAAAACCAGCGCGTCATCCTCCAAACGGAAGGCCAGTCGCTCACGCCGGAGTTGCTGGGCAACGTCGTTGTCGCCGGCGGAACCAACGGCTTGAGCGTGCGGTTGAAAGACGTGGCCCTGGTGAAGGAAGGAGCGGAACCCAAGTTCGGGGACACGCTGATCCAGGCGAAGCCCGGAGTTCTGCTGACGATGTCCAGCCAATATGGCGCGAACACCATGGAAGTGACGACGGCACTGGAAGCGGCGTTGGAGGAAATGAAACCCACCCTGGCCCGCGAAGGCATCACGCTTTACCCGCGGCTGCATCGGCCGGCGACCTTCATTGAGACGGCGCTCAGGAATATCCGTTCCTCCCTGCTCCTGGGCGGGGTCCTGGTCGGTGTTGTGCTCTTTCTCTTCCTCGGCCATTTCCGCACCGCCTTCATCTCGGTCACCGCCATTCCCCTCTCTTTGCTGGCCGCGATCATTCTGCTCGACCAGTTCGGTGTGACGCTCAACACCATCACTTTGGGGGGACTGGCCATCGCCATCGGCGAAGTCGTGGACGACGCCATTATCGACGTGGAAAACATTTTCCGCCGGCTGCGGGAAAACCAGGGGCTGGCGGCGCCGCGTCCGGCGTTCTCGGTCATTCTCGAAGCCTCCCTCGAAGTTCGCACGGCGGTGGTCTATGCCACTTTCATCGTGACCCTGGTCTTCCTTCCGGTCGGCCTATCGAAGTTGCCTGCTGGCCCTGGCGGGCCGGCCGCGCACGGTCATCGCCCTGGTCATCGTGATCTGCGCCGCAGCCATCACCCGGCTGCCGTTCTTCGGGGGCGAACTCCTCCCCGAATTTCGCGAAGGCCATTTCGTGTTGCAAGTCAACACCGCTCCCGGCTCGTCTCTGACCGAAATGCTGCGCTTGGGGAAAAACATTTCCGAAGCCTTGCGGCAGCACAAGAACATCGCCACGGTGGAACAACAGATCGGACGTGCCGAGCAAGGCGAAGATCCATGGGGACCGCACCGCAGCGAGTTTCACGTGGACTTGAAGCCCCTCGCGGGCGAGGAGGAGGAATCCATGGCTGGTGAGATTCGCCAGATCCTGTCGCAGTTCCCCGGCGTTCAGTATCAGGTGCTCACTTTCCTGGGCGACCGCATTGGCGAAACGATTACGGGCGAAACTGCGCCGGTGGTGATTAATCTTTTCGGGGACGATCTCGACGTCCTCGACGCGAAGGCGCGGGAAGTAGCAAGGGTCCTCAAAGAAGTGCCCGGCGCGGCCGAGGTCCAGATGAAGTCGCCGCCCGGCGTGCCGCGGATGGCCATCAGGCTGCGGCCCGATCGCCTGGCGCAATTCGGCTTCCGTCCGCTCGAGGTGCTCCACGCCATTCAGACCGCTTACCAGGGCACGGTGGTGGCGCAGACATTCCAGGAGAACCGCGTGTCGGATGTGGCGGTGATGCTCGACGAGTCCTCCCGGCTCGATCCGGAGGACGTCGGTGGGTTGCAGCTCCGGAGCGCACTGGGTCTGCGGGTGCCCCTGCGCGAACTGGCCGAAACCTACCGCACGAGCGGTCGCTATTCCATCCTCCATGAAGGCGCCCGCCGCCGCCAGACCATCACTTGCAACAGCGAAGGACGCGATGTGAGTGCCTTCGTGGCCGCCGCCAAGCGGCAACTGGCCGAGAAAATCAGCTTTCCCGGCGGCGTCTATCCGGTGTTTAGCGGAGCGGCGGAGGCTCGGGCGGCGGCGCAGCGGCAACTGCTCGTTCACTCGGCCCTGGCCGCCGCCGGCATCCTGCTCTTGCTCATCGTCGTCTTTGGCAATTGGAGGAACCTCTCGCTGGTCCTGGCAAACGTGCCTTTCGCGCTGGTCGGTGGCGTGCTGGCGGTCTACTTGACCGGCCTGCTCGAACCCTCGGGGGAGGCGGGGTTGACCATCGGTTCGCTCGTGGGCTTCGTCACCCTCTTCGGCATTACGATGCGCAATTCCATCATGATGATCGCGCATTACGAGCACCTGGTGCAGGTCGAGGGCATGACCTGGGGCCTGGAAGCGGCGATGCGCGGCGCGGCCGAGCGTTTGCTGCCTATTCTGATGACCGCCATGGTGACGGGTCTTGGCCTCCTGCCCCTGGCGCTAGGCAGTGGCGAAGCCGGTCGCGAGATCGAAGGTCCGATGGCCATCGTCATTCTGGGTGGTTTGGTGACGTCCACCGTCCTCAACCTTCTCGTGCTGCCCACGCTGGCGCTCCGTTACGGGCGCTTCGAAGCTGCGACGATCGCCAATCGCTCCTGAGCCCTCGGGCGCGGGCAGCGACCTGAAGGGGTTGCCCCAATTGCGCCTGGCGCCCCATACTTGGGAGCGTGGGCAGTGCTGGCTGGGGCTGAGTTGCTCGACGCCTTTCCGGGGTCGGCTTGCGGTCCCACCAGCAGGGGTTACCATGCGGCATGTTCATCATCGGCCTGGGTACTGCTCTCCCGTCGAAGCGTTTCACGCAAGCAGAGTGCTGGAATGCGTTGCAGACGTGGGACCACCTGGCTCAATTGAAACCGCGCTCCCGCGCCCTCCTCAAAAAGGTTTTACTCCAAGACAACGGCATCGCCAGTCGTTATTTCGCCCTGGACTCGATCTCCGAAGCGTTTGAGCTCACGCCGGAGGCCATGCATGCCCGGTTCACGCGGCAGGCACCACGGCTGGCCGCCCAAGCCGGCGAGCGGGCCCTGCGGAGCGCGCGCCTGCCGGCGGACGGGATCGACGCGGTCATCGTCAGCACCTGTACCGGCTATTTGTGTCCCGGGCTCACCAGTTACGTCAGCGAAAGAATGGGGCTGCGACCCGACGTGGTCGCGCTGGATCTCGTCGGCCAGGGCTGCGGTGCCGCGTTGCCGAATCTGCGAGTCGGTCAAGCGATGTTGTCTTCCGGCAACTGCCGCAATGTGTTGTCGATTTGCGTGGAAGTGTGCAGTGCGGCCGTATATCTGGATGACGATCCCGGCGTGCTGATCAGCGCCTGTCTGTTCGGTGACGCGGCGGGGGCCGTCGTGCTTTCCTCTCAGCCATCCTCGAATTTTCGTCCGATCGAATGGAGAGCGGCTGGATCCGTCCTCGATCCGGGCCATCGGGATTCGCTGCGTTTCGAGCAGAGAAAAGGTCTGCTGCGGAACATTCTGACGCCACCGGTGCCGGCATTGGCCGCCAAGCATGCCGAGGATGTTTTCTGCGAGGTGATGCGTCGCGCCGACGTCCGGCGCAAGGAGATTTCGAATTGGATCTTTCACGCGGGCGGGCGGGATGTGCTGCTGGCGCTGCGCCGCCAATTTAATCTGGAAGAAGCGGAATTACGCTGGAGTGCGGCGGTGCTGCGCGAACTCGGCAACGTCAGCAGTCCATTCGTCTTTCACGTGCTGGAACGAGCGCTGGCCCAGGGCGCCACGGGCGGATGGTGGTGGATGACTTCGTTCGGCGCCGGGTTCAGCTGTCACGGGGCGCTGCTGGAAGTGCGATGACACGCCGGAGACCCAATGGAGCGTCTCGTTGAACCAGAATGGCTTGATGGGTTGCCCGCCAGCGATCCGGATGCGGCGCGTTCGCGGGAGGATTTGCGACGGATCAACCGGCTGATGGGCCACGTGGGTATCATGGCCCGACTGTTGCGTCGCGCGGATCTCGGGATTGGTTGTTGCTCTCTGGCCGACCTGGGCGCGGGTGACGGCTCGTTCGCTCTCGACCTGGTGCGCTGTTTGTCCCCTCGGATCCGCATTAGCACCGTCACCTTGGTGGATCGAGTGGCTCTCCTGAGTGCGGAGGCGCACGCAGGGTTCGTTCGAACCGACTGTGCCGTGGAGGCCGTTTGCGCGGATGTCTTCACCTGGCTGCAGGAAACGCGGCCGGCTACCGTGATGACCGCGAACCTGTTCTTGCACCACTTCGACAATGAGCAACTGGCGCGACTGCTCAAACTGGCGGCTGCGCAGTCGGAGGCGTTCGTGGCTTGTGAACCTCGACGCTGTTGGCTCAGCCGGACGGGCAGTTCGCTGCTCGGCTTGCTCGGATGCGCTGCCGTGACGCGGCACGACGCGGCCGTGAGTGTCCGCGCGGGATTCGCCGGGCGTGAGCTTTCGCGCTTATGGCCGGAACCCAGCCGGTGGGTGCTGGAGGAGAGCCGTGCCGGGCTGTTTTCCCACAGTTTTCTCGCGAGGCGAGTGGCGCAGCGTTGAGCGGAACGCGTGCTCCGAGTGACCAGTCGAAAAACAATCACGATCGTCGGTGGCGGCCTGGCAGGCTTGACGCTTGGCATCGTTTTGCGTGACCAGGACGTTCCCGTCGTGATCTGGGAAGCCGGCTCCTACCCGCGTCACCGGGTGTGTGGGGAATTCGTCAACGGGCGCGGGTTGGAGACGCTCCAGCGCCTCGGATTAATGGATGGACTGGTGCGATCCGGCGCCCAACCGGCCTACAACGCCGCGTTTTATTATTCGGACGGCCATCGTTCGGTTCGGGACCTGCCAAAGCCAGCGATTTGTTTATCCAGGTATACGCTGGATGCGTGGCTGGCCGGGAGGTTCCTGCGATGCGGCGGCGAACTGCGTTGCGGCGCCCGCTGGCAAGGGCCCTTTTGCCAGGAAGGCGTGGTTTGCGCCAGTGGACGCGCCGCCCAGGCTGGCCAAGGCGCCTGGCGCTGGTACGGGCTCAAAGCCCACGCCAGTCACATCCCTCTGGCGGCCGACCTCGAGATGCATCTCGCTCCAAACAGCTACGTCGGGTTGTGTCGATTGCCTGATGGGATAGTGAACGTTTGCGGCTTGTTTCGTCGCAAGACCGGCGATCCTTCGTTGCCTGAAGACGTCGTCGCGCGATTCTCGCTCGACCGTGGCGCAACGTTACGGGAACGATTCAGGCGCGCGGAATGGGACCAGCGATCCATGTGCGCCGTCGGCGGCTTGCCTCTCCGGGGGGGCATGTGCCGGAAGGAAGGCGAGTGCCACGTGGGTGATGCCTTCGCCATGATCCCACCCATTACCGGAAACGGGATGTCCCTGGCCTTCGAGTCGGCCGAGTTGGCTTGGGAACCGTTGTGCGCTTATGCGAATGGTCGAATCAGTTGGGACGCCGCGTGTCGCTTCGTGGAAAAAGCCTGTTGTCGCCGCTTCGCCAGACGACTCCGTTGGGCAGGATGGTTGCATGTGGGACTTTTCCAAACGCGTTTTTCCTCGTGGATGCTTTCGCGGTTGGGATGCGCACCTCTTCCCTGGCGGCTGCTGTTTGATCGGACGAGGTAGGGCAACATCGAGTCTTGCTTTGCTCAGCAAGAGCTGCCTAGATTCCTTGTCGTTGGCTCAGGACAAGCCTGGGTAGAGAAGCTTGCCGGGCCACCACTCGCATGGACAGTGGAGCTTATGCCATCGGTCAGGCGGTGTTTATCCGCACGGATACCGCAGATTATGCGGAAGAGATTATCTCATTCCGAAACCTGGAGGAGATGGTCAAAGTCTGTTCCCAGAGTCATCCTCAGTTGGTCCTGGAGAAAGTAATTGTTTATGCGATGGCAGAGAACGAACCGTGTGCTCTGACGCTCGGCTTCATCGCCGCCACCAAAGGCCAGCGCCCCGGCCAACCTCACCCAGAGTTCGAGACGTAAAAAAGAAAGAGCCGGATTGCTCCGGCTCTTGGTGACAAGGTCATTTACGCCTTCACCCAGGCGCTCAGAAGGGTAACGAGGCCAACTTTTGCTCGCTGTTCGAACCTCGTTACAAGCAAGACCTTTCTGCCAACCCTAAACGAACAGCGAAATTGTCAAGCAACTCTGCAACATTTGATGGGGAGAGTAAAGGGTTCGTTCAAAAAATTGCAAAAAAGTTTCTGCCAATACGTAAGTATCTTTAAATAAAAGATATACATAGCAATCCGCTTTGTTACGGTAAGGCGAATTGGCAGCTTTTGCTTGACGTGGCCTCCCCTCGCGCTCTGGCGCCTCCCGAGAGACGTTCGAATTCTCAGGTTATGGGCTGCGGATTCCGCCAGGCATGGCCTTGTGCGGCCAGGAGTTGATCGGCCGCGACCGGCCCCCAGGTTCCCGCCGCATAAAATTCCTGCTCGGTCAGCGGTTCCTTGCTCCAACCTTCACGGATCGGGTCAACAATCCTCCACGCGGTCTCCACCTCGTCGCGACGGATGAAGAGGGTGGCGTCCCCGCTTAAGGCTTCGAGGAGCAGCCGCTCGTAGGCTTCGGGTGTATAGGCGCCGAACTCGGCATCGTAGCTGAAATGCATCCGCACGGGCCGGATTTGCAGGCTTGTTCCAGGCACTTTGCCATTGAATCGAAGGGTGATGCCCTCATTGGGCTGCAGACGCAAGGTGATGGCGTTTGCGTCCAGCTTCGGCCCGCATTGGGCGGCAAACAAAACGTTCGGCGTCGGCCGGAACTGCACCCTCACTTCACTGGCACTTAGAGGCAGGTTTTTGCCGGTCCGCAAATAAAACGGCACACCCGACCAGCGCCAGTTGTCGACGAAAAACCTGGCCGCAACATACGTCTCGACGTTCGATCCGGGTTTGACCTTTACCTCCTGGCGATAAGCCAGGCGCCGCTGGCCATCGACTTCCCCTTCGGTGTATTGGCCGCGCACGACATTGGCGGCAACCTGACTGGGGTGCAGGAGCCGGATCGATTTGAGCATTTTGACTTTTTCATCTCGGATCGATTCCGCTTCCAGCGACACGGGCGGTTCCATGGCGATGAGGGCCATGACTTGCAGCAAATGGTTCTGGACCATGTCGCGTAGCGCCCCGGCTTCCTCGTAGTAGCCTCCGCGCGAGCCGACACCGATCTTCTCGCTGACCGTGATTTGGACATGGTCCACCGATTGGCGGGTCCAAAGCTGTTCGAAGATCGCATTGGAGAAGCGGAACATGAGGATATTTTGAACCGTTTCCTTTCCGAGGTAATGGTCGATCCGATAAATCTGCTTTTCTTGAAGGAACCGCGTCAATTCCGCGTTGAGCTGTTGTGCCGAAGCCAGATCGTGGCCGAAGGGCTTTTCCACGACTACGCGTTGCCAGGCGGGTCCCCGTTCCGCGCGTCGCAACAAGCCCGCCTTGGCCAGGTGCTCGACGATCTCCGCGAACTGGCTGGGCGAAGTCGACAGGTAGAACAGCAGGTTCCTGCTCAGCTCTTCCTTGCCGGAGCTGGCGATTTGCTGGCCGAGTTTCTCGTAGGCTTTCGGATCAGTGAACTCGCCCTGGCAATAGAACAAATTCGCGGCGAAGTCCTGCCAAATCTGTGGATCGACCCGTTTGGTCCGCGAAAAGGTTTCCATGCCGATTTTGAGTTCGGCGCGCCAGGCTTCGTCCGGTTTTTCCCGGCGGGCAAAGCCGATAATGCGAATCGGGTCTGGCAACTGTTTTTCCGCGAAGAGCTGGTAGAGAGCGGGGATGAGCTTGCGGGCGGTGAGGTCCCCGCTCGCTCCAAAGATCACGATGGAACAAGGCTCGACCTTTTTGCGTCCGAAATCGAGCCGGCAGGTGAGTAATTCGTCAAGTTGATCGCCATGGTCCACGGGGCAAGACAATGGGCAACCGACTGGCAGAATTCAACTCTTCTTGAGGAAGGACCGGACGCGGCAATCGGTCCGGCGACGATTGGCTCTAAAAAGCTCTCCCCCAGGAAAGGGGAGGCGACCGGACGGAGGCTGCTTTGCCCTCAGAGCTCCACCCAGGAAATGATCACAAAATCCTGCCACGGCCCGTAACCGCTTAGCGACTCGTCATAGTGGAATTGGTAGCGACCGTTTACCGCGATGCTTTTCATGACACAAGAGCCACAGAAGTGCTGCAACGTCGATCCGCCGCCGTTCAGGGCTAGCGTCGCCTGCGGGGCATAGACGACGCCGGTGAAGTCCCCATTGGACGGCAGGGTCAAGGTCTTGTTGGTCGGCAACCCGTAATAGACGAAATTCGTGGCCCGGCCGGTCCCATTGACGCTGGTGCCGCCAATGGTCGCGTCGCTGCCGACCACGTACAATTTGAGCGAGCCGCCAGGCAGAATATCGATGCCGCCGGTAATGTTGACATCGCCATCGACCAGGAGCACGGCGTCGCCGGCAATAGCCATTCTCTCTTTGCTGCCCAGGGTGAGAGTGGAGATTTCGTAGTTCCCGCCGGTCAGCAGGTATTTATAGACGTAGCCTGTAACGACCCCGCTGATGGGGGCAAAGGCACCGCCGTCGAACGGCTTCTTCACCTCTGGAAAATAAACATTCAAGTCGTCGGTCGACCACCCGGGCTGAATTCCTTTGTTGCCGGCATTGTGCCAGTCGAGGCTGCCTACCACGCCGTTAGGGCCGATGGTGACTTTACCGCCGGGGCCGGTCTGCAAATGGCCTTTGATGTCGGCATTTCCCACGCTGAGAGCATTCGCCAAGCCGGAGATAGTGGCAACGTCACCCTTGTCCTTCGCCGTGCCCGGATCATAGAGACCTTGCGGCGTGCTGTGCAGTGGATCCGTCGAGTCGAAACTGTCGGTCTGGATACTGTTTCCGTTCATGTTAATGCGCTGCTTGGCCACCATCGCCTTGGCAAAACCGGGTCGCTTCTGCGCCATCGCCTGCACCACTCGGACAATATACTTAAGTCCTCCCACATCGACCCCGGCCGAAGCGAGCAGCGCGCGATTGGCATCGGCCACCAGGACGGGCGCGCGGACATAACCGGTGCAGACGATGACCGGCTGAAACGGGTTGGTAAGGGTGATGGCTACGGCATAAAAACTGTCCCCCAGAGTGCGTTGTCGATAATAGACGGAGCCATCCTGCACCCAGCCGTTGATGGCATAAGTGGTTTCCTTCCGATTGTTCAAATGAGCCATCGCCTCTTCGATGCCCGCTTCAATGATCGGCATGCAGACATTCCAGGCCTGCGACCGGGCCACGGCCTGGTTCTGGCTCTTGACCAGGCTCAGACAGGAAACCAGGACAATCCCGATAATGAACGACAGGCAGACGGTCAGCATCAAAATGCTCCCGCGCTGGCGTCGCCGTAAAACGGGCTGGAGGTTCATATTTCCTTTTTGTTACGAATGACGATTTTGGCCGTTTGTCCCTGTTCCGTGTTCGCGTGGATGCTCGCGCGCAGGCCGAGGATCTTGCGCGAACAACTCCAGGTAATCGTTACCACTTTGCAGTTGGCCAGCGTCGTGGCTGGGATGAGATCGAAGCTGCCAGCCACGGGCGAGCGCTGGTAAATGGCGAATTGGAGTTGATCGCATTGCTCCAAAAGGGCCGGGAGCTGGGTCTGACCGTTCTTGATCCGCTTTAAGGTCCGCCCGGCCGGGTCGTAAACGTAGCTCAGCGGAGTTCCATCCTTATCGATGAACGTGATGGCCGTGGTGCTAAGACTGTCGAGATAACGCACCTGGCGCAGGTCCCTCGTCAATTTGTCCAGCGCCACACGGTTGTAGTGGTCCAGGTCGACGTAGTTGACCATCTCTGCCAGGCTTCGGCCGGTCGAGACCGACAGGATGAGAAGGGCGGTCGCCGCAATCCCGGTCAGCCCCACCGCAAACACCAGCTCCAGGACGGTCATGCCGGAACGATTGGCCCGCGTCCGGGACTCAATAGATGTAATTTTGAATTCCGGTGCGGCAAACATAAGTGCTCAGTTCGCGGGAACGGGCGATTTGGCCGGTCTTCCAATCCAGGCGCACGGTAACCAGTTTCATGTCGTCCGAGTAGCTGGTGCCCGTATTGGCCGGGACAAGCGTCACCTTCCCGTAATACAGAATCCCGGAGTTGGTGCTGGCGCTGGTCGTGTCGTAGTTGACGATGAAAGTCGTCGGGAGGAAATTGATGTCAAGTTGATCCCAAGTGTAGAGGCGGATGGATTCCATTTTGTCCAACAGGATCTGGGTGGCGCGCAAGTTTTCCCGGGCCATGCGCACGGTCCCCGTGCCCGAAGTGATGGCTCCATAAACCGCCAGGACGAGCAGTCCAATCAGGAGAATGGCCACGACGATCTCGATAATCAGGAACGCCGCAATCGAGTGGCGTCGTGACAGCTTCGATGGCAAATGACAGTTCATGCTTCTTTGACAGACCCGGTCTGTTCGATTGATCTATCGACCGGAAGTGGAAAAGGTTTAGGGCCGGGTTTCCCCCGGCTGCGGGCGCTGAAAATCCGGTGGCACCTGGCCGCCGGCCGGAGGCGGCCGGATCAAAAAACCCGCCAGCGGGAGAAGAACAGGAGGGAGACCAAGGCGAAAAACGGCAGGAGGATTGGTCCGGCGTACTGGAACAAGTAACCGAAAAAACCCGGCGTCTTGATCCTGGCCTGATCGGCCATCGATTTGACCAGGAAGTTGGGGCCGTTGCCGATGTAGGTCATCGCGCCGAAAAACACCGCGCCCAAGGAAATGGCCATGAGCTCGTGACTGGAGTGCCCGATGAAGGCGTGGACATCGGCCGGCGTGTTGAGGCTGAGATGATGGCGGCCCACCGCCGCCGCCAGGAACGTAAGATAAGTCGGCGCATTATCGAGCGTCGCGGAGAGCGAGCCGGTCAGCCAAAAGAATTTCATCGCGGAATCGATCCCCAGGTCCGTCGCGTGAATTTCCAAGTAGTCCAGCGCCGGCACCATGGTGGCGAAGATGCCGGCAAACAGCCAGGCCACCTCGCGAATCGGCGCGAAATTGAATTCGTTCGCGTCGTGGATCGGCTTCGGAGTCAAGAACCAGGAGGCCAGGGCGGCCATCACCATCATCGCTTCGCTTAATCCAGCCGGCCTCCGGATAAAGACGGCCCCGAGGAGCACGCCGAGAAACCCCAGATTGCGCAAGCCGTCGAATTTCCAAGTCTCCGACGCGGTTTCCTTGTCGCGAATGATTTGGCTGGCGCGCATGAAATTGTGCCGGTCCAGGCCGTAAAAAATGCTGATCAAACCCACCACCGCGACGGTCCAGGCCGCCCAGCAATGCTCCAGCACCCACCAAAATGGCACACCTTTGAGATAGCCCAGGAACAAGGGTGGATCCCCGATGGGCGTGAGGCATCCTCCGACATTGCTCACGATGAAAATGAAGAAAACGATGTGAAACTTCGTAATCCGATACTTGTTCATCCGGATCCACGGCCGGATAAGCAGCATCGACGCGCCGGTGGTGCCAAGGAAATTTGCCGACACCGAGCCGATGAACAGAAAGAGGCAGTTGACCCACGGTGTGGCTTCGCCTTTGACGCGGATGTGGATGCCGCCGGAGACCACGAACAGCGATCCAATCAGCGCCATGAAGCTGAAGTAATCCCGGGCCACGTGCAGCATCCGCCCGCCGTTCCGCAAGACGGCGAGGTAATAAGCGAGGGTGACGAAACCCAGCCCCAGGGCGATCTTCGGATAATGTTGTTCCCACCAATGCTTGTGGATGAACGGCATCACGGCGATGCAGAGCAGCATCAGCACGAACGGCAAAATCATGCCTGGATGCGGGTCCACCACGCCGGCCGCCGCCAGGAAACAATGTGGCAAGGAATCGTCCAAGTCTCCCTTTAAGGACGCGTCATTCGTTCCGGCACGACGGCCTGATCAAACTCTTCGCCGGTGAGCAGGCCCAGTTTAATGGCCGCTTCCCGCAGGCTCGTGCCTTCTTTGTGCGCGGTCTTTGCGATCTTCGCCGCATTGTCATAGCCGATCTTCGGATTGAGCGCCGTGACGAGCATCAGGCAGCTTTTCACGTAGCCGGCGAGGCGCTCGCGGTTCGCTTCCAGGCCAACGACGCAATGGTCGACAAAGGACCGGCAGGCATCGGTCAGCAAGCGAATGGAATTGAGAAAATTGAAAATCATCACCGGTTTAAAGACATTGAGCTCGAAGTTACCCTGGGATCCGGCAAAACCGATGGCCGCGTCATTGCCCATGACCTGGACGCAAACCATGGTGAGCGCCTCGCACTGCGTGGGGTTGACCTTCCCCGGCATGATGGAGGAGCCGGGCTCATTCTCGGGCAGGGTCAATTCGCCGAGACCGCAGCGTGGGCCGGAACCGAGCCAGCGGATGTCGTTGGCGATCTTCATCAGCGAGGCCGCCAGGGTCTTGAGCGCGCCGCTGGCCATGACCAGTTCGTCATGAGCCGATAGCGCGGCGAACTTGTTCGGGTGCGACGTGAACGGCTGGCCGGTCAGTTCGGCAATTTTCCGGGCGGCGCGTTCGGCGAATTCGGGATGAGCATTGAGGCCGGTCCCGACGGCGGTGCCGCCGATGGCCAGTTCGCGCAACCCGGGCAGCACTAGCGCGAGGCGCGCGCCATCGGCGTCGAGGAGCGCGACGTAACCGGAGAACTCCTGCCCGAGGGTGAGCGGGGTTGCGTCCTGCAGATGGGTGCGTCCGACTTTGACCAGGTTTTGAAACTCCTGGCGCTTGGCGTCGAGCGCCTGGCTCAAACGCTGCACGGCCGGGGCCAATCTCTCGGACAGCTCAGTCGCGGCCGCGATTGACATGGCGGTGGGGAAGGTGTCGTTCGACGATTGCGACATGTTCACATCGTCGTTGGGGTGAATCGGCGTCTTGCTGCCCAGTTGGCCGCCGGCGATCTCGATGGCGCGGTTCGAAATCACCTCGTTGGCGTTCATGTTGGTCTGCGTCCCACTGCCGGTTTGCCAGACACGCAGCGGGAAATGATCGTCGAGTTTGCCATCGATCACTTCGTCGGCCGCCTGGACGATGAGGTGGCATTTTTTTTCCGGGAGCTTGCCCAGGTCGCGGTTCACCAGCGCGGCGGCCTTCTTGAGGATGCCCATCGCCCGGATGAGCTCCCGCGGCATCACTTCGCGGCCGATGTTGAAATGGATCAGCGAGCGCGCCGTTTGCGCGCCGTAGTAACGGTCGGCCGGCACCTCGATGGGGCCCATGCTGTCGGTCTCAATGCGGGTTTTCATTGGCGTTGTCGAAGGCCAGTATGAGGAGGGCAGCGCGCTGTTTCAAGTCGGGAGCCACCCTGGCGGAGAATTCTTTCGCCGCATTGCTGGTGCCCAAAACTGTTACAGTACCACGCCGGCCCTGACACAAACTTGGCCCCCCTCCCGCGACGGGCCGGACGCGGGAATTGTCGCCTGGGATCGTTGCCGCAATGCGTTAGGCGGCGATTGGTCCGCCGCCGGCGGGCTGGCACTCGACTGGCTTTGACGGCTTGCAATTCGGGCGATTCCCCGAAACCATGGCCGCCTATGAATGAACGCCGCGTCCCTTCGCTGACCAAATGGCCGTTCTACGCCACTGACCTGTTGCTGCTCGGTCTCGCGATCTGGATGCTTGGCCACTACCCGCATCCGCTGGCGCCGTGGCCGGCGACGTTGCTCGTGGCTTGCGTGGCGGCGGCCTGCTTCCTGGGGGTGTGGCCCCACCGGCTGGAATATCAGACGGCCGTCAAGCTTGCGGAAGCGGGCGCGCTCACCGATGTCGTGGCCGAAATCCGTAACGCGCAAACCGTGGCCGAGCAAATCCGTTTGGCGACCGCGCAGTGGCAGGGCGTGCAAGACCATTCCGGGAAGGCCGTTTCCGCCGCCAAGGAGATCGGCGAGCGCATGGCCGCCGAAGCGCGGGCGTTTTCCGAGTTTCTGGAGAAGGCCAACGACTCGGAAAAGGCGACCTTGCGGCTCGAAGTCGAGAAGTTGCGTCGTGGTGAAGGCCAGTGGCTGCAAGTCCTCGTCCACTTGCTGGACCACGTCTTCGCGCTCTACCAGGCCGGCGCCCGTTCCGGTCAGCCGAGCCTGCAGCAGCAGTTGGGGCAATTTCAAGAAGCCTGCCGCGACATCGCGCGCCGGGTCGGTCTGACGCCGTTTGAAGCGGCGCCGGACACGACTTTCGACGCGGAGAGACACCAGGTGGTCGACGGTCAGCCGCAACCCCCGCCGGATACGCGCATCGCGCAAACCCTCGCCACCGGTTACACCTTCCAGGGCCAATTGCTGCGCCGGTCGGTCGTGGAATTGCTGCCAGGGGTGGCCCTCGAAGTTGATCGGCCGCCAGCTGCCTCGGGCGAGACTCCGGCTCTCGAAGCCGAATTGCCTGAGGCAAAACCGTCGCAAGCCGTGCGCTCCTCCGTCGGGACGACCGATTCTCAAGCGGCCACGCCGCTCGCGATCGAAGAACATTTTCGCCTGGAACCCGAAGGACTGGACACAGGCGGCGCTGACACCCTGCGCCAAGCCTAGCCGCCGGGGAAGGGTGGTGGCACCGCACGCGTCGTGTTCACGTCAACCTCATGCCGGGCCATCTCCCATCACTGACCTCTTCAGACCGTTCTACTTTTACCTGGGGAAGGCGGCCGGAAAAGCACGCGTCGGACTCACGCAGTTCATGGGCGGGCCGGCGTGACGAGTTCGTAGAAGCGGGTGGCGCTGGCACTCGCGTTGGAATCCATCACGTTGATGGCACCGGTCGTGCCTTGGGCGGGGACGTCGGTGAGTTTGACCCAGGGATGCGCCGGGTCCAACACGTCTCGGAACAGGACGGAGTAAGTTTTTCCAGCTTCCGCGGTGAAAATGAGTGTGACGACGTTGCCGACGCGGGTGGCGGAATCAATTCGCAGCGGGGAAGTGGTCTGCACGGTCCAGGTGTGGGATTGCGTAACCAAGGCGTCTTCTTGAAGCAGGGGATCGTCCTGAGACAAGCCGGAGTCGCGCAGACCGCTCACGTCGACGTGGTGCGGGCCATTGGCGAGGCGTGTCAGCAAGATGGGCGTCGTGATGGGCGTCTCCCCGCTCCAGGCGTTGCTGTCGAGCCGCCACTTGTAAGCGACGTAGCCGGATCCATTGGGCCAACCGGCGGCCGGAATGCCGTCGCCCGTGCGGTTGAGGCCGACGATCAGGGTGGCGTTCGAATGGGTCGTCGTGCCACTGGGTTCGCCAGAGATGGAAGCGCCGATCGGAATCACGCCGCCTTTGTCGCGCCCGTTTGGGCCGGTGCCCAGGCCGGGGGAACCAGGCAGGAGGCTGAACCAGTCGCGCAGGATTTGGGCCTGCGCCCAATTGGTGAAGGTTGTCTCAGAGAGTTGCGGGATGTGCTTCAGCATCGGGTTGGCGGTGGAGTTTCCGCCGCCGGGCCCGCTCCAGGGCAAGGGCATGAGGTTATTGGTGAACGTCACCACCGCCGAGGTCACGTTGCGCGTCAATTGTTCGGCGTCATAGATAATGTTCCCTTCAAGATAGATGCCCGCGCCCTGGGTCGTGCCTGTGTCAGCCAGGATGACAACCGCTCCCTCCGTATCGATGCCCCCCTGATGAGACTGGTGGACGATCGTGTTGTTGAAGAACGTGTAGAAGTTGCCTTGCTTGGCGTCTGCCGCCTGGTCGCAATCATAAATGAAGTTGCCGATGACGGTAATCTCGGAGGTGTTGCCGGAGTCGTTCCCGCCACTCACCGCGCCGGAGGAGTCTGGCGTGCCATCGTTCTTGTGCAAGTGCAGGAAAATGTTCCCTTCGACCCACGCGTCGGTGCCGTCGAGGTCGAAGCCGTCGTCATCGCCGCCGGTGACGACGTTCTCGATGAAATGGACGAGAGGTTGGTTGGGGCGGTTCCCGCCGGTGAAATCCACCACGTCGTTGTAGCCGCTGGCTTTGCCGAAGAAGTTGCGCAGGAAAATCCCGTGCCCGCCGGTCTTGACTCCCCCGGTGCCGTGGCACAACTCGAAACGCGCTGTGGCCGTCGGAAAATAGCAATGGCTGATGACGAAGGAGGCTCCGTCGACATGAATGTACGGCGCGCCGGTGTTGGCGAACGTGAGGTGATCGAGAAAGGCCGTGCCCGCCATGACTTCGATGCAGGGTGTGCCGGTGTTGTTGGCGTTGAATTCAAAGTTCGCGTAGGTGATGCGTGTCTCGGGCGAGCCCACCGCGCCCTCGATGATCAGGTGACTCCAGTTGCCACTCGTTCCGGAACGGGTGAAACGAATCGGCGCATTCGATGTCCCTTCAGCCAGCAAGCGACCGCCATTGGCAATGGTCAGGTTCACGCCTGGGTCCAGTTCGACGGTCGTCCCCGGTTGGATGGTGAGCGTGACGCCGTTCCCGACCGTCACATTGCCGCAAACTGCGATCGGACTGTTCGAGGTGTACCAGGTCGTGTTCCCGCTGATCACTCCGCTGTGGCAATTGGGGTTGTTAGTGACCAGGGCCAGATCCGCAATCTGGATGAGGTCGCTGCTGGCCAATGTGTTGTTCAACCCGATCATGGCCAGGACATGGGTCCCGACAGGCAAACGTGTCCCCACGGCGCCCAGGTCGTAGACGCTTGGCGGATTGAGCGGACCCGTGTTGCCTTTGGAAGATTCGTGGCTGGCTGTGGCCAGAGCGTTGAAAGCCGGCTCGGCGGGCGCCCCTGGCGAATTGCCGCTGATCAAATAAGCACCGTCCAGCCAGGCGATGAACCCGTCGTCGTAATCCATGATGAGCTGGAGGTGAAGGTTCGTGTCCACGACCGAGCTGATCGAAAACGACCGCCTCATGGCCACGGTCGTATAGTTGTTGCGCATGTCGGTCAGGATGGTTTGGCAAAGCGAGGTCTCCGTCGCGTTGTCGGCATAGCCGATGCCGCCGTGGCCCGTAAGCCAACTGGCGTCGAGCGCCGTCTCACCGGCCGTCTTCCAGTTGGCCTGCGGGGCGCTGGTCCCTTTTCGGTAGCGCCATGAGTCAGCATGATTGACCAGGGGCGTCTGGGCGTAAGTGGACGTCACGGTCAGCGCGAAACAAAAAAGCGTCGTGGCAGCTTTCACAACGGGGTTTATGGTCGATTAACTTTAAGACTCAACTCGGAGGTGAACGCAAAGTCGCCGGCGAAGATCTCGCAGGAGTTTACGCAAATATTACCGCACATTCCAGCACACCACCGATGACTGGAATGTAACCGGGAGATGACAATTCAGCCATGTGAACGGCCGGGGGGCGTCCCGCCATAGTCCAGCTCCCTTCCGTTTTTGGTCAGGGTCGAGCAAGGTCAGCGGGCCAACTCCTGCGTGCCTGACGCCTTGTCGGGCAGGGAGGCGCCCGGCGACGGCGCCTGGTGGTTCTGAGGGGATGTTCGTCCGGCGGCCTACGCCTTTTCCGTGGGGATGCGCATGCCGTAGAAAGAGCGATAGACGAAAAACAAGGCGACGGCCAGAAAGACCGCGCCGACGATCGTCTTGGTGGTTCGATCCGTCATCCCGACGGCTATTTCCACGGCCAGCAGTCCGAAGAGGGTGGTGAATTTGATCACTGGATTGAGCGAGACTGAAGAGGTGTCCTTGAACGGATCGCCGACGGTGTCACCGACCACCGTGGCCGCGTGGAGCGGTGTGCCTTTCTGCCGCAAATCCACTTCGACGATCTTCTTGGCGTTGTCCCAGGCGCCGCCCGCGTTGGCCATGAAGATGGCCTGGAATAAACCGAAGAAAGCCAGCCCCACGAGATAGCCGATGAAGAAGTAGGGATCGAAAAAAGCCAGCGCCAACGCCAGGCAGAAGATGACGATGAAGATATTGATCATCCCCTTCTGCGCGTAGACGGTGCAAATCTTCACGACTTCCTTGCTGTCTTCGGTCGAGGCCTGCGCCGCGTCGAGTTTGATGTTCTCCTTGATGAAGACCACCGCCCGGTAGGCGCCGGTCACGACCGCTTGTGTCGACGCACCGGTGAACCAGTAGATGACCGAACCGCCGAAGAGCAGACCGAGCAACACTTCCGGCTGCACGAGGCTGAGCTTGGCCACGACCTGTCCGTAGCCCGGCAACCGCTCCAGCAGCATGATGATGCCGAACACCATGGTGGTCGCGCCGACGACCGCGGTGCCAATCAGCACTGGTTTGGCTGTAGCCTTGAAGGTATTGCCCGCCCCATCGCCCTTCTCGAGTTGGTGTTTCGCGTTCTCGAAATCCGGCTCGAAGCCGAAGTCCCTTTTGATCTCCTGTTTGATGCCGGGCACCGACTCGATCTGGCTCAATTCATAGACTGACTGGGCGTTGTCCGTCACTGGCCCAAAACTGTCCACCGCGATCGTGACCGGTCCCATGCCAAGAAAGCCAAAAGCCACCAGGCCGAACGCGAAGATGGGCGCGGCGAAGGCGTATTCGGCCGGCATGAGCGCATGCAGGGAGTCGTGCTGCGAAACCAGGTAGGAGATGAACATGAGGCTGAGGATGACCAACCCCTGCCAGAAAGCGGAGAAGTTGCCCGCGACAAACCCGGAAAGGATGTTGAGCGAGGCCCCGCCGTGGCTGGAGGAAGTTGTGATTTCCTGCACATGCCGGGAGTTGGTGCTGGTGAAAACCTTGGTGAACTCCGGGATGAGCGCCCCCGCCAGCGTGCCACAACTGATGATGGTCGACAGGACCCACCAGAGACCCGCATAGCCCTGCCGTCCGTCCTCGGCCGAATCGCCGAGCAGCCAGTAGCTGGCGGCGTAAGTCACCCCGATGGAAACCACGGAGGTAATCCAGACCAGGTGGGTCAACGGTGCCTCCAGATCGAAATCTTTGAGATGGCCGTATTTGATTTGGCTAAACCTGCCGTTGATGAAATACGACACCAGCGAAGTGAGGATCATCAGGATGCGCATGGCAAACAGCCAGATGATCAAGGTGCCGGCGCTCTGGGGCTTCGCCGCCAACGCCAGGGCCAGAAACGCGATCAGCGCCACTCCCGTTACCCCGTAGGTCTCAAAACCGTCCGCCGTCGGACCGACGCTGTCTCCGGCGTTGTCGCCCGTGCAGTCGGCGATGACGCCGGGGTTCTTCGGGTCGTCTTCCGGCAGCTTGAAGACGATCTTCATCAAATCCGCGCCGATGTCGGCGATCTTGGTGAAGATGCCGCCGCAGATGCGCAGCGCGCTCGCCCCGAGCGATTCGCCGATCGCGAAACCGATGAAGCACGGTCCAGCCAGGTCCTTCAGGAAGGCCAGGATGCAGATCATGAAGAACAATTCGACGCTGACCAGCAACAGGCCCACGCTCATGCCCGACTTGAGCGGTATGAGGAGCGTGGCCAGCGCGTTGCCTTTCAGCGCGGAGAAGGCCGTGCGCGAGTTGGCTACCGTGTTGATCCGAATGCCGAACCAGGCCACCCCGTACGACCCCAGGATGCCCAGAATGGAACAAAGCAGGATGAGCAGCACATGGCCAATGCTTTCGCGCTGCAGTCCGAAGAAGTAGTAACTCATGCACGCGGCGATCAGGACCCAAAGCACCACCAGAAATCGCCCCTGTTGGAGCAAGTAGGTCTTGCACGTCTCCCAGATGATGTTGGACACGCCCTTCATCCGGGAATGGACCGGCAATTGTTGCGTCTGCTGGTACTGCACCCACCCGAACGCCGCGCCGAGCAGGCAGATGAACAGGCCGGCGTAAAGAATCGTCAGGCCGGACACACTGCCGAAATGCACCTGGTCCAGCGGGGGGATTTTTATGTCCGCTTCGCCGGCCGCCAGCGGGAAGGTGCCGAGGAGGGTCACGACCATGAGCCAAGCCACTCGGATCCATGAGTTGTATCGGGTCATAAGCGTGGGCGCAATATGACAAGACGACGATCCTGTTTGCCAAGCATAATTTCGAGAAGACGCCGTCCGTTGCTTTTCCCTTGTCGCTGGAAGAGCGGTTCCGCATCCTTCAACGAGATGCCTGAGCGGATGATTTCGGAAGTGCTGGCCAAGCCTGACGTCGTGTTGGAAATGACGCTGCGCCCGTCGCTTTTCTCTGATTTTACCGGTCAGACCAAGGTCAAAGAACGGCTCGAAATCACCGTGGCGGCGGCCAAACAGCGTCACGAAGCGATCGACCACATCCTGCTGAGCGGCCCGCCCGGCCTGGGCAAAACCACCATCGCCAACATCATCGCCAAGGCCATGGGATCGACCCTCAAGAGCACCAGCGGCCCGACCATCGAGAAAGCCGGGGACCTGGCCGGGTTGCTCACGAACCTCGAGGAAGGCGACGTCCTGTTCATCGACGAGATCCATCGTCTCCAGAAAACCATCGAGGAGTATCTCTATCCGGCGATGGAAGACTTCAAGCTCGACATCATCATCGACCAGGGCCCCAATGCCCGCAGCGTTCGCCTGAACTTGCCGCGCTTCACCCTGATCGGCGCCACCACCCGCAGCGGCCTGCTCACCGCGCCGTTGCTCACCCGCTTCCCGGTGCGCGAGCGGCTGGATTATTACGACACCGAACAGCTTCAAAAGATCGTGGTCCGCTCGGCCCGCTTGCTGAACATCGAAATCGAAGCCAGTGGCGCGCACGAGATCGCCCGGCGCAGCCGCGGCACGCCGCGCATCGCCAACAACCTGCTGCGCCGGGTCCGGGACTATGCCCAGGTGCGCGGGGATGGACGCATTACCGTCGCCGTCGCGGGCCTGGCTCTCGCCATCCTCGAAATCGACGAGAACGGTCTCGACGAAATGGACAAGCGGATCCTCGAGGCGGTCATCCGCAAGTTCGGGGGCGGACCCGTCGGCGTGAATTCGCTGGCCGTCGCCGTGGGGGAGGAACCGGACACTTTGGAGGAAGTCTACGAGCCTTATCTCATCATGGAGGGTTACCTCAAGCGCACGCCGCAGGGTCGCGTGGCCACCGCGTCGAGCTACCGCAAGCTGGGCTTGAAACCCGCGGCGGGTGACCAGCCGGGCCTCCTTTGACGCGTGCCACCACGGATTTTGCGCGAGGGGCGCGCCGGATCCCCGCGTGGCACCGAACCGGGCGCACCAGCCCGGAATCGGGCAACCCCGTCTTGCCGGGTATCTCCAAAGAAATTATGTTTACACCATCGGCTGTTGGACCGATATACGTCGAGCTATGTTGTGTTGCGTCTGTAAAGAGAAGGAAGCAAAGGTCCACCTGACCCAGATCGTCGGAGACAAGATGCAGAAGGTGGACCTGTGCGAGGGATGCGCCGCGCAGAAGGGGGTTAATGATCCGGCCGGCTTTTCCCTGGCCGATCTGCTGCTCGGTTTGGGGGCTTCGCAGGAGATGGAGCAAGCCAGCGGCGGTGGCGAGGTGAAATGCCCGAGTTGCGGTTTCACCCAGGCCGATTTCAAGAAGGCCGGCCGGCTGGGCTGCTCGGATTGCTACGTCACATTCAGCGAAGGGCTGGAGGGATTGCTCAAAACGATGCACAAAGGGACCCGGCATGTGGGCAAAGTGCCGCAGGCTTACCAGCAATCACGCGACCTGGCGGAACGGCTCCGCAGCCTCCAGAAGAAACTCGAAAAGGCGGTGGCCGAGGAGGACTTCGAGCAGGCCGCCCAGATGCGCGACGAGATCAAAACCACCAAAGACAAACTAGCCAGCTTGTCCCCCTCTTGATCCCATGACCATTCACGAGTTCCTGGTAGCGCCGGCCGAGACGGCCCGCCGCGAAGGGCCGCACAACAAGATCGTCATGTCCAGCCGGGTGCGATTGGCCCGCAATCTCAAGGGCGTCGCCTTTCCCGGCTGGGCCAAGAAGGCCGAACGCATCAAGACCCTGGAAGCCATCCGCCCCGCCGTCGAAGCCTTGCCCCAGATGGCCGATCGGTTCTCCGAAACGATGGATAACTTCACGCTGCTCGACAAAAATATTCTGGTCGAGCGGCACTTGATTAGCCGCGAGCACGCGGCCAAGAACGCCGGCAGCGGCCTGGTCCTCAACCGGGAAGAAACGCTTTGCGTGATGATCAACGAGGAGGATCATTTGCGCATGCAGGCATTGCGGCCTGGTCTGCAGCTCAAGCAGGCCTGGCAAGCCATCGACCAGGTCGACAGCAAACTGGAAAAGAAACTCGAGTACGCCTTCTCCCCTGATTTGGGTTACCTCACCGCTTGTCCGACCAACCTCGGCACCGGCATTCGCGTCAGCGCGATGCTCCATTTGCCGGGACTGGTCCTGGCCGAGCAGATCAATCAAATCATCCAGGCAGTAAACAAACTCGGGCTGGCGGTGCGCGGCTTATACGGAGAAGGCACCGAAGCGCTCGGCAACGTTTTCCAGGTCTCCAATCAGATGACCCTGGGCGAGGCCGAATCGGACATCGTGGAGCGCCTGAACAAAGTCCTCTCGCAGATCATCGAGCACGAGGAGAATGCCCGCGGAACCCTGCTGGAGAAGAAGCCCAAGACGGTCTACAACCACATCGGCCGGGCCTACGGCATCCTGGCCAATGCCCACAGCATTTCCTCCAAGGAAACGATGAACCTGCTCTCCTTGATGCGGCTGGGAGTTGACCTGGGGTTGTTTCCCGATCTCGACCGGGCCCTGGTCGACGAGCTCTTTATCGTCACCCAGCCGAACCACCTGCAGAAGCGTTACTCGGACAAGCTGACCGCCGAAGAACGCGACCTGTTGCGGGCCGACATGCTCCGGGAACGCCTCCGCACCGTCAGCCGGCCGAAGCCAAAGCCGGTTCCGCCCTCCCCCCCTTCGGACAAATCGTAGGCGCCGCGCCCGGGCCTGTTCCCTCGTGCGGCGGGGCCGGGCCGCCTATTCTTTCAGCTTCTTCCGCTCCTGGCAGTGGGCCCCATCCCGGGCCAAGATCAATTCTTTCCTTATCCTCGCCTTTTTGCATACGATAAGAGTGGTAGTGAACCTGCTGAACAGGGGATGGTTCGCTGGCCACACCGGCCCGCCAGACCCGCTGGGCGACAGAACGCTGGACAAAAAAAAGAGCTGGTGCATTTATTAGTCAAAGTATGAGTGATGAAGCCATGAACAATTTCACGCCCCGCGCGCAGCAAGTGCTCGCGTTGGCGCGCAAGGAAGCCGACCGCTTCAATCATAATTTCGTCGGCACCGAACATCTTTTGCTTGGCCTCATCAAACTGGGTCAGGGAGTTGCCGTCAATGTGCTCCAGAAGATGGGTCTCGACCTGGAAACCGTCCGCATGGAAGTCGAGAAGCAGGTTGGCACCGGCCCGGATCAGAAAATGATCGGCAACATCCCCTACACCCCGCGCGTGAAGAAGGTCCTGGCCCTCGCCGCCAAGGAAGCCAAAGCGCTCAATCACACCTACGTCGGCACTGAGCATATTTTGCTCGGTCTGCTGCGCGAGGGGGACGGAGTTGCCGCCCGTGTCCTGAAAAACCTCGATGTCGACATTGAACAGACCCGCCAGGAGATTTTGAAGGAACTGGATCCGAACTTCAACGCCCAGGAAGAGAGTGCCGTGCCGGAGGCGCCGGAAAAGGCGCCGACCGAGAAAAAGGGCGAAGTCAAGACGCCGGCGCTCAAGGCCTTCGGCCGCGACCTCACGGAGATCGCCCGCAAAGGCGACATGGATCCGGTGATCGGGCGCAAGAGCGAAATCGAACGGGTCATCCAGATCCTTTGCCGCCGCACCAAGAACAATCCGGTGCTGCTCGGCGAAGCGGGCGTCGGCAAGACCGCCATCGTCGAAGGACTCGCCCAGGAAATCGCCAAGGGCAACGTCCCGGAATTGCTTCGGGAAAAACGCGTCATCACCCTCGACCTCGCTCTCATGGTGGCCGGAACCAAATACCGTGGGCAATTTGAGGAACGGATCAAGGCCGTGATGGACGAAATTCGGCGGGCCAAGAATATCGTCCTGTTCATCGACGAGTTGCACACCATCGTGGGGGCCGGTTCCGCCGAAGGCACGATGGACGCCTCGAACATCATCAAACCGGCTCTCAGCCGCGGCGAGATGCAGTGCATCGGGGCCACCACCCTCAACGAGTATCGCAAGTACATCGAAAAGGACGCGGCGCTCGAACGGCGCTTCCAGAGCGTCAAAGTCGAGGCGCCTTCCATCGAGGACGCCATTGCCATCCTGAAAGGCCTTCGTCCCAAATACGAGGAACACCACAAGGCCGAGATCACCGACCCGGCGGTCGAGGCAGCCGTCAAATACTCCGACCGCTACATTACCGATCGCTATCTGCCGGACAAAGCCATCGACCTGATGGATGAAGCCGGTTCGCGCGCTCGCATCGGGGCCATGACCCGCCCCCCGGAGCTGAAGGACATCGAGGCGGAGATCGAACAGATCAAGACGCAGAAGGAAAAAGCCATCAAGGAACAGGACTTCGAAGGCGCCGCCGCCATGCGCGACCGGGAGAAGCACGCGAAGGAAAAACAGGAATCGGTGCTCGCCGCCTGGAAGACCAGTCGCGAGGAGAAACGCGTCAAGGTGGACGAAGAAGACATCCTGCAGGTGGTCTCCAAGTGGACCGGCATTCCGCTCAAGCGCATGGAGCAGGCCGAGGCGCAGCGTCTGCTGGCCATGGAGGAGGAAATGTCCCGCGTGGTCGTCGGCCAGAAGGAAGCCGTCGGCGCCATCTGCAAGGCCCTGCGCCGTTCCCGGGCCGACTTGAAAGACCCGAAGCGCCCGATCGGCACCTTCGCCCTCCTCGGCCCGACGGGCGTGGGCAAAACCTTGCTCGCCAAATCGCTCGCCGAATGCATGTTCGGCGACTCGAAATCGCTCATCCAACTCGACATGTCCGAATACATGGAGCGCCACAACGCTTCGCGCATGATCGGATCGCCCCCCGGCTACGTCGGCTACGAGGAAGGCGGGCAACTCACCGAACAGGTCCGCCGCAAGCCCTACTCCGTCGTGCTCTTCGACGAGATCGAAAAAGCGCATCCCGACGTGATGAACATGCTCCTCCAAATCCTCGAGGAGGGCAAACTCACCGACAACGTCGGCCGCGTCGTCAACTTCCGAAATACCGTCATCCTGCTCACCTCCAACGTCGGCGCGGAAACGATCAAGAAAAACTCCACCATGGGCTTCTCGCCCATCAGCGACCAGAACAGCTACGAGAAAATGCGGGAGAAGATCATGGACGAGGCCAAACGCCAGTTCCGTCCGGAGTTCCTCAATCGCCTCGATGATATCATCGTCTTCCGCTCGCTGACCAAGCCTGACTTGATCGAAATCCTCGACCTCGAAATCAAGAAGGTCATGGAACGGCTCAAAGGCAAGAATCTCAAGTTGAACCTCGACGATAAGGCCAAGGATTTTCTGGTCGAGAAGGGCTACGACCCGACCTACGGCGCCCGTCCGATGCGCCGGGCCGTCGAGCGTTTTCTCGAGGATCCCCTCGCCGAAGAAATCCTCAAAGGCAACCTCCACGAAGGCGAGCCGGTCCAGGTGACCGTCGAGGATGACAAGCTGGCCTTCAGCCAGAGCGCTCCGGCCTCGGGCGCGTTGTCGAGTTAAGCGCCGCTCTCCATCCCGTCCAACGCCGTTCGCTTCTGCGGACGGCGTTTTCCGTCGTTTGGGAGGCCGACTACCAACTTCGTGGGAAGCCTCCGCGGTTTATTGGCCGCGCCTTGGGACCAGGAACCGCTGAGACTTGTCACTGGTAACTGGTCACTGGTAACTGGAGATTGAAAACAGCGTCACAATCGGGAAGAGCATCCGCAAATCGCTAGTTACAAGTGACAAGTTACAAGTGACAAGGCAGTTCATGGAAAGCCTCCACGGTGTATTGACCGCGCATTGGGACCATGAACCTTGGCGGAGCTCGCAATCCGCAATCCGCAATCCGCAATCCGCAATCCGCAATCCGCAATCAGGAGGTTTATGGGTAGCGCCATCACGAGGCTTGCCAGCCAGGGTCTTTTCTCGTTCAACTCTTGCGGAGCTGATTCACTGGATGGATCCGGATCGACTAGTCCTGCAGTTCATTCGCTGGCCCCGCGCTTGCGCCCTGGCGGGCCTGCTCGTCGGGATGACGGCCGGGCCCGTCCCGGCGGCGGAAACGGCCGCTGTGCCCTGCGCGACCATCATCCAGAAAGACGGTCCCGTGACGGTGGCGCGCGCCGGTGCGAACGTCTGGACTCGGGCTTACACGAACCAGGTGCTGTTTGCCGAAGACCAGTTGCGCACGGAGGAAGGAGGGCGCGTGGTGCTGCGCATGTCGGACCAGACGCTCGTGCGCGTCGGGGAACTCAGCCTGATCCAGATGCCGGCCGATCCGCGAAAACGCACGTCGTTCACCTTCCTCAAAGGCATTTTCTACTTCTTCCACCGGGATAGACCGGGCGATTATGATGTGCGCACCCGCGCGGTGTCCGCCATCGTCCGTGGCACGGAATTCAGCCTGCAGGTGTTGGAGGCGGACGGGGCCACGACCATCAGCCTGTTCGACGGCGCGGTGGAGATGACCAACCAGTTCGGTTCTCTCCTCCTGAAAAGCGGCCAGGAAGGCATCGCGGAGCCGGGCCGAGCCCCCGCGCTCACCCCCCGCCTCACCATCCAGGAGCCGAAGCTCGTGCAGTGGTCTCTCTACTATCCCGGGATCCTCTACTTGCCGGAGCTGGGGCTGGCGGCCGAAGAAACGAATGCTCTGCGCCAGTCACTCGACGCTTATCGCAGCGGGGATCTGATCGCCGCCTACACCAACTGGCCTGCCGGTTACCAAGCCGCGTCGGACGCGGGTAAAATTTATCGCGCGGCCGTGCAGCTCGCCGTCGGGCAGGTGGAACAGGCGGAGCGAGCTCTGCAGTCATTGGCGGCGGCTGGCGACCCGGCGGCATTGCGGGCGGTGGCGGTGACGAATAACCGGGCCCGGCTGGCTCTGGCCTCGCACAAGCTGATGGAGTTGGTCCGGGTCAGGCGCAGCGACCAAACTTCAGCGCGGTCCGCCGCCGCCGGAATTACCCCGGTGCTCGCGACCGAATGGCTCGTTGATTCCATCGAACTTCAGAAAGGTCTCGATCTGGAAGCCGCTCGATTCGCGGCGCGGCGCGCGGTCGGGATCGCGCCCGATTTCGCCTTCGGCTGGGAGCGCGTGGCGGAACTGGAGTTCAGCTTCAGCCGGGTCAGCGTGGCGTTGGACGCGATCGACCGGAGTTTGCGCCTGGCCCCGCGCAATGCCCAGGCGCTCGCGTTGCAGGGCTTCTTGCTCGCCGCGCAGAACCGGGTGGCCGAGGCGCTCACGGCCTTCAACCTTGCTCTGGCGGTGGATGGCAATCTCGACAACGCCTGGCTGGGTCGGGGTCTTTGCCATATTCGGCAAGGCCACTCCCAGCTGGGCCGGCAGGACTTGCAGTCCGCCGTGACCTTGAATCCGCAACGGGCAACCTTGCGCAGTTATCTGGGCAAGGCCTACAGCAACGGCGGGGACCAGGAGCGGGCCATGCACGAATTGCTCCGCGCCATGAGTCTCGATCCGGAGGATCCAACCGCCTGGCTCTACTCCGCGTTGCTCAAACAGCAGGAGAGCCGCGTCAACGACGCCATTCGCGACCTGGAACGGGCCCAGCAGATCAACGCGTCTCGCAGTCGTGGCATTGTCCGCTCGCGCTTGCTGCTCGACCAGGATCGCGCCGTGGGCGGGGCGAACCTCGCCGGGGTCTACCTCGACGCCGGCATGGCCGACGTGAGCGTGCGGGAAGCGGTCACCGCCGTGAATTCGGACTACACCAGTTTCCGGTCCCACCTCCTCCTCGCCAATAGCTACAACGCGCTGCGCGACCCCTATCAGATCAACCTTCGCTACGAGACCGCCTGGTTGAGCGAATACCTGGTCTCGACGCTCCTCGCGCCGGTCGGCGCCGGCATTCTCTCGCCGTATGTCTCGCAGCAGGAGTACTCGAAACTGTTCGAACGGGACGGGGCGGGCCTTGTCTCGGGCACCGAATACCGCAGCAACGGCGACTGGTATCAGGCCGCGGCACAATACGGAACATTCGGTGACACGAGTTATTCGCTCGATGACACGTATCGCTCCCTCAACGGCTATCGCCCGAACGAGAACGCCGAGCAACTGACCCTCTCCGCCAGAATCAAGCAGCAGTTGACTCCAGCGGACAGCTTATTCCTCCAGGCCATCTATTACCAGGCCGAATCCGGCGACGTGGCCCAGTATTACAACCAGGCGGACGCGCATCGGGACCTGCGCGTGAAGGAATCCCAGGAGCCGCTCTTTATCGCGGGATTCCACCACGAGTGGTCCGAGCGCTCGCATACGCTGGCTTTGGGCGGGCGATTCCAGGATACACTCAAGGTCACCGACCCTGAACAGGCGGTATTGGCTTTGCTCCGAACACCGGTCGGCGACGTCAGCGCCGTGCCTTTCCCCGCGCTGCCCGTGGCTCCGCTCAACTACAAAAGCCAGTTGGACGGTTATACCACCGAGTTGCAGCAGATCTGGAAGGAAGGCGATCACACCCTGGCGGTTGGGGGAAGGTATCAAGCCGGCACGTTTGACACCCGCAACGCGCTCCAGATGACTTCTCCCACACTCTTCGCCAACAGTTCGGTGACCGGCACGGTGGCGGTCGTCACACCGGGAGTGACCAACAAGGCCGAAGAGGATTTTCAGCGCTCCAGCGTCTACGGCTATCATCATTGGCAAGTCTTCGAACCGCTCCTGCTCACCGCCGGCTTGAGTTACGATCGGGTCGAGTATCCGCGCGACTTCCGCAACGTGCCCATCGCTGCTGGATCGGAACACCGGGACCTGGTTGCCCCCAAGGCCGGATTGACCTGGACACCGCTGAAGAACACGACGGTGCGCGCCGCTTACACCAGGGCGCTGGGCGGCGTCAGCTTCGACCAAAGCTTCCGGCTGGAGCCATCGCAAATCGCCGGGTTCAACCAGGCTTACCGAAGTCTCATCCCGGAATCGGTGGCCGGCTCCCTGGCCGGTCCCCGGTTCGACACGCGCGGAGTGGCGGTGGATCAGAAGTTCGATTCCGGAACTTATTTGGGCGTCGTCGCCGAGTGGCTCAGTTCGGACGCCGCCCGGAACGTTGGCACGGTCGATGTCGTCGGTTTTCCTCCCGTGTTTACAAATTCGACCACGCGCCAGCGGCTGAAGTACGACGAGCGCAACCTGATGCTTACCCTCAACCAACTGGTGGGCCGGCACTGGGCCCTGGGGGCGCGTTACCGGCTGAGCGACGCCGAGCTCGATTCCGATTTGGTGCAAATCCCCAACTCGGTGCGCCGGGCGGCACGGGGCACGGTCGAAGCCACGCTCCATCAAGTGGACCTCTACGCCTTGTTCCGTCACGAGTCCGGTTTGTTCGCCCAGGTCGACTCGCTCTGGAATACCCAGTCCAACCGCCGTTATTCGCCGGACATTCCCGGAGACGACTTCTGGCAGTTCAACGCCTGGTTGGGGTGGAGCGGTTTTCAGCGCCGCCTGGAGGTGAGGACCGGCGTGCTCAACCTCACCAGCCAGAACTATCGCCTCAACCCGCTGAATCTCGCGCCGGAATTTCCCCGCGAGCGCACCTGGGTGGCCAGCTTGAAATTTTACTTCTGATCTGGCCGCGGCTGGCGCAGAGTCTGGAATCAGGTGGGAATCATGAGTTCGTTTCCAGAACTGATTCTAAAACTCAAAAGCAAGCTGCAGGAGAACCGGCGAGCGGGCGCCATCGGTGCCGCGAGCGCGGTCTTTCTTGGATTGCTCTTCCTGATGTCGGCCACCTTGGGCCGAGGGCTGAACAATTTGAGTTACGATTTTCCCTTCGTGATTCGTGCAGCCTTGCCGATGTTTCAACCGCCGGTCCCGACCAATGACATCATGATCGTTTACATGGACGATCCTTCTCATCGCGAGCTGCAACAACCTTGGCTGCAGCCCTGGGACCGGTCCGTCCATGCCCGATTGGTGGAGGTGTTGGCCGCCCAACACGCCAAAGCCGTCGTCTTCGATGTGCTCTTCGATATGCCGTCCACGAACGATGAGAAACTCATCCGCGCGGCCGCCTCCTACCGCCGGGTCGTGGTCGGCGGTGTCCTGGAGCCTCAAACTTACGAGGGCAAATTTCTCTTCTATCAACCCAACCCCCCGATCGCCGCATTGCGGGGCGTCGTCCAATGGGGCCTGGCGGAACGGGCCGATTCGGATCGAACCATCCGGCAGCATTTTCCCGGACACGGGACGGTTCCTTCGTTGGCTTGGAAAACGGCGGAGTTGACCATGACCAACCGGCTTCCGGAATCGTCGGGTGTGCGCTGGCTCAACTATTACGGCCCGCCCGGTGCCTTGCCCTTCCGCAGTTTTGTCGATGTGCTAAACACGAATTTTCCTGCCAATGCCTTTTCCAACAAAGTCGTATTCGTCGGCCCACTCTATAATGTCGGCTTCACAGGCGGCAAAGGCACGGATGATTTTCGCACGCCGTATACGCGCTGGACGCAAACCAGGTCCCCCGGTGTCGAACTCAACGCCATTACTTACCTGAACCTCTTGCGCAAGGATTGGCTGACGGAACTATCGCCCATGACCGAGTTCGTGCTCGTTTTGTTTGCCGGAGTCTTGCTCGGCTTTGGCCTCATCCTGTTGCGACCGACCGTGGCGACGGCGGTTGCCGGGACAATCTTTCTCGCCCTCGCCGGGATTGAATGCCTCTTGGTCTGGCGCTACCGGCTTTGGTTTCCGTGGCTCACCATTGGATTCATCCAATTGCTCACGACTTTCGCCTGGTCGCTGCTGGCGAACATCAAAATGCTCTATCGCGAGAAGGACTTGCTGGAAGAAAAACTGGCCACGGCCATCACGGTCCAGCCGACCAGCGTGATGCCGAAGCCCGACGGGCCTACCCAAGTCATCCTGATGCCAGGCCTGGGCCAGCCAGGCGGGCCTCCGCCCGCTCCGCCCATCCCCAACCACGAAATGCTCCGCTGCATCGGCAAAGGTGCCTACGGCGAAGTCTGGCTCGCCCGCGACGAGATCGGCACCTATCACGCCGTCAAAATCGTCCACCGAAAATCATTTAACGACAGCGGACCCTTCGATCGGGAATTTCGCGGCATCCAGCAATACACGCCGATTTCGCGCACTCACCACGGCCTGGTCCACATCCTGCACGTCGGTCGCAACAAGGAGGCCGGTTACTTTTTTTACATCATGGAACTGGGCGATTGTGAACTGCACGGCCAGAAGATCGACCCCGAAACCTACTGCGCCAGGAACCTGGGCCGCGAGCTGGACTTCCGCGGCAAACTCCCGGTCAAGGAATGCGTCCACCTCGCGATGGAGTTGGCCGAGGCGCTGCACTATCTCCATTCCAAGCAGCTCATCCACCGCGACATCAAGCCTTCGAATATTATTTTCGTGAACGGCATCCCGAAGTTCGCCGACGTCGGCCTGGTCACGCACATTGCAGAAAAGGGGCGCGACGTGACCTACCTCGGCACAGAGGGCTTCATCGCCCCGGAAGGTCCGGGAACGCCAGCCGCCGATGTCTATAGTCTGGGCAAAGTGATCTACGAGGCCTCCATGGGTCGTTCCGCCTCCCATTATCCGGACCTGCCGACCACCCTGACCCAGCGGAGCGACCAGGGAGACTTGCTCCAGCTCCACGAGATTATCCTCAAAGCCTGCGACCCTGATCTGCAGCGGCGCTACAAAAATGCCACCGAGCTGCAGACCGATCTGATGCATTTGAATGACCGACTCTACGGAGGCGTCCAGCGCGCCCATCCGTAAACGAGTTCCTCCCCCCATCCGGGCCGCGGGCCGTCCCGGCCCGCAGCGCGTCACCTGCCGCCGAGAGCTGGGATTGTTCCAGCGCGTCAGTCCCGGTCACCCGCTGCGGACGGGGACCGTCCGCGCCCCGTTCGGGCCGCAGGCCGTCCCGGCCCGCAGCGCGTCACCCGCCGCCGAGAGTTGGGATTGTTCCAGCGCGTCAGTCCCGGTCACCCGCTGCGGACGGGGACCGTCCGCGCCCCGTTCGGGCCGCGGGCCGTCCCGGCCCGCAGCGCGTCACCCGCCGCCGAGAGCTGGGATTGTTCCAGCGCGTCAGTCCCGGTCACCCGCTGCGGACGGGGACCGTCCGCGCCACAGACTCAAGCACTCAGCGCCGCGTCCCAGTCTTTCCACACCGGCTCGTAACCCAGGCGGCAGAGAAGCTGGGCGATCTCCTGAGGCGATCGGTCATCCGCAATCTCGAACTGCCCGGTGGCGCCGGTGACGTGTTGCGGAGCCGGTGCCCATTCGCTGGCGCCCGAGGCCAGTTCCACGACGCGACCGCGTTCCGTGCGATGAATTCTCTCGCGGCCCGCTCCAGTATATCCGCCGGGCTCGGTGTGACTGCCGGCGCTGATCAGCGTAATCCCGAGCGGGATCAAACCATCGCGCAGCTTCGCCGGTTCGCGGGTCGAAAGGACCAGCCCCACCTCGGGCAGGAACAGCCGGAACGCGCAGACCAGGCGCACCAGTTCGGCATCCGCCAGGTGAGTCAATGGCTCGAATTCCCCGGCGCAGGGCCGCAAGCGTGGCAGGGAAATCGTCAACTGCGCCTTCCAGCAGTTGCGCAGGAGGTAAGCGGCCTGTGCGGCCACGCCGATGGCTTCGAGGCGCCAATCGCTCAGACCATAGAGCGCGCCGATTCCGAGCCGGCGAAACCCGGCCGCGTAAGCCCGCTCCGGCGTCTCCAAGCGCCAGTCGAAGTCGCGCTTCGGGCCGGCCGTATGCATTTGGGCGTACACCTCGCGGTCATAGGTCTCCTGGTAGACCACCAATCCTTCCGCGCCCGCTGCGACAATGGGCCGGTATTCCTCCGTCTTCATCGGGCCCACTTCCAGCGAGATGCCCGGCACTTGGCGGTGCAGCGCCTGGACGCAGTCGGCCAGGTAGCCGGGCGAGACAAACTTCGGGTGCTCTCCCGCCACCAGCAGCAGATTGCGAAAGCCCTGTTCCCGCAGCGCGCGCGCCTCCCGGGCGGCCTCCGCCACGCTCAACGTCACGCGCAGAATGGGATTGTCCCGCGAGAATCCGCAGTATTTGCAGTTGTTGATACATTCGTTCGAAAGATAAAGCGGCGCAAACAACCTGATGACCTTTCCGAACCGCTGTTGGGTCAGCGCCTGGGACCGCCGGCAGAGCGCCTCGAGCATTTCGCCCGCGGCGGGTGAAATTAGTTGGGCGAATTCCGCGAGGGTCAGGTTGCCTTTGTCGAGCAACTCCCGGACGGTTGCGCCGGTCGTCCGGCGCGATCGTTCCAGCAGCGAGGCGATCGGCAGCGCCTTGAATTCAGCGACAAAGCTCATGGCGGCACCGTATCAGGCCGGCGCACGGGAGCAAGGGGCAATGGTCATTCGTCGTTCCCTCTGTCCTTGACTCGGCACTTGTCGATTTTATGATGCGCGCTCCTTGTGAAAATTTGACGACTCAAGTATGAGCAGCGCGACCATTGTTAACCTTCAGGCCCGCGAAATCCTTGACTCGCGCGGCAATCCCACTGTCGAAGCGGATCTTATCCTGGCTGATGGGACGGTCGGGCGCGCCGCCGTTCCCTCCGGGGCCAGCACGGGCGAACACGAAGCGCTCGAATTGCGCGACGGCGACCAGAAACGTTACGCCGGCAAAGGCGTGACCAGGGCGGTGAAAAACGTGGTCCAGAAGATCCGCCCCGTCTTGCTGGGCAAAGATGCGCGGGATCAACTCACGATCGATCGCCTCATGCTCGACCTGGATGGGACTGAGACCAAGTCCAAGCTCGGGGCCAACGCCATCCTCGCCGTCTCGCTGGCCAACGCCAAAGCGGCCGCCGCGAGCGTGGGCCTGCCGCTCTTCCAGTACCTGGGAGGACCAAACGCCAAGCTTCTCCCCGTCCCCATGGCCAATGTCATCAACGGCGGCGCTCACTCCGATGCGCCGATTGATTTCCAGGAGTTCATGATCGTCCCCAGAGGCTTCGACACCTTCTCCGCCGCATTGCAGGCCATCACCGAGATTTTCCACGCGCTCAAAGCGGTGCTGAAAAGCCGGGGCCTCTCGACCGCCGTCGGCGACGAAGGCGGGTTTGCTCCGAAACTCGACAGCGCGGAGGCGGCCCTCGAAGTCATTCTCGCCGCCACCAGCAATGCCGGCTACAAGGCGGGCAAACAAATCTTCCTGGCGCTCGACGTGGCCAGCTCGGAGTTTTACGCTGGCCGCCAGTCTTACGTGTTCAAGAAAAGCACCGGTCGAAAGCTCACCGGCGAGGAATTGATCAACTTCTACGTCAAGCTCTGCGCGCGCTACCCGATCGTGAGCCTGGAAGACGGCTGCGCGGAAAGCGACTGGACGACCTGGAAGGAACTCACCCGGAAACTCGGCCACAAGGTGCAACTCGTCGGCGACGACTTGTTCGTGACCAACGTGAAATTTCTCCAGAAAGGCATCGACTCCGGCACCGCCAACTCGATTCTCGTCAAAGTCAACCAAATCGGTTCCCTCACGGAGACGTTCGATGCCGTCGAATTGGCCAAGAAAAACGGGTACACCGCCGTGCTCAGTCATCGCTCCGGAGAGACTGAGGATGCGACCATCGCCGACCTCGCCGTTGCTACCAATTGCGGCCAAATCAAGACCGGTTCGTTGAGCCGCAGCGACCGCACCGCCAAATACAACCAATTGTTGCGCATCGAGCAACTGCTCGGACGCAACGCGCTCTACGCGGGAGACCGCTAAGGGCGGCGCTGGCCATGAACCTGGCGATTCGGACCGGGCGGTCTCCCGCGCCCAGCGATTTACGATGTACGATTTACGATGTACGATTTACGAGGCCCGATGGATGGATCGCGGCGCTACGCGATTCGCGCGCCCGGCGATCGGTGCTGCGCAGCACTCGTAAATCGTACATCGTAAATCGTCAATGGCTGCGGGATCTGCGGCAGTTACCAGTCGAAACGGTTCCTGGTCCCAAGGCGCGGTCATTAAACCAGGGAGGCCTTCCATGAACGTGCTCGTCACCGGGTCCTCCGGACTGATCGGTTCGGCACTGGTCCGCTCTCTCACGGAGGCCGGTCATTCCGTGGTGAAACTTCGCCGTTCCCCGGCGCTCCACGACAGGCCCTCGGCGAGTTGGGAGCCGGCGGCCGGGCAAATCGACTTGAGCGGCGCGGGCGCGCTCGATGCGGTGATCCACCTGGCGGGCGAATCGATTGGCCGGCGGTGGACCGCCCGGAGGAAGGAGCGGATTCGCTCCAGCCGCCTGGGCGGGACCCGGCTGCTCAGCGAAGCGATCGCGCGGCTGCCCCAACCGCCCCGGGTGCTGGCGTGCGCCTCGGGCACCGGCTTCTACGGCGATCGTCCTGGCGAATGGCTCGATGAAACCAGCGCGCCCGGCCGAGGTTTCCTCGCGGAACTGGCCCGCGATTGGGAAATGGCGACAACCCCGGCCAGCCAAGGCGGCGTGCGCGTGGTGCATTGCCGATTCGGGATCGTGCTCTCCCCGGCAGGCGGGGCTTTGGCCAAAATGCTGCCGGCGTTCAAGCTCGGCCTGGGCGCCCGGTTCGGCGACGGCCAACAGCACTGGAGCTGGATCACGTTGGAGGATGTGCTGAGCCTGCTTCATCTGGCTTTGCGTTGCGCGACTCTTTCCGGGACGGTCAACGCGGTCACACCAAACCCGGTGACCAACGAGCAATTCACCCGCGTGCTCGCCGGTGTCTTGCGGCGTCCGGCGTTTTTCGTGATACCACGTTTTGCCGTGGAACTGCTCTTCGGCGAGATGGGACGCGAAGCGTTGCTGACGAGTTTTCGCGTCAAGCCGGCCAAATTGCTGGAGATCGGCTTCCCCTTCCGCTGGCCGGAGTTGGAACCGGCCTTGCGTCACCTGCTCGAGACGGAGGCTGAAGATTGAATGCGTCCGGATGGATCGACTCGCTACGTGGCGGTCGATCTCTCCGGCGCGGCGTGCGCAAAATTTTTGAGACGCCTGTTGCAATCTCTGCGCGCCTACCTATAGTGCGCTCGTTTGAAAAATGATGACTGATCCCGTCGTTGCCTCGCCGCCTTGGGACATCCAGGACGCCCGCAATCTGTATAACATCCAGAGTTGGGGTGCGAAATACTTTGACATCAACGAAGCGGGGCATGTGTTTGCCCGGCCTCTGCAGGAGAACGGCGCGAGCGTCGAGATCAACGACGTGATCGAAGAAGCCAAGGCGCGCGGCCTGAAGTTCCCGGTGCTGATTCGGTTCCAGGACATCCTGCGCCACCGGGTCGAGGCGATTAACCTGGCCTTTCGCAGTTCCATCAAGGAATTCAACTACCAGGGCCAGTACCGCGGCGTCTTCCCGATCAAGGTCAACCAACTCCGCGAAGTCGTGGAGGAGATTCTCGACGCGGGCAAGCCTTTCAATTTCGGTCTGGAAGTCGGCAGCAAGCCGGAACTGTTCGCCGGCCTGGCGCTGCAAAATCAGATCGGGGGCCTGATTGTCTGCAACGGTTACAAGGACGCCGGCTTCATCAAGATGGCCCTGATCGGCGTCAAGCTGGGCAAGCGCGTCATCCTGGTCGTGGAAAAACTGGAGGAACTGCGGCACATCATCCAGCTCTCCAAGCAACTGGGGGTCGAGCCGATCCTCGGCATTCGGGCGCGGCTCCTGGCCAAAGGGGCGGGCAAATGGGCCGAGAGCGGCGGCGAGAACGCCAAGTTCGGCCTGAGCACCGCCGAGTTGCTCACGGCCACGGAGATGCTCCGGGCGGAAAACCTCGGGCACTGCTTCAAGCTGCTCCATTTCCATATCGGCTCGCAGGTGCCGGACATTCTCACGGTCAAAAAGGCCGTGCAGGAGGCGGCGCGCTTCTACGCCAAGCTCTACAAGATGGGGTTCGAGATCCAATACATCGACGTGGGGGGCGGCCTGGGCGTGGATTACGACGGCAGTCGGTCGGCCTTCGACAGTTCGACCAACTACAGCCTCCAGGAATATACCAACGACATCGTCTATTACATCGGCGACGTCTGCAGCGCCGAGAAAGTCCCGCATCCCGACATCATCAGCGAGAGCGGCCGCGCCATCGTCGCCCACCACAGCGTGCTCGTCGTCGAGGTGTTCGGCTCGATCGAGAAAATCCGGGTGGATCACGATGTCGTCTGCGGCGAGAACGAGCATCCCCTGGTCAAGGAGATGTGCGACATCCGCAAGAATCTGCAAAAGCTCAACAAACTGGAAGCCTGGCACGACGCCCTGGAGCGGAGGGATGACGCCCACAACATGTTTACGCTGGGCCTGATGGAGCTGCCGGACAAGGCCAAGATCGAAACCCTCTACTGGGAAATCAGCCGGGAAGTCGTCGCCAGCTTCAAGGGCCAGGCCTACATCCCCGAGGAGATCCGCAAGCTCGAGGACAGCCTCGGTGACCAGTATCTCTGTAATTTCTCCGTGTTCCAATCCTTGCTCGATCACTGGGCGCTCGGCCAACTCTTCCCGATCATGCCGGTCAATCGCCTCAACGAGCGGCCGGTGCGCGAGACCACCCTCGTCGATATCACCTGCGATTCCGACGGCCAGATCAACAAATTCATCGACCTGCGCGACGTCCGCGACACGCTCCCCCTGCACCACCTCAACGCCAACGGCACTGGCACCGAGCCGTATTACCTCGGTTTCTTTCTCCTCGGCGCCTATCAGGACATCATGGGTGACCTCCACAATCTTTTTGGACGGGTCAACGAAGTCCACGTCTTCCTGGAACCGGACGAACCGGCGGGTTATTATGTCGAGGAAATCATCGAAGGCACCACCATCGTGCAAGCCCTCTCCTCGGTGCAGTACGACGAAAATGAGTTGAAGCGCCAGATGAAAGCGCAGGTGGACGAGGCGATCAAGTCCGACCGCATGAAGCCTAATGAAGCCATGCGCCTGCTCGACGATTTCGAAAAGGGCTTGAAGGACTACACTTATTTGTCGATTTGAACTGTCGCGAGCGTGTGGTGCCCCCCGAGGACACAGATTTCAAGCACCGGAGCGCCGCCCCCTCCGCGCCGGTGGGCCAACCATTGATGCTCGAAGCGCCTCCCAACCCTGAACTGCTCAGCGCTCTGGGCCGGCTGGCCCGTGGTCTATCCGTGATTTTTTGGGGATTGCCGGTCGCCCTGGTGGTCTGTGTGCAGAGCGCCAAAGGGGATTGGTTCCGTCCGCTGGGAGTTGCTCCACCGTTGGCGGCCACGGGCCTGCTCTTCTACGGCCTGAGCCTGCTCGGCCACTTTCAGAAGCAGGAGCGCATCTGGAATTCCGCCCTCGAGCGGGTGAAACTCTTCGCCCTGATTAACCTGGGCATTTCCCCTTTTCTCTATTGGTGGAACCGGATTCCTTCCAATCCCTTCTTTGGTGCGGTCATTGAAATGCTTATGCTTTCCGGCCTGTTGTTCCTCATCTTTCTCAACCCGATGCTGGTCCGCCTTACTTCCATGCTGCCCGACGAGACCCTCCGCATGGAGACCCGGCTCTTCACCATGTTGAACCGCTACATCCTGCTTGGGATTTTTCTCGTGCTCGCGGCTTACTTCGTCATGGTGCGCCTCGAACCGGGGTTGCCCGACAAATTGATCGGGTGGCTGTTGCGAGTTTCGCCGTTGCCGGCCCAGGCCAGCGCGCTGCTTTATTTCCTGGACCGGGGCGGGGAATGGATCGTGCTTTTCCTCATCCTGCTTCCCATCGCCATGACCATGGCCTTGGTCTGGAAGATCAAGGAGGTCATCCTCGCCAGTGTCTTCGGCCCGGAGCACTGAAGGGGCGGTCAGTGAGCAGTAATCAGTAGGTCAGTAATCAGTGATGACTCGAAGCAGCCACGCCCACCCTGATTCACTGATTACTGACTTACTGATTACTGACTTACTGATTACTGACTTACTGATTACTGACCTACTGATTACTGCCCCCCTGGCTCACTTCGCCCCCTGATCGATCCAGGCGCGGATCAGAGCGACCTGCTCCTTGGTCAGCGGCTCCCCTTTGTCGGCCGGTGGCATGGCGTCGTCCTCGTCGCCGAGGCGGGCGACGGCGATGACCATCAGGCTTTCGGCGCTCTTGCCGGGTGTGAGGATTTGTCCATCTTCACCGCCCTTGAGGACGGCGGGCAAACTGTCGAGGCGCAATTTCCCCTTCTGCTTCTCCGGGCCGTGGCACTTGAAACAGGATTTCTCGAAGATCGGCCGGATGTCCGCCGCATAGGTCACACCCGTCTTGGCCGCCGGGGCGGGAAGCTTGCTGATGTCTATTTTGCTGAGGTCAACTTTCTTGTCTCCCTTGTCGGCGGCGGTGGCCACGAGGGTCGAGAGGGCAAGACTGAGAACGAGGGTCAGAGTTTTGGTTGCCATAAGTATTATTGTCAGCATTTGTTGCCGAAGGCGCAAAAAAGGTCAAAGAGATTTAGGGGGATTTGGGATTTACGATTTACGATTTACGATTTACGAGTTGCGTGTCCGTGAATCGGGGGCCGCTTGGAGTACCGCCTTGGGCCGGCACGGACCGGCTAAACCTGGAACGACGAACTGGCGGTTTGCGATCCGTACAGGTTCCTCCTGCGAGATGCCGATCCTCACCGATACGCTCGTAAATCGTAACTCGTAAATCGCGAATCTCCCTCCCTACCTCGTCTTCTTCACCTTCTCCCACCGCCGGGTTTTGGCCGACTTGAGCACCGCGTCGGTCACGTAATCGGTGGCCAGTCCGTCTTTGAAACTGGGGCCTGGGATCTTGCCGTTCTCCAGGCCCTCGAGGAAGTCGGCGACTTGATGGATGAAGGTGTGCTCATAGCCGATTTGCAAGCCGGGCACCCACCAGTGTTTCATGTAGGGATGATCGCCGTCGGTAATGTGCAGGCTGCGCCAGCCGCGCAGGTGGCCCTCGTCGCGATGATCGAAGTATTGCAGGCGGTGGAGGTCGTGCAGATCCCAGAAGATGGAGGCGTGCTCGCCATTAATTTCGAAAGTGTAGAGCGCCTTGTGCCCGCGCGCGTAGCGGGTGGACTCGAACGTGGCCAATGATCCGTTGCTGAATCGGGCCAGGAACAAGCTCGCGTCGTCGATGCCGACCTTTTCGACCTTGCCCGTGAGGGTGTGCTTGCGTTCCTTGATGAAGGTTTCGGTGGTGGCCGTGACCGTGTCGATCGGGCCGTTGAGCCACATGGCCGTGTCGATGCAATGCGCCAGCAAGTCCCCGGTCACGCCGGACCCGGCGACCTTGACGTCCAGGCGCCAGAGCCCGGCCCCGCCCTGGGGCAGATCTTTGGCGATGGTCCAGTCCTGCAGAAACTTCGCCCGGTAGTGGAAGATTCGTCCCAGGCGTCCCTCGTCCACCAAGTGCTTGGCCAGCGTGACGGCGGGGGCGCGCCGATAATTGTACCAGACCATGTTTGGCACCTTGGCTTTGGTCACGGCGGCGACCATCTTTTCGGCTTCCGGCGCGTTCAAGGCCAGCGGTTTTTCGCAAAGAATCATTTTGCCGGACTTGGCGGCGGCGATGGCGATTTCGGCGTGGACGTTATTGGGCGCGGCGATGTCGATCAGATCGATGTCGTCGCGTTCGACGAGTTTGCGCCAGTCGCTTTCGATGCACTCGTAGCCCCAGGTGGCCGCGAACGTTTTGGCTTTTTCCGCATCGCGCGCGCAGACCGCTTTGAGCACCGGTTGGTATTGGAGATCGAAGAAATGGTTGACCTGATGGAAGGCGTTCGAGTGGGTCCGGCCCATAAAGCCGTAACCGATGAGTCCGATGCGGAGTTTTTTCAAATTATTTTTTCTTTCCTTTTTTTCCTGACTTTTTGGACGACCGCCTGGCAGTGCGTTTCGCTTTGACTTTCACGGTTTGCCGCGCGGTCTTTTTCTTGCCAGCGCGCTTTGGCGCTTTGGCGCGGACGATCGGCTTGGCCGGTTTGGCGGGTTTCACCGCGATGGGCTTCGCCGGCCGGCTTGGTGCCTTGCCGGCCATGACTGGCGCCGGCTCAGCCGCGGGTTTGGCAGGCTTCATTTCTTCCTTGCTCCAGCCGTGGGCTTCGCGGACTGAAACCAAGGCGGCGAGGATATTGTTCCAAGTCTGCTGGTTCATCATCACCGCATTGGGGAACATGCAGCCATCCCAACAAATGTGCTCGACGGCCTTGGTCAACGTGCCGTTCTCGTCGCGCAGCCAGAAGCCGGCGTGGTAAGGGATGTTGAGCCTGCCTTTCGGGTCATTCACCTGGCAATGGCGGCCGGTCTTGTCGTGTGAACCGGAGCCGAACACGGTCCCATCGTTCTGCGCGACGTGGAAATCGATCGTCCAGGGGCGCAGCGCGGCCGTGAGCCGGCGTAGTGACTCGTCGAGGACATCTGGATCCCAGTTGAAGTTTTCCGGCACAATGCGGTCGGCCGGCTCGGCATTGTAGCCGAGAGTGTAAAGCAGCGTGTGCGCCATGTCCGCCTGGAAACCGACCCTCGTGGGGCGGTCGGTCAGTTCGAGCAACTTCACCATCTCACGCCAACTGTGCATGCCGCCCCAGCAGATTTCGCCCTCCGCCGCCAGCCGCTCGCCGAAGCTCTCGGCCACGGAGGCCGCCTCCTGGAAGGTTTGCGCGATGCGCCGGGTGTTGCCTTCGGGATCCTTCGCCCACTCGTCCACGCTGCTGGCGGAGTCAAGGCGGACCACCCCGTAGGGACGCGCGCCGTAATCGCGCAGCTTGGCGGCGATGTGACAGGCTTTGAGCACCTGCCGGACGAACCGCTTCCGGTCCTCCTCGCTGCCCATGGCCGAACCACCGCCGGTGGGCGACCAGACCGGCGCCACGACCGATCCCACGACCAATCCCTTCGCCGTGATCTTGTCGGCCACCCGTTTCAAATCATCGTCGCCGATGTCGATGCTGATATGCGGATCGAACAGGAAGATGTCCACGCCGTCGAACTTCGTCCCCTTGACCTCCGCGCGGGCCGTCAGATCCAGCATCGTATCGAGATCGATCGGCGGTTCGGAATCCGGGCCTTTGCCGACCAGGCCGGGCCACATGGCATTGTGAAGCTTGGGATATTGATGGCTCATGCGATGTCCTTTCCGTTGCGATGTGAAGGATGACGATCTCGGTTAAATATTTCCTGGCACGGCGGCGCCGTGCTTCGGTTCATGCTCCGCATCCGGGACACGCGCAATCCGACTGCGGCAGGGTCGATGGATGCTGCGCTGACATCTCTGCCGAAAAGCCTGCCAGAGGGCAAGCCTCTTTTGATTTTCGGCTAAAGGCGCTACTGCGGTTTGCCCAGTTCGGAGAGGAAGCGGACCAGGTCGCAAAACTCGGCCTGGGTCAGCCCATCGGTCAGCCCGGCCGGCATGAGGGAACCCGTTTGCCTGATCTCCCGAATGGCATCCCGGCGCAGGCGGATTTCTCTGTTTTGCAGGATTTCGCGCAGGACGAGCTGGTCGCCGGTCTGGCGCATGGGATAGCCTTGGTATTCCTCCCCGTCCTTGGTCGTAATGGCCATGGAGTTATAGCCTTCCTTGACCTCCTTCTGTGGTTCGAGGATGGCGCCGATGATGAAATCGACCGGCTGCGCGGTGCCCAACGCGCTGAGATCCGGACCGATATTGCCGCCCTGGCCGTCGACCGAGTGGCAGGCAGTGCAACCGAGGTCAGCCCGCCGGAACACTTCCGAGCCACGCCTGGCGTCGCCCCGGGCCCGGACTTCGCCGGCGAGTTGCTCAACTTGGGCCAGGGTGAGCTTCAACGGTTCGCCGCCGAGGCCGGCGGCTTTGGTGAAGATCTCGGTCAATTCGCGGTTTTGCCGGCCGGCGGCGTTGAGCAGCCGCAAGGCGAGCCGTGCCGCATCCCGCGCGGGAGGCCTGCCGGCCAGAGCCGAGGCGAGCGCGGCCGCGCCGCCCTCCCGCTGGAAGAACGGCGGCAGAAGAAGCGCCACGGTTCTGCCCGAATCGTCCGCGGCAAGGATGTCCGCGGCAATGCCGGTGGCGCGCGGCAAATCCAGGGCGGCGAATGCCACCGCGGCGGCAACCCGTTCTCCGCTGGCGTGCTCGGGCCGGGCAAGATCAGCGAGGAGCCGCGGCGCGTCCGCTCCGCCGAGCGCGGCCAGTGCGGTCGCCCCGGCGATCCGCAGTTGGTCATCGTCCGGCGTGCGCGCCGCGGCGACGAGTGTCTGAAGATCGAGTGCTGGCAGCCGCCATTGCGTGAGCAAGCCAAGCACGGCCACCCGCAACGACGTGTTGGTGCTGGCGGCCCACAACGCGCGCAACCTGGCGGAGGCGTCTCCGGTGGGCCGGACGCGGCTGACGCGCGCAGCCTGCCCCAGGGAGGCGAGGACCCGCGCCTGCTGGGCGGCGTCGTGGCCCGCCGCGGTCATGAAGGTATTGGTGTCCAGCAGGCGAGAAAGGTCCTTCGCCTCGCCGACTTCGGCCAGGAGCCTGAGAAAGTTCTCCCGCTGGACGCCGGTGACGGCCGGTGAGTCCACCAGGTTGCGCAACCCGTTCAACGTATCGGCCGTGCCGTCCGCGTGGATGAACACGCTGAGACGCGACAGTTTGTTTTCCAGGTTCAAGCGACCCGCTTGAAAGGCTGGAAGCCACTGCGGTTTCAGGGCGAAGACCGCTTGCCGGAGGGCGTAATCGAGGAACTTGTCGGTAGGAAAATCGGCGGCGATGGCCGCGACTTCCATGGCCTCGGGCCTGGGAAGGTAAGTGCAGGCCACGACGGCTTGCAAACGGACCCGGGGATGTTCGTCGGCCACGAGCGGGCGAAGCAGCGCGAACGGATCGGGCAGCCGATCGGCCCAGGCCCCGACCGTGCTGGCGGCGTAGGCGCGGGCGCCCGGCTCCCGCGCCCGGGCGAGGCGGCTGAGCAGTTCGATCGCGACCAGTTCGTGGCTCCGGCAGACGCCGAGCGCTTCGACCAGCGCGTGTTCTGAGATCCCGGACCGCGTCGTCCATGCTTGCAGCACCGGCCTGACTTGTTCGGTTGGACGATCGGCCAGGACGCGTTTGGCGAACTGGCGTGTCCAGCGATCGGGGGATTTCAGGTGTTCGAGCAATTCCGCGATCGGGGCGTCCGCCAGCGACGGCGCTTTGGTCAGGGCACGTCCCTGGGCGGTGACCCGCCAGATCCGGCCGTGGGTTTTGTCGCGATCCGGGTGACGGAAGCTCGCCTGGTAATGGCCGATGATCGGGTTATACCAGTCGCACAGATAAAGGGCGCCATCTGGACCGAACTTCGCGTCCACCGGCCGAAAGCTGCGACTGGTGGACCGGATGAGCGGCGGCCGATCTTCGAGACTGAAGCCCGCCCCGTCATCCCGCAGGCTCAGCGCCCACACCGCATTGTTGATGTAGCCACCCACGATCAGCACGCCCTGCCACGCCTCGGGAAAGTGAGTGGTGCCGACGAGGTCGCCGCCGCTCGACTTGCGGCCGTTGCCGTTTTTCCAGATCAGCGCGGGTGGATCATCACGGTGATTGACCACCAGGCCGGGCACCGGATAAATCGAAGAGCTGTTGTTCCCCGCGATCACGATGGGCTCGCCCCAATCGGTGAAGACGTAGCCCCAGGGATTTTGAGGCTCGTGGGCCGAGCCGTAAAAGCCCTCCAGTCGCAGGAGGCGCGGCCGTAACCGCCAGAGGCCGGCCTGGGCCAGCCGCACCAGGCCCCACGGGGTCTCGACGTTCGAGTGAATATGCAATCCCTGGCACATCCACAACTCGCCCCCCGGCCCCCAGTGGAACGAATTGATGTTTTGGTGATTGTCACCTGTGCCGAAGCCGCGCAACAAGACGCGCCGCTCGTCCGCCTGGCCGTCCCCGTCCGTGTCCTTGAGGAACAGCAACTCGGTTCCCTGGCCGAGATACGCGCCGCCGTCCCCGACTTCCAGGCCGGTGGGGATCATCAAGCCGTCGGCGAAGACCGTGGTCTTGTCGCAGCGCCCGTCGCCGTCGGTGTCTTCCAGAATCAACAGTTTGTCATTGGGCACCTGGCCCGGTTTGACCTGGGGGTAAACCGTGCTGCCGATGACCCAGAGACGCCCCCGCGCGTCGAAGCGGATCTGAATCGGCTTGACGACTCCGTCCTTCTCGGAGGCGAACAAACTGGCCTCGAAGCCTGCCGCGACCTGGAAGGAGGCGAGCTCGGCGGCAGGGTCGTCCGCCTCCGCGGCGGCGACGGCGTTGATGGCCGGGATGGTGGCGACGGAGAAAACCAGCCAGAGCGTGCCCGTCAACAGAACGAATCTGGCGAAGGATGTTGGTCTGCTCTTTCTGCGGGCCGGCTGCTGTTGAATCATGGACCGATGGCGACCGCTGGCTTTGAATGACCAATGTCCAATGACCAATGTCCAAAGAATGCCCAATGACCAATGCTCGAGCGGCGCACGCGCCGGCCTCTTCGGTTGCTTGAATCTGTGGCTCATCATTGATTAGGGCAGAGCGAGTTGGCCGGCGGCTTCCTCGATGCGCGCCTCCGCTTGTTCAATGAGCGGCACGAACTCCTCCATCTCCACGGGAAACCAGCGGATTTTCGGGTCACGATGGTCGCGGCTGCTCGGTTGTTCCGTGCGATCGCCCCCGAGGAACGCCCAATTCATCGGGCGCCAGTAATTGAACCACAGGCGATCTTTTTCCACGACGGCCTGGCGGAGGCGCTCGAAGGCGGGGTTCGGCCACGCGCCGTGTTCGTCGGGCAGGCCGGCCCGATCGGCGATGGCGCCGAACCCGAGTTGCCGGGCGAAGGCCCGCGCGACCAGCCCGTGGCCTCGCGGGGTGAGCTGGAGTCCATTGTCCGTGAGGGACAGCTCGCGATGGGTGGTGCCGCCCAATTCGCCGAACGAATCGACGACCGGCAGGCGCCAAACCCGCGCCAGATCACGGATGGCGGCGGCGTAGGCGGCGAGGTCGGCGTTGCGCGCGGAAAGATCGGGCAGCAGTCCTCCGCCGTGCTCGAACGGCGGGGGTGTGACCAGGGCGAGCCGCGGGGTTTGCTTCGCGCATTCCACGATCAGCTTTTCATAGGCGACGAGGAATCGGGGCAGCGCGTCGCGCCCGTCCATGGCCTCGGCGCGGCCGAATTGCAGAATGATGACCGAAGCCCGGGCGCGTTGCAGATGGGCCGACAACGGTGGGAAACCCACGTCGCGGGGTTGCGCAAAAACCGTGTCGCCCTCCCAGCCGAAATTGCGGAAGCGCGCGCCGAGGCCGCGGTATTTCGCCGCGAGCAAGGCTTCGAGATGCCCCGTCTGCTGCGCCGCCGCGACATCGGCTCCGCCCAGAAACGCGACCACGTCCCCCCGTTCCAGGGTGAAGCGTTCGGCGGGAAACGGGTCCCTCTGCGCGGACGCGGCCGGGACCGCGGCTCGGGCCGGCGCGACGCCCAGAAGGAGACAGACAGCCAGAAGGCAGCCCGGGCGCCATTTTGGCTGGCGCCACGCCGGCGGCGGTCGCGTCGAATCCCGGGGCATGCGCGACATTCTAAGCTGGCCGTGTCCGCTTCAGGCAAGCTCAGACATCACACGCGCGGCCCCGCTCCGCCGCTCCCATTCTCCGCTCGCGCGGCACGGCGTCAGGAGTCCGAAAGGTCCAGGATGGGCAGACCCCGGGGCGAGCGGCGGGCTTTGGCGATTTGCTCGAACGCGCCGGCGATGGCGATGAGCCGTGGCTCGCTCCAGGCCCGACCGAAGAACGACAGTCCCAACGGCAACCCGGCGACCTCACCGCACGGCACGGTAATGTTCGGGAAGCCCGTCACGGCGGCGTAGCTCGAGCTGCCGCCCAGGCCGCGATCGCCGGTCAACCAGTCCAGGGTGTGAGCCGGACCGCCCGTGGGCGCGACGATGGCGGCGAGTTGCTGCTCGTCCAGCAAAGCCTCAAGGTTCCTGGCCCACTTCGCGCAGCGGGCCTTGGCCTCGAGGTAGGCCGGTTCGGTGAGTGGTCCTTTGCCTTGCGCTTCGATCAGAGTTTCCTGGCCAAAAAAGCGCAGTTCACGCGCGCTGTTGCGTTCGTTGAAGTCGATCAGTTCTGCCACCGATTTGACCGGCGCCGGTGGACCGAGTGACGCGAAGTAGGCATTCAATCCGGCGTTGAACTCGTAAACCATCACCAGGTGCTCGGCGTCGCCGAGATCCTGGCGCGACGGAAGCTTCACTGGATCGATCAGCACTGCTCCCTGACGGCGCAGGGCGTCGAGCGCCGCCTCCATCACCGGGTCCACCTGTCGATGCATCTTGAAGAGGCTTCGCGCCACGCCGAGGCGCGTTCCCCGGAGGGCGTTGGCCTCGAGGAATTGCGTGTAATCGACCTGCGGGCTGGCCGCCAGTGCGGTGGCGGGATCGCGCGGATCCGCGCCGGTCATCGCGCTGAGCAGCGCCGCGACATCGGCCACGGTGCGGCCTATCGGCCCCGCCGTATCCTGACTGGAGGAGATGGGAATGATGCCGGATCGACTGACCAGGCCGACGGTGGGCTTGATCCCGACCACGCCGCAGTAGGAGGCCGGAGAAACGATCGAACCGTCCGTCTCCGTGCCGACCGCGACGGCGCAGAGATTGGCCGACACGGCGGCCGCCGAGCCCGAGCTGGAGCCGGAGGGGCTGCGGTCGGTGACATAGGGATTGCGCGTTTGTCCGCCGCGCCCGCTCCAGCCGCTGATGGACCGGTTCCCGCGAAAGTTCGCCCATTCGCTGAGGTTGGTTTTACCCAGGAGCACCGCGCCGGCGGCGCGCAACCGTTGCACGAGGAACGCGTCGCGCGGGGCAATCGATCCGGCGAGCGCCAGCGACCCCGCCGTGGTGGTCAGGCGATCGTGGGTGTCGATGTTGTCCTTGATGAGGATGGGGATGCCATGGAGCGGCCCGCGTGGCCCCTTGATCTGGCGCTCGCGATCGAGGCCTTCCGCCAGGGCGCGCGCGTCGGGATTCAACTCGATGACCGACTTCAAACGCGGTCCGTTCCGATCCACCGCCTCGATTCGCTCGAGATAGGCATGCGTCAGCCCGGCCGCGGTGAAGCGTCCGGAAGTCATGCCGCGCTGCATCTCCAGGATGGTCATTTCTTCCAGCTCGAACGGCCGCAGGCGCGCGGCCGCAGGCGCGTCGCGCGTCCCGGTCGAACAGCCGGGCGCCGCCGCCCCGAGGAGCGCGGCCGCGCTGCTCATCGCCCCTCGCTGAAGAAACTCTCGGCGGTTCATACCGGGGCAGAGGATGCTGGAAGGGAAGCGCCGTTTTCGTTCGTGTGTTTCGCAGGCATAAGCTCCGATGGTCCTCGCGCCGGCCGTTTCCGCCCGTCACTTGAATTTGTTCTTTGTGTAAGCGCCCATGGCGGGGGCTTCCGGGTTCTCTTCCGGGCCGAAGTAGCGGAGGGAGACCAGCGGTTCGGTCTCGCTGGTGTTCTCGAAAGTCACACCGCAGCGGGCCCCGGCTTCCGAGCAAAAGTATTCATCCTCGGTCAACTCGGTGAAGCGGATGAGTTTCGGGCTGTTGAGGGGCTGGCCGTTGATTTTGCCGGTGCCTTGGACGCAGATCAGGCCGTAGGCGCCGAGGTCTTTGATGGTGCATTTCACGCCTGGATTGATGGTGAGTTCCTTGGCGGTGAAGAGTTGCTCGCCGTCAATCTTGCCATAGACGATCCATCGATCCACGAACCCTTCCTTGCGGGTGTCGGCGACCGGGACCGGTTCGAGGTAGTGGTGCTGTTTGAAATTCTCGTCGGTGTTTGCCTCCCAATCGAGTTGATCGACGATGAAGTCGAGGTCGTGGTGTCGGGCTTTGGGCATGTCTTTCACGAGCAGCGACCAGGGGACTTCGCGGCCTTCGACGAGCGACTGGTACATGGCAAAAACGTCGCTGCCCCATTGTGGCTCGTAGGTGCAGAGGGAGCCAGGGGCGTGCAGGATGCAGGGCGGGATGAGCCATCCGGTGCCGGGCTTGAGGCGGTAGGCGCGGCTGAGGTCGAGGATGCCGTTGTCGCCCTTGTTCCAGTTTTGGAGGCAGCGGCGGACCTGGGCCCGGGTGGTGCCTGGTTCGAGGCCCATGAAGGTGTAGGGGAAATTGTTTCCGACGTTGTTGTGTTGGGGCGGGAAGTAGTAGGACTCCGGCTTGCCTTCCTGGTTGACCCGTTTGGCCTGTTTGGCGTTCTGGTGCATGTGATGCGGGATCGGTCCCATGTTATCGAAGAATTTCGAATAGACCGGCCACTTTTTGTATTTGCGCCAGATTTTGTTTCCGATCAGTTCGGCGCCGCATTCGGCGACAGCTTGTTGCAGAGTGAACCGCTGGTTGCCCACCACGACGTAGCTCAGGCCTTCGTCGGGCGTGCGGTTTTCATTGGCGGCCGGCGTGGTCGAGGCGAACCATCGTTCATCGATGCCGCCGCGATTCAGGCCGTAGGCGTAGAGATCGTCGGGGTGAAGTTTGAGGCGCTTGCCGGGTTGGAGGAAGGAACGAGGCACCCAGCAGGGCGCGAGACGCAGCAAGCCGCTGGTCACGGAGAGTTCGGCTTCGACGAGAATGCGAATCTTGTTTCGAACAGTCTTGAGGGAAGTGACGGTATTCATGATGCGTTCATGGGTTGCGCCGCGTTAGAAAATCAGAAACGCCCGGGCTTGTCATCAGGAAGAATAGATCCGCGACGGCTCGCGGCCGTTCGTCTCATTTTCCACGCCAGCCCGATCCAGAGCACGGCGGCGAGGCCCAGCGCGCCGGGCAGGATGAGCAGGGCCTTGCGCAGACTTTGCCAGCGGTCCGACAGGTGTCCGACGATCTCGGATGACCCCAGGTCGCCGAACAAATGGATGCAGAAGATTGAGATGGCCATGGCGCTGGCCCGCAGGTTCAGCGGCGCCGTCTCGAGGATCAGGGTGTTAATCGGTCCCGTGCAGAGAAAGATGAAAAACATGGCCGCCGCCAGGGAGCTCATGGAGATGATTTTGCTCGTGGCGAGAAACGCGATGATCGTGAAGGGAATGGCCGAGACCACCGACAGGCCGAGCATCCAGGCATAGCCGGCCGGATTCCGCTTTTGCCAGGCCGTCGCGGTGAATCCGCCGACGATCGTCCCGATCAGCCCGGTCAGGACCAGGACCGCGCCGAAGTAACTGGAGGCGGTGGCCTTGGGCACGCCGTGGAAGCGTTCGAGAAAGCTTGGCCCCCAGACCGCGAATGCTCCCAGGGCAAAGGTGTAAGCCGTATACCCCCAGACCACCAGCTGATATTCGGCGCGCCGAAACAGCTTCAGCACATCGCCCGGACCGGGCTTGGCGGCGCCCGTCAGGCCTTCCGCCTGTCCGCGATCGGGTTCGCGGAACGGCAGCAGGACCAGCGCGAGCAGGAGCCCCGGCAGACCGGCCCAGACGAATGACCAGCGCCAGCCCCAGTGCGCCGCCACCTGCCCGCCGATGATGTAACCGAGCGCCGAGCCGACCGGGATGGCGACGTAGAAGATGGTGAGCGCGTTGTTCCGGCGCGTGGAGGCGAACGTGTCCGATATCAAGCTCGGGCTGATCGTCGCGTAGCTGGCTTCGCCGACGCCCACCAGGACCCGCCAACCGAGCAAAACCGCGAAGGTGGCTGCGAAGCCGGTCAGCATCGTGCCGAGGCTCCAGACCATGATGCCGACGGCGATCAGTTTGTGGCGCGGGGCGCGATCGCCCAGGTAACCGAAGAAGGGCGAGGTGAGAAAGTAGCCGACCATGAAAGTGGTGTAGATGCGTCCCAGTTGGCCATCGGTCAGGGTGAGCTCGCGCTTCATGTCGCTCAGGACCGCGGGCACGACATACCGGTCGAGGTAGTTGAAGAGGTTGAGCCCGGTGAGAATGAAGAGTGTCCAGAACGGTGAGAGTTGTCGATTCATGCGGGCCACGAGGCATCCTTGTTCAATGGCTGATGAGGCGCCGGAGACGCCTGCTCGTCATCCCGCTGGCAGGCGGCACGGGCCGGCTAAAGCCTGGGCTGCGAAGCGTCCTGGTGGGTTCAGCCCGCGACGGGCTGAAGGGCCGGCTGTTCCTTGGGCGCGCATTGTCGGCGGCAGAAATCCGCGACCAATTCCGGCAGAGTCTCGAGGTTGGCCCGGGACCACTCGCCCATCAGGCAGATTTGCATCCAATTTCGCTGGAGCAGATAACTGCTGTTGTAGCTGAGCAGGTAGCCGGCGCGGCGCAGCTGGCTGCCGAGGCTGCGCGAACTGAGGTCGCTGGGCAGGGCGAGGGTCACGATCGCGGGGGAAGCGTGCGCGTCGGGCGCGACGATTTGCAGTCCCACTTCGCGCAGGCGCCGGCGCAGCCAGACGGCGACTTCGGCCACCCGGGCGAACTTCTCCGGCCAGCAGATGCGATGGAGCGCCGTCTGGAGAGCGAAGACCAGGTTGGAGGAGTGGGTGAAAGGAATGCCGGACTGGGCGGCGTAATAGCCCAGATCGAGGTAGCGCGGGAGAGAGTTGGGAGCCGACGTCAATTCGTGGTTGTAGAACACCATGGAGAGTCCCGGATACGAGGCGAGGGCTTTGCCGCTCACGCACGAGGCCAGGTAAACACCGCTCAAATCCACCGGCACAGTGCCGATGGAACTGATGCAATCGAGGCAAAGCTTGATCTCCTTTTCGGCGCAGATGGCTTTAAGGGTGCCGAGCTCGTTGAGAATGCCGGTGGAAGTCTCGCAGTGCACGGCCCAGAGCCAACGGATGTCCCGGTTGACCTCCAGGCAACGCCGGATTTCGGCGTAGTCCAATGGCTCGCCCCAGCCGATCTGACAGACGTCGAAAGCCAGACCCTGCCGCCTGGCGTGGTCGATCAGCCGGTCGCCGAATTCACCGTTGCTCAGGATCAACCCCGGCTGGCGCAGGAGGGAAAGCTGGGCGCACACCGCGTCGTTGGCCAGGCTGCCGGACCCGAGCAGGATTTCGACCTGCCGGGCCCCGGTCAGTTCGCAAAGCAGCCGCTTGGTGGCGCGGAAATCCGCCATGAAACTCTCGGAGCGATGCGACACCGGCCCGCGTTCAAAGGCCTGGCGCACTTCCTCGTGGACTCCCACCGGGCCGGGCAGATAGCTGGCGAGAATTCTTTCCACCGCGTCGGACGGGGGCGAGAGCGCCCGGGCCATCTGCAGGAACTTTTCCAGCGTCAGGTACATCGGCTGGAATTGGGCGTCGCCCGTGCCGACGACCGGGCCGAATGGAACGAAGCCCAGGTGCTTGTAGAGCCGTTGCTGGCGGACGGTGCCGGAGATGATGGCCAGGTCGAAGCCTTGATCTTTGAAATGTTGCGCCAGCAGTCCGACCAGGCGCGAGAAGACAAAGCCATTGCGGTAATCCTTTTCCACCGAGAGCAGGCGCACCTCGAGCACTTTGCGGCCGGGCGGCAGGTGCGAGTCGAGACCCGGCAGCTTCTGATCCAGCGAGAAAGGCCGGGCGCCGCGTCCCGTGACCATACCGACCAGGCGTTGGCCGTGCAGGCAGATGGCATAGGTGTTTTCCGCGTGAAATTTGTCGACGAGACGTTGCTCCGGGTTGCGGGCGTGCTGCGGGATCTCCTCCACAAACGTCTTGTAATTCAAGCGGTGGATAGCCTCCATCTCCCACTCTTCGCTTGCGATCCGGAACCTCAGCAACGGTTCAGAGTTCATCGTTCGGTCCTTTGTCCATTTGAATTGGCCTCTCTTTTACCGTTCGGTGTCCGGCAATTCGAGCAATCTCTTCACGAATATTTTTGCGGTGAGCGATCAGGACCAGGATGGCCAGGAAAGACATCGCCGCCACTTCCACTTTGTCGAGTCCGCAGAGAAACACTGCCAGCGGACCGAGGGCGAAGGCGGTCATCCCGCTGAGAGTGAAGTTGCGCAGGACGGCGATGATCGGGACAAAGATCGCCACCAGGCAAAGCACGATGAATGGGTCGTAAGCCAGCAGGGCGCCGAGGGAGACGGCGATGCCTTTGCCGCCATGAAAACGCAGCTGCATCGGCCAGTTGTGCCCGACGACGACCGCGACCATGGAAGCGACCACCGCTTCAGGGCGCAGTCCCAACCAAAGCGCGGCCGCCACGGCCAGCGCGCCCTTGGCCAGGTCGAGCAGGAACGTCACCGTGAAACCACCCGCGCCGAGCACCCGGCCCACGTTGCGCGCCCCGACGTTGCCGCTGCCGAATTGACGGATATCCTGACCGGCGCGCCAGCGGGTCCAGTAGTAACCCGCCGTAAAGCAGCCCACCAAATAACTGGCCACCATCCAGACCAACTCCCTGCCCGTGAGGGTATAGTTCGGCGCCCACTGGAAGCTCATGGTCAACGTGGACGGAAATCTAGCAACTGGCGATGCCTTTTGGCAACGACTCTCTAGTGTTTCCAGATCATTTGCCGGACGGAGCCGGCGCATGGCGCTGGATGGCGGCCAGTTCGCTCGCCGGCACTCGCACCGCTCCCAGGATCGAATCGTGGATGACCAAGGCATCGAGCTCCAGGCTAATGGAGGACCCCTGGAGAATCGATCGATCGCGCAGCTGGATTTCGTAGGGCGCCGCCGTCGGGATCGCCGGGCGCAGCGCGACCGCGAGCACTTCTCTTTTTGCGTCGTAAGAGTGGCGTCCGAACAGAACCGAACTGATCTCCACCCGGCCCCGGTCCAGTCCGCGGAATTCGCCGTCCACAAAGTCGCCCTTGGCCAGCAGCACGCCCGTCCGGCCCGGCACGAGACGTGCCGCCATGGCCGGGGAGAGGGGTTGGCAGAGGATGCGGGCCACGTTGACGGTCGTGATCGGGTTTTGCTTGAGCAACCCGGAAACGCGGATGGAAGTCTCCGAGGCTTTCTCGACCGCACCGGCGATGAACGCCCCGCTGCGCAGCACCACACCGGGGGGAGTTTTGTCGCTCGATTCGGAGGACGGCTGGCGCGTGGGAGTGGGCCGGGAGGGAGAAAGGTGGGTCGGCGGAATCGTGGCTTTGGGAGTGGACGCGCTGCTCCAGATCAGCTTGGCGACTGCTCCCCCGCTGGTGCTCCGCGTCTCCAGGCGGAGACGGTATTTCTCGCCGGCGACCAGGGCGAGACTTTCCTTGCTTTCGGCAAGCCAGGTCTGTTCGGAGCGGTCAATCAGCAGCTTGTCCTCGACCCAGACCCGCACCGGTTCGTCGGTGAGCGTGTAGAGCGTGTATTCCTCGGAGTAATCGGCCTTGAGCTGGCCGGACCAGCGAACGCTGAAATTCGTGCGAGCGATGCCGGGGGCCGGATCCTGATCGGACCAGTTGAAGTCCACCACCGGGTCGATCCGCGTGAAGGTTGCTCCGCCGAACTCGGAGCCATGGTAGTAGGTCGCGAGCAAACCGCGATTGGTGGTGATATTGGCGAGGTGGTCCGGCCCCATGCCTCTCGCATCGAGTCGACCTCGCGGAACAATGCTCTTCGGCACGCCCGGCCCGCTCCAGCAGAGCCGCGCCTGCGCCTGCGCGGAGGAATCGAAATCCAGGAACTTGAGCGGATATTTTTTTCCCGCTTCCAGCGCGACGGGTGACCCCGCCGCCTGGGCGGCCTCCCGGTGCTCGCCGGCCTCGGCGACGAGTTGGCTGGCCAGGTAGAGGCGCCCTCGATCACCCGCCTCGATGAAGAAGGTGAAGTCCCCGGTGGCAGGCGCTTCGAGTTCACCTGTCCACACGATGCTAAAATGATCTCCGGCCACACCGGGCGGCGGTTCGGTCGCCGCCCAGTCGAAGTCGATGGTTTCGTCCAGGCGCACGCCGACGTCGCCATGGAGATTTGTGTTGCTGAAGTAGTAGCCGAGCAGGCCATGGCCATGGCCACCCGACGCGATCCCGGACGTTTCCCCCGGCGCATCGAACCTGGCCGCCCGGAGATTCGTGATCCCGACGAGGCTGGGGGCGGGGTTGGTGGAAGTGACGATCAGCACGTTGTTGGAGAGCTGCAGTTCCCCGCTCAGGTTGGCCCCGTCGACCGTTTGCACCCAACCAAACCCGGCCCGGGTCGGGAGCTCCAAAGTCAACCCGAGACAAATGGCAAAACAGGACCAACGCATCGAGGTCGATTAAAACTGATAGGAAACGATTTCGTCGAGACTTGAACCCACCGATTTCGGATTGCGGATTGCGGATTGCGGATTGCGGATTGGCGAATTCATGTTCCGCAATCCGCAATCCGCAATCCGCAATCCGCAATCCGCAATCCCCTCACCGTTGATAGAGCGGGATGTAGTGATAAGGAATCGCCAGGATCATCGTATAGACGGCCGTGCAATAGGTCGGCCCCACTCCGCCCAGCCCGGCGTCGAGTTTGGGTTCCCAGTAATAGAGGTCCCCGCGCAACGGGGTGACACTCTTGAGCAGCACGTCTTTGAGTTTCGCATACCACCTGGCCCAGGTCTCGCCGCCGATCATGTATTGGGCAGGCGCCGCGTAGAAATTTCCATAAGTAAACCACTGATCATTCCGCTCGTAATTTTTCATGAGATACTCCGAGCCTCGCTTGACCATCGGGTCATTATACAGGCCGCAAACCTGGAGCGAATAAATCGCCGCTGCGGTGCGGGCGAAGCCGGGATCGCGTCCCGGTTGGTAGGCAAATCCGCCGCTGGGTTCGTGCTGGCAGGCCTTCACGTATTTCACCGCGTTGTCGATCGTCTTTTGGGGCACGTCGAGACCGCCGTTCTTGGCGGCGCGCAGCGCGACGACCTGGAGCACCGTCACCGAAATGTCCGCGTCGCTGGCGACGGGCCGATAACGCCAGCCGCCCTCGCGGTTTTGCGAAGCGATGATGAGCCGGATGATCTTTTCCAGCTTGGGCCGGATGGCCGGTGAGCGGGTCTGGCCGTAAAGCTCGGCGAGGGCGATCCCGGCAATGCCATGGCCATACATGTATTGGCCGCTGTTCCGATTGGCGAACAATCCTTCGGGGGTGATTTGATCGAGCAGATATTGCATGCCGGCGGAGACGTTTTTGCCGAACTCGCCTTCGCCGGGCAGTTGGCCTCCGGCCTCAAAGGCCATCAGGGTGTAACCCGTGATGGCCACGGCGTAGCGTTGTTCGTCGCCGCTCGTGCCCCAGGCGCCATTGGGCAGTTGTTTCGACGCGAGCCATTTCAAGGCGCCTTTGATCACCGTCTCCGTCTTCTCGTCCACGATCACCTTGTCCTTCCGACCGGCCTCTTGTGCGACCAGAGGCACGAGCGTGGAGAGCAGAAACAGCAACAGCGCGGACAGCTCTTTGGTCATGGCTCGGCGTGGATAGCGCCGGTCCAAGAGACGCGCCCCGGCGGCGGACCCTTCGAGGGTGGCGTGTAAAAAAAGCGGCATCGTTCGCCACGTCATAGCAGCGGGACGGGCGACTCACAACCAGGAATGATGACTGGGTCAACGTCCCCGGCGCATGAGCTGGCTGGCCGGCTTTTCCAGCACGGTTGGGGACTCGGATCGGAGCCAGTCCCGGGCGCCCTCCACGACCAGGTCCCATTGAAAGGCGGGGCCGGGATCCACTTTGTTCGTCTGGACGTGAAAATGACCGAGCAAGCCTTGATACCGCTCGAGTTGGTCGTCGGGCAGTTTGTGCGGCAGGACTTTCCCGGAGACGTCCCGAGGGTAGTCGCATTTGATCCTGGGAAACACTTTGCAAAGTGTGGCCGTGAGCTTGACCAGGGCCCGGTATTGCTGGGGCGTGAGGTCGTATTGCACTAGTTTCTGATCCTGGATCGTGCCGATCACCGGCTCCGGTCGCGCCGGACGGGCGATGAACCCCGGGGTGCGGATGCCGCTTTCCCCCAGCCGCGGCGGCACCACGACGTGAACCGATCCTTGGTCGTCGCGCTGATACCACTCGTGGAGGACGCCTGAGTCGGCTGGCGGGTAAGCGCCGATGTTGGCGATCTCGATGCCGATGGAGCGGCTGTTCGAGGAGGTCGCGTGCCAGGCCCGTTCCTTCAGGTCGAGTGTCTGGTAGATCGTACCGTCCAGATCCAGCATGAAGTGAACACTCAGACCGCGCAGGTCCTGGAGCACCTTGAAGCATTGCCGGCTCGTGCCGCTCGCATCGAAGTGGAGGACGAACTGGTCCACTTTCTCCTGCAACAAGGGCAAATCCCAGCCCCCACCCCGCACCCGCTCCACTTCCTCGCCCGACAGCACGCTCCGTCGCAAACCGTAGCGATTCGGCGTCGCCAAACTTCCCACGGCGACCTTGGACGTTTCCCAGGAAGACTCGTCGTAGGCGCTGAAGCGTCGCTCGACGCGATAGGCGTCATAACCTCCCGGATCCATCCAGAGCACGACCCGCGTCCCCGTGTGCACGAATTGCCCGGCCGCAACCATTTCGTCTCCCTTGCGCGGCGCGACTGTTCCTGGCCAAGGCAGGCCCTGGCATCCGGTGAGGGCGAGCGACACCCACCCCCAGGTGATGCCCCGGAAGCGATGAGGAAGACCAGTAAACCGGTTCATAAGCGGCCCCGACACATCAACGGACGGCGGAGCGGAGGTCAAACTCAAAGCGCCGGGAGGATGAGGGCGAGCGCCTCGGCCAGCCGTTCGTACTGCGGGAGGGAGTTGTAAAGTTGGGCGGAGATGCGCAACACCCGCCGGGGCGGCTCCGGCCAGGGGATGATCGGCACTTCCATCGCATGCTGACCCAGCAGCTCTTCTTGCAGCGGATCGAGGTAAAGCGGCGACTTGGGCGGTGCACCGCTCGCCGCTGCCGCAATGGGCACTGACGCGAGCGAACCGATTAGTTCGTCCGGGCACGGCACGGGAACGTTCAAGGACTGACAAAGCAGGTTTCGCCCCGCCAGCGCCAACTGATGGTTGCGCCGCATCACCTCCGGCCAGCCGCCAGGAAGGAGCGAGCCCATGAAACGCAACGCTTCCGGCACGCTCAGGCAGGCCGACGGATCGGAGGTGCCCATCCAGCCGAACTCGATCAGGAACCGGGAACGATCCGTGCGCCGTGAATTGGCGCCATGGCTGATGACCAGGGGACGGATGAGCGGCTGCCGGTCGCGCCGCACCCAAAGGAAAGCGGCTCCTTTGGGGGCGCAGAGCCATTTGTGGCAGTTGCCAGTGTAATACGCCGCCCCGATCTCCCGGAGGTTGAGGGGCACCATGCCGGGCGCGTGCGCTCCATCCACCAGCGTGTCGACGCCGCGCTCGGCCAGGGTCCGAACGAGTCGCGGCATCGGAAGCAGCACGCCGGTCTGGCTGGTGACATGATCCAGCAAAACCAGGCGCGTGCGTGGGCCAACCTGGTCCAGGACCGCTTGCACGGCCTCCTCCGCTTTGTGCAATGGAAACGGCACCGGCGCCACCACCACTCGGGCCCCCGCTTGGTCGGCGACGAAGTTTAGCGCGTTCCGGCAGGCATTGTACTCGTGGTCTGTCACCAGCAATTCGTCGCCGGGTCCGAAATGGAGCGAGCGCAGGACTGCGTTCACACCACTGGTCGCGTTCGGCACGAACACCAGGTCCTCGGCGTCTGCCCCGAGGAATTCGGCCAGCGCCTGCCGCGCTTCGTCCCACAAGCCCTCCAACTCGCGCACCAAAAACCGCACCGGCTGTCGTTCGAGGCGGTCGCGCAACTGCTGTTGGAACTCGAGCACCGCCCGCGGGCAACTGCCAAAGGAACCGTGATTGAGGAAATTGACCTTCGGATCCAGCGGCCAGATTGCTGGATCGACGGCGGGTTGAAGGAGAAGCTCCATGGTGCTGGGCGGCGCCATGAACTTAATGGAACTGGCGCAAGAACGTGTAAGCGAAGGCGGCGAGCAGCATGATTGCCACCGCCCACCAAAGCCACTTCATGCCGCGCGGACGCACCTTGCTTTCCGCGCCGAACTCTTCCTGGACGAATTCCTCGTAGTCAAAGCGTTCGTCGGGCAAGCCCAATCGCTGGGCGTGGGCGTCCTCGGACCAGCCGGTTTGTTCATCGGCCCCACACTCGGGACAGGCGCGAGCCTCGCGCGGCACTTCGGCGCCGCAATTGGGACAGATTTCAGGAGGAACCGCCACGCTGCGCTTGATTTGAACTTTGAACTTTGAACTTTGAAATCTTCGATCTTAGCCCATTCCGGCGTATTCCTCGTCGGTCTTGAGGTCCAGGCCCATGAGGATGTAGTCGTGGGTGACGGCTTCCATGTCCTTGACGTAGTCGGGCAGGCGGCAGAGCGGTTGGAAGCCGAGCAGGCCGAACATTTTGATGGCCGTTTCCTGTTGGCCGATGAATTCCGCTTCGACTTTTTCCAAGCCAACCTGGCGGGCCAGGTTGAGGACTTCCGTGACGAGCGCCTTGGCCAGGCCGCGTCCGCGGAACTTGGGATGAACCAAAACGCTGACCCGGCCCACGTGTCGTTTCCACCCGCCCAGTTGCTGATGCAGGGTGGCATCGGCGATGATTTGCCCGTCGAGCACCGCCAGCAACGGCAGGTTGCGTCCGAGATCGATGGTCTGGCACCAATCGTGGATCACGGCCGGATCGGTGACGCGATGTTTGATGAACATCCGTTCGTGAGTCGGGACGGCGAGGAAGAACTCGTGAAACGCCATTTCGTCCGTGGACTCGAGCGGACGCAAGAGACATTTGAACGCGCCTTTGAGTTCCAGGTCCTTTGGATACTCAAACAGCGCCACTTCCAGTGACATAGTTCGCTCCGTGGTTCAGGTTGTGCCGAGGCTCGGTGGCTGGCGGGCGGATCTGGGCGGGCGGGTTTTAGTGGGCTTTGGATCGGGACAGTTGCCCGGAGATGCCGTGGTTTTCCTTGAGCATTCGGGCGTCGATCGAGGTGGGATCGAGACTCCAGCGGGAAGCGAGCAACGGCAGGCGTTCCGTGTTCAGCGCCGCCGGGTCGGGCCGACCGAAGTCAATGCGCTCCTCGCCTTCTCCGTAGCCATAACATTTCATGCCCAGTTCGATCTCCGCCCGGGTGAGTGTCCCCTGGTTCCACAACGGTTTGCCCGCCCAGGCGTAAGCGCGCAGAACCGTGCCATGCTCCGCATTGACCCACGCGTGGTGATTCACCGCGCGGTTGAGACTGAAGAATTGCACGTGGCCCAGTTTGCGGCTCAATTCCAGGATGAAGCGGAAACACCGGTCCACGTCATCGCTCGGTTCGGGCAGGTTCGAGCCGACGACGAGGATCCAGCCGTGGATGGAAGGTGAGATGAACAATTTTTGCTCGTGCGCCGCCGAGAGACCTTCTTCCCACGAACAGGGAGTGGGGTTGTTCAAGCCGAGGGCGGCCTGGACGGTCTGCAGGTTCCCGCTCCGAATCGCCAGCCAGCGCGTGGGCAGGTGGAAGATCGGCGTGTGAAACCGCCGTTCGCGGGCCAGCAACTCGACTTTCCTGCTGGCCGGGCGGTTGATGACGCGGCCCTTTCTCAGGAAATGCACCACCATGAGCAAGCAGGTGACCCCGATGCCCAGCGCGATGCCCAGCACCAAAATCAACAAAGCCGCGATGAGATCGCTATCCTTCAGGCCAGAAATCCCTCCCACCACCTCTCCCAGCAACGCAGTCATGGACACGGTCGCGGTCATGATCCACACCAATCTACATTTCCGGCCGTTGCATTCAATACTAAAACCTTGGTCTGGGCCGAATCCGCGAACGGCTGATTAACGGCTTGCCTGCGCCGGTGAACTTGGAATGATTGGCCGCTCATGATTCCTCAGGTTAATGCCACCCCGGGCTCCGTGGCGCACCACCGGCCTTCTCTCCTGGTCTGGCTGTTTGCCATGCTCTGCTTCGGCCCTGGCGCCCCCCCGGCTGGGGCGCAGAACACCAACGTCTTCGAGTTGCGCGACGGCGACCGGGTGGTGCTGGTCGGCGATACGTTGATCGAGCGCGAGCAAGCTTACGCTTACGCCGAATACGTCCTGACCACCCATTACCCCGATCGCCACGTGACCTTCCGCAACCTCGGCTGGAGCGCCGATACCCCGCAAGGCCAGTCCCGCGTCGGCTTCGACCACGACAAGTCGCCTGACTCCTGGTTCGCGCAGTTGACCAATTCCATCGCCCAGCTGAAACCCACCGTCATCCTCCTGGGCTACGGCATGGCCAATTCCTTCAACGGCGAAACCGCCGTGGCCCAGTTCATCAGCGACTTGAACAAGCTGATGGACGCAATTCAACAAAACGCGGGCGCCACGCGCGTTCGGTGGGTGCTCTTGAGCCCGGTCCTGCATGAAAAGCTGCCTGCACCGCTTCCCGACCCGGCCCCTCATAACAAGCAACTGGCCGCCTACACCAAGGCCATCGGCGAGCTGGCGGCCAGACGCGATGCTCATTTTGTCAACTTCTTTGAATCTCTCCAGCAATCCAACCTCCTCCCGCCTCCCCCGCCGCTGACCGAGGACGGCCTCCACTTCAATGCCTACGGCTATCGCCGCGCGGCCGAAGCCCTCGGCGCCGGCCTGAATTGGGAGCCGCACGTCTGGCGCCTGGGCTTTCTGCCCGGCGGCCAGGTCCGCGAAGGCAGCTACGGCCTGAAGACCTTCGAGGTTGACCTCAAGGACGACCGGGCGCGCATCGTCTTCCAGACCGAACAACTGGTCTACCCCCCCTGGCTCTCCAGTAACCGTCCGCCTTTCCTCACCGCCCCGCCCAATCGGTTGCGCATCCCTAACCTCAAGCCCGGCCCATACGATCTCGAAATCGATGGCCAGTTCGTCAAGCGCACCACGGATGTCGAACTCAAGTCAGGTTTGATCGTCGACCGCGGCCCCCAATTTGACCAGGCCGAAGAACTTCGCCAGGCCATCCTGAAAAAGAACGAACTCTTCTTCCATCGCTGGCGGCCGGAGAACAACACCTACCTCTTCCTCTTCCGCAAACAGGAGCAGGGCCAGAATGCCAAGGAAATTCCTCAATTCGACCCGCTGATCGAAGCACAGGAGAAGAAAATCGACGAACTCCGCCAGCCGCGCCGGCACACGCTCGAACTCCACGCCCGCGCGGGCGGCTCGAAAACCGCACCCAGCCCCGCCCGCCAGCAGACGCCACCCGCCCCCTTGCCGGCACTTCCTCATCCCCAGTTCGATCTCGATCCCCATCTCGAAATCTCCCTCTACGCCGAAAACCCGCTCCTCGCCAAACCGATTCAGATGAACTTTGACGCTCAGGGCCGGCTCTGGGTCGCCAGCAGCGAAGTCTATCCCCAAATCAAACCTGGCCAGCAAGCCAACGACAAAATCCTCGTGCTCGAGGACACCGACGGCGATGGGCACGCGGAAAAGTCCACTGTCTTCGCCGACGGCCTGCTCATTCCGACTGGCGTCCTGCCCGGCGACGGCGGTGTTTACGTCGGCGCCAGCACGGAGTTGCTCCACTTCAGGGACAGCGATGGCGACGGGCGGGCCGATCAGCGCCGGGTGATTCTCAGTGGTTTCGGCACGGAGGATACGCATCATATCCTCCATACCTTGCGTTGGGGCCAGGACGGCCAGCTCTACATGAACCAGAGCATTTACATCCACACCCACACCGAGACGCCGCACGGCGTCATCCGTCTGAACAGCGGTGGCATTCTCAATCTGCGTCCGGGCACCATGGAGCTCGGCATCCACATGAAGGGCCTGGTCAACTCCTGGGGCCACGCCCTGGATGACTTCGGTCAAAGCTTCGCCACCGATGGCGCCAGCTCCGCCGATGCCGGGCAAGGCGGCATCTTCCACGTCGTGCCCCAGGCCATGTACCTCACCTACGCCGGCGCCCGCCGCATCCTCAACAGCGCCAGCCCCGGCTCCTATCCGAAATTTGCCGGCCTGGAATATCTGCGCAGCCCGCACTTCCCCGAGGATTGGCAGGGCAACTTCGTCACCTGCGACTTCCGCGCGCACCGGGTGGTCCGATTCGCCATGGAGGAAAAGGATTCCTCCTACCTTACCCGCGAGATGCCCGACCTGGTTCGCACCAAGGATGTGACCTTCCGTCCCATTGACGTGAAACTCGGGCCGGACGGTGCCCTCTACATCGCCGACTGGTCGAACCCGATCATTCAGCACGGGGAAGTCGATTTCCGTGATCCGCGGCGCGACCACGAGCATGGACGCATTTGGCGCGTCACCTACAAGGACCGCGCGCTGGCGCCGAAGTTGAAGCTGCTCGACGCCGGCAATCGCGAACTGCTCGATCATCTGGCTGACGCCAACCACTTCGCCAAAGTCCAGAGCCGTCGATTGCTCACCGAACGCGGCACCAACATCCTGGGGGACCTGGTCGCCTGGACCAGGAAGCAGCACACCGAGCAGACGCTTCTGGAAGCGCTCTGGATGTTTCAATCCATCGATGTCGTCGAACCCAGGTTGCTCGAACAACTCCTCAACGCGCAAGACGGTCGCGTGCGCGCCGCAGCCGTCCGCGTGCTGGCATTTTGGCAGGAACGTCTTCCGGCGAACCCGGTGACTTTGGCGTCGGCGTGGCAAGGTTGGCCGCCGGTCCCGCTGGCCCTGGCTCGCGCCGAGATTCCCAGCGCACGCGCGCTCGACCTCCTGGCCGCCCTCCTGGCGGATGAGCATCCCCGCGTTCGTTTGGAAGCCTTGCGCGCTTTGGCCCGACTGCCGACGGCTCGCGCGGCTGAACTGGCCCTCAGCGTGCTCGACAAGCCGATGGATCCGGTCCTCGAATACTCCCTTTGGCTTACCATCAATGACCTGGCCGAGCCGTGGCTCGCCGCTCTCAAAGCCGGGACTTGGAAATTCGAGGGCCGCGAGAAGCAACTCGCCTACGGGCTCAAAGCCATCGAGCCCGCCCAGGCCAGCGCGGTCCTTGGCCAGCTCATCGGCGAAAAACCGCTGCCGCGCGATGGCTCCGGCCCGTGGATTGATTTGATCGGCCAGGCGGGGACGGCCCGGGAACTGCGCCAACTCTACGATACGGTCCTGCGCCATGGCTTCAGCGACGAGGCCACCGCCCGGGCCCTCGCCTCCTTGAACCAGGCCGCCCGCCTCCGCAACGTGAAACCTTCCGGCAAGGTCAGCGACGTGGGGTCGCTTTTTCACCATGCCGACGAGCCGGTGCGCCTCCAGGCCGTGCGCCTCGCCGGCGCCTGGAAGGCGTCCGGCGTTGACTTGTCCGAACTCGGCCGGCTGGCCGCGGCCAAAGATGCTTCCCCGGCGCTGCGGGAAGCGGCCTTCGCCGCGCTTCGCGAAATCGGCGGACCGGGAGCGATCCACGCGCTGACGCCGCTCGTCGCCCGGGGCGGCGAGATCGGTCTGCGGCGCCAGGCCATGCTGGCCCTGGCCGCCGTCAAACTCGATCGCGCCGTGCCGGCGGCCGTCGAAATCCTCCTCGAGAGCGCCGCCGAAGCCGACGCGCTGGCCTTGTGGCGATCCTTGCTCGGTCTCAAAGGGGCGGCGCCAGCCCTCGCCCGGGCGCTTCCGAAATCCGGCATCCCGCCGCCCGTGGCCAAGGCTGGCCTGCGGGCCGCGCGCGAGGGCGGACGCAACGAACCGGACCTGGTCCTGGCTCTGACCCGCGGCAGTGGCCTCGACGAAGGGGAGGTCTCCCTCACCGAAGCGGAGTTGAAACAATTGGCCGTCGACGTGCAGAAGCAGGGCGACCCGGCGCGCGGTGAACTCGTTTATCGGCGCAAGGATCTCGCCTGTGTTTCGTGCCATGCCATCGGCGGGGCCGGCGGCAAGGTCGGGCCGGATATGACCAGTCTTGGCGCCAGCGCGCCCGTCGATTACCTCATCGAGTCCGTCTGGTTCCCCAACCGCAAGATCAAGGAGGGTTACCATGCGCTGATGGTCGAAACGAAGGACGGCCAGGAATTCTCCGGCGTGCTGGTGCGGGAAAACAGCGAGCAACTCACCCTGCGCGACGCCACCGGCAAGGAAATCAACGTCGCAAAAAACAACATCAACGACCGGCGCATCGGCACACTCTCCCTGATGCCGGCCGGCCTGATTGACAATCTCACCCCGCCGGAGCGCATCGACCTGTTCCGTTTCCTGAGCGAGCTGGGCAAGCCCGGTCCCTTCGATGCCACCCGCGGGAATGTCGCGCGTGTCTGGCGCGTGCGACCCGGCCTCCATACCCTCGAACAGTTCGGAGAAGCGTCTTGCGTGACCAGCGATCTCAACAACAAAGACTGGACCCCGATCTTCGCCAATGTGGACGGTCGCCTCCCCGCGGATCGGATCCTCGAGGGGGCGGCCCCCGGAAAGTATCTCGGTCTGGTTGGGGTCTACGCGGCGACGCGATTGCAAGTCTCCCGGAGCGGCCCTGTGAAACTCAATCTCTCCGGCGCGCCGGACGCCCCGATCTGGATTGATGGCATCGCGCAAAAGCCGGGGATGGAGCTCTCGGCGGACTTGGCGAGTGGCGCGCACGCCGTCGTGGTGCGTCTCGATCCCAAGAAGCTTTCCGACGCCTTGCGCCTCGAGTCGAGCGAGGGCAACTTTCTGGCCGATTGAAACGTTGCGTGCTGCTTCTTTATGCGCTGGCCGCGGTCAGCGTCCCGGCCGTGGCCCAGCTGGAACTGCCGTCGGTCGAATTCACCTTGCACGGGGCCTACAGCTTTGGCTACGTGGACGGCTTTGTGCAAACACCGCTGGGGGGCAGGCCCGGCACCTCGAGCGCACGGCGCCCCGCTTTCGACGAACTTGGCATTCATGACGGCGGAGTTTACGACGCCGGTTTGGACGCGCGCTGGGCCCACCTGGGCTTCTACGGCGGCTATCAAAGCATCGAATTGGATGGCCGCGGCCAGCTGGCCAGCCCGTTGGTCACCCATGGCATCTCGTTCGGGACCGGCGATTCGATTTCGGCCAGAACGCGTTTTGATTGGTTTCGCGTCGGCGGCGGCTGGGCATTCGAGTTTGCCGGAGGCCAGTTGGAACTGTTTCCCAAAGCCGACGTGGCGGTGCTCGACTTCGATTACCGACTCTCCGATGCGTCCCAAAGCACCAGCCGCTCCTACGCCAAGGGCAGCGTCCGGCTGGGACTCGAAGTCTCCTGGCAGCTCAACCATGCGCTGAGTCTAAAACTGGACGGCGCGGCCTCGGCTCCCATCTCCAACACGCCGCAGATTGCCACCGTCAGCGCCTTGCTGAACTGGCGGCTTTTGCCACGTTCGCATTGGTTCCATCCCGCCCTGTTTTTCGGAGGCGGCGCGGAGTGGATCGATTACCAGGACAATCAATCGCTGCCCAATCATGTCCGGTTGGATTTAGGACCGTTTGTGACCGGCGGGCTGGCTTTTACTTTCTGAAGCAACGCGGTGGAACGCGTCCCTACCGCGAGGCAACCTGGTCACTGGGTTGGTTCCAGAATCATCCGTCGGCGTGTGTAATCGAAGACAACTTTGAAGTCCCGGAGGAGTTCCAGGCCGATATGGCCGGCGAGCGGGTCATCCACCGGGGAACCTTCGAGGAAAAAGTCCGCCGGCGGACGGTCGATGGTCAGTTGACCGAGCTGGAGTTGGAGGAGCCGACCGCTCTGGGTCCGCGTGCCGCCGCCCACTCCAAAGCGTTCGCCATGGGAAAGGCTGTTCGTGGGGAGGAGCTGGTTGGCTGCGAGGAACGGGCGCCCCACACACAAGCAACCGTCGCACCCCGTGTCGATCTCGAACTGGGCTTTGACCGTCGAGCGGTTCGGGAGACGGATCGATGCCTCGACGATGGGCGTGCTGCTCCGGAAGGTGAGCGGGATGATTTCGCCGGAGCCGGAGTATTGGTAGGTGTCCGGCTCATGCAGGGTGAGGGTTTTGCGCTGGGAATCGATCTCGACCACAAAACGCTTGAAGAAACCAGAGCCGAGGATGCCGTCGCGACGACGCGAGCGGGTTTCACGGTCGGCGGGGAAGGAGGCGACCCGGCGCGGTTTCCAGGTGGCGCCGGAAAAGTCGAAACTGGGCCCTTCGAAGACATTGGCCGGTTCTTCGCCGGCGATCCCGACGATGGTGATGCGGCCGACGCGCCGGAGTGAAAAAGCAGCGGTGTGGTCCGAATCGAGCATGGTCATCGAGTAACCGGTATCGAGCAGCAGGGAGAGCGTGGCTGAACCGCTCACGCGGGCCGGGACCATGATGTGGCCACGACGGATTTCGAACGGGACGACGACAGAATTCGTTGAGGCGAGAGTGGACGCGGCGCTGAAGGATGGTTCCGCCGCGCGCGTGGAGAGCCCGGGCATACCAGCCACGAGCAGCAAACCAACCAGACACCGTTGGTGACGCATGATAATCTGTTTCATTCTCGTGCTGGAGCTCAACCCTGACAAGCTTCGCCTTTATCAACTTTGGAGCCAGCAGGAAGAATGCCTTTATCCGCTTTGACTCCCGCGGTCGGCTCGCCCGCGCGACCCGAAATTCCTCGGGGCCGCTTCCGGGTGCGCGACCAACCTGACTTTGAAAGAAAAGCTCCGATGCCGCGAAGCATCGGAGCTTGGGATTAAACAAGCTGCATCAAGCTGCGTCCAGAGCGCGCCTCAAGGCGAACTGGGCGTGCAGCCGGGCGTCAGAAGACCTGTATTATACCTCTCCAACACTGCGGCGTCTTTCACCATGGATTGGAACAAGGCCGGTTGCGTCTTTTTATCCACTTTGCAAGGCACGGTGCAGCCGTCGAGCAGCAGGTTGGCGTCGGCAATCGTGTCGCAGATGGGCGTTGGGTCGGAGCCGTTGGCGAGGTTCAACAGCGCGGCGATCAGTTGCTTGGCCAGGATGACGCTGGCGTCCGTCGTGACGGGGCTGGTCATAATGGCGATCAACTGGGCCTTGGTATAGGTCACGGTGCCCAAGGTCAGCGAGTCCACGGTCCAGAGATTCGTGTGAGTCCTCCAAAAGCCCTGGCTGAGCGGACACGTGTTGCCGGCGACCACTGTCACATTAAAGCAGCATCTGTCGGTCTGGCCCCCTTGTTCGGTGGCTGTGCAGCACACTTGCGTGGTCCCGATCGGGAAGTCCGAGCCGGAGGGCGGATCGCACACCACGGACACCGGGCAAGTGTCGCTGGCCGTGACGTTGAATTCAACATGCGCGGTGCATTTGCCGAAATCGGGCGAGACCGTGATGTCGCCCGGGCACACAATCGTCGGCGCCTCGGGGCAGGCGTAGGACACGCCGTCCGGCAAGAACACGTCCACCCCGCTTGGGCCGCCGCAGCACTCGAAGAATTGAACCTCGAAACAGTGCAAGCCCGCCGTCAGGGTAGCGTCCCCGCTGACGGAGGTGGGCCCGTGAGGTCCGCCGTTGTCAACCACCAGGCTGCCGTCGATGAACAGTTGAGACCCGTCGTCCGAGACCAACTCAAACGTGTACGTCCCATTCACCGCCACGTTGAACACTCCCGTGATGTCCGCACCGAATTCGAACAAATCGAACGGATGCCACTCGAAACTAGTGTCAGTGCCGAACGATACGCTCGCCGCTTGGAACGAGCCGATCAGGCCCGAGTAAGGCGCGCCACCCCCGACCTCGGTGAAACCGCTGTAGACATTCACGGTCACGCACTGGTCCTGTGCCGCCAATTCATTGGTCAGGCCAGCCAGGGCCCACCCAAGAAGGACCACCGTAATGAGATGGGCGAGATGGTTGAAGATTCCCCTGGTTCGCTTCGCTGTCTTGAGGGTCGCTTCCGCGAGGGGTTTGCCACCGTCATACCGGTGTTTGCCGACAGACGAATGGGGTGATGTTTGATCATTGTTTTTCGTTTTCATACGTTACCATTTTTGTTTTTCTTAACCTGATTTCACTTTCATGACTCCAAACCCAGACACTGGCTGGGTTCAGAGTTTCGTTCCGACAATGCTCAAACAAAGAGATCCTCGGTATCCTCAAAACGAATGATTCCTGGCGAATATCGGCGGGGGAAATAGTGGATTCCAAGGAGGGAGGCCATGGATTTACGCCTTCTCCATCCCGGATGGGCCTTCCGAATGAGAACGCTCGACGTGATCCGCGGCTCGCTAGAACCGCCAGACCAGGCTGGCGTGGAAGCGGTAGTCGGGCACGTTGAGCAATCCGTTGTTCGTGATGTGAAGCGGCACATCAACGCCGGCGACGCCGCTGAACCGCTCGCCCAGCGTCAGCGCCAATTGCGGTCCCAGGTACCAGGCGGTGAGCCCGGTGTGCTACGAGCCGATCAAGTATTTCGCGACCGCTTCGCTGCGAGAACGAGCGTGAAGTTTCTCATAAATATGTTGCAGATGGGTTTGGACCGTCGGGACCGCAATCTTGAGTGCGTCGGCGACTTCCTTGGAGCGCGCGCCCTGGGCGATATGGCGCAGCACGGCTTCCTCCCGCGGAGTGAGTTTTTTGGCGGCGGGATGAGCCGGCTTGGGTTCGTGGAACGTGCTGACGACCAGGCGGGCCACTTCGGCCGACATCGGCGCGCCGCCCTGGTGAACTTCCTTGATGGCATCGAGGATTCTCGCCGGCGGCGTGCTGTGCATGAGCAAATAGCCACTGGCGCCCGCTTTCAGTGACTCCAGGATCTTTTGGCCTTCGTCGTAGATCGTCAGGATCATGACCTGGAGTTTTGGACAGGTCGCCTTCAATCGGCGCACGCACTCGATGCCCGACATTTTGGGCAGGACAATGTCCACCAGCGCCACGTGCGGCGCCGCCAGAGGCACATGCTTGAGAGCGTGTTCGGCATCGGCATGGACGCTGGCCAGCCGAAAACCCGGGGAACCACTAATCAAGACAGCCAGACTGGCCCGCGACAACTCATCGTCCTTGATGATGCTGACTTTAATGTTCACGCAACCAATGCAGATCTGGAGCTAAAATCGGCCCCAGACCTGGCTGGGCGAGCGGCGCATCAGTTCGCGCCGGTGGACAGTGCCTGGGTCACCGTCCATCTACAGTCAGGAGCCGCCACTAATTCTTAAACCTAGCCCGGCGGGTTCCCGCCCGGCCAGTGGGTCAAAACCCACCCGCCGGAGGACGATCCCCAACCTGGGGGAACCGCACCCGTTCGAGCGACTACTAATTTGCGAACGATCCGCCGGAGAGCAAGTGAACTTAATTGCTTTTTTGTAACTGTTCAGGAGTCATAGAGGCCCGCCCTCACTCCGGCCCTCTCCCCCGGGGAGAGGGAGCTTGCTTTGCCGCGCTGGGACGAAGTGGCGTTGTTCGGCGGATGGAGCGTCCCAGGCGCATTCTGCTAACGCGGCAACAGCGAAAGCAGGGGAACTTTCAAGACGCACCGACACACTCTCCCTCTCCGGGGGAGAGGGCCGGGGTGAGGGCGAAATCAACCGCAGACCTGAATTACGGCGCTTTCTGCTCAGTGACCCACTCGAAGGTGAGTTTGACATCGTCGCCGGTCTTGATCAGGCCGAGGCCGATGTCGGGCGCGGGCGGACTGATGCCGAAGTCGGTCATCTTGAGCGCGGTGGATCCGGTGACTTTAAGTTTATTCTTGTCGGCGCGCTCGATTGTTACCGCCATGGTGTTGGTCTTGGTCATTCCGGCCACGGTCAAGGCCCCTTTGGCGTCGAATTGTGCCGCCGCGCCACCGGAGGCATTGCCGGACTTGGGAACCAGTTCGAGCACGCGATACTCGAGCATTTTGTATTGGTCAAACTTCATGTGGTCCTGCATGACCGCGTCCATGCGTTTTCCCCCGCTGGTTTTGAGGGTGCGGACGGGGATTTTGACTTCGACTTTGGGTTTGACGGTGGTCGGGGCGGACGACCCGGCTCCATCCGGGAACGTGGCCTCGAGTTCCATGTAGCCGCCGATGACATCGGTTTCCGCGTGCCAGTCGTGGATGGTGGAGGTGCCTTCCATGCGCAGCTTACTGCTGTTGGGGACGGGGGTGTAGCGGACGGCGTCGGCGGCCAGCAGGCAACTGCCAGCCAACCAGGCTGCCGCGGCGATGACAAAGGGACGAGTCATCTTGCGAGAAAGTGATTTTGTGAACATGCCAGCATTGCAAACGACGGCCTGGATGGCGTCAAGGGGGAACTCTGATCCCAATTCGCGCCGTGAAGTCATTGAACTGCTGGCCTTCTCACGCCAACTCAAACCACTGTTTCTCGAAGGCGATTTTGCGTCCATTCACGATGGCCTCGTTGGTTTTGATGGCGATGACGGCGGACTCCAGCCCTTCTTTCCAGGTCGCGGCGTGCTGTTTGTTGATCCCGGCCAGGTGTTTTTCCAAGGCCTTCCTGTCTTTGGTGTCGAACGTGGCGGTGAAATCTTCCACCGCGCCGCTGACTTCGTTGACGTTGGCCAGGAAAGCCTCGAGGGCGAAGGCCAACGGCGTGTTGGTGAATGGCGCCTCTTCGACACCCTCGTTCTGGCCGGTGGATTTGCTGGCGTTGGCCACGAGGGCAATGCCGGTTTCCTTGTAGAAGACATCCTTGCGGGCGTAGACTTCCCAGCCAAGCAGCGGCGAATCGACTTCCTTAAAGAGCCAGGCCTTGCTGGCCCGCAACATCACCGCCGCGTCGCTGCCAAAGAACAGTTCGTAGTCGCCGTCGAAGGAATTAGCCAGGGTGCAATCGTAGGTGCCCTGGATGCCACCGGGGAACTCGAGCACCGCCTGGATGGTGTCGGCCACGTCGCGCCCGTCGCTCCAGTGCAGCACGCCGCCGAAACCGGTGACGGCCGTCGGCAGACTCTTCAGAACCCAGGCCATGCTGTCCAGGTGATGGATGCCGATCTCGCCGGCCAGGCCGAGGGAATGAGCTTTCGACAGGCGCCAGTTGATTTCCTTCTCCCGCTCCGGGTTGGCTGACGCGTAGCGCCAACTCTGTTTTTTGTGCCATTGCGCGCGGGTCATGACGGTGCGGCCGATGGCCCCGGTGCGAATGAACTGCAAGAGGAAATGTCGCTGAGGATCGGCGCGCAGCGAAAGGCCGGGTTGGAAGACCTGGCCGACGGCGTCGCGGGCGGCTTTGGCCATGACTTTGGCGTCGTCGATCGTCGTGGCCATGGGCGCCTCGCAGTAGACATGCTTGCCCGCCTGCAAGGCCTCAAGAGCGATGTCGCGGTGTTGATGCGAAGGCGTGGCGATGAAGACCGCCTGCACCGATTTATCCTCGAGAATTTTGCGGTAATCCTCCACCGCGGCCGCAGCCGGAACCTCCTTGCCCGCTCGGCGCAGCATCAGGCCGTAGGTGTCGCAGAGCGCGACGATGTCCGCTTCCGCTTGCCGCTGGAGGGTGCCGATGATCTCGCGGCCCCAGGCGCCCAGGCCAATCACACCGCATTTGACCTTCGGACCGGAAAGAGATTTGCCGGAGGCACTCTTCGGCGGTTCGGCCGTTTTGAGTTCCACGCCGCCCAGCAGGGTCATGAGCGTGGCGACGGAACTGCCCCGGATGAAGGCGCGGCGGTTCAGCTCGGCGGAAGTTTGTGGCGGAATGTTCATGGCGGAGTGAAGTTACTTCGTTTGCGGTTTGGCGCTGCCTTTCTCCAGGCCGAGCGCCCATTTGATGCCGGCCAGGAGATGTTCCTGGTAGGCCTGGCTGACGGCCTTCGAGTTCTGGCGCTTGAAATCGGCCGGAGTCTCGTCGTCCCACATGTCTTCACGGTGGCCGAGCGAGGTATAGAAGACGCGGCCTTTGCCAAATTGCTTGCACCAGGCGATCGGGTAATCGCCCGGCGTCTTCTTGTTCGGTTCCTTGTCGAGCGCCAGCAGGCCGTGCACGGTATTGCGGGTAAAATTTTTCAGCAGGTAAATCTCGTCGTGGACGATCCAGGTGGCGGGCAGGTGCTTGCAAGCCGGATGTTTCGGGTCCTGGTTCAGGCACTCGACGGTGGCCTGGCTTCCGTGAGTTTGAAATTCCCCGCCGAGCATCTCGAGGTAGGGTTTGAAATTATGAAAGGTGTCGCTCGCGCTGTGGGTGCCGATGAAGGCGTGACCGGCCTTGATCCAGTCGATGAACGCCTGCGGGTCGGGCATTGGCAAGTCGAGCGTCGTGTTGGCGAAGATGACGCCGTCGTAGTTCTTCAAGGCCCTCGGGCTCATCGTCTCCGCCAGGACCTTCTTTTGCTCGGCCGCATACCGCTTGAGCTCTTCCTGGTAGCGGGCATCCTCCTCCTTGAACTTCTCCATCGCGGCATTGAACTGTTCCGTGGCGGTTTTGAACTGCTCCGCGTCGCCGCTGTTCTGGGGCGCGACGGGCTTCCTCGGTTCCTTGGGGGGCGTGACCCGGGCGTACTCGACGCTGAAGTCACCGCTTTCCCGTCCGATCTTGTCGAGAATCCGTTCGGCAGTTTCGATGGAACTGTGACGGAAACCGGTGGTGATGGTGACCACGAGAAGCTTCTTCGGTTTCGCCGCGCCGCTGGCCAGGGCCAGACTGCCCGCCAGCAGCAGCGCGGTCAGGAGTCGCCTGCTCCAAACCGGCCTACTCATCGACCGGCCGCCGAGGACCGCGGGCCGGCCGGCCGGGCGACTGCCGGGCGCATCGTGGCCGCCGCCGGGCGGGACGACGACCGGGACTTGCCCGGGAACGGTTGACGAACGGGAGCGGAGCAATGGTTTCATGGTAAGCATCGGGGCCGATTCGTTGAGTGTTCTTTACAGACTTTGCCGTCCGCCGGGAAATTCACCGGGATGCCTCAGACCTTCTCGATCCACTTTCGGTCGCTCCAGACGGCTTTGAGCGACGTCAGGTTGCGCGAGTCGAAGATGTTTTTGGCGGCGGCGACCAGGCGGCCTTGCTTGAGGTTGTTCCAGGCGTCGCTCGCGCTGATGGCCACGAACTGGAGCACGCTGGGATCGCGGTAGCAATCGATCATGCAGCGCGTGCACCCGTCCCGGATGAGCTTGGACTGATCGAACTCGTAAATATTGCACATGGGCGTTTCCCAGAAGTGGCACCGGTAAAGGTTGAGATTCCAGTCGAGGTAGAAATACTTGTGGCCGCCCAGGCAGCCAAATTTCTCCGGCTGCTGGCGCAGATGCCGTTGCATTTCGTTGAGCGACTCCGTCGGGTTCACGACCGGAAAGCCACTGCGCTGTTTCATCTGTTTGATTTTCTCGAAGACGCCGACGAGTTCCTCGGTTCGATAACTGACGAGGCTGGAATCGCTGAAGCTCAGGTAGCTCGACGCCAGCGAGGTCAGCGGGTAACTGAAGGTGCAACTGGTGAAGCCCAACTCGGTGAGAAATCCCGGGAGCAGGTCGTAATCATCGATCAGCTTGCTCGCCGTGACGCTCGCGGTCGTCTGGATGCCAAGCTGACGAAAAAGCGCGTTGGCCCGCTGGATTTTCCGACAGACTTCCGGCAGGCCCCGGTTCTTCTCGTGCTTCGCGACCTCGTGGGAGTCGATGGACATGATGACGCTGCTCAGGCCGTCCGCCGCCATCTCGCGCATGTTCTGGTCGGTCCAGAGCGATCCGTTGGTGCAGATCATCGGGTGGATGCCACGCTCGGCCGCGGAGCGCACCATGGCCCGCAGGTCGCGATGAACCAGCGGTTCGCCGCCGACGAAGAGCAGGTAACCGATATGGTTCCTGGCCGCGATGTCGATCACGTCGCGTGCTTCCTGCAGAGTCACGCTGCGACGCTGCTTGGGATCGAACTTATCCACGGCGAACCCGCAGAAATCGCACTTGGCATTGCAGATGTTCGTGATGGCGAATTGGAGGTAACCAGGGCCGCCGTGGTTGAGCACTTCGCCGACGAGCTTGAAGAGGCTCTTCTTCGGCTTGCCCAACGGGGCGGACGAATCGGTCGGCCGTGCCGCCGGAGGCGGTCCGGGCGGTCCCTGGGCCGAACGGTACGGCGGGGGCAAAGTGGCAGAGCTCATGCAATAATGCGGCTGATACTGTCCGGGGAAACGGCGCGGAGGCAATCCTTTCTTTTCGGAGCATTCCTTTCCGGGAGCGCGGCAAAACACCCTTTACAGGAAGCCAAATCCCGTTAACCTCCCGGCAACAATCAATCCATTTATGCGTGTTGCTCTCTCACTTCTCGCCGGGGCGGTCGTGGTCGCTTGCGCCGGTTGCGCCGGCCCGGAAAACAAGTTCGGCCGGGGTTTGAACAACTTGACGGAAATCGTCCGGGGCGGAGAGATGCGGCGCGCGATGGAGCAAACCGGCCTCTGGGACGGCCCCAGCCAATCGGCGACGGTCGGGTTTGCGCGCGGCTTCACTCGCACCATGGCCCGCACCGGCATCGGCCTCTACGAAGTCGTGACCTTCCCGTTCCCGCCGTATCACCCATGGTTGGTTGCGAAAAGCAGGCTTTATCCAGATGGTTCGATTCGGACCCGGGAGTATCCTTGGGGCGGCTTGGAACTTTCGGAGCACCCGGTCTTCCCGGACAGCTACAAGCCCGGCCTGCGCTCGAGTTCCCTGTTCGATACGGACACTTCGGTGGGCTTCAGTGACGGCGACGTCTTCCCCTGGATTCCCGGCAGCCGCTTTAACACGCTGGGGCCGTAAGCGGGGTTTCCGTGGCGCGGCCTTGGCTCGAGGCGCTGGCATTTGATGTCGGCGCTTTTTTATGTCTGAGACCCTCGAACAGAAATCGCCCGGCAAGGTCAACTTGCTGCTCAACATCCTGGGTCGGCGTCCGGACGGTTTTCACGAACTCGAGACCGTCCTGCAGCCGGTCAACTTGTTCGACCGATTGGAGTTCTCGAAAGCGGGCAGCGGCATCCAGCTGACCTGCAGCGAGACCAGTCTGCCGACCGATTCGACAAACCTCGTCCATCGCGCCGCGGTGATCTTCCTCGCGCAAGCCAACATCCCGGACGGTGTCCGGATCCATTTGGAGAAAAGGATTCCGCTGTCCGCCGGCTTGGGCGGGGGCAGTGGCAATGCGGCCGTGACCCTGCTGGCCCTCAACCAACTCTTCGGAGAACCGCTCCCTACGTCTGACCTCGAGCGGCTGGCGGCTTCGCTCGGGTCGGATGTTCCCTTTTTCCTCCAGCGCAAACCGGCCCTGGCCACGGGGCGCGGGGAAAACGTCACCTGGCTGGAAGCCTTTCCGGCCCTGGGTGGGGCGGCGTTTCTCCTGATCTACCCTGGCTTTGGGATCTCCACCGCCTGGGCCTACCAGCAACTCGCCCGCTTCCCCGCCGCGCTTCACGGACAGCCCGGGCGGGCAGGCCAGCTCGTGCAGCTGCTCCAGACGGCTGATTTGGTCAGGACGGGCCCCGCGTTTTACAACTCTCTCGAAGCGCCCGCGCTCGAGAAATATCCGCTCCTCGGGCTCTATCAGGAGTTCCTTCGGGCCAACGGAGCTGCGGCCGCGCTCATGTCCGGCAGCGGTTCCACCACCTTCGCCATCCTCCGTTGCGAAGCGGAGGCGCGCGCGCTGGAAAACCTGGTCCAGGCAAAGTTCGGCCCGTGCTGGACGGCCGTGGTGGCGGTTTAGAGCGTTTTCATGAATTCTGTAACCGCTCAATTGGCCGCAAAAGAACACAATGAACGCAAAGATCTTTTTCTCTTTTGTGTTTCTTTGCGTTCTGTTTTGGCCACGGTTTTATTTAATTTGCTCTGGCCCGCCTGGATTTTGGAATTTGAAACTGGCCTGGTTGCGGCGTCGCCGCCCGGTCGTCATGCCGCCGTGACCACCACGTAATTTCGTTTGCCTTTGCGCAGCAGGAGATGTTTGCCGAAGAGTAAATCGGCTTGGCTGACGTTGCGCAGGGCGTTCGCCTCGCGCACGTTGTTCACGTAGATGCCGCCGCCTTCGATATCTTTTCGCGCCTGCCCTTTGCTCGGGCTGAGGCCGGATTGAATCAACAGCTCCACCAACGGAAGACCGCTGCCGTCCAGTTTTCCTCTCTCCATTTGTTTGGATGGAACTTCGCCAACGATTTCGTTGAAGGTCGTCTCCGAGATTCCCTCCAGTCCGCCGCCGAACAAAATTTCGCTGGCCCGCGCGGCCTCCTTGGTCGCTGATTCGCCGTGAACGAGGTCGGTCAGGGCCCGGGCCAGCGCGCGATGCGCTTCACGCGCGCCGGGGTTTTCCAGGTGTTTCTTCTCCAGCTCCTCGATCTCTTCGCGGGCCAGAAAACTGAACAACTTCAGGTACCGGATGACGTCGCGATCATCGGAGTTGATCCAGAACTGGTAGAATCTGTAGACGCTGGTGCGCCGCGCATCGAGCCAGATCGTTCCCGACTCGGTTTTGCCAAACTTGGAACCGTCGGCTTTGGTGATGAGCGGCTGGGTCAGACCGAAGGTGTGGCGTCCGAGTTTTTTACGGCAGAGATCGATGCCGGCAGTAATGTTGCCCCACTGATCGCTGCCGCCCACTTGCAGTTCGCATTGGTGCGCCTGGCAGAGGTAATAAAAATCGAAGGCCTGGAGGAGCATGTAGCTGAACTCGGTGTAACTGATGCCCGTTTCCCGATCTTCCATGCGGGCACGGATGCTCTCCTTGGCCACCATCACATTCACCGAGAAATGCTTGCCGATGTCGCGCAGGAAATCCAGGTAACTGACCGGGGCGGTCCACTCGGCGTTGTCCACCAGCCGGGCGGGATTGGCCCGGGCGTCAAAATCCAGCCAGCGACGCAGTTGCTCCTTCTGCCGGGCGATGTTGGCGGCGAGGGTTTCCTTGCCCAGGAGCTGGCGCTCGGCGCTCTTGCCACTGGGGTCGCCGATGCAACCGGTCGCGCCGCCCGCCACGGCGATCGGGTGATGGCCGAACAATTGGAACCGGCGCAGCACCAGCAGCGGCACCAGGTTCCCCACGTGCAGACTCTCGGCCGTGGGATCGAACCCGGCGTAGAGCGTGATCGGCCCGGCCTTCAGACGCTCGTTCAAAGCGGCCGCGTCCGTGCAATCATGGATCAGCCCGCGCCACTGCAACTCGTCGTAAATGTTCATTGGGCGGCCTTGGCTGCCCGGATGAAGTCACGGACTTTGACGGCGTCCTTTTTGCCCGGCGCCGATTCCACTCCGCTGGAAACATCCAGTCCGTAGGGGCGGACTTGCCGCACCGCGGCGGCGGCGTTTTCCGGCGTCAAGCCGCCCGCCAGCAATACGCGGCCGCCCTGGGTGACGGCGGCGACGGCCAGTTCCCAATGAAACGGCGTTCCGGTGCCGCCATATTTTCCTTCGGCGTAGCTGTCGAGCAGCCAGGTTTCGGTCGCATAGGCCCGGAGCGTTGCCAGCGACTCCGCGTCCCGGATCCGAAATGCCTTGATGACTTTGAGTCCGAAGCGGCGGCAAAACTCCGGCGGCTCCTCCCCGTGGAACTGGAGCGTGTCGAGGCCACCATCTCCGATGGCGCGTCTGACTTCCTGCTCGGTGGGATTCACGAAGACGCCCACTTTGGCCACGAACGGGGGCAGCTCGCGGATGATTTCCACGGCGCGTTCGCAGGCAACCCAGCGGGGACTTGGCCGGTAAAACATGAAGCCGAGCGCGTCCGCGCCCGCCTCGACCGCGGTCGACGCGTCGGCGGGGTTGGTAATGCCGCAAATCTTGACCTTCAACGGGATCATCGGGCGGGCGCTCAACCGACAAACTTCCGCGCCACCACGCTGGCGTTGTGTCCGCCGAAACCGAACGAGTTGTTGACCACGGCAGTGACTTTCCACTCGCGCGCGGCGTTCGGGACGTAATCCAGGTCGCACTCCGGGTCGGGTCGGTCGAGATTGATGGTGGGCGGGATCAAGTCGGTCTGGAGCGCCTTGGCGCAGATGGCCAGCTCGACCGCCCCGGCGGCGCCCAGCATGTGGCCGGTGGCCCCTTTGGTGGAACTGACCGCCAGCTTCTTCGCGTGATCCCCGAAGACGGTCTTGATGGCCTGGGTTTCCGCCAGGTCGCCCTGTGGGGTCGAAGTGCCGTGGGCGTTGATGTAGCTGACGTCGGCCGGGTCGAGGCCGGCGCTGCGCAAGGCCATTCTCATGCAGCGGGCGGCCCCTTCGCCAAACGGGGCGGGGGAAGTCATGTGACTGGCATCGGCGGTGTTGCCGTAGCCGAGGAGTTCACCGTAGATTTTTGCGCCCCGGGCCCGGGCGTGCTCGAGTTCTTCCAGCACGACAATGCCGGCGCCTTCGCCCATGACGAAGCCGTCGCGATCCGCGTCGAACGGGCGCGAGGCCCGTTTGGGCTCATCGTTGCGTGTGCTCATGGCTTTCATCGCGCAGAAGCCCCCAATGCCTATGGGGACGATGGTGGCTTCGCTGCCGCCGGCGAACATGACTTTGGCGTCGCCCATTTTGATCGTGCGCCAGGCTTCGCCGACGGCGTGAGTCGAGGTGGCACAGGCGGAGCAGGTCGCCAGGTTCGGGCCGCGCAGTTTGTGGAACATGCTGACCAACCCGGAGGCCATGTTGAGGATGAGCATCGGGATCATGAAGGGGGAAAGGCGTCCCGGCCCTTTGTTGAGCAGGATGATGTGCTGGTCGGCGGTCGTTTCCAGGCCGCCGATGCCTGAGCCGATGAACACGCCGATCTCGTCGCGGTCGGCCTGGTTCAAGTCCAGGCCGGAATCGAGCAACGCCTGCCAGGCGGCGTGCACGCCGAATTGGGCGAAACGATCGGAGCGGCGCGCGTCCTTGGCGGAAGGAAAGGCCGGGGCCGGATCGAACCCCCTGACTTCCCCGGCAATGCGGGTATCAAAGGGCGCCGGATCGAAGTGGGTGATCCGGTCGATGCCGCACTGGCCGGCCAGGAGGTTTTTCCACATGGTCTCGATGTCGTTGCCCAGCGGGGTGACGGCGCCCAACCCGGTCAGGACGACTCTTCGCTCCGGAATATTGCTTGCCATAAAATCAAACGGGGCAGCTTGGGCTGAGACCAGCCGGAGCTGCCCCGGAAAGCTTCAAGGGGAACTACTTGGCGCGCAGGTCTTCGATATACTTGATCACGTCGCCCACGCTTTGCAGTTTCTCCGCTTCCTCATCGGGGATCTCATGACCGAACTCCTCCTCGAGCGCCATGACCAGCTCGACGGTATCCAGCGAGTCGGCCCCCAAGTCCTCGATGAACTTGGCATCCGGAGTGACCTGGTCCGCGTTGACCCCCAGTTGCTCCACGATGATTTCTTTGACTCTTGCTTCGACGGATTTTTCAGCAGCCATGACGGTTCTCCATTTCTGTTTTTGTGTCCTTGCTATGTCAGGGGCCAGAAGGCGTCAAGCCCTGATTCGTGCGCAAGAAATGTTCATTGTTCGGTTGCCCGCGTTCGACCGATTGTTCAAGCGCCGCTTTGTCTATCGGGTGAGTTCGCCGGTGTCCAGTGTGAATTTTACATGGCCATCCCACCGTCGACGGTCAAGACCTGACCGGTGATGTAGCGGCCCCCCGGACCGGCGAGAAACAAGGCAGCCTCCGCGATGTCTTCCGGTTTGCCGAAAGTGTGCAACGGGATCTTCTCCAGCAAGGCGGCGCGAGTTTTATCATCCAGCGCCGCCGTCATGTCGGTCTCGATGAAGCCCGGCGCAATCGCGTTGACCGTGATGCCCCGGGAGCCAACTTCGCGGGCGACCGATTTGGTGAAGCCGATCAGCGCCGCTTTGCTCGCCGCATAATTGCACTGACCGGCGTTGCCGATCAATCCGATGATGGACGAAAGGTTGATGACACGGCCGGTGCGCTGCTTGAGGAAGGCGCGGGAAAACGCCTTCGTGAAGGTGAACGCTCCTTTGAGGTTGGTGTTCAACACCGCGTCCCAGTCCGCCTCGTTCAGGCGCATCAGCAGCCCGTCGCGGGTGATGCCGGCGTTGTTGACCAGGATGTCCACCCGGCCGGCGTCCGCGAGGATCTTTTCCGCGACGGCCGTCACCGCGTCGGCCTGGGCTACATCCACGGCGTAAGCCCACGCTTTGCGGCCGAGCGCGCGCACCTCCCCGGCGACTTTCTCGGAATTCTCCGCCGTGCGCGACACGCAGGCCAGATCGGCGCCTGCCTGGGCGAATTTCAAGGCGATGGCCCGGCCGATGCCCCGGCCGGCCCCGGTCACGACGGCGACTTGGTTGGCGAGCAAACTCATCACGGTGCCGGTCAGTAGTCCGCACTCCGTGGTCCCTTGTCAACAGGGATGTCAGGGCCGGGAACGGCTCGGAATTGTGCCCCGAGGCGCGCGACTTCAACCCGACCAGTGGGCGGGCAAGCTCGCGTGGTGTTTGGGGCGATTTACGATTTACGATTTACGATTTACGAGTCGCGGGTGACTCATCCATCGGAGCGTAACGAACTGGACCGGAAGTTGTCTAAGGCTTTTCCTGCGCGCAAGGTGCGCTCGAAAAAATCGACCTCAGACCTGAACTTTGAACATTGAACATTGAACATTGAACTTTGAACTTTGAACTTGGTCATTGGTCATTGGTCATTGGTCATTGCCGAATGGGTCCGTCGTGTTTGGAACGATGACTGCGCAGCCGGGCGACCCGACGGAGGATCTTGCGAGCCGCGCGCTTTTCGGGCGCGCCCAGCCTGGGTTTGACGCAATACACCAGGAAGGCACGCAGCAGGCCGGCGCGCGTGACCCCGCTCTGCAAGGTCGAATAAGCGAGTGCTCCCAGATCCTTGGTCACCCAACGGTCGCGAAAACAGCACGGCTTCATCACCCTCTGCAGATCGATCAGGAACAACCCGGGTTCCCCGGGCCCCGGGGCCACCAGAACGTGGCCCAAATAGTAATCCTTGTGGACCAACCCGGCCTCGTGGAAGCGCCGCGCCATCTCGGCCACCCGCCGCAGAAAGCCCGGTCGCTCCGCGGCGGAGAGTTGCCCCACGTAAGTGTGGCCTTCGATCGCCCCGGGGATCTCGGCCGTCATGACGAAGCTCCGCCGGACAGTCCCGCCGGCGCTCTCCTGGCCCACCGCGATCCGCGTCGCCGTCGGAATTCCCAACGAGCGGACTTGCTCAATCATTTGCCATTCGCGCAGGGCCTCGTCTTGCGCGGCCGGCCAGCCGAGCCGGCGCAAGAGCCGGCGGCCGGCTGAAAGGTAATCGGCCTGGTAACGCTTCAGATAGATTCCCTGGATCCCGCCGCCGGGCATTTTCAGTTCCAGGCGGTGGGTCCGACGTCCGGGAAAATCGCGCACGATCTTGCCCCCCGATCGCGCCATGACTTTCTCGAAGGAATCCAGTCCGTGGCCGCGGAGGAGCGGGAGAAACTCCGTGGCCACGGTGATTCGGCCCTGATCCAGGATGTCAGTCTTCATGCCAATCCTCGGGCCAGCGCCGTTGGCGATAGGCCAGCGCGTCGCGGATGAGTTGTTTGACCCCGGGCTCCAGCCGCGATGCGCCCAGATACTCTTTCACAAATGCCACGCGTTCGCCGCGAGTGCAGTGCGTCGCCGCGGACTTGTCGAGAGACGCCAAATCTTTCAACCGCCGCCGGTCGCGCCAGGGGGACCAGCGATCGAAGCGTCCGCGCGGACAATCGATCCAGCAGATTTGCGGTTCCGCCCCCGGCGGCCAGGAGACGAGGACGTTGCGCCAGACCAGGTCATGGTGGAAAAAGCCGGCGCGGTGAATCTGCTGCGTCATGGCGGCCAGTTGGCGGCGGAGGGCGTCGCGCAGTTTCCTGCCTGAGGCGCTGGCGCGATTCGGGCAGTGCTTTTTGAGGAAGTCCGCCAGGTTGAGCGCCTCGGGAACGGCCCGAGTGATGATGAACGCCCGGCGCAAGCGGCCCAGGCCGTCGCGCCGCTCCCCGCAGGCCAGAGGTTCGGCGCAGCGAATGCCAAGCCGGTTGAACACGGCGTAATTGGCAAACTCGCAACGAGCCTTGGAGAGGCGACCAAAGAATCTCCAGGAAGGAGGCCGATGCTCGTATTGCTTGTAAAACACGGAGAGGGTCTTGCCGTCCGGCAATGGGAACGTCTCGCGCTTCACCAGGACCGCGGTCTGCCGGGGCAGTTGGTCGCCCCCGAAAAAGTCGACGATGGAGTCAAACGCGTTCAACTCCAGGTCGGCGAAAGCCCGCCGGTAATCGGTGTTGATGGCCAGCATCTGCCGACGGTTTAACCGAGACGGGCGCGCAGGTAAACACAACTGCTGGTCCGAAGACTGAATTTGCGTTGACACGTTTTCCGCCGGCCCGCGAAATGGCGGCTCAAATGCAGTCGAATTCCATGGCCGATCCCACGTCGCGCGAGCCGTCCTGGCTCGGCTTGTTTCTCGGGGCGACGGCCATCGTCCTGTTTGCCATCGCGCTCAGCGGCCAGCCGAATTTGCTGGATAACGAACGCCGGGTCGGGGCCTACGTGCTCGACGCCGTGCAGAACGGCCATTGGCTTTGCCAGCGCGACGCCACCGGGGACATCGCTTCCAAGCCGCCGGCGATCACCTGGATCGCGGCGCTGGCCACGCTCTGCTTTGACCAGGTCAACCGGTTTTGCGTTTATCTTCCGTCCGCGTCCGCGACCTTCGCCGTGGCCCTGGTGTTGCTGGCCGCCGGTCGGAAACGCTTCGGTTGGCGGGCCGGCTTTTTAGCGGCGCTGGCTTACCTGCTCTCGCCCCTGGGCGACAAAGCCGTGGCCACCGCGCGCTACGATGGGCTGTTCGCGTTGCCAGTGACCCTGACCGCCCTGGCGGCGTTCCATTCCTGGAACACGGGACGAGGCTGGACCTGGTTTTGGCTGGCGGCCGCGCTGGGCACGCTCGTGAAAGGGCCCCTCGCCCTGGTTCTCGGATCGGCGGGGCTGCTCGCCGCGTTCTGGGAAAAGCGTTCCGGGTCGCCGCTCCCCATAAAAGGTTCGCACTGGCTGGGTCTGACCCTGTTCCTCCTCATCGGAGGCGCCTGGTTCGTCGCGGCCTACGCGGAAATGGGCCAGCCTTTCATCGACAAGGTGCTTGGCCGCGAACTGGTCGGTCACGTGCTCAAGAGCGGCCGCGACCATCGACCGGTTGAAGGATTTTATGAGCCGCCGTTGGCCTTTCTGACGATGTTCGCGCCGTGGAGCCTGGCGGCATTGGCGGGGTTCTGGCGGGTGTGGAAGCGGCCGGCCACCGATCCCACGCAGCGACGGTTCGAGCGTTTCCTGTTCTGCTGGTTTTGGGTTGGCCTGGCCCTGTTCTCCATCGCCGCGCACCAGCGTTCGCGCCTCATCTTCCCGCTCATCCCGGCGGCGGCCCTGCTGGCGGGAAGGCAACTGGACCAGCTCATCGCGGGCTGGGGGACAAAAAAAATGATCCGCATCGCCGTCGGTTGCACGATCTTCGTCCTCGGCTTTCTCGTGATCTATCACCGGGTGCTCCTGCGGCGCAGCCACGCCGTGCAAAAAACGCTCGGCATGAAACAAATGGCCGAGCGGATCCGCGGTTCCCTGGGCGAACAATTTCCGTTAACCCACCTGGACAGTCCATTCGCGCTCCAGTTTTATCTCAACACCATGCGCCTGCAGGTCCCCGTGGAACGTGCCGCGGAACTGCTGCGCGGCCCGGCGGCGGTCTTTCTCGCGGTGGAGGACGATTACCTCGACCTGGTCGAAGCCCTCGGCACCAACGCGCCGCCCCTCCAGGAATTGGCCCGCTGGCCGGAGAACGACCAACCCTGGGTGCGCATCGTCAGCAATCATCCCCGCCTGGAATGGACCGACCACATGGCCATCGCGCTGGGTGCGCTTACCATCGAAATGCAGAACGTCAAACACCTCCGCACGCGCCGCGGCGAATTGGTCTTCGCCCGAACCGCCCCGCAGGGCCGGATCCGGTTCGCTTACCGGCCAATCTCCGAACGGGACCTTCCTCCCCGCAAAGTGAAAGTGCGCTTGCGCATCGTCGGTCAGGGAGCCGAGTTGGTGGAGGAACGGTGGCTGGCCCCAGGCGAAACCTGGGACAAGGAAACAGGCCCGGCCACCGCTGCGGCCAGGTAACCGGCGGTTCGGCCGAATGCCAATTCCGTTGTGTTGCCGTAGCGGCGTGAACTATTCTGCGTCCACACATGAGCGGGCTCTGGGACATTCAAAGCTACCGTCGGCGTTTGCAGGATCCGGCCAAAGCGGAACGATACGCCAACCGGTTTGAGCATGGCGCACGCAAGCGCATCGACCGGCGCGAACAACGCGCCGTCCATAGAATCTTCGCCGAACTGAAGGACTGCCGCAGCGTGCTCGACGTCCCGTCCGGCGCCGGGCGATTTCTCCGCACACTCAGCCAGGGCGGTCGTCGCGTGCTCGAGATGGACGTCGCCTTCGAGATCCTGGTTTATGCGCAGGCGAAAGCCGACGCGCTCCAAACCAGCGCGCTCGTCTTGCAGGGAGACGCCTCGCGTTTGCCGTTGGCGGATCGGGCGGTGGATTGCGTCTTCAGCAACCGGCTGCTGCACCACATCCTGGCGCCGGTCGAGCGCACCGCGATCCTTCGCGAATTCCACCGCGTCTGCCGCCGCTGGGCGGTCGTCTCCTTCTTCAATTACCAAGGGTTGGCGATGATCCGCCGCTTCCTCAAGCGATTGAAGGGACGGACGCCGCCCTACGCCAGACAGCCCACCCTCGAGGAGTTCAGCGCGGAAACCGCTCAATCCGGCTTCCGCGTGGAGACATTGGTCGGGGCGGGTCCGCTGTGGGTTTCGCAGAAATACTTCGTGCTCGAGCGGACTTGAAGACCCGGGCTGCACGGAGGGTCAGTCCGTGCCTTGGCGCGTGGATATTTACTTTCCGTGCGAGATGCCTCTGTTCCGAGTTCGATCCTGCACAAATGCACGGACTGACCCTGGTCCCCTCTTGTTGGCCTCTCCTGTTGATGCTACTTTTGCCGCCACAGATTTGATGCTCTGGATCCGAACATGACGCAACGACGATGCGCCCAACTCGCCACTATTCCCCACTGAAGTCCGTCGGCTACTCGGCCAAGAACCTTGTCAAACCGGTCCCGTTCGTTTGCTTCGCTCCGCATGCCAGCGAGGTATTCGTCACCGGCGATTTCAATGATTGGGACGCCACCGCCCACCCCATGAAACGCATGGCCGACGGGGCCTGGCGGGCGGAGATTCCGCTCAATCATGGGCATCACCACTACCTCTTCGTGGTGGATGACAAGCTGATGCTCGACCCGCATGCCCAGGGCGTGGCCCGAAACGAGAAGAACGAGAAGGTCTCCCTCATCGCCGTGAGCTGACGCGGAGGGTTCCTCGCTGCTGGCTGGATTGCACATTGCTCATTGCTCATTGCACATTGTTCATTTTGGGGGAGTGGGAAGGGACCCAATGTGCAATGAGCAATGAGCAATGAGCAATGAGCAATGAGCAATGTTAAGCGAAGAAGGCGCGGTCTGGTAAAAGGTGCCAACGAAGTGCCCCGTTCCACCGCGTCCCAAACTTCTCCACTTTCACTCACGCGCTCCAAGACGGATTGAGCGGTGCAACCGCCTCAAGGCGGGACTCCTAGCGGCCCAGTATTTTCCGCCAGTGGGCCAGTTGCTTCTTCACCTCCGCGGTCCCGGGAGCGCCGACAAGTGTCCGGCGGGACATCGCCTTCTGCAAATCGAAAACCTCCAGCACATCGGAGCCGAACCGCCGGTCGACGCTCTGGAAGTCCTCCAGCGCGAGCTTGTCGAGCGCTCGGCCGGATTTCTCGGCGAGAGCGACGACGGTGCCGACGGCGTGATGGGCCTGGCGGAAAGGCATTCCTTTTCTTACCAGGTAATCGGCCAGGTCGGTCGCGAGCAGCATCGGGTCACGCGCGGCGGCCGCGCAGGCGGCCACGTTCACCGTGGTGTGAGCGAGCATCGCGGCCATCACCCGCAGACAGCCGCGCACCGTGTCCACCGTGTCGAAGAGACGTTCCTTGTCCTCCTGCAGATCGCGGTTGTAGGTCAGCGGCAGCCCTTTCAGCAGGGCCAGCAGGGCCACCAGGTTGCCGATGACCCGGCCTGACTTGCCCCGGGTCAACTCGGCCGCATCCGGGTTCCTCTTCTGCGGCATGAGTGACGATCCGGTGGTGTAGGCTTCGGCGATCTTCAGGAAGTTGAATTCGCTGCTCACCCAAAGAACCACGTCCTCGGCCAGACGGCTCAAATGCACGGCCGCCAGGGCCGCCGCGGCGCAGAATTCAATGATGAAGTCCCGATCGCTCACGCCGTCCATGCTGTTGCGGGTGATCTGCGCATGGCCCTTGGCGTCCACGAAGCCGAGCTGGCGCGCGACGAACTCGCGGTCGAGCGGCAGGGTGCTGCCGGCCAGCGCGCCGCTGCCGAGCGGGCAGACGTTCACGCGCGGCAATCCATCGGTGAAACGGCCGTGATCGCGGTCAAGCATCTCCACGTAGGCCAGGAGATGATGGGCCAGGTAAACGGGCTGCGCCCTCTGCAGATGAGTGTATCCGGGGATGATGACGCCGTCGTACTTCTCGCCGAGGGCGACGAGCGACTGCTGCAGCGCGCGAATCTCTTCCAGCAAACCCGCGATTTCCTCGCGCAGCCACAGACGAAGATCGACTGCGACCTGATCGTTGCGCGACCGGGCGGTGTGCAGCTTGGCCCCGGCGGGGACGCGCCGCGTCAGTTCCGCTTCAAGGTTCATATGCACATCCTCAAGCTCCGGCTTCCACTCGAACTGGCCCTCGGCGATTTCCCGCCCGATTTGTTCCAGCCCCTCGCCGATCGCCTGAAACTCGACCTTCGTCAGCACGCCGATTTTTTCGAGCATGGCGGCGTGGGCGATGGATCCCCGGATGTCGTGTTTCCACAGGCGCCAGTCGAAGCTGATCGACTCGGAGAAGGCGCCGAGTTCCGCCGCCGGGCCGCTGGCAAAGCGGCCGGAGCGGGAGACGGGAGAAGTCTTCTTCCTGCGTTTCAAACGCGGGTGAATGTGGAGCGGGCAGGGCGGAAAGTCACGCGTGATCGAACAGCCAGCGGGGCATTTGCGATTTACGATTTACGATTTACGATTTGCGATTGAGGCATGAGGACTTGTTCAGAGTCGTCTGGGCGCGTTCTCGTCCAATCGCAAATCTAAAATCGCAAATTGCTTGGTTGCGTGGGTTCGGGCGGTTTGGGCAATCTGCCCGCCACATTGAATCCGTTCACAGGGCAAGCGGGAGACCGAATGCGCATGGGGCTGGCGCTTCTGGCCGGACTGCTCCTGGCGTCGGCCTTCCCGAGAATTGGTGTGGCGGGCTTCGCGTGGGTGGCGCCCGGGGCTATCCTGGCCGCGGCCATCGGCGCGCCAGGACGTCGGACCTTTCAACTGGGCTATGTGGCCGGACTGGCCCATTACCTGGTCTCGCTCTCCTGGCTGCTGCGCATCCCGGTGAACAAGCTCGCGCCGATCTCCGGCTGGCTGGCCCTGTCCGGGTTCCTCGCGCTCTACACGGGTTCGTGGGTCTGGCTCTGCTGGCGGGTCTATCCCGTCAAACTCGACGGAACCGCCGGCGGACACAGCGAGCTATTCGAGCGGTTTCTCTCGGCTGGCTGGGGGCGACGATTCGGCTGGGCGATCTCGTGCGCGGCGTTGTGGGTGACCTGGGAGATGGTGCAGGCCCGGTTGTTCAGCGGGTTTCCCTGGAATTTTCTCGGCGCGTCCCAATACCAGATGCTGCCGCTCATCCAGGTGTCGTCCTGCACCGGAGTTTATGGCGTCTCTTTTCTGGCCGTGTGGTTTTCCGTGAGTACGCTTTGCGCGGTGGTGGTGGTGCTGCGGCGTTCCCAAAATACACGGCAGTGGCTGGGCGAGCTCATTCTGCCCTTGTTGGTGACCGCGGGAGTGGTTTCCGCAGGCATCCGACAGCTCCTGGCGCCGGCCGTGGCCGGCCCGAGCCTGAGAGTGGCGCTGGTCCAGCCGAGCATTCCGCAGCAATGGATTTGGGCGCCCGGCGAAAGCTCGAATCGCTTCGCCCAATTGCTCCAACTTTCGGAGACGGCCGTGGCGCAAAAGCCCGACCTGATCGTCTGGCCGGAAGCGGCCGTGCCGGGGTTCGTGCGCTGGGACACCAACATTTATCAGGCGGTCACGAACTTCGTCCGCCGTCACCAGGCGTGGCTGGTGATGGGATCGGACGACGTGGCGCCGGCCCGGGACTCGCGCGACCCGGGGGAGTACGACGCGTTCAACAGCAGCTTTCTCATCAGCCCGGAAGGCGAGTTCAGGGCGATTTACCGCAAGTGCCGGCTGGTCATCTTCGGCGAATACATCCCGTTCCATCGCTGGCTGCCGTTCCTGGAGCGTTGGACGGGGATGGGCAGCTTCGCCGCGGGCACCGGGCCGGTGCCCTTTCGCGTGCCAGAGTTGCAGTTGAAGTTCTCGGTCCTGATCTGTTTCGAGGACGTCTTTCCCCACGGCGCCCGGGAGTATGTGCAGGACGACACGGATTTTCTCCTGAACCTGACGAACAACGGTTGGTTTGGTGAAAGCGCCGCACAATGGCAGCATGCGGCCAACGCGGTTTTTCGCGCGGTGGAGAACGGCGTGCCACTCGTGCGCTGCGCCAACAACGGGCTGAGTTGCTGGGTCGATGCGCAGGGCCGGATGCAGGAGGTGTATTTCCCCGGCACCAAAGACATTTACGGTCCGGGCGTCAAGCTGGTGCAAGCGCCGCTGCTGGCCGGGCGCAAGAGCGAACGCACTTTCTATTGGCGACACGGGGACATGTTCGGTTGGAGTTGCCTCGGGTGGTCCGCCCTCCTGCTCGGTCGACCCTTCCTGCGTCGCCAGCCTGTTGGATGAGTCCTTCGTGCGAAGTCCGATTTCGGATTTCGGATTTCGGATTTCGGGCCGTGGGCCGTGGATTTTGGCCTTTTTTTGCGGGGGGCGGCTGCTAGGATCGCGTCATGCGAACGGTGATTTACCCCGGCAGCTTCGATCCTTTCACCAACGGTCACCTGGATCTGGTTCATCGCGCCGCCAAGTTATTTGACCAGGTCGTTGTGGCGGTGGCGAAAAACGAGGGCAAGGGCCCGCTGTTCGCGCACCCGGAACGGCTCGAGTTGGTCCGGCAGTCGATCAAGGGCCTGACCAACGTGTCGTGCGATGCGTTCGACGGGTTGCTGGTCGAGTATGTCGAGGAGTGTGGCGGGCAAGCGGTGATTCGGGGACTGCGGGCGGTGTCGGACTTCGAGTTTGAATTCCAACTGGCGCTGATGAACCGTAAACTCAACGAACGCGTGGAAACGATCTTTATGATGCCGAAGGACACTTACACGTTTCTCAGCTCCCGCATCGTGAAGGAAATCGCCCGGTTGGGCGGAGATGTCAGCGCGTTCGTGCCGCCGCACGTCGTGAGCGCTCTGCGCAAGAAACTGAGCCTGGCGGCCGGCCCAACACTCAAACCTCAAACCTAACGGGGGCACCATGCCTGTCATTTTCAATCTCCGTCACCTGGAAGAAAAGAACCTCCACCTTCAAGCGGAACTCTCCGCCGCTGACCTGGGATTGCAGGGCATCGACGAAATGATCCATGCCAACGGCCCCTTGTCCTACGATCTGGAAGTCCAAAAGCTCGAGCAAAGTGTGCTGGTCCAGGGCCGCTTGGAGCTGACCCTCGATTGCGAATGTGTCCGCTGTCTCCAAGCCTATCGACACCCCCTCAAGCTCGAGCCTTGGACCTGCCACCTGGCCCTGGCCGGCGAGGAACGAGTCGCCGTCGTCAACGATTGCGTGGACTTGACGCCTTATATCCGCGAGGATATTCTACTCGCCTTTCCGCAGCATCCGCTGTGCAGACCAGATTGCCGCGGGCTGGCCAGTATCCAGAAGAAACCGGAAAAGAGCCCCGGCGCAGCGCAGGCGGATGCACCTGGCTCTACCTGGGCGGCCTTGGACAAACTGAAATTGTGAGATCGAACTGACGACTTTATGGGTGTTCCAAAAAGAAAACCGTCGAAGAGCCGCATGCGGATGCGCCGGGCCTACAACAGCGTGTTGAAACTGCCGCAACTCAGCGCCTGCCCGCAATGCGCCGCCCCTTACCTGCCTCACCGCGTCTGTCCCGCCTGCGGGTTTTACAAAGGGCGCCAAATCATCACGGTCACGGCGGGGGCGTAAGCTGCAAGAGCGCGGTTCGGGCGGAAGCTCTCCTGCGCTCTTTCCATTTATGCGAATCGTCTTGGATGTGATGGGTGGTGACCATGGGTGTGGCGTGGTGATCGACGGGGTCAAGCTGGCCTTGCAAGCCTACCCCAACATCTCCGAGCTGCACCTGGTGGGCCGGCAGACGGAAATCGAAGCCGCCCTGAAGCGGGCGCGCTGCCGCGACGAGCGCCTGCGCCTTCATCACGCTTCCGAGGTGATCAGCATGCAGGACAAGCCGCTCGACGCCGTCCGCCGAAAAAAGGATTGCTCGATGGTCCGCGCCATGGAGTTCGTCCGGGACGGCCTGGCTGAGGCGGTCATCTCTCCTGGCAACACCGGCGCCCTCGTCGCTTCCGCCACCTTCAAACTGCGCCGACTCGACCCGGTCGAGCGTCCCGCCATCGTCACCGTGGTGCCCTCCGGCAAAGGCGAGTTCGTTCTGCTCGATGCCGGCGCCAACCACGAATGCAAACCCGTCCACCTCCTGCAATTCGCCGTGATGGGCAGCATCTACTCCCGGGAATTGCTCGGGCATCATAAGCCGCGCGTCGGCATCCTGAGCAATGGCACCGAGGAGACCAAAGGCACGGAACTGACCCGTGAAGCCGCCAGGCTCTGCCGGCAGTTGGACTTGAATTACATCGGTTACGTCGAAGGCCATGGCTTGTTCGCCGACCAGGTGGACGTCGTCGTCACCGACGGCTTCATCGGCAACATCATCCTGAAAAGCGTCGAGAGCATGAGCAAGGCGATGGTGCGTCTCTTGCGCCGGGAGTTGACGGCCAACCCGCTGCGCAAGTTCGGCGCCACGCTGGCCCAGGGGGCGTTGCAAAGCATCAAACGACGCATGGACCCCGAAGCCTATGGAGGCGCGCCCCTGCTGGGTCTCAATGGCATCGTCATCAAGGCCCACGGATCCGCCCGCGAACGGGCTTTCATGAACGCCATTCGCGTCGCCACCGAAAGCATCCAGCACAAGCTCAACGAAATCATCATCCGCGAAGTCGCCCAGGCCAACCAACGCCTGGGCCTGCCCCAAAACGCTGTTCCCACCTGTGCTCCCGCGGTCGCATGAGCACCACTCAACTCTTCACCAATCCCCGGGCCAAGCACGGCTTCCAGGGGCGCAGTTGCTCCATCATCTCCGTCGGCTCCTATGTGCCCGAACGGGTCCTGACCAATGCCGAACTGGAAAAATTGGTCGAGACCACCGACGATTGGATCACTTCCCGCACCGGCATCAAAGAGCGCCATCTCTGCGCCGAGAACGAATTTACTTCCGACATCGCCGCCCAGGCCGCCCGGCGGGCCATGGAAAAGGCCGGCATCGCCGCCGACCAGATCGAATTGATCATCGTCGCCACCATCACCCCGGACATGCCGTTCCCGGCCACCGCCTGCCTCGTCCAGCAGAAACTCGGCGCGCGCAATGCCGCGGCGTTCGACATCGAGGCCGCTTGCTCCGGTTTCATCTATGCCCTGGAAATCGGCCAGCAGTTCATCATGTCCCGCACTTATGAAACGGTCCTGGTGATCGGCGCGGAACGGCTCTCTTCCATCGTCAACTGGAAGGATCGCAACACCTGCGTCCTCTTCGGCGACGGCGCGGGTGCCGCGATTCTGCAACATCGCCCCGACGCCCACGGATTGCTCACCGCCTGCATGGGGGCCGACGGGGACAAGGCCATGCTCCTTTGCATGCCGGGCGGGGGTAGCCGCATTCCGGCCACGGCTGTTTCCGTCAAAGCCGGTTTGCATCACTTGCAAATGGACGGCAAGGAAACTTTCAAGAACGCCGTCAACGCCATGTACACCGCGGCCCAGGAAGCGTTGCGCCGTTGTGAGCTGAACATCTCGCAAATCAAGCTGATGATTCCCCACCAGGCCAACCGGCGCATCATCGACGCCGTCGGGGAGCGCCTCGGCATCAGGCCGGATCAGCTCTTCATCAATGTCGACCGCTACGGCAATACCTCCGCCGCTTCCGTCGCCATCGCGCTGGACGAAGCCGTCAGCCAGGGCCTCATCCAACGGGGCGACCTCGTCTTGATGGTGGTCTTTGGTGCCGGCCTGACCTGGGCCGCGGCCGTGATCGAGTGGTGAGGACGACGGACCGCTGCCATTGAATTAAGCCTGGCGTTCTCCCAGCGACGCCGTGTGCTGGTCCTGCTCCCAATGCCCAATAACCAATGACCAATATCCAGAGAATGACCAATGACCAATGCCCAAGCGGCGCGCGCCGGCCCCGTCAGCTGCATCAGTCGAGTTTTGGGCATTGCGGCTTGGTCATTCATTGGTCATTGGTCATTGGTCATTCGGACTAAGGAGTCCCAATTGGTGCTTAATTCAACGGCGGTGGGGCCATGGACTGACCCTCGGTCTTTCACGCGCGGCCGGTCCGTCCCGCCCCCTTCACGCGGGCGATGATCCCGGGCAGCACGCGCTCGACTTCCTCGACTTCGGCCTCGGTGGATCCGCGGCCCAGGGAGAAGCGGATGAGCGCGTTGGCTTCGTCCTTCGGCACACCCAGGGCCAGCATCACGTGAGACGCCTCCAGCGAGCCGGCCGAACAGGCCGAGCCGCTCGACGCGCAAATCCCCTCGAGATCCAGGCTCGCCAGGAGCGAGATGCTGTCCCCCCCACGCACCGTGAACGCCAGGGTGTTGGCCAGACGCGCCTCCCGCGGACTGCGCCGCACCGCGCCGAGCGGTTCGAGTCGCTCGACCAGCGCCGCCAGGCGGTTCGTCAGGCCGACCAACCGCTCTTGCGGAAACACCGGCGTCCGGACAAACCGTTCCATCGCTTCCGCCAGGCCGATAATCGTCGCGAGATTTTCCGTGCCGGCGCGACGTTCATTTTCGTGCCCGCCTCCGATCCGTGCCGGCGCGACGTTCATTTTCGTGCCCGCCTCCGAAGAGGATTGGGTCCGGATGGAGGGGCGAACGGACAAACAGGGCGCCGGCCCCTTTCGGTCCGTGAAATTTATGGGCGCAAAGCGAGACCAGGTCAGCATTGAACTGGTGAATGTTCGTGAACGGTTCCTTGCCAAACCACTGGACGGCGTCGGTATGGAAGAGCACTCCGCGTTCGCGGCAAACCTTGCCTAATGCGGCGACGGGCTGGATCGCCCCCGTCTCGTTATTGGCCGCCATGATCGTGACCAGCACGGTGTCTGGTCGCAAGGCCGCCTTCAGCGCGGCCACTTCGACCAAACCCTCCCGATCGACCGGCAGGCAGGTGACCTCGAATCCTTCCTTCTTCGCCAGGTATTCGCAGCTGTGGAGCACGGCATGATGTTCCACGGCGCTGGTAATGATGTGCCGGCCTCGGTCGCGCCGCGAGCGGGCCACGCCGAAGACGGCGAGATTGCTGCTCTCGGTGCCGCTGCTGGTGAAGACGACCTCGCTCGGCTGGCAGGCCCAGACCCGCGCGACCCGATCCCGCGCGTCGTCCAGCAGGGCGCGCGCGCGCCGGCCGACCCGGTGCACGCTGGAGGGATTGCCGAACACCTCATCGAAGTAAGGCAGCATGGCTTCGCGCACCGCCGGATCCAGCGGCGTGGTCGCATTGTAATCGAAGTAGATCGTGCGCACCTGGCTGCCTATGATTAATCAAAAGACACGCCCTTTCGCAGTGGTCGAGGCGTGTTCCATTACGGGATGAGTGTAGCCGGATCGAGTTGGGTGTAAACTCTGCCGTTGTCCGACCGCGTGGTGGACGGCCTGCTCAAATCCGTGCGACGGCTCGAGTGCTCCGCAGCTATTCGGGAGGCACCACCACACGGTAGAAGCGCTGGGCATTAGTCGCAGGGAAGGTCTCTGTAAAAATGAGGGGTTGCTCGACGGAATATTTGTGCTCATCGGGGTCCATGGGTAGGCTCGATGGCCATGGCGCCACGCACTGGGACCATGAACCTTTTCCACTGGTAACTAGTAACTGGTAACTGGTAACTGGAAATTGAAAACAGGGTCACACTCGGGATGAGCTTCTGAAAATCACCAGTTACCAGTGACAAGCTGCCAGTGACAAGTCGGTTCTTGGGAAGCGCCACACGGGTCTCGAGCGCCGCCTGGCCGGGGCTTACTTTTTCTTGAACAAATCCCCAATGCTCTTGGTGGCCTTGTCGAGAGTGTTGGTGGCCCCCTTCGAGAGGTCCTTCACCGCCTCGGTGGCGCCTTTGCCGATGTCGGCGACCCCTTTTTCGACGGCTTTGAGGGTGGCGGAAGTGACTTCACGCAGCACCTTCTTGGTCAGTTCAGCGGCCGTGATCCCGTCCGGACCCGTGCCCAGGTCGGTGAAGTGAATGTCCGGCAACGGCAGGGTCATCGACTTGCCAGCCAGCATCGTCATGCTGACGTTGACCTTGGCGCCGCTGATCAGGAAATCGTCCACTTGCAATTTTCTCGAAGCCCCTTTCGAGGCCGGCTCGCTCTTGGATTTCTCGGTTTCCTTGCCGGCGGCGCCGCCGCCGGTAGTGGCTTCGACATTTTCGAGGATTTTGCTCAGATTGTTTTTTGTGCCGAGGGTGCCTTCGAAGGTGATTTCCGGCGCTTGCACTTTGACCTGCGTCACGTGAATCTTGTCCCCGAGCACGGATCTGGGGACGACTCCGACGCTGACTTCGCCGACCTTGACCGCCGAAGCAGTCTGGTAGCCTTGCGGGTTTCCCAGGAGGAAACCTCTCAAGGTGCCGCTCCCGGAGAGCACGGAGAGGGCCGCGTGGTCCAATTTCACGTCGGTCTTGGTCAACTGCGGGCCGACCGTCTCGACGCCTTTCTTGATGATGGAATCGAGGGACAACGTGAGCAGCACGACCAGCAACACGAGGCAAACGACCGCGATGACGGCCATCCGGATGACAAGTTTTTTCATACTTTGGCTGAGTTGAGGTGCCGTGACCGGCTTTCGGCCACAACGGGAAAATGTTCAGTCCGTGGCGGTTTGTAAAGAAGCTTGGTGCCGGGGAGACCCCTTTTGACTTGAGCCCGGACTTAAGCCACTTTTCCGGCAGTCGATAAACATGGGGTTGCAACGATCTGGGGCCGCGTTGTAAAAGTCCGCGGTTTGCGATGGGTAAAGCGTTAATCATTGCAGAGAAACCGTCTGTCGCCGGCGATATTGCCAAGGCGCTGGGCGGTTTCAGCAAGCAGGACGAGTTTTACGAGAGCGATCAGTATGTGCTCTCCTCGGCCGTGGGCCATTTGCTGGAGTTGGCGGTTCCGGAACAGTTTGAAGTGAAAAAAGGCAAATGGACCTTCAGCGCCCTGCCCGTCATTCCACCACACTTCGACCTGCGGCCCATCGAAAAGTCCGAAAGCCGCCTCAAGCTCCTGGCCAAGCTGATCAAACGCAAGGATGTCGATGCCCTGATCAATGCGTGTGACGCCGGCCGCGAGGGCGAATTGATCTTCCGCTACATCGTCCAGCACACTAAAGCCCGGCAACCCATTCGGCGGCTCTGGCTCCAGTCGATGACCCCCGCCGCCATCCGGGATGGTTTCGCCGCGCTGCGCCGCGACGAAGAAATGCGCCCGCTGGCCGACGCCGCCGTCTGCCGATCGGAGTCCGACTGGCTGGTGGGCATCAACGGCACCCGGGCCATGACCGCCTTCAATTCCAAGCTGGGCGGTTTCCAACTCACCACGGTGGGTCGCGTGCAGACGCCGACGCTGACCATCCTGGTCGAACGCGAGGAGAAGATTAAGAAGTTCGTCCCGCGCAACTATTGGGAGATTATCGGGACCTTTCAGGCGCAGGCCGGCGAATATACCGGCCGTTGGTTCGACGAAACGTTCGCCCGGGAAAAGGACCGGAAGGATGCCGACACCGAACTGAAGGCGGAACGGCTCTGGGACGTGCAGAAGGCCGAAGCCATCCGCGACAAATGCCTTGGCCAGCCCGGCGCCGTCACCGAAGAGAGCAAGCCGAGCACGCAGCTGTCGCCCTTGCTTTACGACTTGACCAGTTTGCAGCGGGAGGCGAACGGCCGGTTCGGTTTTTCCGCCAAGAACACCCTGGGCCTGGCCCAGGCGCTGTACGAGAAGCACAAGGTGCTCACCTACCCGCGCACCGATGCGCGCGCCTTGCCGGAGGATTACCTCGGCACGGTCCAGGAGACGCTCGGCATGTTGCAGGAAACCCCGTACCGCGCCTTTGCCGAGGAGATCCTGCGCAGTCAATGGGTCAAACCGAACAAGCGCATTTTCAACAATGCGAAGATCTCCGATCACTTCGCCATCATCCCCACCTCCCTCGCGCCGAAACATCTGAGCGAACCGGAACAGAAGCTCTACGACCTGGTCACGAAACGGTTCCTCGCCGTCTTTTACCCGGCCGCCGAGTTCCTCATCACCACGCGCATCACCCGCGTGATGAGTGAGCCATTCAAGAGCGAAGGCAAAGTGATGCTCAAGGCCGGCTGGATGGCGGTGTATGGCCGCGAAGTTGAATCCGACGACACCCCAACGCTGGCCCCCGTGCAGCCCGATGAAACCGTCCAGACCACCAAGGTCGAGGTCCACGCCAGCCAGACCAAGCCGCCGCCGCGCTTCACCGAAGCCACTTTGCTCACCGCCATGGAAGGAGCGGGCAAGCTGGTGGAAGACGAAGAGCTGCGCGCGGCCATGAAGGAGAAAGGCCTCGGCACTCCCGCGACCCGCGCCTCGATCATCGAGGGATTGATCACGGAAAAGTACGTCCATCGCCTCGGCCGGGAATTGCAACCGACCGCCAAAGCCTTTTCCTTGATCGTGCTCCTGCGCGGGCTGGACATTCCCGAGCTCTGTTCGCCCGAATTGACCGGGGATTGGGAGTTCAAGCTCCGCCTCATGGCCCGCGGTCAACTCAAACGCGAGGCCTTCATGCGGGAGATCGCCGACATGACCCGCCATATCGTCGAGCGGGCCAAAGGCTACGAGAGCGATACGGTTCCCGGCGATTTCGGCGAACTCAAAACCCCCTGCCCCAAGTGCGGGGCGGTCGTGAAGGAAAACTACCGGAAGTTTCAATGCACCAACCCGGCCTGCGATTTCGCGTTGTGGAAGAGTGCGGCGGGCCGCCTTTTTGAATCGAACGAAATTGAAGAGTTGATTGCCAAAAAACAAGTCGGCCCGCTGCAAGGATTTCGCAGCAAACAAGGATTCCCCTTCGCCGCCATCATCAAGCTTACCCCCGAGTGGAAAGCCGAGTTCGACTTCGGCCAAAATGACAAGGACGCCGAAGGCGCGCCCATCGAAGTGGATTTCAGCGGCAAGGAACCCGTCGGCCTCTGTCCGAAATGCCAGGCCCGCATCTTCGAGAACGGCATGAGTTACGTCTGCGAAAAATCGGTCGGCGCCAACCGAAGCTGCGACTTCCGCTCCGGGACGATTATCCTGCAACAGCCGATCGACCGCGCGCAGATGGCCAAGCTCCTGACCGCCGGAAAGAGCGACTTGCTCCAGAAATTCATCTCCAAAAAAACCGGCCGCCCCTTCAAGGCGTTCCTCGTGTTGGGCAAGGACGGCAAGATCGGGTTCGAGTTCGAGCCGCGGCCCCCCAAAGCCAAGGCAGGCGAAGGCAAGGCCACCCGGACCAAGGCGGTCCCGGTCAAGCTCGACTTCGCCGGCCAGGAGCCGCTCGGCCAATGCCCCAAATGCGGCGGGCGCGTCTTCGAGGGGCCGACCGATTATCTCTGCGAAAAATCGCAGGCCGAAGCCAAGCCGTGCAAATTCAAGACGGGCAAAATCATTTGCCAGCTGCCCATTGACCGCGCGCAGATGGCCAAGCTGCTGGCCACCGGCAGGACGGATCGGCTGGAAAATTTTATCTCGAAGTCCGGACGCCCCTTCCCGGCGTACCTGGTCCTGGATGATTCCGGCAAAGCGACCTTCGAGTTTCCTCCGCGCGATTCGGGCGACGGAGGGTAGGACGCGGATTTGCGATTTGCGATTTGCGATTTGCGATTGTCCAGGAGTGTGGACAGGCTGATGCCCGAGAGCCGTTGCGCGTGAGTCGAGCAGCAATCGGCAATGGCAAATCGCAAATCGCAAATCACCCAGACCATGGCAGACGAGTGGATCGACCGGTTCAAACAGCATCTGAGCGCCTTGGGCGCCGCCTCGTACACTGTGCGCAATTCCATGCGCGCCCTGCACGAATTCGAATTATTCCAATGGCAGGGCAAGGAACAACGTCTGCCGCTCCCATGGCGCGAATTGCAACGCGATGATTTTCGCGCCTACCTGGTTCACCTTTATCGCCTCGATCTGAATTGTGGCTCCATCCAGCTCCGTTTCAGTCCGCTAAGAAAGTTCTACGAGTTTCTCATCCAGCATGGAGAGGTTGAGAGTTCGCCCATTACGAACCTCGCGGTGGTCGCAGACAAGTGGATCGACCGGTTCAGAGAACATCTGAGTGCCGCTGGCGCCTCCTCGTACACCGTGCGCAATTACGCGCATGCCCTTATCGAATTCGAATACTTCCACTGGCAGGGGGACGGGAAATGTTTGCCGCCTCACTGGCCTGAACTTCAACGCGATCATTTTCGCACTTACCTCCGTCACCTTGGCCGGGCCGGCCTTGACGACGACCGCCTGAGTCGGGCCGCGATTCTGCTCCGCTTCAGTGCGCTGCGGACGTTCTACAAGTTCCTGGTTCGGCGAGGCGAAGTCCAGAGTTCGCCGATTAAGAACCTCACGCTGCCGAAGCCGGAAAAACGTGTGCCCCACTTCCTCACTCGACGGCAGATGGAAAACTTGTTGATCGCTCCGTTGGGAGCCGGAGAGCCCGCGTCCAAAAACTCCTGGGAGCAGGCCGCGAAGAAGCCGCGCGGGCGACCTGTGGAACCCGGCGTCCCGGAGCGCGATGTGGCGATCCTGGAAACAATTTATTCCTGCGGCTTGCGTGTCAGCGAGGCCTGCAGCCTGTGCGCGGAGGATATCGACTGGGACGACCAACTCATCCGCGTTCGCGGCAAGGGACGGAAAGAGCGCTTGGTGCCGATCGGCGAGCCCGCGCTTCAAGCTATCGAACGCTACTGGAATCTTCTTCCCCGCCGACCGGCGCCCCACGAACCACTCTTCCTGCGTTCGAGCAAAGGGGCCGAAGCGATGTTACCCCGCACGCTGCAAATGCGCCTGAAGCGTTACCTCAAAATCGCAAAACTCGACCCGCAGCTCACGCCGCACAAGCTTCGCCACAGCTTCGCCACGCATTTGCTCGACAACGGGGCGGATCTCCGCAGCGTGCAGGAATTGCTCGGCCACGCTCACCTCGTCACGACGCAGGTCTACACGCACGTCACCACCGAGCGCTTGAAGAAGGCATATGACGACGCCCATCCGCGGGCGTGACGCGTCTCTGCTGCCAGGAGATCAGGCGTACTTGCAGCCCCAAACCGTGTCGCATTTTTGTTCCGTACGGAACATCGGAGCGTCGAGCGGGACGGGCGATCCGCGGGATCGAGGGGGGACGGCGCACGCCGGCGCCTTCATTTGAGCCAGGCCGGAATTCTCTCGGAGGCCCAAATCATTTCCACGGGCTGACGTTCGCGCACGAGCGCAGCTTTGTTCCCGTTGACCAGGACTTCCGCCGCCAGGCCGCGCGAATTGTAGTTTGAAGCCATGACGAAGCCGTAGGCGCCCGCGCTGAGCAGAGCCAGATGATCTCCCTCGCCCACCTTGGCCAGCGGACGATCCTTGGCGAAATAGTCGCCAGACTCGCAAATCGGGCCGACGACATCGGAGCGGACCAGGCGGTGCCGGCCATTGCGCGCCACGGGAACGATTTCGTGGTAGGAATCGTAGAAGGCCGGCCGGATCAGATCGTTCATGGCTGCATCCACGATGACGAAGTGCTTTTTCCCCGTGCGCTTCACATACTCGACGCGAGTCACGAGGATGCCGGCGTTGCCGGCGATGAATCGGCCCGGTTCAATCAAGATGCGCAGGCCCAGCGGCTCGAGCAGCGGCACCAGGCTCTTGGCGTAATGCGCGGGGGTCAGGATGTCCCTGGCCTGGGGCGATTGCCACCAGGCGCGGGAGCCGCTTTCCAGGGCCGATTGATAAACGATGCCGAGCCCGCCGCCGATGCTGAAGAATTCGAAGCGATACTGCCTGGCCAGTTTGCCCACCAGGGGCACGACTTTCTTGACGGCCCGCTCGAACGGCTGCACCCGGGTGAGTTGCGAGCCAATGTGCATCTGCACGCCGCGCAGCCGGAGGTTCTTCAGCCGGGCGGCCCGGGCGTAGACGGCTTCGACCTGCTCGAAGGGGATGCCGAACTTGTTCGCGTAAGTGCCGGTGGTGATTTTGGCGTGGGTGCCCGCGTCCACGTTGGGATTGACGCGCACGGCGACCGGGGCCACGCGCTTGAGGCGGGCGGCCACGCGGTTGATGCGCGCGAGTTCCGGTTCGCTTTCGACATTGAAGCAATAGATCCGACGGCGCAACGCGAACTCGATTTCCTCTTCCTTTTTGCCGACGCCGGCAAAGACGCACTGGCGCGGATCCCCGCCGGCGGCGATGACACGGCGCAATTCCCCTTCGCTCACCACGTCGTAGCCACTGCCCATATTGGCCAGGGCGCGGATGACGGCTGCGTTGGAATTCGCCTTCGTGGCGAAGCAAATCAGGTGCGGCAACGGCGCCAGAGCCCGATCGATCTTGTGAAAGTGATCCGCCAGGGTGTGCTGGGAATAGACGTAGAGCGGCGTGCCGAACTTGCGGACCAGCGAGGCGATCGAAACCCGCTCGCAATAAAGCTTCCGGCCGACGTAATGGAAATCGTGCATGAGAATGAAACCGACCTCTAAGGTTCTGCCAGGATTTTGGCCCGCGTGCGATGGTATTCTTCGGTCGTGATCGCATCTTTCTTGTACGCCTCGAGCAAGTCCGCCAGGCGCTGTGCCTTGGATTTGGGGGCCGCAGGTTCGGGGCGGGTCGGAGCCGGGCTCGCCGGGTTGGGCGGTTTATTCTCGGGATTGACGCTTTTGGTTGCGACGGGCTTTGGCGCGTCGGCTTTTGCGGCGGCTGGTTTCACGGCCGCGGCGGCTTTGCTGGCTTCCTTCTCACGACGTTTTGCTTCCTTTTCGGCCTGTTTCGCCTGCTCTCGCGCCTTGGCTTCGGCGTCGGCTTTGCGACGGGCTTCTTCTTTTTCGCGTGCCCGCGTCTCCGCGGCGAGCGCTTTGACCCTTTTCTCTTCTTTCGCCTTGGCTTTCCTGGCTAGTTCTTCGGCGCGGCGCGCGTCGGCCCTGGTCTTCGCCTCGGCTTCGGCGCGCTGCCGTTCCTCCTCGCGGACTTTCAGGCGGGCCTCTGCGGCGGCCTTCTTCTCGCGTTCCCGGCGGGCCTTTTTTTCGGCGGCAAGTTCCTTTTCCGTGGGCAGGCGCACGGCCTTGAGTTCATTGGCATTGGTCACCGTGGCTGGCGGGGAGGCGACGGAGGGCGGGGGCCGTTCGGGGGCGGGCGAGACGACTTGGGCGGTGGGCTTGCCGGGTGAGGGCGAAGACGCGGGCGTGGGCGCGGGCGCGGCCGTGGGCGCAGGCGTGGGAGACGGGGCGGGAGTGGGGGTGGCGACGGCTGCCGGAGCGGGTTGGGCAGGTCGCTCCTTGGCTTCGATCTCCCCTTTGATTCTGGCGATGCGTTCCTGGCGTTCCTTCTCTTCGCGAGCCTTTTGTTCCTCGTAGCGGGCTTTCTTTTCCGCGATTTCCTTTTCCCGGGCGGCTTTGGTTTCGTCCTGCTGTTGTTTGGCCAGGAGGAGGGCCTCCTGATTGGCCCGCAGTTTTTCCTCCTTTTTCAGTTTGGCCTCGGCCAGGGCCTTTTGGCGCGCCTCCTCGTTGGCTTTGGCTTTGGCGATCTTCTCGGCTTTAAGTTCGGCGGCGCGCCGGGCGTTAGCCTGGACCTTCCGATCTTTCTCAGAAAGCGCGGAGGCGGAGTTCGTGGCCGGGGCAAGGGATTGTTTGGCGGCTCGAGCCAGCAACTCGCGCGCTTGATCCTCGGCGGCGGGAATCCGCGCGGCGGGAACGGCGGGAGCAGGCGGAACGGCGGGAGACGGCGACAAGGCCGTCGGGACAGCAGGGGCCGGGCCTTTGGCGGGAAGCGCAATGGTCGAGAGGGGCGCGACGGCCGGCGCAGAGGGCGCCGGCGCCGGCGATGGCGGTGGCGGCTTCTGGAACTCCGATTGAACGCGTTTGAGAAGTTCTTGTTTGGTTCGCTCCAGATCTTCCTGAATTTCCGATTCAGATTTGATCTTCGCGGCTCTGCCGGCGGGCGCATTCGTCGCTTTGGCCTGTTCGGCGGCGAGCCGTTTTTGTTCCCTGAGACGTCTGGATTCCGCCTGCGCTCGATTCTCGGCTTCCTGGCGGGCTTTTTCCTTGGCTTCCGCTTCGGCCTTTTTGCGGGCTTTCTCATCAGCCCGGGCTTTGGCGCGCAGTTCCTTCTCGGAGGGTGGCCGGGCGGCGGGCGGCGGGGTGACGGCGGGGGAGGGGCGCGCGACGAGCGGAGCGGGCGGGTTGGTGGCGGATGGGGCTGCGGGTGGAGAGGCGGGAACGGGCGGCGCGATTTGCGCACTTGTCGGCGTCTCCGATTTTTGGCGGCGCGCCTCCGCCGCCTTCAAGACTTCCAGTTCGATGCGCCTGAGTTCCATTTGCCGCGCGGCTTCCTCGCGGGCTTTTTCGTCCTTCTGGCGCTGAAATTCTTCGAGCTCGGCTTTTTCCCTGGCTTCCTGGCTTTCCCGTTTGGCTGTCGCTTTGGCGGCGCGCGCCTCCGCCGCGGAGAGAGTTTTTTGCTTGGAGAGATTAGTAGTGATATTGACGTGGAGGTTGGTGCCGCCTGGGCGGGCGACCGCGTTGGTCGTCTCGGCCTGGGCGAATCGGGGACTCAACCCGATGCTCAGGAGGCAACAGATCAACCAGGATGGTGAATAGCGCATGTTGCTTTCGATACTGCAAACGGGATGGTGAAGCAACTGCATTCCACGGGCCGTGGAAGCGACTCCGCCACGGTTCATGGTCCCAATGCGCGGTCAATAAACCGTGGAGGCTCTCCATGAACCAACTTGTCACTTGTAACTGGTGATTTGGAGAAGCTCATCCCGAGCCTGACCCTGTTTTCAATTTCCAGATACCAGCTACAAGTTACCAGTTACCAGTCGAAACGGTTCACGGTCCCAATGCGTGGCGGAAGGCCAGAGAGACATTCCATGGATCTAAGTGATTTGTGGATTGAGGACCGCCTCGTCAAACAATCGTCGCCACCGACCCGGGCAGGGATAGTAAAGAATCGAGCGAACGACGAGGCGTCGCACCTCGGCGCGGGTGACCTTGATGCGCGGACCGGCCTGGAGGATATTCGCGGTGCCCAACCGGGACAAGGTGCTCGCCCCGATGAGGATGGGCCACGCGCAGGCCAGCCGCACCCGGATGCAGGAGCGCGGGAGGGCGTTGGTGTAATCCCAGCCCGCGCTGAGATGGGAGCGGGCCAGGGCGAGACAATTTTCGTAAAGAGGGCGGAAGGCCGGCGCCGATTCCGCGTCAAGGAGACTGGAGGGTTTCAGACCGCACGCGCTGAGCTGTGCTGCGGGCAAGTAGCAACGACCATGGCGCAGGTCCTCCGGGAGGTCGCGCAGGATATTGACCAGTTGCAGTCCTTTGCCGAAGCGGACGGCGTCGGCCAGCAGACGCGCGTCATCGAGCGGAGCTTTCGGGAACAGGTGAGAGCGACACAACTTTGTCCAGAATTCACCGACGCAGCCGGCCACGCGATAAGTATAGTCGTCGAGCTCCGCGTTGGTGGTCAGGGCGCTGATGTGCGCGACGGAGGCGCCGGCGAAACGGGTCAGATCCAATTCCTGTCCGCTGGTGATGGTTTGGAGCACGGCGCGGAGGAGTTGTTGGTCGTGCATCGACAACTCGTCGAGGATGGAGAGCGCTTCCTCGATTCTTTGCAAAAGCGCGCGTTCGGCGGGCGCGGCCTGATGCTGGGCGAGCGGATCGAGTCCAAGCGGTTTCTGATGAAGGCCGAGGATCCGTTCGCGCAGGAGCCGCAGCGCGCTGAGTCGCCGGTCCAGCGGGACGACCTGGGTGTCCGCGATGGTGTCGGTGGCGCGAGCGAGCAGGTAGGCGAGGCTGATGGGACGGCGGACGGCGCGCGGGAGGATGCGGAGGGAGGTGTAGAACGAGCGGGAGACCTGTTGCAACAGATCGGTCAGTAAAGCGGCCGCAGGCGCAGTCATGCGGGAGGCGGTGCCTCGTCGCGGTAGCGGTAGCGGGTGGCGATGAGCGCGAAGAGGAACGCCACCCCGGCCGTCATGCCCGCGTAGAGGTAGAACCGGTCGGAGGAAACACTTTCATCGCCATGTCCGCCGCCCAACTGAGTGATGGTGGTGACGAGGAGGTTGCCGAGGGCGACGGTCAGCAGCCAGAAACTCATGATCGTGCTCTTCATCGAAGGGGCCGCCTGGGTGTAGGCGAACTCCAGGCCGGTCGTGGAGACGAGCACCTCGGCGGTCGTGATGATCACGTAAGGGACCGACTGCCAGGCCAGGCTCAACGTCTCCTTCGCTTCGATGCGATGTTGCAACCAACCGACCACGACATAGGAAGCCGCCGTGAGGAGCAAGCCGAGGGACATGCGGCGCAGCGCCGTGATCCGCAGGCCGCAGGATTCGAGGAAGGGATACAGACCCCAGTTGAGCGCTGGAACCAGGATCATGACCAGCAGCGGGTTGAGCGACTGCATCTGCTCGGCGCCGATCTGAAAGCCGAACAACCGGAACGGCTGCATTTGCGCGCCTTGCAGGACCCAGGTGGAAGTGGACTGTTCGAACAAGGCCCAGAACGCGGGCACCAGCGCCAGCACGGTGAGAATCGGCGCGACGGATCGGGCCGCGGAAATCTCCGGTTCGTTGTAGCGGGGGCGGGCTCCGTTCCAAAATTCGTCCGGCAACTCCGATCGGTTCGAGAGGCTGGTTCCGAGCACCAGGAGGTACCACAAAACGAAGCAGCTCATGGCCACCCAACCGACCACTTTCACTGCGGGAGTGACCTGTTGCTGGATGGCGACGAACACCATCCCGACCATCAACACCAGCGGCAGCGCCACGGTATTGAGGACGCTGACCAGGGCCACCGCCTTCAGGGAAGCAGGACCGCGGGACAGGCTGCGACAGGCCGCGAAGAAGACGGAGAGAAAACCAGCCATCCTGGTTTCTCTCATGGGCGGCTTGCGCACATAGTGCTTGGTCCCAAGCCAGAAAATCAGGGTGGCCAGGCCCATGACAATGCCCGGCACGCCGAAGGCCCAGCTGTAACCGGTGAAACCAGCCTGCTTGAAGTGCCAAAGCAGTCGATCCCAGGCGCCGGCGTCCACCGCCAGTTGCGCCTCGGGTCTTGACGCAATCCAAGGGATGACCAGGAAGGAAAAGAAGGAGCCGAAGTTGACCGAGAAATAAAATGCCCCGTAGGCTTTGCGCATCAGGTGGCCTTGATGCGGGCCGAATTGATCGCCCATGAAGGCGGAGACGCATGGCTTGATTCCGCCCGCTCCGAAGGCGACCAGGCCCAGGCCCGTGTAAAGGCAGATGAGCTTGGCGTTCACGGTGAGGAACAAGTCGCTCGTGGCCAGCACGCCGTGCCCTGCGCAGTAGAAGAGCGAGATCCACAGAATGGTATGGTAGCGGCCCCAAAATCGATCCGACAGCCAGGCGCCCAGCAGCGGCATGAAATAATTGGCGAAGCCGAAGAGGTGAATGATGGTGGTGGCGCGGTCCTTCGTTTGCAGGAGGGACTGGGTAATGTAGAGGGCCAGGATGCTCCTCATCCCGTAGTAACTGAACCGCTCGGCCGCCTCGTTGCCGACGATGTATTGGATCTGCTTGGGCCAGCGGTGCGGATCTGGCGGGGCCTCGTGGACTTGGCGGGCTTCCATTTCGGCCAGTTCCCTAGCTCAATTCAGGCGCGGGGGCGAGAACTTCTTCTTGGGCGCGGGGGTGGCGGAGCGTGGGAGCGTTAAATGGTTACATGGTTCAATGGTTAAACGGTTAAATGGTTAAATGGTTAAATGGTTAAATTGTTGCAGCGTTCAAGACGCCGCTTGGGGCAATAGTCGTCCCAGGAAAACCCGTCGACGTTTCAATGCTTCAACGTTTGAACGATTCAACGATTCAACGATTTAACGATTTAACGATTTAACGATTTAACGATTCAACGCTTGCCCGCCCGCCTGCCGATAGGAATTGCCAATACCGGGCCAGTTGACGATCCTCGCGCAGATTGGGCCGGGCACCCCGGCCCGGTGTCTCAAGTCACGTTATGCAACCACTGGTCATGATTCCCGGACCCGGCGAACGTTTGGTGCGCTTCGTCGGGGATCAGCTTTCCTTTGGCCTGAGCCTGGGGGGTGGTCCACTGCCCGAAGGATGGCAGGCGCGGCTGCGCACCAATCTTGGCCGGGGCGAAACGCTGCGCCGAGAGATCATCCACGCTCACACGGGCCGGCAGAAGCTGGCCAATGCTTCCTGGCGCGACGTGCCGATGGCCTCGCGCGACGGGGCGGGGTCGATTTCGTTTTCGCTGACGGAAGTGGGCAGCTTCAAGGCCAAGGCGTATGCGTTGGATCCCCAGGGCCGGCAACACTGGCCGGAGGGGCCGGATGTCGGCGTCAATGTTCATCCCGATGCCTATCGGACGGCGAACACGATTTACTGCGCATTTCCGCGCATGTTTGGAGAGTCCAAGACGGCGGTGAACACGGTGAACGAAAAGCTCGAGCACGTGCTGTCCGCCCTGGATCAGGAGGGCTTCACCGTCATCCCGCCTTCGGGCAAGCTGCGGGATCTGATCGAATGCCTGCCGCACATCATCGAGTTGTTGCGCTGCCGGATTCTGCATTTGCTGCCGGTCAATCCCACGCCGACGACCTACGCGCGATTCGGCCGCTATGGCAGTCCGTATGCGGTGCAGGATTGGCTGGCGATCGACCCGGCGCTGGTGGTTTTCGACAAGCGCACGACGGGCGTGGACCAGTTCCGCGAACTGACCTACGCCACGCATTGCCGCGGCGCGAAAGTGTTCCTTGATGTGGTCATCAATCACACCGGCTGGGGCTCGACCTTGCAGGAGACGCACCCCGAATGGTTCCTGCGCGGCGCGGAGGGCTCGTTTGTTTCGCCCGGGGCCTGGGGCGTGGTCTGGGAGGACCTGGCCGAGCTCGACCACCGCAATCCCGCGCTCTGGGAACACATCGCTGAAGTGTTCCTGGAATGGTGCCGCCGCGGGGTCGATGGTTTCCGTTGCGACGCCGGCTACAAGATCCCGGTGCCGGCCTGGCGCTACATCACCGCCCGGGTCCAGCAGGAATTCCCCGACACGATTTTTCTGCTCGAAGGACTGGGCGGCTCCTGGGATGCCACCGAGAAGTTGCTCAGCGAAGGGGGCATGCAGTGGGCTTATTCGGAGCTGTTCCAGAATCATTCCCGCCAGGATATCGCCGGCTATCTCGATTACGCGCTCAGGCAAAGCGAGCGCGTCGGCCTTTACGTCCACTACAGCGAAACGCACGACAACGATCGCCTGGCCAAACTCGGTCGGGGCTGGTCGCTCTTGCGCAACCGGCTCTGCGCGCTGACGAGCGCCAGCGGTGGCTTCGGCTTTACCTGCGGGGTCGAATGGCTCGCGCCGGAAAAGCTCCTGGTCCACCAATGCCGCGGATTGGCCTGGGGCAACGAGCCGAACCTGGTGCGCGAACTGGCGCGGCTCAACGAAGTGTTGAGCGAGCATCCTTGCTTTTTCGACCATGCGACCCTGCGGCGTCTCAGCACGGCGGAAGACCACGTCATCGCGGTGAGCCGCGTTTCCGAGGAGGGCCTGGACAAGGTGCTGGTATTAATCAACACCGATCTGAAGAACCCGCGTTCGCTGCTGGTCGATAAATCATCCTACGAAGAGCTCGGCTCACCCCGCATCGATTTGCTGGCCCAGCCCGCCCCGGAAATCAACGCCACGGCGGACGGGAAAATCGAGTTCCGGTTGCGCGGGGGCGACTGTTTTTGTCTGGCGCCGCGCCTGGATCCGCAGGGGCTGAGTGGCGACCGGTACCGCGAGGCGCGCGCGCAATCGGCCTGGGCGATCACGGTGATCAGCCGGCGCATTCACGTGCGGGATATCAGTCCCTTCGACTGGCGGGGCATGGCGCGGCTGGTTGAAACCGGCCCGAGGGGGTTTCTGAGCGCGGTGAGCTATCTCGATCCGGTGCTGGTCAAGGAGGACGTGATTGCGGCGTTGGAGCGGGCGTTTGGGCAAAAGTCATTTCCGCCCGTCGTGACGTGGGATTTGCTGTCGCGGCGTCGCATCACGGTCGTGCCCGTGGACCACTGGCTGCTCCTGGAGGACGTCAGTCCGTTCCGCGCGGTGCTCGAGCCGGGCGGCGGGGGCCCGGCGCAGCAGGTGCCGTCCACGCGCGTGAACGAGCGACACATCGCCTTTTTCCTGCCCCGGCCGGGCTGGGGCGACGCGCAGTTGAGTCTGGAACGCTACGCCACCGAGCATCCCCGGGTGCAGGCGCAGGTTCGCTTTGTCACGTCGGTCATGGGCCATCGTCCGGCGACCGTTGGCCATCGTCAAGCGGCCCCGGGCCATCTTTTGCCCCTGGTTCTGTTGACCAACGGGCGGGGCGGCATGGCGCGCCTGGCGGTCGATCTGGGACGCGTCCAGTCCAAGTATGATTGTCTGCTCGGCGCCAATCTGCATCCGAGCCTGCCGGTGGACCGTCACATTCTGGCCAAGCGCGCCCGGGTCTGGGTCAACGCCGACGGCTTCATTACCCCGCTGAACCTGCACAACCTGGAGGACTTCGTCGCCGGTCCGCCCGCCCGGTGGCATTTCGTGGCGAGCGCCGGCGATGAACGGGCCGTGGAAGTGTTCCTGACCGCCGACATGATCGACGGACGGAACTCCACCGTGCTGCAGTTCCGGCGACCGGACGGTCCGGTGCCTTTTGGCCGGGAGCTGGCGCCGGAATGCCGCGTGTCGCTCACCGTGCGAGTGGACATCGAGGATCGGAATTTCCACAGCGAAACGCACCACAACGGCGGCGCCGAACACCATTTCCATGCGCACACGCAACCACTGTCGGAGCAGGCGGGCTTCGAGTTCCGGCCGGCGCCGGAGCGGCATTTGCGCGTCTTCAGTGATCGCGGCGCCTACCATGCCCAGCCGGAGTGGTGCGATGGAATTGCCCATCCCGTCGAGGCGACTCGCGGCCAACTCGATCACGGCGATGCGTTCAGTCCCGGCTGGTTTGAACTGCCGTTGGCCAAAGGCCAGACCGTCACCCTGACCATCACGGCCGATCCCACGAACCCGACGGCGGCGGAGCTGGCGGAGTTCATCGTGAAACGGGAAGCGGCCAATCAAGCCGCCCGCGAGGCGGCGGGATTTCCGCCGGCAGACCACTTTGGGCAGCAACTGGCGCTGGCCTTGCGGGCGTTCGTGGTGCAACGGGGCGCGCACAAGACGGTCATCGCCGGCTATCCCTGGTTCCTCGACTGGGGCCGCGACTCGCTGATTTGCGCCCGCGGCCTGCTGGCGGCCGGGCTGGTGGATGAAGTCAAGCAACTGCTCGCCGCCTTTGGGCGGTTTGAAGAGCGCGGCACGTTGCCGAATACGATCCGAGGCGAAGACGCTTCCGATCGCGATACGAGTGACGCGCCGCTCTGGTATGGCGTCGCCTGTGAGGAACTGGGCGCCTTGGCCGGTCAGGTTTCCGGACTCGCTCGATCGGGGGAGGCGGGCTCGGACACTGCCGGGGCTGGTCGCGACGCTGGCTCGCCCTACCGAATCGTGGTGGACCAGCGTGGTCGGACGATCGCCGACGTGCTGCGCGCGATTGCCGTCGGTTATCGCGACGGCACGCCGAACGGCATCCGCATGGACCCGCCGTCCGGGCTGGTGTGGAGTCCGAGTCATTTCACCTGGATGGACACAAACTATCCCGCCGCCACGCCTCGCGAAGGGTATCCGGTGGAAATCCAGGTGTTGTGGATTCGCCTGCTGCGCCAGATGGCGCGGTTGTCCGAACCGGCCGAGAGCCAGGGCTGGTCGGCGCTGGCGGAGCGCGCGGAACAGTCGTTCCTCAAATTATTCTGGCTCGAAGAGCGGGGGTATCTCGCCGACTTGCTCATCGCGCCGCCGGGCCGGTCGGCCCACGACGCAACGGTGGACACATCTCTGCGCAGCAATGCGCTTTTCGCGGTGAGTCTTGGCCTGCTGGCTGGGGAGCGGGCCCAACGCTGCGTCGAAACGGCCTTGCGCTTTCTGGTCGTGCCGGGCGCCTTGCGTTCGCTGGCGCCGCTGCCGGTCTCGCCGTCCTTGCCCGTGCTGGGTCCGCAAGGCCAGCGGCTCAATGAGCCGGGGCAACCGTATTTCGGCCGCTACGAGGGCGATGAAGACAGCAAGCGCAAACCGGCCTATCACAACGGCACCGCCTGGTCCTGGACGTTTCCCGTGTTTTGCGAAGCGCTGGCCCGGGCGTGGAATTTTGATCCAGCGGCCGTGGCCGCCGCGAGGCATTATTTGGCCGGCATGGAGCGTTTGCTCGAGGAAGGTTGCCTCGGCCAGCTTCCGGAAATTGTGGACGGTGACGCGCCGCACCTGCAACGGGGTTGCGACGCCCAAGCCTGGAGCGTCTCGGAGGCGCTGCGGGTCTGGAAGCTCTTGAGCGCGCCGCCGGCCAGGGTGTGAAGTGTCCTGCCGGATCATGACTTCGGTACCCGTTGAGATCATCGCTCATCGCGGGGCTTCTTTTGACGCGCCCGAGAACACCCTGGCGTCAATTCAACTCGCCTGGAAGCAAAACGCCGACGCCGTGGAGATTGACGTGTGGTTTTCCAAAGACCGTCATCTCGTCGTCATTCACAATGGCACCACGCGCAAAACGACCGGCGTGCGGCGCAGAGTTTCCAGCCAGACCCTGGCCGAGTTGCAGTCGCTCGACGCGGGTCGTTGGAAGGGACGGAAGTGGATCGGCGAAAGAATTCCAACCTTCGCCGCCGCCCTGGCAAATGTTTCGGATGGCAAACGGCTCTTCGTGGAGATCAAGTGCGGTGCGGAGTGTCTCCCGGAATTCATCGAGGACGTCCATCGTTCGGGCAAGCACCCGGGCCAGGTGGTCCCGATCGGCTTTTCTCTGGAGACGATGAAGCGACTGAAAAAGGCGATGCCCGCGCTGGAGGTGTGTTGGATCGCCGAGTTCAAACGGGCGTGGAATGGCCGCTGGTTGCCGAGGGCGGAGACGTTGATCGAGCAGGCAAAAGACGCCGGGCTGGATGGGCTCGATCTCAGTGGAAGGGGCCCGGTCGACGCGGTGTTCGCGCGCAAAGTCCACGACGCCGGGCTCAAGCTCTATATCTGGACGGTGGACTCGCCGGCCAAGGCGAAGAAGCTCATCGCCGCGGGTGTGGACGGGATCACGACAAACCGGCCCCAATGGCTGCGGTCGAAGCTTTAGCGTCCGCTTGTCGCGCCTCGGGGGGGAGGACACGTCCGGCCTGGCACCGTGATTCCGCGTTCTGGCTATTTACATGACTCAACAGTATTCAACCGATTGTGGTCCGGGTCAGCGAAGCAAAGGGTGCTGGCTCGATTCAGACGGCTGGTTCGACCAGCCGATCGAGGACCTTTCTGCGCGAGGCCGACTTGGACCGATTGAACCGGAACGTCAGCTCGAAGAGGGAGTTGTCCAGATGCTAGTCTGAGCTAGAACAATCCGTGTCATCCGTGGCCGTGAACTCCAATTGCATCGCTTTTCTCCCTTCCCACGGTTCTCCGCGCGGCTATTCTCGGGGGATGATGAAAAGACTTCTTTGGCCCGCGGTGGCGCTGCTCTTGAGCGGCGCGCTCGGGTTGGGCAGCGTCCCGGGGGCGGCTGGCGCGACGAGTGGATCGGCCGGTGCCCCGAGTCCATCGACGCCGGGGCTGGAAGCGGCGCAGGCCATTTCAACGATCACCGGCGTGGCTATCTCGCCCTTGCTGGGGGTGAGCGGGGTGGGTGCGTGGAAGTATTTTCATACCGCCCCGGAGAAGCGGGCGAGACTGCCTTGGTACGCTCAGCCCTGGTTTTGGGTGCCGGCCATGCTGTTGTTGGGGCTGGTGTTGCTGAAGGACACGCTCGGGACGGCGTTGCCCACGGCCGTGAAGAAACCGTTCGACGTTGCGGAGCTGATCGAGAACAAGATCAGCGGGCTGGTTGCAGCCGGAGCGTTTGTGCCGCTGATCGCGGCGATCTTTCGGGCCGGGGGCGAGGAGAGCGGAAGCCTCAGCGAGGCGGGGTTGGCCGTGGTGAACCTGGTGCCCCTTCTCAACGTGTTGACCGTGCCGTTCGCGGTGGCGGCGTTCGTCGTCGTGTGGTTGGTGTCACATGTCATCCATGTGCTCATTCTGGTCAGCCCGTTTACGAGCGTGGACGCGGGCTTGAAGTCGCTGCGTCTTTTTCTGCTCTCGACGGTGGCGGGCACGGCCTTCGTGAATCCCTACGTGGGTGCCATCTGGTCGCTCCTCATCATTGTCGTCTGCTGGTTCCTGGCGGGCTGGGCGTTTCGGCTGATGTGGTTCGGCGCGGTGTTTTCCTGGGACTTTGCCACGATGCGGAAGCACCGTTTCCAGCCGGGTCCTCAGGCCAACTGGGTCTTCACCGCGCGCCCAATCAACCAGGCACCGATCCGGACTTACGGGAAGCTGAGTCGCGGTCGGGAGGGGGAGTTGGTGTTGAGCTACCGCCCGTGGTTGATCCTGCCGCGGCGTAACCTGGTGCTGCCGGCAGGACACTGCACGGTGGGACGCGGACTGGTCTATTCGGAGATCCGGCAGCACGACGGAGAAGTTGCGCGGCCACTGCTCGTGCTTCCTCCTCGATATGGGACACATGAAACGGAGTTGAACTCGATCTATCAGCTGGGTGGCGTGTGTGATGTTGGTGTGATCAAAGGGTTCAAGGCCTTTTGGCGCTGGCTAAGGGATCTCTTCGGGGCCATCGACCTCGGCCAGGGTCAGACGGCGCCGGTCGTTTCAACCGAGCAGGGCAACCTTGGAGCAAATTAAATAAAACCGTGGCCACAAAAGAACGCAAAGAAACACAAAAGAGGAAAATCTCGGACCTTCACTTCGCCGGCGCGGGCGGTGACTCGGTGGCCGGCTGGGACGGCGGGGCATTGGTGTCGAAAACGGTGGAGCTTCTGAGTTTTCTGGGCAATGCGCGGTCAAGCTCTCCGAAGTACCAAAGGGCCGCGATGGCGGCGATGGCGGCGAGGACAGCGTAAGCGAGCCAAGGGCGTTTTTTCTCGGCATAGGGGTCGATCAGGGAACGGTCCGAGCCGGGGGGAAGCGTCGCGACCGCAGTCAGGGCGCCGCCGAAGGGGACGTTGATTTTTGCGCGCGCGTTGATGGCCCAGCCGTTGGCATCGAGGATCGGCCCGAGATTTCGCTGATGCAGTTTAATCCAGGCGATGACGACCGAGGGCAGCGAGAAGACGAGCAGCATCCCGGCGGCGGCCAGGGGCATCTGCCACCACTTGAGGGCGATGAAGCCGGAGATGAAACCACCCAGGACGCCGCTGATGCCCGCGACCGCGACGCCCAAGGCAGCGACGGTGCCGACGTCGAATTTTTTCGGGTCGGTCGTTTTGGTTTTGTCGGCGGCCGGCACAACGGTGCCCACCGTCTGGAGCTTGGCGGTGTTGGCCGCTTCCACCGCGGCCGCGTGTTTGGCGACCTGTTCCTCGATCAGGCGCACGAGCTTTTTGTAAGGAGACCAGAACGCCTGGCGAATGCTGATGGGGTTGTCGACGATTTTCGTTATGGTCGCGTCCCAATCGTGTCCCCGGCGGTCATAGAAGACGCCGTTGCGACCGACCATGAGGTTGTCCGAATCGCCGCCGGTGAAGGCCGCGGCGATGGACATTTTTTCACCGGTCGCCAGGCGGGAGCATTCGCAGTAAGCGAGGTAGGTTTTGGCCAGGCCGGCCAGGCTGGCGTGCTTGCCGACGTCTTCGACCCGGACACACAACTCGCAACTGCGCGCGTCGAGGTAGAGCGTGCCGACCTGGAAGATGGCCTTGGCCTTGCGCGTATAAAAATCGCGGAAGGAGACGAAGTTGTTCAGGAGGTGGTTGAGGTCACGACAATACCGCACGAGCTTTTCGACGGCGGCGATGTCGTTGGCTTCGGGTTCCAGCGCGCGGTCCCTGGCAATCAGCGCGGCGATGGTGTCCTGGGTTTTGCCGGCGAGGATTTCGCGGACGCGGGTGAGGCCGAGGGGCTCGACGGCAGCGCCGGCCTTGGCGGCCATCCAGGCGTCGTACGCGTCGAACTTGCTGGTGAGGAGGGCCCACTCGTCGATCGTCAGACTGGTCTTGTCGCCCAGGAGAGGTTTGACCACGGTGGCCCGCAAGCGGGCGACCGCGCCGGCCCACGCCGGGTTGACCCCTTCCTGCAAGGGCAGGGGGCGCTCGGCCTCCACTCGGGCCAGCGGGAACGCGGCCACTTCCTGGGCGGTGCTCGAAATTTCCTTAGCGGCCACGGCCAGGTAATCCGACTCCTGCCGATTGAGCGCGTCGAGAGCGCGGCAGTCAAAAGCGGCCAACCGGCAACGCGCGAAATAATCGTCCACCTTGGTTTTGACCGCATGGAAAGCAGCCGCGGCCGTGGCGGTCTGTTCGCCAAGGGGCAGGAGGCTGGCGGGATCGGCTTCCGCGCGGCTCCACCACTCGGCATAAGCCCGGGCGTCGGCGAAGAACTGGTCCACCCTCGCCTGCGACACTCCCGGCTTGCCGCTCCGGTCCGCTTCGGGGCCGAGACAGGCGATAATCTCGCTGATGACCATCCTGGTCTCGGGGTCGTCCGCCGCGTCGGCCGGGACGATGCCATCGCCGTTGAACCGGGTCTGGGCAAAAATCCTGGCCGTGTCGGTCGTATCATCGAGGTTGATCCCGGAGGCGTCTCCTTTGCCGAGGTTGACGAGGATCTGTTTGGCGGAGGCCAGCAGTTGCTTGCCTTCAGGGGTCTCATCGTTGATGGCCGACAGGGGCAGCGAGGAAGAACCTTTGACGAGGTCATCCGCGTTCTTGAGCATCGATCCGGCCCAGCGGACAGCGGCGATGATTTCCGGGACGCGGATGCGGCCATCCCGGTCGGTGTCGATCAGGTCGAGGGTCCTGTTGTCGAATTCCAAGCCGCGCGTTGGGCAGCTCAGCGCCACCCAGAGTTTTTGATCGAGTTGGTCGAGGTTGAGGAAGTCAGCTCCGCGGTCGAGGCGGACCTGGTCGAAGCCGCCGGCGCGGACAAAGCGCCATCGGTGATGCGATCGATTTGCGGCCACTGGCTTGGTGTCGGCAGACATGATGAGTGGCTTCTCCGGGAGGGTGGAGGCAGGAACGCCGCGCTCCGGCGCGGACGCTAAGGCAAGAGGGCGGCCAGATCGCTGACAAAATGGTCGACGTCCGCTGTCGAGGTGTCCCAGGCGCACATGAGCCGGCAGCCACCGGCGCCGATGAAGGTGTAAAACTTCCACCCCTTCGACCGCAGTCCATCGATCGCGGGGCGTGGCAGTTCGGCAAAGACCGCGTTGGCCTGGCGCGGGAAGAGGAGCTTGACTTGTGGGAGCGGCCGCAATTTCGATTCGAGATATTGTGCCATCTGGTTGGCGTGGGCGGCGTGTCGCAGCCAGGCGCCGTCCTGGAGCATCCCGACCCAGGGGGCGGAAATGAAGCGCATTTTACTGGCGAGCTGGCCGCCCTGCTTGCAGCGGTAATCGAATTCGCGGGCCAGCTCGCGGTCGAAGAAAACGACTGCCTCGCCGACGGGGATGCCGTTCTTGGTGCCGCCAAAGCAGAGCACATCGACTCCGGCCTGCCAGGTGATCTCTTTGGGCGCGACGCCAAGCGAGGCGACCGCGTTGGCGAACCGCGCGCCATCCAGATGAATTTTCAGCCCGAACGATTTTGCCTTGGCCCAGATGGCCTTGATTTCGTCGGGGGAATAGACCGTGCCGAGTTCGGTCGATTGCGTGAGGCTGACGGCGCGCGGCTTGGGGTAGTGGATGTCGCTCCGCTTTTTAACCAGGCGCTCGATGCCGGCAGGATCGATCTTGCCGTCGGCGCCCGGGACGAGCAGCACCTTGGTTCCGTTGGAAAAGAATTCCGGCGCGCCGCACTCATCCATTTCGACGTGGGCCAGTTCATGGCACAGGATGCTGTGATAGCTCTGGCACATCGAGGCCAGAGAAAGCGAGTTGGCCGCGGTCCCATTAAAGACGAAGAAGACATCGCAGTGGGTTTCGAAGATTTGGCGGATCAGGTCGGTGGCGCGCTGGGTCCAGGCATCGTCGCCGTAACCGGGGGCATGGCCCTGGTTGGCTTCCGCCAGGGCCGCCCACGCTTCGGGGCAGATGCCGGCGTAGTTGTCGCTGGCGAAGTGGCGGCTCGGTTGGGTTGAGACATTCATGGGCCGGAGCTGTTTTAGGCGGAATCGGCGCCGGGTTCAAAGCGGAAATTGGCGGCCCCGGGGCGCGGACGGTCCCCGTCCGCAGCGCGTGGCCGGAGCAGGTGGCGTGGAACGGTCCAGGGTCTCGGCTGCGGGCGAAGCGCTGCGGGCCGGGACGGCCCGCGGCCCGGAGGGGGCGCGGACGGTCCCCGTCCGCAGCGGGTGGCCGGAACAGTCGGCGTGGAACGGTCCAGGGTCTCGGCTGCGGGCGAAGCGCTGCGGGCCGGGACGGCCCGCGCGCCGACCGGCCAGAGTGACCGGCCTTCACGGCTTTTTGCGCCCGAGGGCCGTCACGGTTGCTGGGGCGTGACGATGCGGTAGAAGCGATTGGTGGTCCAGGCGGGGTCGGGGACGCGCTCGAGGTGGTTGGTGGGCCGGGCGATGATGTCGGCCAGCCTGGTCCAGGGACCAACTGCCAACGCGTTGTTGAATTGCACCGAGTAAGTCCGGTTGGAAACGGCCGCCAATTCCAGGGTGGCCAAGCCGGGGGTCGTGGTGAGATCGAGGCGCAGGTAGCTGTTCGGGTCGTTCGGGTCCGTGCCAGCCAGGTACTCGTCCCGGTTGCTCACGCCGTCGTGGTCGAGGTCGCCCAGCGCGTCGGTCACCTCGTTCGGATTCAGTCCGACGGCCTGCTCATACGCGTCCGGCAGGCCGTCCCGGTCGGTGTCCGCGAGGGCCGAGACGGTGAACTGGCTGAGCAAACCGGGCGCTGAATTGGCCGCGTTAAGAATCACGAGTCGCCAGGTGCGGGCCGTGAGGTTGGTGATCGGGCCGGAAGTGAAGTAGTTGGTCGTCTGGTTGGAGATATTGGTGGCCTTGGTTGTGGAGATCTCGCGCCATTCATATCGGAAAGGCGGCGGGTTGCCTTTGATGACGACGCTGGCGGTGAAATGGCCATTGGAGACGACGTTTTGATCGAGCGGCGCCTGCACCAGCATGGGCGAGACCAGCACGGTCAACCGTGCGGGATTGCTCAGCACTGCGCCGACGTCGTCGGTAATCCGCACGTCGTAGATCCCATCCTTGGCGAGATCGACATTGGCCACGGTCAAGCTCGGGCCGGTTTGGCCGGGCAAGTCGGCGCCATTAAAGCGCCACTGGTAGCGGAGCAGTCCGGTACCGACGGCAACCACGCTGAAGGAGGCGCTGTTTGTCGTGAAACCGTAATCGCTGCCGTTCGTGGATCCTCGGAGTTGCACGCTGGCGGGGTGCTGCACGACGAAAGCGGCGTAGCGGACGTTGAGGGTGGCATTGCTGCTCTCGGTGGAGCCGGCACTGTTGTAGACCAGCACGGTGTACTGTCCGGCCTGGCTGGCTTGCACGCGGTTGAACGTCAGAACCGAGTTGGTCGCCCCGATCAGGTTTGCCCCGTTCTGTCGCCATTGATAACCCAACGGGCCCGTCCCGGTCGCGGTGACAGCCAGGCTCGCGTCGGTGGTGGCGATCACGGTTTGACTGGCGGGTTGACTCGTAATGGCCGGCGGCACACCGCCGCTTGAGCGCGGAGCACCCGGAGTCGGACTGGCCGCGATCCAATTGACCGGGTCATCGCCATAGGCTGAGGAATTCAGCCGCTGCAAGGAGGCGCCGCACCCATCGGCCGCGGCGGGCCAGGGCGTCGAATCGGCATAATCCACCCGGTCCACCCGGACGTACGGCACTGTGCCCGGCAATGCGGTGGTTGGCTTTTGCAACTCGATCCGGTCTGAGGAATTGTCGAGCTTGCCGCGATACGGCCCGAACAAGGGCACGTTGGGGTCGAGGTGATAACGGGTGCGGAAGCCCGCGGTCATGGCCGCGTTCGTCGAAGGATCGAAACCGACCAGCAACAAATAGCCACCGGCGCTCAGGACCTGGTTTGGCGGGAACACGAAATCGATCCCGCCGGCCAGCCGCCACTGATTGGTCGGGCTGGAGGGATCGAACAACTCCACCGTGCCCGCAGTGATGTTGAATAGTTCGATGAATTCCTCGACATGGTTGTCGCTGCCGTCGGCCAGGTCCGGCGGGCGGTACATGATCTCAGTGATGACAATCGGGCCGACTTTGGGTCCGGCGTTGGTCGCGTTGAGGGTGCGCGCCGTCTGCGCCACGAAATGCTCCTGGCCGAGGCTGGTGAGGTAGCGCCCAAAGGAGACGCCGTCCTCCGCCGCCCCGAACGTGAAGCCATGGAAATAGCCGGTGAGGTTGCCCGCCGGATCCGCGGAAAACAGCCAGACTTCGTCGCCATCGGCGCTGAGGGCAAACCCTGCGCCCCCGGGGTTGAACTGGGCTTCGTCGAAGACGAGGTAGCCACCGGCGGCGATGGTCGTGCCGTTGGGGATGCGAAACTTCTTCGGGGAATGGAAATCATCGCTCAAGAACCATCCCGCGAGATCCACGGGGCGGCCGGTCGGGTTGTAGAGTTCGATGCTATCGGTCGGGGGGGGCACATCGGTGCGCGTGAGCGCCTCGTTGATGACGACGGGCGCGATTTCCGGCGGCCCGGGATCCTCCGCCGCGGGCGAACCGCCCAGCGTGCCACTCGCGCGCCAATTTGACCGGTTGCTCCAGGCGTCAGGTTCGGCTTGTTCATCGCGCACGACCAGGGAAAAGCCAAACCCGTCGGTCATCGGATACCAGTCGTGGTCGTAGCTGAAATCCAGGATCTCCTCGCCGGTCGCATCGATCAATCGAAGGCGCTCGCCGCCGTTGTCCAGATAGCCGCCATACTGGCCGGCGACGATGAAGTCCTCGCCGTAACGGGCGCGGAAGGCGGGGAGGTTCTTCACGACCAGCACGGTCTGGCCTGGCGCCAGGCTCGTCACGGGGCTCCCGCCGAAATTGAAATCGATCCCGTCGGTCAAACGCACCCCGGCCAGGTTGAGCGTCTGGTTGGTCGAGAGATTCTTCAACTCGATGAACTCGAATTCCTCCGCGCTGTTGGTGTTCCCCGCCAGGGGCGCCGGATGATACATCATTTCGGTGATGCGCAGGAATTGCTGCGCCAGGCTCGGCTGGCCCGGGTAAGTGAAAGTGTGGGCCACTTGTCCGAAGGGGTCGAGCAACCTCAGGGTCTCGCCGCGGGCGGAGAGTTGTCCCTGGTAATTGCCGACGATGAACAGGCCCTGGCCTCCCCGCGGGGCGGTGGAGCGGGCGCGAAACGCCACGACGTCCGGCGAGAGGTAGAGGACGCTGTTGGACGGCATGACGGTGCCGGGCTTGAAGGTGAAGTGGACCGCTCCGTCGAGTTTCCAGTTCGAGAGATCCAGCGCGATCGGCGCCGGGTTGGTCAAGCAGATGAATTCTTCAAGCTGATTGCCGGAGGAGGGATTGACTTCCACGGAGGCGATGGTCACGCCAAGGTTGGGCGGTTGGGAGAGCGGGATGCCGGCGTTGTTCGCCAGGGCGAGACCGATGGGGCGGGCGGTGTTGGTGATGCAATGGTTGGCGTAAAGGTGCACGCGGCGCGGATTGATGAATTGGTTGATCAAGTCGGCCACGCCGTTGGTCAGGTAAGCCGGAGGCAGAGCGCCGGGCCCGCCGCCACCGGAGGCAAAGCCCCAGGCCTGCCGGTCGAGGATGGCTTCGGGATAAATGAGGTTGGTGAGAGCGGCGATCTTCTGCTCGAGGAACAGTTGGGAGCCGGGCGTGCCCGGTGGTTGGAGGAAGACATCCATGACCGAGCGCAGCCGGCGAAGGAACATTTGGCGGGTTTCCGGCAATTGCACGACCGCGTCGAGGAGGTGGTTGAACCCGCCGCAGCCGCCACCGCCGGGAACTTGCACGGTGGAGGCGCCGTAGAACGGATGGCTGACGGCCTCTCCCGCGTCGTTGGTGGCCTGGATGGTGGAGACGCCATAGAGTTGGCCCCAGGAAAGGTTCAAGTCGAATGGGATCACGCGCCACATCCGATCGCCGTCGGAGTCACGATAGAGGCTGAGATTGGCCCAGATGTCGTCCTGCTCGTGGGTCAGGCGGGAAACGGCCAGATAATTGATCAGGTCAGGGATGTCGATGATGTCGAAGAAATTGGTCCGACGCTGGGCCAGGGGCAACGTATTGGCCACCGCGGCGGCCAGCGCCGTGTAGTCAGCCATGCCGGGTTCGAAGAAGCGCGTCTTTTTCTCCGGGCCGCCCCCGGTGCTGCAAGGGGAGACGGCGACCACGCCGCAAGCTTTGTAAAGCGCGCCGTTTGGGTCGAAGCCGAAGCGGGCCAGTTGCTCATCGCCGATCGCCTCGGAATGATACGCCAGTTGGTAGAACACGCCGTTGTTCTGGAGCCGCACCGGGTAATGGAAGGGCGAGTTGTGCCCGGCCTGCTCGAGCAGCCAGAAAGAAAGGAAATGCCGCACGTAAGAGGGGTCGATGAACTCCGCCAGCGTCGTGGTCTGGCGGATGCGCCCGCCCGGGCCGGGATGCCGCAAGAGATGCTCGCGATTGAATTCGTAGTGATGCGATTTCTTGACGTAGCCCGCGGTGGTATTGCCGCGCAGGTTGATGCCAATGTTATCGTAAAATTCGCCGTCATAAAAAAACGAGCAACGCGACCCGGATTGGGAATCCGCCGCCGCCTGGTTCGCCGGGTCAATGAACAGATGAAAGATCGGCAGGCGGCTGGTGAGGTTGGTCGGATCGACGATCGTGCCGAGGTATTGCGCGGTGCTGGTCGGGTCAGTGAACAGTGGCCAGCGGGAGGAATTGGTCCGCACATCGGTGGCGGAGATGTAATAGCGGATCATCTGGCCGTTGGTCGACGCGCTCTGCGGGATGCTCGCGCCGAAGACGCCATCGCCGGCGAGGCCGTCGCCGTGCGCGCCATCGTCGAGCATGGGCACGCTGACCTCCGCGCCATACATGACGCGGTAGTGGAGCAGGACGTTGGAGACGGCAGAGAAGGAGGGGAAGACGCGCGAGGTGACGAGCAGGTCATCGGCGTCCCGGGGCACGTTGGGCGCATGGGTGGCCTCGCGGATGATCGGGCCGAGAGTGCTCGTGCCGCCGACGTTGGGCCCGCCGGGGGTGGGTGAGGTGAAGTAAACCGGGGCCGGGCTCTCGCCGAGGACCGCGGTGGCGGTGAGCGTGGGCAGGATGAGAAAGGTGCTGTCGGTGGTGGAGATGTTCAGGCCCTGGATGGCGAGGATGTTGGTCCCGGGGCGCAAGAAGGTCGAGGGATTTGCCAGGCTGATGGATTGCAGGGCGGATGAGGCGTGGGTATTGGTGGCGCGGGAGTTCCAGTCGAGCGGGTCGGCGGCGTTGGCGCGCGCGATTTCCTGGCCATTGATCCACGCCACATAACCATCGTCGAACTTCATCCGCAGGTTCAGGAGTGAGTAGTTCGAGGGGTTATCGACCAGGAAAGGCACGCGCAGGAAGGCGGAGGAATTAATGGTGAGCATCTCGGTTTGCAGGTTGAGGCCGACGTCGCCCGGGGCCACGCCGCCGTCGCCGGCCACCACCGCGGTAATTTCGGCCGGGGTGAGCTGGCGATTGTAGAGGCGGAAGTCATCCATCAGTCCGTTGAAACGGCGCCAGAAGGGATCGTAACTGCGGCCCAGTTCAATTTCCTGCGCGGGGCCCCAGGACCAGGCGGCGGTATTGTTCTGGCGCTGGGCCAGGACGCCGTCGATGTAAATGGCGATGGCCCCGGTGGCCGACTGGTCGTAAACATAGGCGAGGTGGTGCCAGCGGTTGTCGTTGACCGCGTTGGGCGTGGCAAACTGGTTGATGCCGCCGGTGGCGCCGTTGGCCGCCTGCACGAAAATCCTGCCATCATCCTGCATCACGATGACATCGCCCGGCCCGGTGTATTGGTTGGCGCGCCGGTCGAAAAGAATTGCCCCGTATTGGCCAGGCCCGGTCACGCCGCTGGAGCGCATCCAGAACATGATGGTGCCGCGGTTAGTGTTAAACTCCGCGCTGGCGGCGAGGGTGACCTGGTTGCCGAGAATCGCGTCGAACTGCATGAGTCCGTCGCGGGTCACCGGGGTGGGCGACGCATCGGTCGAGGAGGCGACCCAGGTGGCACCGGCATTGACGCCGTTGCGTGGTGTGCCGGAGGGCTTCGAATCGACAATCACGTTGGCGCTGGGCGGGGCGTCGAAGTTAAACCGCAGCGTCATCGCGTCGGCCCCGACGAGCGGCGTCCCGCCGGAGAAGCCAACCCCGGCGGGACCACTGCGCCAGGCGTCGTCGGCGAAAGGTTCGTTGGTCTCCGCCCCGGTCCAGGAGTAGTTCAACCCCGCGCCGCCGTTGGCGACGGAAGGAACGAAGGCCCGGAGCGGCATTCCGGCGGCGATCAAAGTCGAGTTACTCGAGAGCAGGGCGGAGCCGAAGGAGACGTCCGGCACTTGGGGAGGAAATAACGGGCTGAATTCGGTGGCGATGGTGACTCCGTCCGGTTCGATCAGTGCCAGATACTCCCCGGCGGCGGTGAGCTTGAAGTCAGTGTGCAGCGGCGCGCCGGCCACGTGCCGGTCCTTGCCTGAAGCGAAGACCACCAGGTAAGCATCGGCGGTGAGGTTGGTGGCCGGAAAACGCCATGGATTCGAATCGCCCGGATTGTTCGACAGCGCCCAATTGAGGAGGTTGACGGTCGTGCCGCCGACGTTGTGGAGTTCGATCCAGTCGGAGAACTGGCCGTCCTCATCGGCCACCGTGCCCGTGTTGCTGGCCATGAATTCGGAGATAACCACCGGGCTGGCGCCCTTCGCCCGTGGCAGCAGGAGGCAGAGAAACAGAAAGGCGATAACAATCGTGCGGCGGTGGTTCATAAAGCATTCTTTCGCCGCTCCGTGGCTCTTGCGGTCAGCGCCTGCCTCCGACGGCTGGAGCCGTTGGGCTACGTTCTGACGCTCTGCTCCGCAGTTGGCTCCTGCGCCCCCCAATTGAAAGGCGTCTTCGGTTGCGTCTGACCGGCTCGCGCCTTCGGTCATGGTCCGCCAGCCTCAAGGCCACGAGCCGGGAGAGCTCGCCGAGCGCTACGGATGGAGCCGGTAGAACTGCATCGGAGCGCTCGGATCAACGAGGTAAGGCGAGAGCGCACCCACGACTGGAGTCCAATGGATGGACGACGGATTCAGGCTCGGAGTGGCTTCGAGTGTGCCGCACGTCCAGGTCAAAGTCAAGCCGGCAAGCGCGTCGAAGTTGAAGCGTACCTTGAGGGCCGCGGCGTCCACGAGCGCGCCGGTGCTGGCGATGTCCGCCACTTCGGCTGCCGTCAGGATCCGGTTGTAGATCCGGAAGTCGTCGAGTTGGCCATTGTAGGCCCGCCAGAAGGAATCGTGGGATCGGCCCAGCTCGATGCGCTGCGAGGGTGTCCAGGCCCAGGCACGGGAGTTGTTTTGAGAGCGGTCCTGCACCCCATCGATGTAAATCGTGATCGAGCCCGAGGCCGATTGGTCGTAGACGTAGGCGATGTGATGCCAGGTGTCGTCACTGGGGTTCCCGACGGTGGAGAATGAGTTGGCTCCGCCGCTGCCAGAGGCGGCCTGGACAAAAAGATGCCCATCGTCCTGCTGCACGATCACATCGCCCGGCGGACCACCGGGGTGGCTGGGACGGCGGTCGAAGAGGATCGCTGCGAAGTCGCCGCTGCCAAGAACTGTCCCGGCGGAGCGCATCCAGAAGGTAATGGCGCCTTGCGCCGAGTCGAAGTCCGGATCCGGCGGCAGGATGATCTGGTCCGCGTTGGTCGCGGCGAATTGCATCACGCCATCGCGGGTGACGGAGACGGCGTCGGTGCTGGAGTCCAGCCAGTCGGCGCCGAAGTTTTGTCCGTTATGCGGTGTGCCCGAGGGCTTGGAGTCGATGATGAGGCCACCGTGGACGAAATCGATTCGCAGCGGCGCGCCGGAGCCGAGGGCGTAGAGGGCACAAATCTGGTTTGGCGTCAGGGCCTGGTCAAACAAGGCGACTTCATCGATGCGGCCGTTGAAGAAGTTGCCGGCGCGGTCGAAGACACCGCCGCCGCCAATGTTGAAGGTAAAGTTGTTGTTGTTGGTGAGCACGTGCATCCGCGAGGCGGCGGGTTGACCATTGACGTAGGTGGTGAGGGTTCCGGGGGAACCTTCGCTCACCAGGGCGAGGAATCCCCACTGCTCGTTGGGGATGGGATTGGGTGAAACGTCCAAGCCATTGTCGGTCCAGGCTTGGATGGTATTGTTGTTGATGTAACCGAATTCCACCGCATCGTTCTGTCCCCACAGGCCGGTGCGATTGGCCTGATCGGCGGCGCGGCGCATCCAACCGCAGAGGGTGAAGACGTGCCGATCGTTCATCAGGCCGGGCACGGTGACCACGGAACTGCTGGTGCCATTGAACTCGGCCGCGGTGTCCGGGTTGCCCGTCAAAGCGCCTGGCACGCCCAAAGTGATATCGGTGTAGGTGCCATCGATGCCGCCCGCATAATCGTGGGCCACGGTGCCGCTGGCTTCGTTGAGGCGCCAATAAGCCACGGGATTGTCGTCGAGGAGCAACGCTTCGTAGGTGCCCGGAGTCACGAGGATCACCGTGAGGGTGGCGACCATGCTGGTGACGCTGCCCGCGCTGTTGCTCACGATGACCCGGTAGTCGGCTTCGGCAGAAGGCTGGACATTGGGAAATGTCAGCATATTGGTGGTCGCGCCGGCGATGTCCACCTCGTTGGACTGCCACTGGTAGGTCAGATGAGCGCCGCCGGTGGCTTCCACTTTGAAGACAACGGTTCTGCCGGCATAACGGCTGGCCGATTGGGGTTCCCGGGTGATGCTCGGCGGCTGGGTGGGCATCACCATCACCTCGGCCACATCGCTCTGCTGCATGCCGTAAAGGTTCGTGATCACGACCTGGTAGGAACTGCCCAGTTCCTCGGTGATGTTGCTGAAGACCAGCGTCGAGTTCGTTTCGTTCGGAATCTCGCTCCCGAAATTAAGCCACTGATAATGCAACGGGGGCGTGCCGAAGACGCCGACGGAGAGGATCACATCCGCACCTTCGAACACATTCGTGCCTTGCGGTTGGAGGAAGATGGTCGGCCCGGTGGCCTTCGCGGTCGTGTAGTGCTCGAGGATCCGTTCGGCGCTCAGGGGTTTGTCGAACACGGCCACCTCGTCGATCTGTCCGTTGAAGAAATTGGTGATGGCGTCGAAAATGCCGCCGCCACCGATGTTGAAGGGGAAGGTGGTGTCCGCCGGCAACATGTGCATGCGCGAGCCGGCTACGAAACCGTTGGTGTACATGGTGAGCGTTCCAGGCGAGCCATCGCTCACGACCGCCACGTACGCCCACTCGCCATTCGGGAAGGGATTGGGAATGTCCAGGCCGTCGTCGGTCCAGCACTCGAGAGTGTTGTTGTCGATGTAACCAAATTCGACCAGGTCGTTCTGCCCGAAGAGGCCAGTGCGATTCCCCTGATCAGCCGCGCGCCGAATCCAGCCACTGATCGTGAATTGCGGCTTGCCGTTGAGGAGCCCGGGGAGCGTGGTGACGAACCCTGTCATGCCGTCCAGCTGCAAGGCCGTGTTGTCCGACTCGAAGCCAACGAAGGCCGGAGCCTGCGGCGCCTCAGTTCCAGGAGCGGCCCCGCCCATGTAGGTGCCATTGGCGGATGCGCCCAGACTCCCGAGGTTGGTCGCCGTCACGGCGAGGGGATAAACCACTTCATCGTTGAAACGGTAGTACGCGATCGGCCCGTCGGACAGCACGGCTGCCGGATAACCTGCGCTGAATGTCTGCCCCGGACGCAAGGCCAACAAGATCCCGAGGGAGACGACCAGGTTGCAGGCACGAAGGTTCGATTTCATAGGTACTCCTGAGGTTGTTTGTTGTTGTCTCTACTACGCGGCTCTTGCTAAAGACAAAAGTACTGGAACCGTAAGATCGGTTCCGGGCAGATATCCTCAATACAAAGCACATTCGGGAGCGGCCGGCAAGCGCTTATTCCGCGATTGCCGGGCGTGTTTGCCCTCCTTCGCCGGCACGGCCTCTGAAACAACGATCCGTCACGACGCAAATTCGCCGGCGGGGCCCAGCGCGTTTCTGAAAAAACCGGTGGCCACCAGCCGGCGCTCGTTCTACAATCTGACGGTCAATCCATCAGGATCCACGTCGGCCGCTTATGCGATGGTTCGTGCCCGCTCTCCGCTGTCTGCTGACCACGCTCCCGATCTCCGCTTTTCCTTTTTACGGCGCGGAAGTTGCCCGCGTCGAAGCCGCCGGAATTAAATCCACTGGACTCGAGATTGCCGCCTCCGGCAACGCCTGCGTCGAGAGCTACGATTTCAGCAAAGGCCAACCGTTGCCGGCGTTCACCGGCCATGCTTCGAGCGTTGGCCCGATGGCGCTGGCGGACGTCGATGGCGACGGTGATTTGGATCTATTCATCGGCGGCCAGGTGATTCCGGGGCAATATCCCTTGCCCGCCGATTCGTTGCTCTTTCGCCAGGCGAACGGGCAATGGGTCCTGGACGAGGAGACGACGCGCCTGCTGCGCGGCGTGGGGCTGGTCAATGGCGCGGTGTGGAGCGATCTCGACGGGGATGGGTTTCCGGAACTGGTGCTGGCTTGTGAGTGGGGACCGATCCGGGTGTTTCAAAACCAGGCCGGCAGACTGCGCGAAGTAACTGGCGAAGTCGGCCTGGCCGGACACACCGGGAGGTGGACCGGGGTGACCACCGGTGACCTCGACGAGGACGGCCGGCTCGACCTCATCGCCGGCAACTGGGGGATCAACAGCCACGACCAGGCCTCGCCGGAACAACCGCTCCATCTTTACTTCGGGGATCTCGCCGGCTCGGGCAACGTGGACATCCTCGAGGCGGAGTTTGATCCCGTCCGCGGCCAATACGCTCCGCGCCATCTCCGCGAAACGCTGCAAGCCGCGCTGCCGTTCCTGGCGGAGCGTTTTCCGACGCACCGGGCCTGGAGCCGCGCGACCATCGTCGAAGTCGCGGGTGAACGGCGGAACTTCCTGCGGCAACTCTCCGTGACAACGCTGGCCTCGACCGTGTTCTTCAATCGCCAGGGACGATTCGAGGCCCGGCCCCTGCCGGTCGAAGCGCAGCTCGCACCGGTCTTTGGCGTGAGTGTGGCCGACCTGGTTGTCACCCAGAACGCCACGCCGACGAAACTGTATCGGAACGTCGGGGCGCGTCCCGGCCTGCGCGTGCGCTTGCAGGGCCCGCCCTCGAATCCTGACGGAGTGGGCGCCGTCCTGCGTTTGCGCTGCGGAGACCGGTGGGGACCGGCCCGGGAACTTCATGCGGGATCCGGCTATTGGTCCCAGGATAGTGTCACGGCGGTTCTCGGGATCCGAGCAGCGCCCCGGGCGGTGCAGGTCCGATGGCCCGGCGGAAAAATCTCCGAACAACCCGTGGGGGAAAACACCGCTGAGATTACGGTTCGTTATCGGGCAGAGCGATGAAGATTGGCGCGGCCGCGTGGTGGGGACGCGTTCCACCGCGTCCCACTGTTCACCCGATGCGACGCACGGGACACGCAGTGCGTTGAGAGATGACGCTCCATCTGTCCCGGAATTCGGGGGCGATCGGGGGGAAGTGAGGGACGCGGTGGAACGCGTCCTTACCACGTGGTGGAACGCGTCCCCTCCGTCTCGGCCAGGAGGAGCAAGCGCTCGAATTGTCTGGCGGTGAGCGGCGTCACCGAAAGACGGGATTGGCGGAACAGTGGCATGTCGGCCAGCGTTTGGTCAGCCTTCATGGCTTGGAGACTGACCGGTTTCTTCAAGGGCTTGGCGGGCACCAAATCCACGGAGGACCAATCGCCTTCCTGCGCGGTCGGATCGGGATAAGGCTCCCGGTCCACTCTGGCCAGGCCGACGACCTCCTTTTGAGCGCCACTGTGGTAATACAGGACCAGGTCGCCTTTTTTCATCGCGCGAAGATTATTTCGCGCCTGAAAATTGCGGATACCAGTCCACTCAGTCCGGCCGTCCTTCACCAGGTCGTCCCACGAGTAGGCTTCGGGCTCCTGTTTCACGAGCCAATAATTCGGTGGCATGCAAGGCAGTTTTAGAGAGAGGGGCGAGCAGCAGCAATCAGGAAAATGACTGAACGGCGTGGCGAGGGTGGGTTCGCCTGAGGCGAGCCAGGCAAAAACCATGGACGCTGCCCACGTCGGAGTGCGCCAGGCGGAAGTGCCCGAGGTGAAGCTTGAACTGTCCCAAGACTGGACAGCATGTCCAGGATGTCGTGGTTTCGACCAGGGCCAGCGCTGGTCGAGGCGCGGATGCAAGGAGCGCCCGTGGGCCCAGCGATTTACGATGTACGATTTACGAGGCTTCGACGGAGTGATCGCGGCTTTACGCGATTCGCACGCCCGGCGATCTGCGCGGCGGGGCGCTCGTAAATCGTACATCGTAAATCGTCAATGGCTGCAGGACCGGTGGCGGTCCGGTTCATGGCGCCAACTCACGTCCCGATTATGGAGGTGTTCCCTTCCCATGAACCGTTGAACTCTTTCACTGCGTCCGGTCCTTCCTGGCACCGGGCTTGCTCAAAAGGCGAGGTGCGTTTGAGCTGCGTGGTTGTGTTTTTGGAGCGGGCGGAATTTGAGGCGGACTGAGACACGCACCTTGGTTTGCTGGCTCCGGTAGCCATAGCCGGAATATTTCCGCCCGCTTTCTGTTTTCCGGCGAGCAAACGTTCATTTCCCTCACGCCAGGACCTGCTGTTTGATGATCTCGTATACGTCGGTGCAATCCACGATTGCGCCCGGCAGCAAGCCCGGCTGCGCGGCCATGATGAGCGGGTAGTGGTTGGGATTGGCCGGACAAATCCCGTGTGAGCCTTTGACGAGGGTCGCCTCCAACGGGATCACGTCCATGAGCATGCGGAAGCCGAGCGTTTTTTGCAGAAGACGCCAGGCGATCTTCAATCTCGGGAACTTCAGCGCCGGATCAAGAAACAATTCCACCGGGTCATAGCCGGGTTTGCGATGGATGTCGACACAACGGGCAAAGTCGGGGGCGACGGCGTCGTCGAGCCAATAATAGTAAGTGAACCAGGCGTTCTCCCTGGCCAGCGCGACCAGGTCGCCGGCTCGAGGATGGTTGAGGCCGAAGGCGACTTTTTCCGACGCACCCAGCACCCGATCCACCCCGGGCTGATTCTCGACGAGCGTGCGCGCCGCCTTTTCCAGTGAGCGATCATTGAGGTAGATGTGCGCGACCTGGTGGTCGGCCACGGCAAACACGCGGCTCGCGCCACAGTCGATCCTCTCGAGGCCCAGTTCGTCTTTGACTGCGATCCATTGGTGCGCGCGAAAAACGCGATTGAGATGGATCGGCGTGTCCACCGGGGTGATGCCGTATTCGGAGAGAATCAGGACCGCCACGCCGCGTTGCTGGAAAAAATCGATCAAATCGCCCGCCAGCCGATCGATGGCCTCCACATCCTGCGCGATCCCAGGGTGCGATGGGCCGAGCCGTTGCAGGTTGTAATCCAGGTGGGGCAAGTAGATCAGGCTCAGCGTCGGCTGATGTTTCTGCTCCATCCATTTGGCCGACTCGGCGATCCAGCGGGACGCGGCGTCGGGTCCGCCCTGCGGCGACGCTCTGCCGGCCGCGGGGCCCCAGAAGGTCGGGAACGGGAATTGGCCCAGGTCACGTTTGATTTCGGTGCGCAGGGCCAAGGGGGCGGTGTAAATGTCGAAGACCTTGCGACCGTCCGCCGGGTAGATGGGGCGCGGGGTGATCGACCAGTCGGCGCTGGAATACATGTTGTACCACCAAAAGAGTTTTGCGCAGGTAAAACCGGGCACGAGTGTGCGCAACTCTTCCCAGACTTTGCCGCCGTGCACCAGGTGGTCGGATTGTTTCCAGAATTGGACTTCGGCCAGTTCGCGGTGGTACCAGCCGTTGGCGACAATGCCGTGGTCGGACGGCCGGCGGCCGGTGAGGTAGGTGGATTGGGCGGGGCAAGTGACGGCGGGAAGGACGGGCCGGATCTGGGCCTTGCCGCCGCGCCCGGGAAAGGCCTGGATTCGAGCACAGGCCGGCCCGAGCAGGGAACCGGTCAGCCCGACCACATTGATGACCGCCGTGCGTTGCATGGCTCAGCGGCCTTCAACGCTGGAACATGGAAACGACGCGTTCCTGGACCTTGCGCTGGGAGCGCTCTTCCAATTCGTGGATGGCGGCGATGACGGTGGAAGCATGCATCTCGTGGACCTCGAAGCCGCCCCCGATGCCGTTGAGTAGCGTGATGGTCAATTGCCCGCCGAGATGCTCGCGGAATTCCTCCAGACCTTTGAGCACGAGAAGCGCCCCTTCCGAATCCACGTGCTGGAGTTCGTTGGCGTAAAGCTCGAAGCCGAGACCTTCGATCAACCGGAGAATCCGCTCCGCGCTGGCGGCGTCCAGGAATCCAGTGCGCCGCGAATAGATCACGTCCAGGGCGATCCCAATGGCCACGGCTTCCCCGTGGCGAATTTTGTATTCGGAGATCTGCTCCAGCTTGTGGGCGGCCCAATGCCCGAAATCAAGCGGGCGGGCTGACCCCATTTCGAAGGGATCCCCCGAGTTGGCGATATGATCGACGTGCAACTCGGCGCAACGATGGATCAGCCGCTGCATCGCCGCGGGATCGAACTCGCGCAACTTTGCCACGTCGCGCTCGAGCGCCTCGAAGAAGGCGCGGTCGCGAACGCAGGCCACCTTGACGGCTTCGATGTAGCCGGCCCGCTTGTCGCGCACGGAGAGCGAAGCGAGCAGTTCGGAATCGTTGATCACCGCCCACGGCACGGCGAACGTGCCGATGAAATTTTTCTTGCCGAAAGCGTTCATGCCATTTTTCACGCCCACTCCGGAATCGGCCTGGCTGAGCGTCGTCGTGGGAATGCGGACGTGGCGCACTCCCCGATGGGCGGTGGCGGCGGCCAGCCCTGCGAGATCCAGCAGCGCCCCGCCCCCCACCGCGACGAGGTAGGAATGCCGGTCCAGGTGATAACGGTCGATCTGGGACTGGACTTCCGAGACGTGGAAATAAGAGTTCTTCACCCGTTCGCCTCCTTCGAGGATGAGGGGCGGGCAGGCCAATTTCGTGGTGCCCCGGGTATTGCGGAAGTAGCTCTCGATTTGCGGGGCCAGGGCGGGCTGGGCGAGGTGGAGCGTTTCGTCCAGCACGACGAGCACCTTGGGTGCCTGGCTCTCCTCGCCCGCCAGCACTTCACGCAGGAGCGGGTTGGCCAGGCCAAACACGTTCTGGGTGAAGTGAACCCGGTGACGAAAGCTAATCGAAATGGTCCGCTCGATCAGGGGCATCGCGTTTAAATGTGGGGCTTTGGACGGCAAAGTTCGAGCGAATATTTAACAACGAACTTGCTTTTCCTGGCTGCGCACCAAACGATTCCGCCGTGCCGCGACCGCCGCAGAAAACCTCCCGTGCTCCCTCTCTCCCTGCCGGGGTGAGTCCTCTGGCCGGGTTGGCGCAGGGGAGCGGAGCCACCAGTCTGTTCAAGACGGTGCTGAGCGATGACGCGCACGAGATATGGCTGTATCAAGGCAACTCGCTCGCGGTGCTCGATGCCCTGGCCGCTCGTTATCCGGAGGGTGTGTTCGACATGATTTTCGCCGACCCGCCTTACTTTCTATCCAACGGAGGCATTACTTGCCATGCGGGCCGGATGGTGAAGGTGGACAAAGGGGCCTGGGACAAGTCGCGCGGGCCGGAACTGAACCACGAGTTCAACACCGAATGGCTCAGGCGTTGCCAGCGCGTGCTCAAGCCCAACGGCACCCTCTGGGTCACCGGCACCAGCCACGTCATTTTCTCGGTCGGCTATGCGATGCAGCAGTTGGGTTTCAAGATCCTCAATGACATCGCCTGGGAGAAACCGAATCCGCCCCCGAACCTTTCCTGCCGCTATTTCACGCACTCGACGGAAACGGTGATCTGGGCGGCCAACAACGCGAAGTCGCGCCATTACTTCAACTATCAGCGCATGCGCCAGATCGCCGGCGATCGGCAGATGAAAACCGTCTGGCGCATCGCCCCGCCGCGCACGGAGGAAAAGAAGTTCGGCCGGCACCCGACCCAGAAGCCGGTCGCGCTGGCCGAGCGTTGCCTGCTGGCCGCCACGCGCGAAGGGGAGTTGGTGCTCGATCCGTTTCTCGGCGTGGGCACGACGGCGGTGGCCGCGATGGAAAACCGCCGGCGTTGCGTTGGCCTCGAACTGGACGAAAGCAATCTCAAGATCGCCGCGAAACGTTTGGATCACGCGAAGCATTTGTTCTTGCGTCAGAAAACCACGGAGGAGTCATGCCCGGACGAGCGCTCGCCGTCGCCAGTGGCGACGAGTTAGCCAAAGCCGTGGAGTTCGAGGAACTGACTCCGTGGTTGTGCCTGTTCTTCGGGTTGCCGCTGGAGGGCAATACACGTTTTGCGTAGGGCCAGCCCGGATGAAGCGCGGCGGCGGGTTCACGCCGCAGGAAGGACAAAAAACGAGGGAGCCAAAAGACCCGCCAGGCCGTCCCGCGCGGTCCTCACCGCCAAAGCCAGGTGAGCAGCGGCGCGAACGCCAGGCTCGGCAGATAGTCGGCCAATTCGATTTTTTTCAATTCCAGGATGACGAGCGCGATGCAAAACACCAGCAGGCCGCCGGTGGCGTTGATCGAATTCAGCAACGCCGGATCGGCCAACCACGGAGACACGAGCTTCGCGGCCAGCGTGATGGTGCCCTGATAAGCCACGACCGGCACCACGGCCAACATGGCGCCCCAGCCGAAAGTGCCGACGAAGGCCATCGTGGCCAGGCCATCCATCAGCGCCTTCAAGCCGAGGGTCTGCCACTTTCCAGTCAGTCCATCCTGAATGGAGCCGAGAATGGCCATCGGACCGACGCAGAAGAGGATCGTGCAAGTGATGAAGCCTTCGCTCCAGCGCTGAGAGGCGTCGGCCTGGCTGTGGGCGAACCGTGCCTTGGCGTAGTGGCCGAGGCGGTTCAAAGCCTTTTGCAGATGGAGCAGGCGGCCAGAGATGCGGCCAAGAGTGAGGGCCAGGATCACGATGGCGACCTGTTTCAGGACGAGCCAGAACCCGCCGCCGAGGCTCGTCCAAGTGGTCTTGAGACCCACGAATACCACCAGCACCCCGAGCACACCTTTCAAGCCAACCTGGGTGGCATGGCTGAGTTGCCGTCGCAACGTCAAGCCGACGATGCCACCCAGCAGGATGCCGGCGGCGTTGAGCAGCGTGCCCGTCGGAAGGGGGACAGTCATGGTCATTCTCAGGTTCCCGGTCCAGTTTTCCCCGACCGACCCTCGATGACAATGCAGCGGGGCGACGATGCCGACTCCGCGGCGGAGGCTGGACGCCGGATAACTGAGCATCAATCACCGGCCGCTGGCCACTGAAAACTGAAAGACGCCCGCGGGAAGCGCGGAAGTGTCGCGAGCGAAAATGGGGATTGCAATTGAACTTGGCCCCCGGCATTTTCTCCTCCCTCGTCGGGGCGTAGCGTAGCCTGGTAGCGCGCTTGTTTCGGGTACAAGAGGTCGTGAGTTCGAATCTCACCGCCCCGACCAGCTTTTTTTCGGGGCCGCGCGGAGAGGAAAAGGGAGGATGAAAGCCACAGAGGACACCGAGAACCCAGAGCGGCGGAGCCGCAACCAAATCAATCGTCCTGGGCCACGGATGGAACACGGATTAAACACGGATTCCCAGAAGAAGCCTCTCCCCTTTTTCCAAGGCTATAAGACTTGTTTCCCTTTCCGTGTTTAATCCGTGTTCCATCCGTGGCTCGGAAATCTTCGCGGCCCGCGGGAATTTTGCGCGATAGTGGTACAGAGTGGGATCGGTTGAGCAAAGCGATCCATGGTTTGGTGCTCCAATTGTATGAGTTCCTCGTTAACTGGTCTGATCGACCGGATCGACGTGGTTTCGGGCAAGCTTGTTTGTGTTCTCTGTGGCCCCCCAAACCTCCGCCTCCTCGGTGGCGCCCAGGATCGCGAGGAGTTGAGTGCAGCGACTTCAGGTGGAGCGGATTATTGCCGTTATCCCTGACAGTTGGGATAAGGCTCGCAACTTTCCCGTCAGGCTGGTTAATTAGGTTCCACTGTTATGCCACAGTTTGCTTACAAAGCCCGGCGTCGCTCCGGGGAAGTTGTGCAGGGAGTCCTGGACGTTGCGGATCGGGCCGCGGCCTTGACGCAAATCGAACGACTCGGTCTCTTCCCGGTCATGGTGGACGCCTCGAAGGCGGGCCTCGCCGCGGCGGAGAAGGCCGAGAAAACCAGGGACAGCGCCGCGAAGCCATCCTCCAGCGCCATTCCCGCCCTCTTTCGTAACCGGCGCCAGCGCAGGCCCAAACTGCAGGAGTTGGCGACCTTTACCACCCAGCTTTCGAACCTGCTCAAATGCGGCATGCCGTTGACCGTGGCTCTGCAAAGCATGTCGCACCTGGACTCGAAGGGGATTCCTTCCGACGTGAGCAAAAACCTGAAGCAGGAGGTGATGGAAGGCCGGAGCCTTTCCGATGCCATGAGCCAGCAGCCGGTCATCTTTTCCGACCTTTACCGGAACATGGTCCAGGCCGGCGAACAAAGCGGCGCCCTGGTGGAGGTGCTCAAGCGCCTGGCCGAGCACTTCGAACGCTTCGCCGAGGTCCAGTCGAAGTTCATCTCGGCGCTGATTTATCCCTGTATCGTGGCTTGCGTCGGGGTGGTCATCATCATCTTTTTCATGACCTTCATGCTGCCGCGGTTCATGTCGATCTTCAAAGGTCTGAGCGTGCCGCTGCCGATGGCCACCCAGGTCTTGATGAACATCAGCAGCTTTTTTGGCAAGCCGCTGAATTGGGTCATCATGGGGCTGGTGGCGGCGGTCGTGGTCGTGTTCTGGGTGCGTTTCAAGGCGACACCCGAAGGCCGGCGCAAGATCGACAGTTGGAAGATGAGCGCTCCGGTGGTCGGCAAAGTGTTCCGATTAAATTTATTCGGCCAGTTCGCACGCACGCTTTCCACCCTGCTCATCAATGGCGTCCCCGTGCTCACGGCGCTGAAGATCACCGAGGAAATCGTCCCCAACGTGATTGTCAAGGAAGCCATCGCGCGAACGCGGGAGCAGGTGACCGACGGCAAGACCATCGCCCAACCGCTCGCGCAGTCGAAGTTGTTTCCGCAATTGATGATTGACCTGCTGAAAATCGGCGAGGAGACAGGCGATGTGCCGGGCGCCCTGCAGAACATTGCCGACACTTACGAAAATGAATTGGGCATCCAATTGCGCGTCCTGACTAACCTGATCGAGCCGGCCATGATCATCTGCATGGCCATTGGCGTGGGCGGATTGCTCTTCAGCATCTTGTCGGCGATGTTTGCCATTACCTCGAGTTTGAACCGGTGATGAAGACTCGATGCGAATTGCGGGAGGCGGGAGTTGAGAGCGATATGGATGCAAGATGCAAGATGCAGGATACAGGATGGGTTTCGACTGCGGTGCATCCCGCATCCCGCATCCTGCATCCTGCATCCACATCCGTCGCGCTTCGAGGTCCCCGCCTGGGCTTCACCCTGATCGAGATCCTGGTGGTCGTGGCGATCATGGCCATCGTGATGACCATCAGCGTTCCTTTCCTGCACAATGCGATTGATCGCCGCAAGGGGATGAACGGAGCGGTGAAAGATGTGCAGGAGGCCTGCAAAATGGCCCGGGATTGGGCGATCTTGCAACAGACCACGCAAGAATTGCGCATTCGCCCGGGTGACGGAGTTTTTGAAGTGGGAGCGGTCAGCACAGGGACGTCCACGCGGGAACGGTTGGAGAGCAAGGATGTGGCGGGCAACGAATGGCGCATGCCCGACAATCCGGCCGGGTCAAGCAGCCGCAGGGCCGGCGGCAGCTTCTCGGTGAAACTGCCGGAGGGCGTCGTGATCGAGGCCCTTTTAACCGACGGAGAGGACGCGACCGAGGCCGAGGTTGGTCGGGTGCACTTTCGTTCCAACGGAACGTGTGACGAGATGAACGTGGTCCTGTATTGCTCGGAGAAAAACGAGCGCCGCCAAATCTGGCTGGAAGTCGTGACCGGTCTGGCCGACATCGAAACCGACCCGGCGAAATTCAAGATGCATTGAAAGTGATGAATCTCAAGCGGCAGACCGCTCCAGGACCACGCGCGCGCCGGCTCATTCAGCCGTGGAGCGCGTTTACGTTGTTGGAGGTCATCGTGGCTTGCGCGATTTTTTTCATGGTGGCGTTTGCCGTCCTGGAACTGGTTACGCGCAGTGTGGTGGCGGCCAAGGCGCTCCAGCAGCGCGATCCCGACCCGGGCATCATCCTGGCCGCCCTCTCCCTGTCCAATGCCTTCGAGGAAGTCACGATGAATGGCGATTACGAGGACATCGCGCCGGGCATGTACCCCGGGCATCGATGGATGGCTGACATCCGGGAGATCGGGAGCAATGGCCTGTTCGAGATTCAAGTTGCGACTTACAACGAGCGCAAACGGTCGGCTAATCCCGTCACGATTACGGGCCAGTTTTTCCGCCCGCAATCCAAGCCCGGTTCGGCGAGCAAAGGCCAGCCATGAAACCGTCTCCCAGGCACCGCAGGAAGACTGCGCCGACCCGCTCCGGTTCGTCGTCCAACGGGATGCGCTCTGCCGCCGAGGCATCGGGGTGCCGGCCACCCGGACCCCGGCTGGCCTTCACCATTCTCGAGCTGATGCTCGCGATCGGCATCTTTGCGATGGTATTGACGGCGATTTACGCGACCTGGATCGCCATTTTGAGAGGATCGCAGGCCGGCTTGAAGGCGGCGGCCGAGGTGCAGCGTGCGCGCATGACGATGCGCACGCTGGAGGATGCCTTCACGAGCACGGAGTACTTCGTCGCCAACATGAGTTACTACCTGTTTTTCGCCGACACCAGCGGGGACTTCGCGGCGGTCAGCCTCGCGGCGCGAGTGCCGGATGAGTTCCTCGGAGCCAAGCAAACCAAATTGATGGATCAGAAGGTGCGGCGGCTCAGCTTCTATACGCAACCGGGCAAGGACGGCATGCAGGATTTGATGATGACCGAGGTGCCGATCCTCGCGGCCACGAACAATGGCTACGAAGCTTACACGATCACCCTGGCCCGGGATGTCACGCTGTTTAAACTGGCGTTTTTCGATGCTCAGAAAGGTGAATGGCTCGAGGAATGGAAGTACACAAACCAGCTGCCGAAGCTGGTGCAGATTGCGCTGGGCCTGGGCAAATCGGCGGCGAATGCGAACAAGCCCTACGACGTGGTCTACAGCCTCGTCGCGTTACCGTCGGTCGGTGTGGGGCCCGATGTGCAGGGGGCGGTCGGCCGGCAACCGGGCGGGGCGGGACCGACGAACGGGCCACCGGGCGCCTATCCGCCCGGAACCTATCCCCCCGGGGGCTATCCGCCAGGGGCCATTCCCCCCGGCGGCTATCCGCCAGGAGGCTATCAACCCGGGAAATTTCCCCCAACGGTCCGACCACAAAGTGTGCCGCCCTTTTAGTCTTGCAGCCTTGAAATCGAATCCTGCATGAGAATCCATCCTGATCACCAAGAATCTGGCATCGCGCTGGTCATCGTCCTGATCGTCATCGTGGTGCTCGGCACTCTGGCCCTGGGGTTTGGTTACTCGATGAAAGTCGAGACCACCCTGGCCCGACACGCTTCATTCAGTTCGGAGTTGGACTGGATGGGCCGCTCCGGCGTCGAGGTGGCAAAATGGGTCCTGGCCCAGGGGTCCCAAGGACAGAACGGACAGTTCGACTGCCTGAAACAAAAGTGGGCCGGTGGCCCGGGCGAAACAAACGACGTCCTGGCGGGGATCGATCTGAAGAATTACCCGTTTTACGGGGCCGACGGGCAGCTCAAGGGGACCCTCTCGATCGACATCAAGGATCTCGATCGCAAATTCAATATCAACGTGGCCGACGAGGTGATCCTGCGACAGGCCTTGACCTTGATCGGGGTGGATGCCGGGAGCATCGGCACCATTGTTGGCTCCATTCTCGATTGGCGAGATCCGGACAGCGATCCCCACATGGGCGGCTCGGAGAGCCAGTTTTACGAGCAACAAAACCCGCCGTATTACGCCAAGGACGGCCCGATCGACGACCTGTCCGAATTGCTGATCATCAATGGCATCATGGAATCGCCGGCCATTTATTGGGGCTCGTCGGGCGGGAACTTGTCGCAGAGTTTCATTCGACGCCAGCCGGGCCAGGCGAGCCGCTTCGAAGAGCCGACCTACGCGGTTGGCCTGGTCGATTTGTTTACGCCCCTTTCCAGCCGGCTGATCAACATCAACACCGCCTCGGCCACGGTTCTGCAACTCATGCCGGAGATCGACGAGAACATCGCGCAGGCCATCATCCAGGCCCGCGCCGGTCCGGACGGACAGGATGGCACCGACGATGACATGCCATTCCGGAGCCCCGGCGAACTGGCGGGCCGGGTGCCCGGCTTCGTCAACCCTGCCGCCATCGCGCAGTTGACCCGTTTTTTTACCGTCCGCAGCCTCATCTTCGAGGTTCACGTCACGGCCTCGGCGGGTATTTCGAAACGGGAGTACGTGGCCATTCTGCGCCGCAACAGCCCGAAAGATATCCAGACCCTGAACCTCTACTGGAAGTAACTCGGCGCTTCTCGGCGTGAGTCGAATCATCTTTGTCACCGGGACCGACACGGGGGTGGGCAAGACCCTGCTCACCGCCTCGCTGCTCTTGCACCTGCGTCAAACCGGTCGGGCCGCGCTGGCGATGAAACCGTTTTGCTCAGGAGACAGGGAGGATGTGGAACGGATCCGGGCGATTCAGGGCAGCGACCCGCCGATGAGTGAAATCAATCCGTTTTATTTCACGGAGCCGATCGCCCCGCTGCTCGCGGCGCGAAACCAGCGGTGCGCGATCGAGCGGCGAGACGCTCTGCGAGCCATCGAGCGGATGCGTGATCGCTGCGATTGCCTGATCGTCGAGGGTGCCGGAGGCCTGTTGGCGCCACTGGGCAACGGCTTCAGCGCTCTTGAGATCATCGAAAGTCTGCCGGAAAGCGAGGTGGTGATCGTGGCCCCGAACAAATTGGGCACGCTCAACCACACGCGTCTGACCGCGGCGGCGTTGCAGGCGCGCGGAACGAAACGGATGGCGATTGTCTTGATGGACCAGCGGACACCGGATTTGTCGGCCTTGACCAACGCGGCATTTCTCAAGGAAGTGCTGGCTCCGACGGAAGTTTTTTCGATTCCGTTTCTGGGCGGGAACGCGTTGGAGGTTCAAGCGGTGGAAAAAAACTTAAAAAAGATTAAAAAAACTCTTGCGCAGTTGGGCGACCCTGATAGTTTCTCGGCCCGAAGTTTGGAGGGTCGCCGGAAGGCGGCCAGCCGGACGGGCTGAAGAGACGAAAAAAAGATCGTTGACAGTCAATGCGGCGGGCAGCGAGACTGCCGGCGCATTTAAAATAGTGACTCAGATGCCGAGTCGCCAGGGAAGGACCGGCACTGAGGTTTTTTGTCCCCTGGATGGGACGCGGCTTTTGAGCGGAAGCGCTCGGTGCTCTTTGAAAATTGAATTGTGCGATAAGTGAGAGCCCCTTCATGGGCAACCAGTTAGTGGGTTGCCTTTGGAGAGTTTTAAAATTGTAAATTCGTCCGGCTAACCACCGGATAGGAATTAAACTAACGTTTTCTAACGGAGAGTTTGATTCTGGCTCAGAACGAACGCTGGCGGCGTGGATAAGACATGCAAGTCGAACGCTGATTGCGGGGTAGCAATATTCCGCAGTTGGAGTGGCGCAAGGGTGCGTAACACGTGGGCAATTTGCCGTGAAGCCTGGAATAACTCGCTGAAAGGCGAGCTAATACCGGATGTGATTCCCGGAGGGCATCCTCTGGGACTTAAAGCTGGGGACCGTAAGGCCTGGCACTTCTCGATAAGCCCGCGGCCTATCAGCTAGTTGGTGAGGTAAAGGCTCACCAAGGCTAAGACGGGTAGCTGGTCTGAGAGGACGACCAGCCACACTGGAACTGAGACACGGTCCAGACACCTACGGGTGGCAGCAGTCGAGAATTTTTCACAATGGGCGAAAGCCTGATGGAGCGACGCCGC
>WNGF01000111.1_pt1 | contig 156203 bp, 139 predicted proteins | sample 5400641 | NCBI WGS metagenome assembly WNGF01 (sample SAMN13153371, study PRJNA577476) | soil metagenome | isolation source: 80 cm soil or saprolite under grassland replicate 2 | place: USA:California | collected 2016-06-15 | reverse complement strand
CGCGCTTCTCCAGGGTCTTCCGCGTCGCCCCGTCGAGAACGATCTGGTACGGGCTCTTTCTCGGCATCGGTCCCCTCCTCTCGGAGGGAACCATAGCGTACAACTTACGTCGGTGTAATTATGGCAGCGACCACTTAGGGAATCAGCCGATCGAGCGTTGCGGTCTCCCGCGCGACCTTGGCCGGGCGGCGTCGGGCGAGCGGGTGACCATCGGCCGAGCCGGATGCGCTCGGTGGAGGTCGCGATCGCCGCCAGCGTGATTCACGCGTCGGCCACGTCAACGACCGGTTCCCGCCAGCGCACGTGGTCCCAGACGAAGACCCCATGCCAGCCCGCCTCCTCCGCCTCCGCGGACAGCCGGGCGACGACCGAGGGGTCGGCGAGCGCGTCGAAGATCGGGAGGAACAGCCCCGAGCGCATGGAGCGATGCTACGGAAAGGACGACGCCGACCACCCATCAACCATCGACGCCCTGCGACCGAACATCCGGCTCATGGCTGGCGATCGAGACTCGGTACGCCTCGAGACGGTCCGCCAACTCCTTCGGGCGGCTGAGAGCCGGCGTGTGTCCACCGTCGATCTCATCCGGGGTGATGCCCAGGCGCTCCTGAGCGACGCGGCGAAGGAAGGGCGCCGGGAACAGCCGATCGTCTCGACAGAGCAGGACACGCGTCGGCACGTCGGGCCACGCCTTCAGCGGCGATGGTTCATGCATCCGCGCTTCGGATTGTGGCCTTCCCCGCTTCAGCGCCTCGGCCGCGAGCTCGGGCGGAACGTCCTGGTAGAAGAACGCGATCTCGTCGTCGTAGGACTCGCGCGCTTCGTCCCCGTACCTCGTGTTCGTCCAGTAGTCCGCGGGCGCCTCTCCCGGAGCGGGGATCATGGGAGCAACCAGGACGAGCAGGTCCGAGGCCGCCCGATTGCAGACGAGCGGGGCCGTGAACGCGCCGAGCGATTGGGCGACCACGACCAGATCCTGCCGGTCGCCGATCGCCTCGATCAAAGCGTCCGCGTACTCGGGCAGGCCGGCCCAGTCATCCTCGCACGGAAGGTCCGGCGCCACGACGTCGTGACCTCGTGCCCGCAGCTCGGTCTCCACCAGGTGCCAGTACCAGCCGACGTCGCCGGCGCCGTGGATCAAGACGTGCGTGGCCATGGTCAGTCCTCCCCTCGTGGACTCGCTTCACCTGCCGGACCTGTGACTGATTGGCCGCGTGCGGATGCTCACCGACCAACGTTAGAGGCGCCGGCGTGTCGCGCTCCTGCTTGCGCGCAAGCAAGGTGATATATGGAGCGGCCACCGTGCCCGATCGGCGGTAACGGGGTTCCGGGTCAGTGCCCACAGAAATCACCCTGCGGCCCCGATCTCGATCGTCGTGATCGAACCGACGCCGGCCCCGCCCCGAGCATCATCCGAGCCTAACGAGTCCAAGCCATCGGAGCTTGATCAGGCCCGGGCTCGCAGGGGTGTGGGTCATCGGCACGATGCCGCCACGGAATCCGTCGCGCGCAACGACTCAATGCGCTCTTCGGCTGATCTACCTGCCGAGGGCGTCCTGCAGGGTGTCCGCGACTCGCGCGGTCGCCCCGTCAGCCGCCCGGACTCATTCGGCCGATGTCGCCGAGCACGCGGTCCGGGTCCACCTTGGACTTGCCGACGCGGACTTCGTCGACGATTGCGCCGTCGCGAAGCCTGACCACCCGGTCGCACCGGCTCGCCACGACCGGATCGTGCGTGGCGACGATCACGGTCATCCCCCTCGCACTCCGGAGGTCGAGGATCAGCTGGACGATCTCGCTTCCCGTAGCCGAGTCCAGGTTGCCGGTCGGCTCGTCGGCGAGCAGCAGCCCGGGCTCGTTGATGAGGGCTCGGGCGATCGCAACGCGCTGCTGCTCACCTCCGGAGAGGCGCGAAGGCAGCGATCGCTCCCTGCCGGAGAGGCCGACGGACGCGAGGAGCTCCTTCGCGCGCTCGAACTTGTCGAAGTGGGTCCGGTACGGGAGGAGCGGAGCCACCACGTTGTCGCGGACCGTCAGCGCCGGCAGCAGGTGGAACCGTTGGAATACGAAGCCGATCTTCCGTCGGTAGTCGGCTTGCTCCGCGCGGGAGAGGGTGGTGACCTCGTGGCGGCCCACCCGAGCGGTCCCTCCGTCGGGTCGGTCCATGGCCCCCACCACGTGCAGCAGGGTCGACTTGCCGGAGCCGGAGGGGCCCGTGACGGCCACGACCTCTCCCGCTTCGACCGACAGCGTCACTCCATCGAGTGCCACGACGGGCGCCCCGTCGCCCTCGTATCGCTTGGACACCTGCGTGAGCTGGACGCGGAATCCCATGGTCACTCCTCGGCGAGAACGGACGGCGGCGTCATCCGGGAAACGAGCGATGCGGGCAGGAGGGAGGCCCCGAGTGCGACCACCGTCCCCATGAGCGCTGCGATGACGCCGGCCAGGACGATCCGCCCGGGCGAGCCGCCGACGAGGGCCGACAGACCGATCCCGGCCGCCGCCCCGGTCACGCTGCCCAGGAGGCCGATCCCGAGGCCCTCGAGGGCGACCATCCGGGCCAGGTGGGACTCGTGCCAGCCAGTCGCCCGCAGGGTGACCATCTCTGGCGCCCGCTCTCGGAGGTTCAGAAACAGCACGTCGGCGACGGAGATGGCGGCCAGGAGGACCGCGAGAACGACGCCCAGGTAGTCGACGCCCCGGACCTGGACGGAGATGAACGCCCCGAGGGCCGTGCCGAGCAGCGTGCCCTTGAACGCCAGGGTGATCGACAGGAGCAGGGCGAGGGCTCCAACCCCGACGAAGAGTCCGGCCGCGGCGAGCAGGGTCCGGCCCGGGAGGCGCCAGAGGTTCGAGAAGGCCATCGAGCCGATCCGCTTCACCGAGTGGCCCGAACGGCGGTCGGCGACCCGCGGACGGACGGCGTCGAGGGGCAGGGCTCTGGCGGCCCGCCAGGCCGGCAGGAGGCCGGCGAGCACCGCGAGGACCATCGCGATGGGCGCGACCAGGAGGGTGCGCCGCAGCGGGATCGCGAAGTCGAGCAGCTTCACCAAGCCGGCGGCGATCCCGGTTCCCACCAACCCCGCGATCAGGCCGACGAAGGCGAGCTCGCCCAGGACCGCGCGGAAGATCTTGCCCCGGGACCACCCCAGGGCGAGCAGAGTTCCGATCTCGCTGCGCCTGGTACGGACCGATGCGAGGGCCCCATTCATCAGGAACAGGCCCGTCACGACGAGGACGAGCACGAACAACGACAGGCTCTTTCGATCGAGCGCCTCGAGGATCCGCACCGCAACTCCCTTCTTCGACCATCCCTCACGCAACAGCAGCGGAGGCCGTCCGAACTTCCCAGCCGGCAGGCTGATGAGCAGCGGATGGGGAGAGGAGCCGGCCGTGATGTCAACGGGGAGTCCCGTTCTCTGGTGGATGGTCAGTGCCACCTGCTTGATCCGAGCGAGGCTGAGGGGATCGGGCCCGGTGACGCCCGACACGCGGACGCGGATCACACTGATCGGAGCGCGCTCATTGACCCGGGAGAAATACTGCGGGTTGAAGAACAGTCGAGCCGCTTGCAGCGTCGTGAGCATGAGCGGTGGTTGCTGGCTGTCGTCGCCGAGGTTCATGGTGGGAAGGAGGGCCCGCCCGTGAAGCGCCGAGCGACTCTTCGCGTCAGCGGGCTGCACCAGCGGTGGACGGTACGTCTCGAGCGGTACGCGGGACAGCGCGCTGAACCCGGGCAGCTTGCCGGGATCGAATCGGCCAACGATCGAGAGGCCCGGAATGTTCACGATGTCGTTGACGATGTTGTTGTCGCCGACGTGCGGCGTGAGGCGCCGGAACTGGACGTCCTCGTTCTCGATCGGGGTGGGAACGTACGTCCCGTACAGCTTGCTCACCCACACCGAATTGGGGTTGGTGACGGGAAGCGGGGCAACATGGTCCGGCCCGACGTTGCGGTAGCTGATCTGGGACACGGTTCGGTAGGACTCAAAGCCCTGCACCCCCCGGCCCCGGCCGCTCGCCGCCAGGAAGCGCTCGTAGACCGCTTGCATGGGGCTGGCCTGCGTTCCGACGACTGTCCCGCTGAGCCGGCGCAGGAATCGCCGGGCGCCGCCGCTTCCCAGCGCCGCCGGGACGTCGACACCCGACGGCACGCGCAGATGCTCCACGACGGCCCGAAACGTCTCGCCGACGAACGTCTTCGTGCTCGCGATGACTGGTGCGTTTCTCACCCCGACATCGTTGTGAGGAGTGGGCGGGAAGAGGACGGCGCCCTCGCCCTCGCGCAGCGCCCGCCCCCGAACGATCGTGCGGTCCAGACGCACCAACAGGTCTTCCTGGACCGGGTCGATCGCCGCGAGGAGGATCGGAAAGTAGGCGTCCGTCGTCGTGCCGATGATTCCCTGGGGGGGAGGGCTGAAGTTCTGCCCCGCGAGCTCGGGAGAACGCGCGGAGAAGCACTGGATGTAGGACCCGCTGAGCCGGTCGAAGGGCGAGCTGGGTTCAAGAGGTCGAGCGCTGTTGTACGCGTTGCACACCTGGGCCGGGCTCGTGCGGCCCGGGATCTGTTCCGCGGGAGCTCCGTCGACGAGGACGAATCGATGCGCACGCGTGTAGTACACGTACACATCGGGTTCCGGGTACCGGGACACACCCCCATTGGCGACCTTCTCGACGCGGATGCGGAACAGCTGGAAGGGTTGGTGCGTGAGGTATCGGTTCAGCGGGACGACCACGCGCTGGAACGGCAGGATGTAGCCGATCATCTCGATGGGTGCAGCGAGCTGGACTCCGGGTACGGCGAGCACCTCGTGCCACTGTCGAAGCGTGATGCCCCCGAAGATCCCGCTCAGGTAGTTGTCACGGACCAGGCCCTCGCTCCGCTCGAGTGGCGCGTAGGAGCCGGGAGGCCGGACCAGGATGTCGTAGGCGCTGCGAAAGTTGTGGCGGATCGTCCCCCGGATTCGGAGGGCGCTCGTGTTCGTGGCCGAGGTGAGCAGAGTGAAACTCACGGCAGCCACGAGGATGCCGAGGCCGAGAGTCGCGGCACGTGTCCGGCGATGGAGGAGCTGGCTCCAGATGAATCTCCCCACGCTCCCCGCTCCCCGTACGATCAGCTACTTGGGTTCAGACGGCGAATGTCGCCGAGCACGCGGTCCGGGTCCACCTTGGACTTGTCGACGCGGACGTCGTCGACGATTGCGCCGTCTCGAAGCCTGACCACCCGGTCGCACCGACTCGCCACCACCGGATCATGCGTGGCGACGATCACGGTCATGTCCCTCGCACTCCGGAGGTCGAGGATCCGCTGGACGATCCCGCTTCCGGTGGCCGAGTCCAGGTTGCCGGTCGGCTCGTCGGCCAGCAGGAGGCCTGGTTCGTTGACGAGGGCCCTGGCGATCGCGACGCGCTGCTGCTCCCCGCCGGACAGGCGCGAGGGAAGCGAACGCTCCCTGCCGGCGAGCCCGACGGCCGCCAGAAGCTCCATGGCACGCTCGACCTTGTCGAAGTCCGCGCGATACGGGAGCAAAGGGGCGGCGACGTTGTCCCGGACTGAGAGGGCGGGCAGCAGGTGGAACCGCTGGAAGACGAAGCCGATCTTCCGCCGGTACGCGGCCTGCTGCGCCCGAGACAGGGAGGTCACCTCCGAGCGCCCCACGAGAACGACGCCCTCGTCGGGCCGGTCCATGGCCCCAATCACGTGGAGCAAGGTCGACTTGCCGGAGCCGGAGGGTCCCGTCACGGCGACCAACTCACCCGAGTCGACGGACAGATCCACGCCGTCCAGCGCCACGACGGCCTGCCCATCGCTCGCGTATCGCTTCGACACTCCGGTGAGCTCGACGCGGAATCCCATCGGTCACTCCTCTGCCAGCACGGCGGGTGGAGTCATTCGGGACACGAGCGAGGCCGGTACGAGCGCCGCGGCGAGCGCGATCGCGGTCCCGGCAACCGCGGCGATCACCCCGGCCAGCACGATCCGTCCGGGCGAGCCTCCGACCAGAGCGGAGAGGCCGATCCCTGCGCCCGCCCCCGCGACGCTGCCAAGGAGCCCGATCCCGAGGCCCTCGAGGGCCACCATCCTGCCCAGGTCTCTCTCCCGCCATCCCGAGGCCCGCAGCGTGACCAGCTCCGGGGCACGCTCCCTGAGGTTCAAGAACAGCACGTCCGCTACGGACAGGGCGGCGAGGACCACGGCCAGGACCACGCTCAGGTAGTCGACCGTCCGGACCTGGACAGAGATGAACGCCCCCAGGGCCGTGCCCAGGATCGAGCCCTTGAAGGCCAGGGTGATCGACAGGAGCAGGGCGAGAGCCCCCACGCCCACGAACAGCCCGGCCGCGGCGAGCAGGGTCCGTCCCGGCAGCCTGCGGAGGTTCGCCAGGGCCATCCCACCGATTCGTCGAACGTGCCGGACGGACCGGCGCTTGGCCACGGCGGGACGAACCGCGTCGAGAGGCAGAGACCGGGCGGCCCGCCACGCCGGCACGAGGCCGGCGACCGTAGCCAGGGCCATGGCCACTGGTGCAACGAGCAGTGTCCGCGACAGCGGTATTCGGAACCCGAACAGCTTCACGAACGCCGCCGCGATGCCCGTCCCCGCAAGTCCGGCGGCCAGACCGACCAGCGCGAGCTCGCCGAGCACCGCGCGGAACACCTTCCTCTTGGACCACCCCAGGGCGAGGAGCGTCCCGATCTCGGACCGTCTGGCGCGAACCGAGGCCAGGGCCCCGTTCATCAGGAACAGGCCCGTGACGACGAGCACCAGGACGAACAAGGCCAGACTCTTGCGATCGAGCGCCCGCAGGATCACGACCGCGACACCCTTCTTCACCCACCCTTCCCGGACGAGAAGGGGAGGCTGCCCGAACTTCCCTGCCGGGAGCTGCACAAGCACAGGAGTCGGCGAAGAACCTGCAGTGATGTCCACTGCGAGCCCGGTCCTCTGGTGAATGGCCAGGGCGGCCGCCTTGATCCTGGCCAGGCTCAAAGGGTCAGGACCTCGCACACCAGCGACGCGGACCCGGATGACGCTGATAGGGGCCTTCTCGTTGACCGGCGGGAAGTATCGAGGGTCGGAGAACAGACGGGCGGCCTTCAGCGTGGTGAGCATCAGAGGCGGCTGGGCGATATAGCCCCCCAGGTTCATCGTCGGATGGAGCGGCCGGCCGCCCAGTGCTCGCCTGGTTGTGGCGTCGACCGGCTGGACGACGGGGGGGTAGTAGGACTCGAGCGGAACGCGAGAGAGGGCGCTGAACCCCGGAAGCCGCGCGGGATCGAAGCGGCCGACGATCTTCAGGCCAGCACCGACGTAGCTCCCGGCGCCTCCGGACGTGGACGGGGACTGATGGTCCCCGAGCCGGCGGAACTGTACGTCCTGGTTTCCCGCGGGAGCGGGATAGAAGCCGGACTCGTAGGTGGGGCTTCGCCACGCGAATACCGGGTTCCGGGTGGGGAGTGCCTCCAGGTGCGACGGCCCGACGGAGCGGTACTCGACGGACGCCGTTGTCCAGAACCCGACGATTCCCAGGGTGGGGGGAGAAACGCTGAGCTGATCGAGAAGCTGTGTGTACGCCGGACCCGGGGGAAACGTCTCTTGCCCGACGACATGGCCGGGAAGGCCGGTCAGGAAGCGGAAGGGCCTCTTCGGAGGATGGGTCAGCTCGGTGACCAGAGGTCCGGCGATCGTATCCGCGACGTCCGTGCCAGGCGGGGGCGTCAATCGCTCGACGTCGACGCGAAGCGACTGGTCCAGGTACGTCCGCGAGCTCGCCAGCACGGGGACAGCCTCCCCGAAGCCGAACGCGGTCGTGACCCTCGTCGGTCGGTCGGTCTCAGACAGGTACCGTCCGGAGGCGATCGTGCTATTCAGCCCGACCAGCCGGGCCTCCTGGACCGGATCGATGGCGGCCAGCAAGACCGGGAAAGTGAATGCCGCGGCGGAGCCGACGAAGCCTCGCGGGTAATGGAAGAAGTAGCGGGTAACCGCGTCGGGCGATCGGGCCGAGAAGCATTGTAGGTAGCTATCCGCATCGCCGGCGGCGAAAGGCGACGTGGAGTCGGCGTGCTGGAAGCCGTCGCACACTCCGAGGATGCCCTTGCCCGGCACGACCTCCACCGGTGTGGCGTGTCTCACGACAAAGCGGTGAACCCGCGTGTAGTAGACGTAGAAGTTGTCCCCGGGATAGTGGGAGGTGCCGTTCGCCACCCACGTCAGCCGAAGCCGGTATAGCTGGACCGGGTCCTTCGTCAGGTATCGATTGATCGGGATGCTCAGTTGGACGAAGGGCAAGATGTAGCCGATGTTCTCGATCGGCGCCGCCGCCGCCACCCCCGGCGTCTTCAGGATCTGGTCCCACGCCCGAAACGTGATCCCGCCGAACACCCCGCTCAGGTAGTTATCCCGGACGAGAGCATCGCGCCGCTCGAGGGCGGTGTAGGAGTTCTTCGGCCGAACAAGGATGTCATAGGCGCTTCGGAAGTTCTGGCGGATCGCGCCCCGAACCTGGAGAGCGCTCGTGTTGACGGCCCCCGTGAGCAGGCTGAAGCTCACTGCGGCCACCAGGATGCCGAGAGCCAGGGTCGCCGTTCGGCTCCGGCGGTGCAGGAGCTGGCTCCAGATGAATCTCCCCACGCTCCGCTCCCCGTACGATCCAGCTGCTACATCGTCACCGTATAACTTGTCACAATGCAATACGCGGGACGTGAGCTCCAGAGTTTGCCGGGAGGGAGGGCGAAGTGCCGATCCATCACGCGGTGCTGGGGTTGCTCTGTGAAGGGCCGAGCTACGGCTACGAGCTGAAGGCGAGCTTCGAGGAAGCCGTCGGTCCCCAGTGGGGGGAGCTGAACATCGGGCACCTGTATCAGGTCCTCGACCGGCTGGTTCGCGACGGTCTGGTCACGAAACGTGAAGTCGCTCAGCGCACCCGCCCCGACAAGGTGGTGTACCGGCTGACCCGCGCCGGGCGATCCGAGCTCAACCGGTGGTTGGCCGAGCCCATGGCTCGACGCAGCTACCGCGACGATTTCTTCCTGAAGCTGTTCGTGGCGGCCCAACTCGGGCCCGACGTGGTGCGGACGGTGGCGCGATCTCAGCGAGAGGCCTACCTGGCAGAGCTGAGCTCACTGGGAGACCTCAAGCGTGATCGCAGCACCGAACGCCTGGTGACCCTTCTCATCGAGGCGGCGGTCCTGCATGCGAGCGCGAACCTCCGCGTTGCCGAGTTGGCCGACGAGGCGGCAGAGCAGATCGCCCGGGCTCCCCAAGCCGCTGCGGACCAGGACGCCACGACCGCCGACGAGATGGGAGCGTAGCTCGCCGAACACGAGACCAGTCATCAGGATTCGCGGCTCAAGCCTGAAGACTCCTCCGAAGGCACGAGTCCGAGTTCAGAGCAACCTTTCCAGCAGCGTCGCCGCTGTGGCTTTCGGATCCGTGGCCTGAAGCCGAGCCGCGTGCTGGGCGGATCGCTCTCGCATCGTCTCGTCGGCGAGGACCCGGTCGATCGCGGATGACAAGGTCGCGCGTGAGGCATCCTCGCGGCGAACGACGCCGGCGACGCCGAGCGCCTCCGCCCTCGCGGCGACCCCCGGCTGATCACGCCCCCAAGGCACGAGCACCATCGGACGCCCATGCCAGAGGGCCTTCATGACCGATCCATGGCCCGCATGGCTCACGAGCAGGACACCCCGCTCCAACACCGCCGAGTGCGAGACGACCCGCTCGACACGTGCATTGCCCGGCACCGTTGACAGATCCTCCGGAGCCCGACCGGCGCCGACGGTCGCGATCACGCGGAGCGGCCGATCTGCAAGCGCCGCGAGCGCCGCCTCGGCGAGCTCGGTGTCGTCCTGCCGCTGAGAGCTGATGGTCACGAGCACCCACGGGTCGCCGGGCTCGCCGAGATACGGACTCGGCTCGGCCGGGGGCTCCCAGATGCCCAGCGGCCCCACGTAGTGGTGGCGGGACGGCAGGCCCTCGAAGCCGACGTCGAACACGGGATCCGTCGCGTGCAACACGAGGGAGGCCGAGTCCAGGAGCCCCGCATAGTGTCGGAGGAGCGGGATGGCGCGCGGAGCCATGTCCTCCTCCAGCGTCCTTGGAGACCCCGGCCCCACGTAGAACGTGCTGTTGACCACCGCCCACGGGCACGGGGGCGAGACGGCGTCGAGCACCTCCACCCCGAACAGCGACGTCACCACGGCGTCCGGCCGAAGGTCGCGCACGTCCTCCCCCACCGGCCCCGCGACGTCTCGAGCCCACGCCTTCATCCGTTGCAGCACGATCGGCCCGGCCGCCCCGGCGTCACCGCCAGTGGCCGCCATGGCCTCCTGGATGGCGGTGATGAGCCACGGTCCCAGATCGAGCTCCTCCGGCAGGACCCGAACCTCCAGGCCGAGGCCACCGAGTGACCGCTGCACCGAGAGATCCCCGAGGAACACCGTCTCGTGGCCCCGGTCGCGAAGGCCCATCGCCGACGCGATGAGCGGCTGCAAGTCGCCGCCGGCTCCGGCCGTCGCCACAATGAGGTAACGCCCCATGTCAGCGTCGCGGACGTTAGCCGATCCCGGGCACTTGTGGTCGAGTTCCGTACGACAGGACAGGATGATGGGTCAAGGAGCCGGTCGGCAAGCGCCGCTCCGGAGAGAGACGAGGGAGGCCCAGGATTGAGTCATGACCGGGATGCAGGGAACGCCGAGGGGGGAACCTCGCCCACACCTCTGCTCGAGGGCGCCGCGCACATCGAGGAGGCGCCGGTCGAGCCGATCCGCCGGACGGTGACCGTTCGAAGCGATCTCGAACGCGCATTCGATCTCTTCACGGAGCACATGGGCAGCTGGTGGCCGGTCGACGCCTACTCGCGAGCTGTGAGCGAATTCGAGGGCGAGGACGTCGAGGTCGCCCGGCTCGAGTTCCAGGCCCGGATGGGCGGATCGATCCTCGAGCACATGTCGAACGGAAGAACACTTCCCTGGGCGGAGGTCATGGCCTGGCGTCCTCCGCACAGCGTCCTGATGGCCTGGCGGCCGCACCCGTTCCCCGAACCGCCCACGGAGGTCGAGGTGACGTTCGCTGCGCGAGAGAGGGGCGGCACGCTGGTCGCGCTCGAGCACCGGGGATGGGAACTGCTGTCGGAGGACTTCCGCCGCGGGCTCTACGAGATCTACGCGCGCGGGTGGATCACGACGCTCGAGTGCTTCGCCGCCGCGGCCGAGCGAGACACCGCGTAGGTCCCACGACTTCGGCCGCCAGTGGTGCAGCAGCGGGATGCGCTCTAGCGGACCGGCACCGACTGATCGAAACGGAAGAAGTCACCGGGGTCATACCTCGTTTTGACGCCGACCAGGCGTTCGAGGTTCGTCCCGTAGTAGGCGTCCGCCCACTCCACGAGGTCGGGGTCGGCGAAGTTCTGGAACACGCGCCCCGACCCCCACGAATGCACCGACGTCCATGATCGGGCGACCCACCCGTGTGCGGCCTCCTTCTCGCCGGTCGACGCTCGGGAGTCGACGACGGCCGCGTGCTTGAGCTGGAACAACTCATGGCGGTGGACGAAGGCGGTGGCGTCGGCAGGAACGCGGTTGTAGGCGCCCCCCCACGGCATGAAGTCCAACTCGCGGGACTCGCCCGAGGGCCGACCCAGTGAGAAGCTCTCCACGAGGACAGCGATGGCCTCGGTGGGGAGCGGCCGCCTGAAGAACTCGGACTTGCTGAAGAGACACGGGTGCCGCACCGCCTCGGGACGCGGCCCCTCCCCGACCTTCTCCTCGGCAGCGCCCAGGTCCGCCCAGAAGCGCCTCGTCTCCGGGAAGGACATGTGCTCGCTGGACACCGAGGTCGGTTCGCCTCCCGCCCTGACGACAAGCTCATCGAGCAGGGAGATCGCGTCGGATTCGCTCCCGAGGAGTGCCCCGTACATGTCGACGGAAGACGGCTGGTCGACCGCGCCCGTCGCGGTCACCTTCAAGCTCGCGGCGAGCTCGTCGGGTCCGGTGGGGGCCCACGACTGCCATGCCTCGATGACGGCCACCGCCTGCGAGGGAGGCCAGGCCAGGTGGAAGTTCGTCACGCTCGGCGCCGGGACGGTTCGGAAGACCAGCGACGTGACCACTCCGAAGTTGCCGGCGCCGGCGCCTCGGAGCGCCCAGAACAGGTCCTGGTGGTGGGCTTCGTCGCACTCGATCGGGCGGCCGTCCGCCAGGACGATCTGCGCTCCGGCCAGGTGGTCGGAGGTCACCCCGTACCTCCTGCCGAGGATCCCGAGCCCGCCGCCGAGCGTCAGGCCGGCCACCCCGACCGGAGGACAGGTGCCGGCGGGGATCGCCAGGTCATGCTCCTGCAGGGCCTCGTACACCTCGCCCAGCCGTGCGCCGGCACCGATCCTCGCCAGGCCACCCGAAACCGACACCGAGCGCATCGGCGCGACGTCGATGACGATCCCTCGGGTCGAGGAGTACCCGGCGAAGGAGTGCCCTCCGCTTCGCATCGCGTTCGACAAGCCGTGACGGCGTGCGAACGAGATCGTTGCGGAGACGTCGTGGGGACTCGCGCACAGCGCGACGGCCTGGGGCCGAACATCGTGGAACCGTGCGTTGAACGGCTTGGGCAACTGCTCGTAGGGAGGCGAGCCGGGGAGGACGACCTGGCCGGCGATCACGCCTTGAAGTGCCTCCCAGCTGGGCGTCGGACGGGCCATGGCAGCGTCTCAGGTCTGCGAATGCCTCGCACGCGAAGCCTCCCGGACCTCACCGTCACGGGTTGGGTGCTGGTAGCGGAGGAGGACGACCCCGTTGCCGAAGGTCCGGGTCTCGGCGAGCCGGAGATGGATCCTGGTGCCTGATGCCGGGAACAGGGGCTTGCCCCGTCCAATGACGACCGGGTGGACGTAGAGCCGGTACTCGTCGATCAGGTCGTGGCGCATGAAGGCCGCGGCGAGGTCGGCCCCGCCGAGCGCCAGGTCTCCGCCGGGCTGTGCCTTGAGCTCCATGACCTCCTCGGCGACGACGTCTCGGACCACCGCGGTGTTCCAGTCGGCCCGCTCCAGGGTCCTGGAGTACACGATCTTGGGCATGTCCCGCCAGATGCGGGCGAACTCGACCATGGGCCCGGTGCTCGAGGGGTCGGTGTCGGCCGTCGGCCAGAATCCGGCCATCAGCTCGTAGGTGACCCGTCCGCTGAGGAACGCGCCCATCGCGCCGAGCTGCTCGTTGAAGTGGCGGTGCAGCTCGTCGTCGACCATGTGCCAGTCGATCTCACGGTTCGGTCCCTCGATGAAGCCATCGACAGACACCGACATCATCAAGATGACCCTTCTCATCGCGGTCCCTCCGAAGTGTCCAGGTTCGGCCAAGGCTGGAGCTCGAGCGCTCGTCGCCGGCATGGTAGGGGACCGCAGTCACGCTGACGTCCACGCTCGAGGCGACGCTACGGACGACGTCGCCAGAACAACGCCTTGGCTGCCTCGGTCGCCGCCACGTAGCCGGCCGTGATCACGGCGAGCACGAGCAGGACCCGAAGGGGTGGCCCCACCAGGCCCAGTGGTTCGGCCAGGGGGCTGAAGGGCAGCGCCACGGTGATCGCCCCGATGGCCAGGGAGCTTGCCAACAGCGGAAGGCTGGGCCGGCTTCGGATGGCCAGGCGCCTGGTCCTCAGCACCAGCATCACCGCGAGCTCCGTGGCGACCGACTCCACGAACCATCCGCTGCGGAACAGGGCTGGCCCCGCGCCGAACGCGACACGCATCGTCACGAAGGTCAGGACGTCGAAACAGGAGCTGATCAGGCCGAACACCAGCATGAAGTCCCGGATCAGTCGAACGTTCCACCGCTGAGGGCGATCCAGCTGTTCGGCGTCGACGGCGTCGGTGGCGATGGTGGTGCCGGGGAGGTCGGTCAGGAAGTTCAGCAGCAGGATCTGCCGCGGGAGGAGGGGCAGGAACGGCAGGAACGCGGCCGCCCCGGCCATGCTGATCATGTTCCCGACGTTCGCGCTGGTGGTGACGAAGATGTACTTGAGGGTGTTGGCGAACGTCTGCCGCCCCAGCCGGACCCCGTCGGCGACGACCGCCAGGTCCTTGTCCAGCAGGACGATGGCCGCGGACTGCTTGGCCACGTCCGTGGCCGTGTTCACGGAGATGCCCACGTCGGCAGCGTGCAGCGCGGGGGCGTCGTTGATCCCGTCCCCGAGGAACCCGGTGACGTGTCCGGCGCGCCGCAGGGCCCCGACAATGCGCTCCTTGTGGGCCGGCTCGACCTCGGCGAATACCGAGGCTTCGCCGACCCGACCGGCAAGCTCCTCGTCGGTGAGCCGGTCGAGATCGGACCCGGTGAGCAGGCGGTCGCCATCCAGCCCGGCCACCTTCGCCACGTGGGCCGCCACCAGCCGGTTGTCGCCGGTGACCAGCCGGAGCGACACGCCGAGCGCGGACAGCTCCTCGAGCACGGCGGCGATGCCCTCCTTGGGCGGGTCGAGGAAGGTGAGGAAGCCGAGGAACGTCATCCCCGCCTCGTCGGCGACATCCGCGGCCCGCCTGCCCTGCAGGTCGCGGCACGCCACCCCCAGGACCCGGTAGCCGTCCCCACTCAGCGAGTGGAACAGCTCCCGGATCGGGCCCGATTCCGCGGCCAGTGGGCGAACGGATCCATCGGGCGTCTGGACCTCGGAGCAGACGGCAAGGACGCTCTCGAGCGCTCCCTTGGTGATCAGGAGCGATGTGCCGTCCAGCGAGACGAGGACACTCAGGCGCTTGCGGGCGAAGTCGTACGGGATCTCGTCGAGGCGCTCCGTCCCATCGGCGGTGCGGTCGCCGCCCGTTCCGGCGACGCAGGCGTCGTCGATCGGATTGGTGAACCCGGTCTGGAGGCGGGCGTTGAGCCGGGCCAGACGGAGCACCCGGGGGTTGTCCGTGCCGTCGACCCCCAGGGCCGCCGAGAGCACGACCGCGCCGTGGGTGAGGGTCCCGGTCTTGTCGGTGCACAGGACGTCCATGCTCCCGAAGTCCTCGATGGACTCCAGGCGCCGCACGATCACGCGCTCGCGGGCCATGCGACGGGCCCCCCGGGCCAGGCTCACGCTCACGATGGCAGGGAGGAGCTGAGGGGTGAGCCCGACCGCCAGGGCCAGGGAGAACAGCAGGGAGTCGATGACCGGCCGGTGCAGGAGCAGGTTGATCCCGAGGATGGCCGCGGTGAGCGCCACGGTGACACGCACCAGCAGGAGCCCGAACCCGGTGACACCGTGCTGGAACCCGGACTTGGGAGGTTTCCTACGGAGGCCGGCGGACACCGCCCCGAACTCGGTCGACCGCCCGGTGCCCACGACCAGGGCCTCGCCCTGGCCGCTCGCCACGTGGGTCGCCAGGTACAGGCTGTTCGTCCGCCCAGCCAGTGGCGGATCTCCCTCCAGGGCCCCCGGGAGCTTCTCCGAGGGGTAGCTCTCCCCCGTCAGCGCCGCCTCGTCGACCAGCACATCGCGGGAGGACAGGACCAGGCAGTCCCCGGGCACGAGGTCGCCGGCATTCAGCAGGACCACGTCCCCCGGCACGATTTCTCGGAGGGGAATGGACCTGACCCCCCCGTCCCGGCGGACCTCGGCTTCGACCTGGACCATCTGCAGGAGCGCCTGAACCGCGCGGGACGCCCCGCGTTCCTGGAAGAAGCCGAGGAGCGCGCTGCCCAGGACGATCGCCAGGATGATCGCGGCGTCGGTGACGTCTCCCAGGACCAGGGAGATCACGGTGGCGAAGATCAGCAGCAGCACGATGGGGCTGGCGAACTGCCGCAGGAGCAGCCCGAGGGCGCCCGCCCGGCGCGGGGGCTCCAGCTGGTTCGGGCCGAAGCGCTCGAGCCGCCGCACGGCCTCGTCGGTGCTCAGCCCCCGCCGAGAGCTGCCGAGGGCCGCCAGCGCCTCCTCCGGGCCCAGGCGCCAGTAGGCCCGTTGTTCGGTCGCGACCGCCTGACTCACGGCCTGAAGTGTGAACGATGGGCGGCGCGAACGACCCGCCCAATACTGTTCGAGCGGCCTCCGCTACCCGGCCGTTGGCTTGCCCACGATGTCTTGCTGCGCTTCGGGTTCGGTGCGCAGCGGAGCGATCGGGCCGGCGTCCCGTTCGGGGGCCGCCGCCGTGATCCGGTCGGCGGGTTCGTTCCGGGCTCGCAGGCGTCCGAAGACCGGGATCGCGAGGGCGGTGGCCAGGCCGCCGACCACGAAACCGGCGGGGATCGAGCGTTCCTGGGAGAGGAATCCCAGGCCGGTCTGCCCACCGACGCTGCCGAGGCTCCCCACCAGCGAGTCGAACGACACCAGCGTGGCCCGCTCCGAGGTGGGGATCGACGCGTGGAGATACGTCTGGCGGACGGGCTGGAGGATGCCGCCGGCGACGGCCCCGAGCAGGAAGATCGGGACGGTCACCCAGAACGTGCGGATGACGCCGGTGGCCACCATCGTCGCGGTCGAGGCCGCCGCGGCCCCGAGCAGGATCGTTGTCCGCCGCCGGCCCGGCTTCGCCAGCCGTCCCACCAGCGCGTTCCCGGCGATCCCCGCCAGGGAGAACAGCGCGGCGATCAGGCCGGACAGCCAGACCGCATCCTTGCCGTACAGCTCCAGGAAGTACGGCTGCCACGCGTACCACGCCCACGAGAAGAACCCCCAGGTCACGAACGACTCCATGACGAGCAGCCGGACAGCCGGCGCTCGCCACCCGTAGGTGATGCCGGCCCGGCCCACCTTGCGCATCTCGCCGACGACGCCCCGCAGGCGTAGCGCCCTCGGCTCGAACCCGATGTCGTGCATGGTCAGGAAGCCCACGGCGAGCGCGCCGAGGACCGCCGCCGTCCGGGCGAGGTACGGGATCGACAGGTCGATCTCCCCGAGCAGCCCCCCGCCTACCGTCCCCACGATCATCGCGACGCTGGACACGATCGACGCCCGAGCGAAGACCCTGTCCAGCTCGTGCTGGTAGCCCGTGGCCTTGAGTGCGTCCACCAACCAGGCCTCGACCGCGCCCGAGTAGAACGTGTACCCGAGGCCCAGGATGACCCCTGCCAGGCAGAACAGGAGCAGACCGCCGTGGATGGCGGCCACTCCCACGTAGGCCAGCGTCCCGACGGCGAGCGTGGCCTCCGACAACAGGAACGACACCCGGCGGCCGAGGGTGTCGGCCACGACCCCGGTGGGGACCTCGAAGAGGGCCATGGCGGCGGTGAACGCGGCGTTGGCCACGAACACCTCGAAGATCGAAAGGCCGGCGTGGAGGAGGAACAGCGTGTTGATGCCCCAGATCAGGGAGGCCGACAGCGTGAACAGCCCGCTGATCACGAGGTAGCTGCGGATCACCCGTCTGGATTCCATGCCGTCCTCAGACAACTCCGCGGTGATTCCGATGATTCCCCGTCTGGCGACCGGCGTTCGCGTCGCATGCGATCGCCCGCTGCCGCCGCCTGAGCGCGATCGGCGCGCGTCGGACGGTAGGGTACCCCTCGACCCCTGACCCATTGGAGGACGGCATGCCATCTCGACCCGGGCACTTCGAGATTCCCGTGGACGACCCGGACCGAGCCGAGCGGTTCTACGGCACGGTCTTCGGCTGGACCTTCCAGAGGTTTCCCGGCGCGCCCCAGTACTACGGAATGGCCACCACGGGTGACGATGCGCCGGGGATCAACGGCGCGCTGTTCCAGCGGGTGGAGGACTCGGTGACGACGCTCACGATGACGGTCGATTCGATCGAGGAGGCCACGGCGGCCGTCGTCGCGGCGGGGGGCAAGGTCCTCCAGGACAAGGCCGCCATCCCGAGCATGGGGTGGTTCGCGACCTGCGAGGACACCGAGGGCAACAAGTTCGGCCTCTACACGGACGACCCGAACGCGGCGTAGCCGTTCCATCGCCTTGCGGGAGCGGACGCCGGTCACTCCGGGGTCGACGCCGGGGTTCAGTCGAGGGTCGGAAGGACTCCGGTGACCGTGGTTCCGGCTCCCGGAATCGACCGAACCTGGACCTCCCCCCCGATCGCGGAGAGCCGGTCGGCGATGCCCTGCAGTCCGGTGCCGTAGGAGGTCTCGTCCGCCTCGAAGCCCACGCCGTCGTCGGACACCTCGAACCGGAGCCGGCCGTCGCCGTCGGACAGACGCACGGTGGCCCGGGATGCCTCCGCGTACTTGGCCACGTTCTGCAGCGCCTCGAGACACGAGAAGTAGACGGCGGCTTCGAGCTCAGGCGGGTATCGGCCGACGGCTTCCGCCTCCACGGTCACGGGAACCGCCGACCTCCGGGCCTGCGACTCGAGGGCGGCGACCAGGCCCTTGTCGGCCAGCAACGGCGGATAGATGCCGCGGGCGAGGTCCCGGAGCTCCTCGAGCGCGCTGCTGGCCTCCGCCTGGAGGGCCGAGGCGGTCGCCCTGGCCTTCTCCGGGTCGCGCTCGATGAGCTGCTCCAGCAGGCGCAGCTTGATCGCGAGCGCGACGATCTGCTGCTGCGCCCCGTCGTGCAGATTGCGCTCGATCTTTCGTCGTTCCTCGTCCTGCGCGGTGACCAGGCGCTGGCGGGACGCTCGCAGCTGCTCGACGTTGTCCATCAGGCGCTCGGTCAGCGCCACGTTCCGCATGACCAGCCCGACCTGCCCCGCCAGGTCGCGCACGAGCCGTTCCTCGAGCGGCGCCAGCTGCTCACCAGGCTTCTTCCTGATCGATAGCGCGCCGAGCAGCTCGCCCTGATGGCGGACGGGCTCGAACATCGACGTGGGCGACACGGATGCCTCGGACCCCTCGGCGACCGGGATGGGCGCCGACGGGTCCGCGTCCTCGGGCCAGGTCGCCTCGGGCCGAAGGTGGTCGCCGATGCGCAGCCACACGTCGGCCCGCGCGGCCCCGGTCCCGGCCGCGAGCGCGCCCGCGATCCTCGGGAGCAGCTGGTCGATCGCGTACGTGTTCCTCAGCCGTTCCGAGAACTCGGACAGGACCTCGTAGGGGGTGGCGCGCTCGCCGTACACGAGCCGGTCGGCCAGCCGCTGGGCGCGCCGCCGCACCGGGAGGAACGCCAGCGCGACGACCGCGGCGGCGGCGGCGGAGAGCACGGGATCCGCCTGGCTCCCCACGAGCGCACCGATGCCGACCACGATCGCGACGTAGACGGCGGTGATGAAGACGGCGAGAGCTCCGAACAGGAGCGCACGGTTGAGGACAACATCGATCTCGAACAGGCGGTAGCGGAGCACGGCCACCCCGATGGCCACCGGGATGAGGGCAAAGGACACGATCGCCACGGCCTCGAGGACGTCCACCCAGGCCGGCGTCGTGCTCGGCTCCCAGCCGTACGAGAGGCCGACCGGGATCGCGATCGCGTAGAGGACGCCCACGATCCCGGCGGCGATGACGAGCAGCCTGAGCTGGAGCCGCTCCACCCCCGTGGAGCGGCGGAACCGCTGCACGAGGCTGACGACCGACGCGACGATGCCGACCGGCAGCAGAACCACCAGCGCGATCGCGACCGAGAGGAACTGTCGCAGCCACTCGATGCCCAGCGGGTTGCGCGCGTTGGCAACCACGCTGTTGTCGAGTTTCCCCGGGCCCAACAGGATTCCGAGGAAAAGGATCGCGAGCCCCGCACCGAGGACCCGGGCGAACCACCGCCAGCGCGGCGACGGCAGGTGCCCGTCCGGGAAGAGCAGCAGGAGGAAGGTCGCCGGGGGAGCGACGATCGCGACCCACAACGGGCGTCGATCGCCGCCGCGAGCACTCCGAGGCTGCGGCCCCCCGCCCCGCCGTGGATCGCGTAGGACGCGTACGAATTCAGCAGGAGATCCAGCGAGAAGGCCGCCCCGACGCCGGCGATCAGCCACCCGATGGCGTTGTCGGGGCGCCGGGAGGCGAGGGCGTAGCCCACGACGGGGGTGGCGACGAACGCGATCAGGAAGGGGAGATCTGACAGCGACAGCAGGTTGTTCGCGGACGCGTGGCGGGCGCTCTGGTGAATGACGTCGAGGACGGCGAACGCGACCCCGGTTCCGACCAGCGCGATCGTCAGGCCCAGGATGCCCCGGGCCAGCAGCGGACGGGGCCGGGGTTCAGCCCCGGCATCGCCGGAACCGTCGTCGCTCGACATGCCCGGATGTTGCCACGGCCGCAGGTGCCCGCCAAGGGGGCCGACCCGCGGCTCGGGGTGCGGAAACCCTCAGGATCCACGGGTGACAACACCCACGGGCAACGGTGGTGCTCCCCCCGACCCGAGCATCGGTCCGGCGGCGGGGACGGAGGTTCGTTCACCCCCGTGACGCAAGCAAGAGCGACGCGATTCGCTCGGCGACCATGATCGTCGGCAGATGGGTGTTGGCCGAGGGGATGTCCGGCATGACCGACGCATCGGCGACGGACAGCCCCTCGACCCCGTGCACCGCTCCCAGGGCGTCGACCACGGCGCCGGCCGATGCGTCGGGTCCCATCGCGCACGTCCCGACCGGGTGATGGTAGGTCCACGCTTCCCGGGAGACCCATCCGCGAAGCCCCTCGAGGTCGCCCTCACGCACGCCCGGCCCCGGCGCCAGCTCCACTCCGCCGGAGAGGGCATCGACAGCTGCGGTCCTCGACGCCTGACGGGCCCGAGCGAGCGCCTCGGTGAGCCGGTCCAGGTCCGTCGGGTCGCGGAAGAACCCGAGATCGATGCGCGGTGGGGCCGCCGGGTCGGCCGATCGCAGCCGCACGGACCTCGGGACCGCGGCTCGAGCAGTGCCCCGCCGATGAGGAACATCCCGGCGTCACCGTCCTCCCACGGGCCGGCGGCGAACATCTGGAGATCTGGGGGGCCGCTCTCCGCGGCGTCGCGACCGCGGAACGAGGCCATCACCTGGAACCCGGGGACGGGACGGACCTGGCGCCGGTACTCCAGCCTGAGATAGGCGATCGGATGATCGACGAGGTTCGCGCCGACGCCCGGGAGGTCTGCGGCCACCGGGATACCGACGTCCCGCAGATGCGCGGCGGGCCCGATGCCGGACCGCATGAGGATGGACGGGCTGCCGTACGCGCCCGCGCCGAGGATGATCCTCGCCGCCAGGATCTCCTCGCCCCCCACCAGGCGGACTCCGACCGCGCGATCTCCCTGCATCAGCACTCGGTCGGCCTCGGCCTCGCAGCGCACCATGAGGTTGTCACGCTGCCCCTCTGCAGGCAGGTAGGCGAGGGCGGTGCTGATGCGTTCCCCCACTCGCGTGTTCGTGGGCATGGCGGCGGCGCCGATCGCTCCGGGCTCGTTCGCGTCCTCCACCCATCCGCAGCCCACCTGTTGGAAGACCTCGAGGCCGGCGCGGGCGACGTCCGCCAGCTCGTCGTCCCCGTACCGGCGGATCGGCAGCGGCCCCGCGTCGCCGTGCCACGGTCGGGCGCCGAAGTCCGCGTCGCGCTCACTTCGCACGAAGGCCGGCAGCACGTCCGCGAACGACCACCCGTCGTTCCCCGCCATCGCCCACCCGTCGTAGTCGGCCGGATGGCCGCGCAACGCACACGTCGCGTTCGTCGAGGAACAGCCCCCCAGGAGCTTGCCCCGGGGGAGCGATCGAGCCACGCCCGCTCCATCGGGCTCTGCTGCGTAGCCCCAGTCGTGCCCGTAGGTCGCCTGCCGGCCGTTGCGCACATCCGCCGGCATGTCCGCGCGGTGGTCGGGCCCCGCCTCCAGCAGCAGCACCCGGCGGGCACCATCCTCGCTGAGGCGCGCGGCCACGACACAGCCCGCGCCGCCCCCCACCACGGCGACGTCGTACCCGCCCCGCCCTGACACGGCTCTCAGCCCCTACGGCCGGATGTTCTGGTTCAGGTGGAACAGGTTGTCCGGGTCGTACTTCCGCTTCACGTCGACCAGGCGCTCGTAGTTGCCCCGGTAGTTGGCCCTGATCCGGCCCTGGTCGTCGCCGGCCATGAAGTTGACGTATCCGCCCTCCTCCGAGTGGGGCGCGGTGGCCGCGTAGTAGTCCCGCACCCACTGGATGTTGGCCTCGTTCTGGCCGGGGTCCGCCCACGCGCCGACGATCACGGTGGCGAAGTTGGCGTCGCGGTACGCGAACGCGGTGGCGTCCGGCGGCACCCGGTGCACCGCGCCGTTGATGGGGTAGATGTGCATCGTCGAGCTCACGTAGGGCACCGGGGGCCCGTGGACCTCGTGGGCCACGATGGCCTCGTCCGTGAGCTCCTTCACGAAGTTGGCCTTCCAGTAGTGCTGGAGGCCCGGGGGCAGCAGGCCGTCGAATGCGCTGTTCAGCGCCGGGTACGGCATCGGCCCGACGAGCTCGGCGACCACGGGCGCCAGGTCGTGGAACGGCTGGAATTGCCGCTCGCCCTCCTCCACCGGCCCGGCCCAGCAGGCCACGAGCGCGACGAACGTATCGCCGTGCCGGTCCTCCGGGATGAACGGCAGCGGCGGCGCGATCTGGAACGCGGGGAACGCGCCCATCTGTTCGGGGGCGTCGGCGATGTAGTCGCGGTAGAAGCGCAGGACGTTCCCGGCCTCACTCAGCTCGAAGAACATGACGCCGCCGTAGATGTCCTTCACGGCGTGGAGTCGGAACTCGAACGAGGTCGCCACGCCGAAGTTCCCGCCGCCCCCGCGCAGCCCCCAGAACAGGTCCTCGTTCTCCCGCTCGCTTGCGGTGAGGAACCTCCCGTCGGCCGTGACGACGTCCGCCGACAGCAGGTTGTCCGCGGACAGGCCGAACCCGCGCGCCAGGTAGCCGATGCCGCCGCCGAGCGTCAGGCCGCCGACCCCCGTGGTCGAGATGATTCCACCGGTGGTCGCCAGCCCGAACGCGTGCGTCGCCGCGTTGAAATCGCCCCACGTCGCTCCCCCCTCGGCCCGGGCGGTGGAGGCGGCCGGGTCCACGCGGACCCCGCGCATCCCCGAGAGGTCGATCACCACTCCCCCGTCGGAGGTGCCGAACCCGGGGACGCTGTGTCCGCCGCCCCGGACGGCAAGGTCAAGCCCGTTCTCTGGCGCGAAGCTCACCGCGGCCATGACGTCGCCGGCGTTGGCCGTACGCACCACCATGGCCGGCCGGCGGTCGATCATGGCGTTGTAGACACGCCGGGCCTCGTCGTACCCCTCGTCCTGCGGCGAGATCACGGAGCCGCGGACCCGCTCCCGGAGCTGGTCGATCTCCTTCAGCCCGTCGATCGTCGGTGTGCTCATCCTGGCTCCTTCCGTGAGGCCCTTCCGGCGGGCTCGAACGTCGTGGCGGGGGGACCCTAGGGGATGGGCGTGTGACGAGCCGTGTGATGCCGGAAGGCCTTATCGAGACGGAGCCGCGCCCTCAGGATGGCGGGGATGCCGATCGCCGCGCACCTGCTCGGGCCGCCGCACCTCGTCCGGGACGACGTGGTGTACCCCGCGCCGAGGGGACGGAAGGTGTGGGCCCTGCTGGCGTACCTGGCCCTGTCCGACCGGCCTCCCAGCCGCCAGCAGCTCATCGACCTCCTGTTCCCGGACGCGGAGGACCCTGCCGGAGCCCTCCGGTGGAACCTGTCCGAGCTGCGCCGCCTGCTCGGCGGGCCGGACACGGTCGGCGGCGGGAACGCCGTGGGGCTCCGCCTGCCGGAGGGTTCGGTGATCGACGTCCACGTGCTGATGGCGGGTACCTCCAGGGAGGCGGTGGAGCTCCCCGGCCTCGGGCGTGAGCTGCTGGAGGGCATGGACATCGAGGCCAGCCCCGGGTTCACGGCGTGGCTGCTCGGCGAGCGTCGCCGGCTGCAGGCGCTGGGCGAAGCTGTTCTCCGGGAGGGCGCACTCCGCGCGCTCGCCACCGGGAACGCCCGCGCGGCGGTCGAGCTCGCCACGCGCTTGGTGGCGGCCGACCCCCTGGACGAGGACGCGCACGTCCTCCTGATCCGGGCATTCGCCGGAACCGGGGACGAGGTCGCGGTCGAGCGACAGCTCTCCGCGTCGGTCGAGCTGTTCCGCAGGGAGCTGGGGGTCGAGCCGGGCCCGGAGCTCGCCGAGGCCGCCCGGCTGGACCTGTCCACGCCGGCGCCCACCAGCACGGGCCGGGGACGAGCGGCCGTGCAGGCTCTCCTGGAGTCCGGGGAGGCCGCGGTGAGCGCTGGCGCCATCGAGGCGGGTGTTGGCCGGCTCCGGGACGCCGTCGCCGGCGGCAGGGAATCGGGGGAGACCGCCCTGGAGGCCGCGGCCCTGCTGGCGCTGGGCGCGGCGCTGGTGCACGCGGCCAGGGGGAAGGACGAGGAGGGCGCCGCCGCGCTGCACCGAAGCATCGCCGCCGCGGAGGCCTCGGGGCAGCGGGCGCTGGCGGCTTCGGCTCACCGGGAGCTCGGCTACGTCGAGCTGCTCCGCGGCGACTATCTGCGAGCGAGGACGTTGCTCCGCACGGCCGAGGAATTGGCCGAGGACGACCCCCGCGAGCTCGCCAGGATCCGCGCGGTCGTCGCGACGTGCCACGCGGACGTCGGCGCGCACGACCGGGCGGGGGCGGCCTTCCGGGACTCGATCCGTCTGGCGGAGTCGGCCGGCGAGCTGAAGCAGCAGGCCTGGTCCACCGCCGTGCTGGGGCGGACGCACCTCCTGCGGAACGAGCTCGACGAGGCCGAGAAGATGCTGGAACGGGGACGGGACCTGACGAACACGGCCCGGTGGACGGCCTTCCTGGCGTATCCCGAGTCCCTGATGGCGGAGGTCTGGGTCCGCCAGGGCGACCTGGACCGGGCCGCCGAGGTCTTCGAGCACGCGTACGCCCTGGGGTGCCAGGTGGACGACGCCTGCTGGGAGGCCTACGGAGTCCGCGGGTTCGGCCTGCTGGCGGCCGCACGCGGCGACCTCGACGGGGCGGTGGGGGTGCTGGAGGACGCCCTCACCCGGTCGGCCCGCCAGCGCGACACCCACCTGTGGCTGCGGGCATACGTGCTCGACTCCCTGTGCGCGGTCGCCGTCGCGGCGCGGCACCCGACGGCGCCGCGGTGGGTCACGGACCTCGCGTCGCTCGCCGGCCGGTCGGGGATGCGGGAGCTGTCGGTCCACGCGTACCTGTACCGGCGCGACCAGGGCGACGACGAGGCCGTCGACGCGGCGCGCGTGCTGGCGGTCGGCATCGAGAACCCCCACCTCCTCGAACTGATCGACCCGGCCGGCCCCCCGCTCCTCGACGACCTGCTCGGCAAGGTCCGAGGGTCATAGCGTTCGAGCTACTGCGCGGCGCACAGGAGCAAGGGTCCGGCTGTACGACTCGCCGAGGACGAGCCTTATCCCCAGTAGGCGTCGAACGCGTACTGGTCCGCCGGATGGAGCCACAGTTCCGTCAGCTTGCCGTCGCGGACGTGCCAGACATGCACCCGCGGAAGCTCGACGAGCCGTCCCGCCCGTTCGGCTCGGGCTTCCACCAGTCCGACGACGTGCCCATCGCCCTGGAGGACGTCGTGGACCTCGGTCCGGAACGTTCCTCCAGAGAGTTCCGCGACCTCCCGGAAATGGCGTCGGACCTCGTCCCTCCCCCGGTATTCCCCTGCGATGCGGGACCGTCCGGGGATGTGGAGGACGAAATCGTCGGACAGGAGGCCGAGGTATGCGTCCAGGTCGCCGCGGGCCTGCGCCTCGTACGCGCTCCGGACGAGTTCCCGCTCAGGATCCGGCGTCATGGCCGCCCCTTTCGTGGCTTCCACCATCACGAGGGTGATGGGCCCCCGACCGGCCTCGCCCCAGGGCCGCCATGCAGCCGATTCTGCCACGGCCGCGGCGACCCGGTCCCCCCTGTCGAGGTTTCCAGATACATGCTTTGACAGATATATACGCGTGTGGCAATATACTTCGCGATGCAGAGCGCGTTCGAGGTCCTCGCGGAGCCGTCCCGGCGGCGCATCCTCGACCTGCTGCAGCCCGGCGAGCGATCCGTCGGCGAGCTGGTCGACGTCCTCGGGCTCAGCCAGCCCGGGGTCTCCAAGCACCTGCGCGTGCTGCGCGAGGCCGGACTGGTGTCGGTGCGTCGCGACGCCCAGCATCGCCGGTACCGGCTCCGCACGGAGCCCCTTGCCGAGATCGATGCCTGGCTCGCCCCCTACCGGCGGCTGTGGACGGACCGGCTCGACGCCCTGGAACGACACCTCGACCGCGAGGCCCCCACGGGGAAGGAGGAGTGACGATGCCCATGGACGCAACGCAAGGAACGAAGGACGGGACGCTCGAGGAGATCGGCGGCCGACACGTCCTGCGCTTCGAGCGCCGGCTCCCCCACCCGGTCGAGCGCGTGTGGGACGCCCTGACCCGTCCGGAGCAGCTCAGCCAGTGGGTCGGCGAGGGGGAGTTCGAGGTCGAACTGGTCGAAGGCGGCAAGATCCACATGCGGACGACGGGCCCGCCCGAGCTCGTCGACGCGATCGTCGAGGAGGCCGGGGAGGACGCACTCGACACCACCGACACGGTCCTGCGCGTCGAGCGGCCGCGATTGTACGAGCACACCTTCGGCGGATCACCCGAATCCATCGTCCGATGGGAGCTGCACCCCGAAGGCGAGGGGTGCCGCCTGGTGCTGACGCACACCGAGCCGCCGGGATCCCCGCTGGCCGAGGCGCCTCGCACGCTGGCCGGGTGGCACGCCCTGCTCGAGCGGCTGGACGGGGTGCTCGCCGGCCGGCCCGGCGTATGGTCGCGCCGAGAGTGGGAGGAGCTCCGCGACCGCTACGCGGCCAACCTGGAGCGATCCTGACGGCACCCGGTCCCTGCGGCCTGATCAGGCTCCCTTCGGGACGGACCGGGCGTTCACGTTCATGCCGGCCGCGTCGGTTCCGCCTTCCTCCAGGCCCCAGGACACGATCCGTCTGGGACGGATCCGGATGAACTGGGGAGCGAAGCTCGGGAACCGGGGGTTGATCTCGTTCCCGCCGTCCTCGTGGACCTCGGCGTCGCCACGGATCTCGAGGGCCCGGGCCCGGCGCGGGTTCGACAGCACGTCGTCGACCAGGAGCGTCACCACAGCATGATGCTGCGCGTCGCGCCACTTCTTGGTGTCCCCGAAGGAGACGCCGCCGACGTCGACCGTGTCCTCGTCGGAGTTGAAGTAGAAGGTCACCGGCGTGATGTGCGGCCGGCCGTCTCGACCAACGGTGGCGACTCGTCCCAGGGTCTGGTCGCGCAGGTATCCGATCTCGGCATCGGTGAACACGCTCATCGTTCGATCCCTCCCGGAGCCAGGGCGCCTCGCCCGATGATGCCTCGGGGGATGCCCGTCGGGCGAATCGCGACTCAGGCCGGGAGCGGTTGCCTCAGGAGGATCCGGAAGCGATGAAGTAGCCGCCGCCGGTTCGGCAGGGCTCCGGGATTCCGTCGATCACAGCGTGCTCGACTCCGCTGAGCGGCGAGCCGCCACCGCCGAAGCTCACCTGATCACCCAGGGCTCCGACCTCGTTCCCCAGGGGGTCGATCAGCATCTTCGTGCCGTCGCGCACGACGAGCGCGTATCCCTGGGGAAGGATCAGGTAGGTCGCGGGACCTCCGTCGCCCTGGAGGCCGAGGCAGCCGTTCACGACGGCGAGGGTTCCGCCCGTGAGCGCGCCCATGGACAGCCCGTTGAGTTCGTACGTCAGAACTCGAACGTCGGTCACGGCGGCATCGTCGTTGATGCGGAGCGTCCCCACGGGAGAGGCCAGCCCCAGATCGGGGAGGCACGCAACCACGGCGTAGTCGCCAGGCTGCAGGGCGGTGATCGTCGCGCCGAGGGCGACGGGCACCGGCATGCTCTCGCCGGGTCCCAGCCGGACATCGGTCGAGGGCGGGAATATCTCGACTGCGCCGGGGCCAACCAGCTGCCCCGTCGAGGCGTCGAACACGTACGGGATCGCGGCGAGCCGCGGGACGCCGCTGAGGCCCACCCAGGTCGAGGACCGGTCGTTGACGACCTCCAGTGGGCGGCTCCACGCTCCTCCGCGCACGAGCAGGTCGGCGCTCCAGCGCAGCTCGAGGCCGTGGCCGAGCTGCGCCGGCGTCTCGCGCTGCTCGGCGATCTCCTCGTCGACGTTATGCCAGCTGCCGTCGCGTTCCTCGAACGCCTCGATCCACCACGCCCCCGGTTCGTACGGTGTCGCATAAGTCACCGCGGACGCCGACGTCGCGATGGCCCGCCATCCGTCCACGGGGGCGTGCTGGGCGCCCGGGGTAGCGAGCTGGTTTCGGAGCGCGTCCGCGGCCGGACCGTCGAGGGCGGATGCGGGGACGCCCTCCTCGTCGAGGACGCTCTTCGGGTACTGGACCGTGTCGCTCCCGACGAGCAGCGCAACGTCCGGATCGAACGTGGGCACATGGCAGATTGTGGCTGGGTCGAGCGTCGCTGCCGCGGTGGTGGCCGGCGCGCTCGACGCCGCCGGAGCGGGCGGCTCGGTCGCCGAGACCCGCGGACTTCCACCCTGGAACACGGTCACGACGAGCGCGAACGAGGTGGCCGCCACGGCCAGGGCGACGGCGGCGGCGACCACCCGCCGTCCGGAGCCGCGGTCGTCGCCCGGCATGCGCGGGCCGCCCGCCGCGAGCGAACGAAGTCGCTCACGGTCTGGCTCGGCGCGGCCGAGCCGGTCGAGTTCCTCCCGCCACCGCTCAGTCATCGTCGCCTCCCAGCATCGCGGTGAGCCGTCGCCGGCCCCGGAGCAGGTGGATCCGAACGACGCCCGACGAGGTCCCCATCAGCCGGGCCACCTCCTCGACCGGGAGGTCCGCCTGGTACCGGAGGAACAGCGCCGCTCGCTGTCCCGGCGAGAGGCGCCGGAGCGTGTCGAACAGGTCGGCCAACCCGGGGTCGTCCCAGACCGCGCGGTCGGGAACCCGGTCGGTCGTCGGTGATCGGCGGAGCTCCCTGGCCGCCAGCCGGAACGCGACACGGAAGAGGTACGCCTCCGGCGCGTGAACCTCGCCTCCACGCTTGAGCGTCCGGGCGAACGCCTCGGCGACCACGTCGTCGGTGAGGTCTCGGTCGCCGCCCGTGTACGCCAGGACGGCCCGCCACAGTCGCGGCCCGACGCGGGCGTACAGCGCGTCGAAGCCCAGATCCTCGTCCAGTTCCAACCCCACTCCGCTACAGAGCCTCCGCCGCCGCCGGGCGTTATCGCGAGCATCCAACGACACCGCCCGCAGGCACCGCCGATCCATTGGAGGCCGTCGCCGCAGAGTCCGTTCCGTGAGCGAGGCCGCGCGTAGCTGGTTACCGGCCCAGCAGGGCCCCGCCGTTCACCTGCAGGACCTGGCCCGTCACGAACGACGCCTCCGGCGAGGCGAGGTAGCGCACCGCGGCCGCGACGTCTTCCGGGCGGCCGGCCCGTCCCACCAGCGTCTGGCCGACCAGCCGGGTGTGGCGCTCGTCGGTCATCGTCCCCGCGAAGAACTCGGTGTCCTCGACGAACCCCGGGGCGACGACGTTCGCCGTGATGCCGACAGGGCCCAGCTCGGCGGCCAGCTGATAGGTCCAGCCGATCAGCGCCGCCTTCGCAGCGGAGTACGAGTCCCCGCCGCCCCGCAGCGCCGCGATCGAGCTGACGTTGACGATCCGCCCACCCGGCCGGCGCAGCCGGGGTTCCAGGGCGGTGGTCAGCAACACCGCGGTCAGGACGTTGCTGGCGAGGTCCCGCTCCCAGGCCTCCCGGACCTCCTCCAGGCTCGCCGGGCCGGAGCGGTCCACGCCGCCCGCGTTGTTGACCAGCACGTCCACGTCGCCGATCTCTTCCGCCAGGGGCTCGACCCGTTCCGGGAGGGACAGGTCGGCGGCGTGCCAGGTCACGCGCGAGCCGCCCGCCTCGGCGTTCAGCGCATCGGCCGCCTCGGCGAGCACCTCCTCGCGCCGTCCGAGGATGACCACCCGGTCCCCGTCCAGGGCGAACGACCTCGCGATCGCGCGGCCCATCCCCGTGCCGCCCCCGGACACGACGGCCACGCGAGCCACGAGTCAGTCCTTCTTCAGGTGGCGGTCGAACCAGTCCAGGATGATCTCGAAGCGCTGGATGCGATGGGCCGGTGAACCCGACCTGGTGAGTTCGTGGCTCTCCTCGGGGAACCGAACCAGCTCCACCTCCTGCTTCTTGAGACGCAGGATCGTGAACAGGTCCTCCCCGTGCCCGACCGGGCACCGCAGGTCGTTCTCGCTGTGCAGGATGAGGGTCGGGGTCGTGATGTTCGCCGCGTACGTGCTCGGCGAGACCTGGAGGTACGCGTCCGGCCGTTCGAACCAGAACGCGCCCAGCTCCCCCTTGAACATCCAGCCGAGGTCGGCGCTCCCGCCCTCCAGCAGGAAGTTGTTGCACGAGCGCTCGCTGCAGGCGGCCCGGAACCGGTCCGTGTGCCCGAGGATCCACGTCGTCATGTAGCCGCCGTACGAGCCGCCCATGACGCCGAGGCGGTCCCCGTCGACGAAGTCGAACCGGCGGACGGCCTCCTCGGTGACCGCCATCACGTCCTCGTAGTCGCGGGTCCCCCACCCCGGGCCGCCCTCGACCGGGCCCCGGATGGCCCGGCCCCACTCCTCGCTGTAGCCCGAGGAGCCGCGCGGGTTGCAGTACACCACCGCGTACCCGGCGCCCGTGTAGACCTGGAACTCGTCGAAGAACCGGTTCCCGTACTGCGTGAACGGTCCCCCGTGGATGTTCAGCAGCGTCGGGTACCTCCGGCCCTCCTCGAGGCCGGCGGGGCGCATCATCCACGCCTCGACCTCGGTGCCGTCCTCGCTCGTCGCGGTGAACCGCTCGGGCTCGGCCAGATCCCGCGCCGCAGCGAAGGCGTCGCCGACGCCGGTCAACCGCCGGTCGCCGCCGAACAGCTCGCTCAGCCGCGTCGGCGTGGTCGCGACGTGCGCCACGCGGCCCTCCGCGGCGTCGAATCCCGTCACCTGGAGCTCGCCGCCGACCACGATCTCGGGCGTGCCGGAACCGTCGGGGGCCACGCGGTACAGGTGCGTGTTCCCGGAGTCCTCCACCGCGAACAGCAGCGAGTCGCCGTCCCACGCGGGCTCGCGCATGGGCGGGTACGGGTTGCAGTTCCGGTCGAGTGCCCCGGTCAGCGTCCGGCGATTCCCCGTGGCCACGTCGAGGACCGCGACCTGCCCGTGCCGCGGCTCGTCCCAAATGCCCGGTTGGAACAGGTACGCGATCCGCCCGCCGTCGGGCGACCAGGACGGGTGCGCGGCATACCCGTCCGCGCCGGTCAGACGCTCGGGCTCGCCGCCGTCCGCGTCGACCACGTAGATGTCGCGCGTGGGCTGCGTGTCCCAGTCCTCGTCGCGGGCCGACGCGAACGCGATGCGGTCCCCGTCCGGCGACCAGGACGGGTTGTCGTCCTCGAAGTCGCCGTCGGTCAGCTGGCGCGCCTCATCGGAGCCGTCGGCCGAAACGGTGAAGAGGTGCTGCCGCCGGTCCCCGGTCCACCCCTCGTTGTCGAGCTTGAACTGCAGCCGGGTGAAGCGGCGGGGCGCCCGCTTCTTGGGATCCTCTTCCTCGTACGCCGGGTCGGGGACCCGCGAGACGAACGCCAGCCGCGAGCCGTCGGGCGACCAGGCCGGCTCGGTGACGTCCTCCTTCAGCGAGGTCAGCTTCCGGGGCTCCCCGCCGGAGACCGGCATCACGTACAGCTGTGCGGCCTTCTCGTCGCGGTTCGAGGTGAACGCGATGCGCGAGCCGTCGGGCGACCACCTCGGCGTCCCGTCGCGCCTCGCCCCGGACGTGAACTGCCGCGGCCGGCCGTCGCCGTCGAGCGGCGCCAGCCAGATCGCGCTGCGGTACTCGTTCGCATCGCGGTCGATCCGCCACACCACGTACGCGACCTGGTTCCCGTCCGGCGATACCCGGGGGTCGAGCGCCCCGGTCAGCTCACCGACGTCACGCGGCTCCATCCCACCCACTTTGGCTTCCTCCCCTGGAACGACGAACCGGTCATCTTCCCACGCCGTCGGGGCGGCCCGACCGGCGAGCGGGAGCAGGCTCGGGGGCGGGCGACGATGGTCAGGTCATCGCGGCCGTTCGCGAAGGACCGACATCCGCTGGCGGTATTCCTGCTCGGTGATCTCGCCGCGGGCGTATCGCTCCCCCAGCGCCGCCTCGGCCGACGCGCCGTACCAGGTCCCCCACCGGCGCCGGCGGAATACCAGCACCAGAGTCACGACTACCGCGAGCCAGAACAGCGGGAACAGGAGGAACCAGGGCCCCCCTCCCCATGCGTGTCCGCACCACACTGCCAACATCGTGCTCACCTCCATGTGAGTCCTCGTTCTCCATGGTGGTCGAGCGGACCGCCGGCTGGCGTCGGCCCGGGGGCGCGAGTTCCACTACCCCACCGGGCGCACGTGCCGGACGACGACTACCGCGGCGGATGCAGCGCACCCCGGCGGCGCGGCCGGCCTCAGCCCGCCCAGCCGGGCCTGACGAGGCCGGACTCGTAGGCGATCACGACCAGCTGGGCCCGGTCGCGGGCCCGAAGCTTCCCCATGGCCCGGCTCACGTGCGTCTTGGCCGTGGCCGGGCTGAGGAACAGCCGGGCGGCGATCTCGTCGTTTGACAGGCCCTCGGCCACCAGGGCGACGACCTCCCGCTCGCGATCCGTCAGCTCCTCGAGGCCCTCCAGGGACTGCGGCTCCCTCGCCCTGGCGGCGAACTCCTGGATCAGCCGCCTGGTCACGCTGGGCGACAACAGCGCGTCGCCGCCGGCCACTACCCGTACGGCCTGGACGAGCTCCCGCGGCTCCGTGTCCTTGACCAGGAACCCGCTCGCGCCGGACCGGATGGCTTCGAAGACGTACTCGTCGAGCCCGAACGTGGTCAGGATGACCACGCGGACGCCGGCCAGGCGCTCGTCCTCCGCGATCTGCCGGGTCGCGGCGAGGCCGTCCACCCCGGGCATCCGGATGTCCATCAGCACGACGTCCGGCCTCAGCTCCGCGGCCAGTCGGAGGGCCTCCTCGCCGTCGCCGGCCTCCCCGACCACCTCGATGTCCTCCTGCGCATCCAGCAGCGAGCGGAACCCGGCGCGGACCAACGCCTGGTCGTCGGCCAGCACGACCGTGATCATCGGACCCGGCGCCGCGGCCGGCGCATGCGGACCCCCGGGCGCATCATGCGGAACCGGGGTCGGCCACCGCGAACAGCCGCCACCGGTCCGGGACGCCCTTGAGGTCGTGCTCGCCGCGGTCGGCGAACCCGATCCCCGATCCCGCCACCAGGTCCCGGACGGTGCTCGACACCACCACGTCGCCCCCGGAACCCGCGGCGGCCACCCGCGCGCCGATGTTCACCGCGATCCCTCCCACGTCGTTCCCCCGCAGCTCGACCTCGCCGGAGTGCAACCCGATCCGGACCTCGATCCCCAGGGCCCGGAGGGCGTCCCGGACCGCGGCCGCACACCGGATGGCCCGGGCCGGCGCGTCGAACAGGGCGAGGAACCCGTCGCCGGTCGTCTTGATCTCGCGTCCCCCGTGGGCGTCGAGCTCCTTGCGGACCAGCTCGTCGTGGCGGTCGAGGACGTCGCGCCACCGGCGGTCTCCGATCTCCGCGGCCCGTTCGGTCGACGAGACGATGTCGCTGAACATCACGGTGGCCAGGATCCGGTCGGTCCCCGAGCCGGGCGGGAACGCCGGGCCCTGGCCCCCGGTGAACACCCCGATCAGGCGGCGGGTGACCCCCGGGGAGAGCTGCGCGTCGCCAGCAGCGACGGCCCGCACGCCCTGGAGCAGGAGGTCGGGCTCCGTGTCCTTGACCAGGAACCCGCTGGCGCCGACCCGCAGCGCCTCAAACACGTACTCGTCGACGTCGAACGTCGTGAGGATCACGATCCGGGTCCGGTCGAGGTGCTCGTCGTGGACGATCCTCCGCGTGGCCTCGAGCCCGTCCATGCCCGGCATCCGGATGTCCATCAATACGACGTCCGGCGTGAGCTCCGCGGCCATCCGGACCGCGGCCTGCCCGTCGTCGGCCTCGCCGACCACCTCGATGTCCGGCTGCGCGTCGAGCAGCGCCCGGAACCCCGCCCGGACCAGCACCTGGTCGTCGGCGAGCAGGACCCTGATCACGAGGCCCCGTCCAGGGGCAGCCGGGCTCGCACCCGGAACCCACCGCCCGGCCGGGGCCCCGCCTGGAGCTCACCGCCCAGCGCCGCCACCCGCTCCCGCATGCCCACGATCCCCCGTCCGCCTCCCGCCGGATTGGATGATGCGGGGCCGCGGCCGTCATCGTCCACCTGGACCGTGAGGTCCCGTTCCCCGTAGGAGACGCGAACGGTCGCCGTCGCCGGCCCGGCGTGACGGGTGACGTTCGTCAGCGCCTCCTGCACGATCCGGAACGCGGCCACGTCGACGCCGAACGGCACCGGGCGCACCTCGCCGTCGGTCTCGGTCCGGACCTCGAGCCCCGCGGCCCCCGCCTGGGAGACCAGCTCGTCGAGCCGGCCCAGCGTCGACGTGGGAGACCGCGGGGCCCGCTCGTCGTCCTGCCGGAGGATGTCGAGCACCGACCGGAGCTCGGTCAGAGCCTCCTTGCTGGCCTGCTTGATCGCGGTCAGGGACCCGCGGGTCTGCTCCGGGAGCTGATCGCCCAGATGCAGGGCCACCCCGGACTGCACGTTGATCAGGGACAGGTGGTGGCCGAGCGCGTCGTGGAGCTCCCGGGCGATGCGCAGGCGCTCCTCGCTCGCTCGCCGGAGCGTCTCCTCCTCCCGGATGCGCGCCGCCTCGGCCACCCGCTCCCGCCGGATGCGCACCGCCTCGCCGACGCCAAGGAGCACGATGAGCCATGCGCCCAGGGCGGCGACCTCCAGCGGCCTGGGAGCCCGCCCATGGCCGAACAGCGCGTCCGACCACGGGAAGAACGCGAACCCGGCCACGGCCACGATCGCGGCGGCCAGTCGGTGGCCCCGGACCACTGCGGTGACGTACGCCACCACCAGGGCGATCCAGATCGGCCCGTTCGCGTATCCAACGGCGCGGTAGACGACCGTGACCCCCAACACCACGCCCAGGACCGCCACGGGAAAGCGCCGCCTCGCGGCGAGGGCGCCGGCGGCGAGGACGACGAGCACGACGGCCCAAGCGTCGAACCGGCGGCTGGTGGGCTGGTTGTGCAGCGCGAAGTACGTCCCCACCGCGATGAACACGGCCAGCCCCGCCGCGATGGCGCCGTCGATCATCAGGGTCCATCGCGAGACCGTCTCGGGAGGCGAGCCCACGTCCGGGACACTCATGTCACGAGCGTAGGTTGGCACGCCCGGTCCGACATCGCGCGAGGAGGGCGACGACGCGTACTCCGGTAGGCGCAGGACGCGGTCGCCGGCTACGACCGACGTGGTATGCGCCCCTTGGGCTCTACGCGGGCGCCCGTGGTCCGGTCGACTCAGGGACGGATGTTCTGGTTCAGCCGGAACACGTTGTCGGGGTCGAAGGCCCGCTTGAGGGCGACGAGGCGCTCGTACTTGGCGTTGCCGTAGATCGAGCGGACGACGGCCTCACCGGTCTCGACCATGTCGTTCACGTAGTGGCCTGCCGCAGTGAACGGATTCAGCGCATCCCAGGCCGTCCGCCCCCACGAGACGAACTCGTCGTCCCGCGCCGGGTCCTCCCAGGAGGCTTCGGCGCCGACCCAGAAGGCCGCGTGCCGTCCGGTGAACGCCATGGCGTCGTCGGGGATCCGGGCGATTGCCCCGCCCTGGGCCCAGAAGGAGATCTCGCAGTCGCCGGGTGCGGCCGCGGCCTGCTTGGCGCAGGCGTCGACCACCTCCTCGGTGATCGCGTCCACGAACCCGCCCTTCATGTAGAAGCGCTTGCCCCACGCCATGGCCTCGTCGCCGGAGGCCTGGAGGGACAGGTACGTCTTCGGCTCGAACGTGTCCCCAAGGGCGTGGTCCGGGCGCAGGGCATGGAGGTCGCGATCGGCGCCGTCCACGGGCCCGGAGTGCGTGGCGCGGACGAACACTACGGGCCGGCCGACGAGCTCGGGCCAGGGATCCTCCGCCGAGGCCACGCCGAACGCGAGCGACGGCATCACCTCGTGCGGTCCCGTGGCCGCGAACTCACCGAACCGCGCGGCGACCTCGTGCGCGTGGTCGATCGGGTACGCCGCGTACCCGTTCGTCACCATCGGGCCGATCGGGTGGAGCCGGAACTCGAACGACGTCACCACGCCGAAGTTCGCCCCGGCGCCGCGCATCCCCCAGAACAGGTCGGGGTTCTCCTGCTCGCTGGCGTGGATCAGGCGCCCGTCCGCGGTGACGAGGTCAACGGAGAGCAGGTTGTCGATCGTGAACCCCAGCCTGCGCTGGAGGCGGCCCATGCCCCCGCCGAGCGTCAGCCCGGCCACCCCGGTGTGCCCGACGACCCCGACCGGGCATGCCAGGCCGAACGCCTGGGCCTCGTGATCCAGCTCGCCGAGGTGCGCCCCGCCGTTCGCGCGGGCCACCCGCCGCTCCGGGTCGACGCGCACCCCGCGCATCCGGGAGAGGTCGATCACGATGCCGCCGTCGCACGTGGAGAAGCCCCCCACGCTGTGCCCCCGGGCGCGCACGGCGACGACCAGGTCCTGGTCTCGGGCGAACCCGACGGCGGCGATGACGTCCGCGGGACCGGCGCACCGGGCCACGACCGCAGGGAAGCGATCGATCATGCCGTTCCACACGACCCGGGCGCGGTCATAGTCGGGGTCGCCGGGCACGACGACCTCTCCGCGGAGCGTCTGCCGGAAGGCGGCCACGGCCGATCCCTCCAGCGGCGTGCGCATGGCTTCCTGCACCTCGGCGGCTCCTCCTGACGACGTCCCCAGGCCGTGCCGATGCTCCCCAAGCGGGCCGATGGCGTCAACCGGACGAAGGGAATCCTTCCCCGCCGCGGCCGGGATCCCCTCTGCCCGCCGGCCGCCTCGCGGGTCAGGCCTCGCCGTCCGCCTGGCCTTCGCGGAGCGCCTCCGCGTCGGCCTCGGCCAGGCCCGCGACCGGGCTGGGGGCGTCGGCCGCGTCAGGCCGCCCCAGCGACCCGGCCCGGTGGGTGACCACATCGGGGATCTTCCGCACGAACGCGACCGCCGTGTCGAGCAGCGCGGGGATGCCGGCCACGTCGACGAACTGGCAGTACACGAGCGCCGAGTGACCGAGGACCTCGAAGCCGTAGTTGCCCTCGGTCGACAGCAGCCACGCCATCATCCGCTGGTCGATCAGCTCGGTGGCGAACCTGGCGTCCGTGGCCCGGACCCGGAACAGGCGGTCGAACGCCTCCGATTCGAACGGGATGTCCCGCAGGCCGAGGTGCTCCGCCACCGTCACCGGGAACGCCTGCCGGTCGATGGCCACGCGCGGGCACCGTGCCCCCACCCCGAGCACGGCCAGGGAGTACTGGTGGCTCGAGCTCTTCCGGTGCCGCCGACGCATCCGATAGGGGTTCGACGGCCGCGAGCCGCCGAACCAGTAGTCCGCCACGACGACCGGGATGCCGTTCCAGGGACCCGACAGGACATTCATGAACATCCGCGTGTCGCCGGCGCGCAGGAGCTTGAACCGGTAGTCGCCGAGCGTCCCGGCGAACTGGCTGTACCTCATCCCGTGCAGAGAGGCGAATCGCTCCAGCGCATCCTTCCGCGACCGCATCCCGGACCGCGTCCCGACCGTCCACCACAGAATGCCCCCGCCGACGACCATGACGGCGACGAGGCCGAGCACGTACTGGGCGCCGAGGCTCACGCGCGAAGTATCGGCTCGCAGACCCCGCACCGCCAGGACCGCCGGCCCGGTCGGGCCCGCGGCTGGCGGTCAGACCGGCGCGCGGGAGCGGCGGCCGGCGCGGGTCCGTTCCATCTGGTCCAGGAGGACCTTGCGCAGGCGGACGCGGTGCGGAGTGACCTCCACGCTCTCGTCCTCGCGGATGAACTCCAGCGCCTGCTCGAGGGACAGCTCGCGGGGCGGGATCAGCCGGACCAGCTCCTCGGCCGTCGACGAGCGCATGTTCGTGAGCTTCTTCTCCCTGGTCGGGTTCACGTCGATGTCGTCGGCGCGCGCGTTCTCCCCGACGATCATGCCCTCGTAGACCTCGACGCCGGGCCCGACGAACAGCTGGCCGCGCTCCTGGAGGTTCAGCAAGGCATGCTGCGTGGTGAGCCCCCGGCGCTCGGCGACCAGCGAGCCGGTCGGGCGGGTGCGGAGGTCGCCGTGCCACGGCTCATAACCGTCGAACACGTGATGGAGGATGCCGGTGCCCCGGGTCTCGGTCATGAACTCGGTTCGGAACCCGATCAGTCCCCGGGCCGGGGCGACGTAGTCCATCCGGACCCAGCCCGTGCCGTGGTTCACCATCTGGACCAGCCGGCCCTTCCGCAGGGCGAGCAGCTGGGTGACCACGCCGAGGTAGTCCTCTGGGACATCGATCGACAGGCGTTCGACGGGCTCGTGGACCTTCCCGTCGATCGTGCGCGCCACCACCTGGGGTTTCCCGACCGTCAGCTCGAAGCCCTCCCGGCGCATCATCTCGACCAGCACGGCCAGCTGGAGCTCGCCACGGCCCTGGACCTCCCAGGCGTCGGGACGCCCGGCATCGAGCACGCGGATCGACACGTTCCCGACCACCTCCTGGTCGAGCCGGCCCTTCACCAGGCGGGCGGTGAGCTTGTCGCCGTCCTGGCCCGACAGCGGCGAGGTGTTGATGCCGACGGTCATCGACAGGCTGGGCTCGTCGACGTTGATGATCGGGAGCGGCCGGGGGTCGTCGGGGTCGCCCAGCGTCTCGCCGATCGTGACCTCGGGGATGCCGGCGATCGCGATGATATCGCCGGGCCCCGCCGACTCGGCCGGGACTCGCTCGAGCCCCTCGGTCACGTACAACTCGGTGATCTTCACGCGATCGATGGAACCGTCGCGGCGGCACCACGCCGCCTGCTGGCCCTTGCGGATCTCGCCGTGCAACACGCGACACAGCGCCAGCCGGCCGAGGTACAGCGACGCGTCCAGGTTCGTGACCAGCGCTTGCAACGGGTGCGCGGGGTCGTGCTCCGGCGCCGGGATGTGCTCCAGGAGGGTCTCGAACAGGGGCTTGAGGTCGATGCCCGGCGTCTGCGGGTCGGTCGAGGCCCATCCGGCCCGGGCGTTCGCGTACAGGATCGGAAACGCGATCTGGTGCTCGTCGGCGTCGAGGTCCAGGAACAGGTCCTCCACCTCGTGGACCACCTCGTCGATGCGCGCGTCGGGCCGGTCGACCTTGTTCACCACGAGGATCACCGGCAGGCGGGCCTCCAGCGCCTTCCGCAGGACGAAGCGGGTCTGGGGCAGGGGGCCCTCGCTGGCGTCGACCAGCAGCAGCACGCCGTCGACCATGGTCAGGCCGCGCTCGACCTCGCCGCCGAAGTCGGCGTGGCCCGGCGTGTCGACGATGTTGATCTTCACGCCGCCGTAGCGGACCGCGGTGTTCTTCGCGAGGATCGTGATGCCCTTCTCGCGCTCCAGGTCCATCGAGTCCATGACCCGTTCGTTCACGGTCTCGTTCGCGCGGAACGTCCCCGTCTGCCACAGCATGGCGTCGACCAGGGTGGTCTTCCCGTGGTCGACGTGAGCCACGATCGCCACGTTTCGCAGGTCGTCTCTTCTGGGCATACGGGGTCCTCGAAGGAAAGGGGGGTCCCCTCCAGTGTACGGTGCCCGAGCCCTCGACCCCGGACTGCGCGCGGTGAGCTTCGTGCCTATGGTTTCCGGACGTCGCCGTCCTCGGCGCCTTCGTCGTCGACGTCGGGGAGCGGCTCGGTAAGGAAATCGATGTCGTCGCGGGCCTCGTCGCCCGCGCCCGTCGGCGTGAGCCACCCCGCCGCCTGGTCGGGCAGCGGCCGCTCCCGGCCGAACCGCGGGTGGACGCCCCCGCCCTCGGGGTCGCGGATGATCTCCGCGGCGAGATCCACGCACTCGTCGCAGATCCGGACCCCGGTCCCGAAGACCATGGCCCCGACCTCGTCGCTGCGCTTCCCGCAGAACGAGCACGATGTCAGGTTGCGACCGGCGATCGCGCCGAGTCCCATCGGTGGCTCCATTTCCGGCCGCCGGACTGATCCCGAGATCCTGCGGCCTGTCGCTCCCGCCCGATGCTACCGCGAGCAAGCGGTGCCTTCAGCCGGCTGAGTCGAGGCGCTCGCGCAGCGCCGGGACGTCGAGCACGGGCTGCGGGTAGTGCGGGTCCATCTCGTCGATCGTCTCCGTGAGGACCTCGGTGACGGCGAAGTTCCGGTACCACTTGTGGTCGGGAGGCACGACGTACCACGGCGAGTGGTCGGCGTCGGTTCGCCGGATCGCCTCCTCGTGCGCCGCCAGGAACTCTGCCCACCGATCCCGGTCGTCCAGGTCGCCCGGGTTGAACTTCCACCGCTTCGTGTCGTCCTTGAGCCGGGCGAGCAGGCGTCGGCGCTGCTCCCCCGCCGAGATCTGCAGGCAAAGCTTCACGATCGTGGTCCCGTCGGCGGCCAGCCTCCGCTCGAAGCGCTCGATCGCCGCGAACCGCCGCTCGATCTCCTCCGGCTTCGCCAGGCTCCGGACCCTCGCCACGAGCACGTCCTCGTAGTGCGCAGGAGCCCCTGCCTCCTGCCGGTCCGCGCCTCCGCCTTCGCCCGGCTCTTCGCGCCCGGCGTGGAGGCCGGATCGATCTCGGCGAGCACGACGCCCGAGGCGTCGACCCGCAGGCGCTCGCGCATGGACCTGGCAACGGTTCCCCATCGGCCGGCGGCGGCCCGTCCGAGCCTACCCGCGGAGCCCCGCTGGCGCGAGCGCTATCCGAAGCAGAAGGGGGGCGTCATCCGGCGGACCCTCGGGGACTCCACGCTCACCTGGTTCCCACCGTCGGCCCGCACGGAGTAGATCGGCGTGCTCGCCACCGGGAGGCCGCGGTCCACGAAGGCGGTCGCGTCGCGGCCGTCGAGGCGGGCCGCGAGCTCGGGCCAGTCGTCGGGCGAGTCCTTGCGGTAGACGAGGTAGCCGTGCACCCCGGGCGACGCCACCCGGCTCCACCGCAACGCGACCGCGGTGTGGCCGAAGCCGAGGCAGAACGAGCGTGCGCGGAGCCACGCGGGGGCGGCCGGTGCGGGGCGGGTGCGATCCCGTCCGGCCGCTCCCGACGCCGCCGGATCCGAGCGGAACACGGAGGGACCGAGCAGCGCTCCCGTCACGGCGAGCACCAGCACGATCGACGCGCCGGCGCCGCGTCTCCACCGGCGGCGGCGCGGCGGGGGGTCCGGCGGGTGTTCGGCCAGCGGGTCGAGGGCGGTGGGCGATCCTCGGGCCGCGGAGTGCGGAACCGTGGCCCACCCGCCCGGCGGCGTGTCGGCCGGCGGCGCGGTCCCGACCGGCGCGGTGGCGGCCGGGCCCTCGATCGGGGCGCTCACCCCGGTGGCGGGTCCCACCCGGGCGAATCGCAGCGCGGCCCGCAGCGGGCCCGCGCCGTCGTACCGGTCACGGGGATCCTTCGCCAGACACCGCAGGATCACGCGCTCGAGCTCCGCCGAGGCGTCGGGGCGGAGCGTGGACGGGCGGACCGGCAGCCGTTCCAGGTGCTGGTGGGCTACGGCGACCGGGTTGTCCCCCAGGAACGGGACCCGCCCGGTCAGCAGCTCGTACAGGACGACGCCGAGGGAGTAGACGTCCGAGCGCCCGTCGACGGCCCACCCCCGGGCCTGTTCGGGGGACAGGTACTCGGCGGTGCCGTGGACCCTCCCGCCGTCCGTGGCCGGCGTCCACGACGCCGCCAGCGCGATGCCGAAGTCGAGCACCTTCACGTGGCCCCACGGGGTCAGCATCACGTTGGCCGGCTTCAGGTCGCGGTGGACGATGCCGGCGCCGTGGGCGAAGGCCAGGGCCGCGGCCACCGCCTCGCCGATCTCGGCGACTCGCTGCCACGGCAGTGGGCCGTCGCGGCGGATCACCTGGTCCAGGGGCTGCCCCACGATCAGCTCGGTGACCAGGAAGGGCCGGCCCCGGGCGATGCGCCGTTCGTCCGCGACCTGGTCCTCCTCGACCGTGCCGACGTCGTGGATGGCCACGATGTTGGGGTGCGACAGCGCCGCCACCGCCCGGGCCTCACGGCGGAACCGGGTCACGGCGACGGGATCGTGCGCTAGGTGCTCGCGGAGCACCTTCACCGCGACGGGACGGTCGAGGACGGTGTCGGCCGCGGCGAACACCTCGGCCATGCCGCCCTCGCCGACCAGCGAGCGCAGGACGTAGCGGCCGCTCTGCAAGCCGGCCTGACGGTGCGCCGAACGGCGCCCGCGGTGCGCAACCCCCCGTTCCGCCATCGTCCCGAATCCTGTCACATCGGACGGCTTTCGAGGGGTCCTTCGCCCGACCGCGTTGCGACCCGCGGAGGGACGATTTCCCTGGTGAACGCCCCGATCACGATGCCCCGCCGTAGACTCGCGCTCCCATGCGGAGGACCCCTCGTCGCCGTGCGCTGGTGCTGATTCCGCTGCTGGTCGCGCTCGCGGCGTGCCGGGGCGGCGACGGCGACGCGCCGGGGCCGGGAAAGCGGCTGCTGATCGCTGTCAACGCCCCGTTCTCGCAGGACGCGTTCGTCGGAACGACCATCGCACAGGGCGTGCAACTGGCAGTCGACCAGATCGCCCACCGGAGCGGCATCCCCGACGGCGGCGCCGCGTACACGTTCACCGTGAAGCGCTACGACACCGGGCTGTCGGCGGCGAAGGCGGCGGCCAACGTCCGGCAGGCCGTCGCCGACGGCGCGGTCGCCATCGTGGACGAGGGAACCGGGATCGGCGCGTCGTGGGAGGTGGCCGACGCCGCCCACGTCCCGATCTGCGTCGTGTACCAGGGCGGCGAGGGCCAGGTCGATCCGCAGTCCCGGCCGAACGTGTTCCGCATCGCGCCAACCGACCACGGCGTCTCGTTCCGGTTCGCCGAGTACCTGGAGCCGAAGGGGCTGAAGGTCGCGCTGATGACCGACGACACCGACTACGGCCGCCAGGGCGCCGTCGCGCTGGCCGACGCATGGGACCACATTCCCAAAGCCGTGGCAGCGAAGATCACGGTGCCGTCGTCGAGCACCGACGTCGCCCCCCAGGTCCTGCAGGCCCGCCGGGCCGGGGCCACCGCGCTGCTGGTGTGGGCGCGGGCGGCGACCGTCGCCGAGGTCGTCCGAGCAGCGCGCGGCGGCGGGTGGGACGTGCCCGTCTACGCCCCGCCGTCGGGCGAGGACCCCCTGGTACGCCAGCAGCTCGCCGACCACCCGGAGTGGGTGGACGGCCTGACGTTCGCGGCCGGGCGCATGACCGCCGAGCGGGGGGCAGGGCCGTTCCTGCGATTCCAGCGGGCCTACACGGAGGCGTTCGGGCGCGACGACACCGGCGTCACGACCTCGGACGGAGCGAAGGTGTTCCAGCCGCCGGACTACGCCATGTATCCCTACGACTTCGTGAACGTGCTGGCCAGGGCCCTCGAGGCCACGCAGGGCCAGGCCGGTGCGCCGTTGGTCCAGGCGCTGAACGAGGTCGAGAGCCGCGGCGCGAACGGCGACGAGCGGGGGTTCAACGAGAAGAACCACGAGGGCGTGATCGACGACGACATCTACTTCGCGGCCTTCCGGGACATGACCTACCGGCCGGTGAAGGACGACCCGCTGTCTGCAACGCTGCCGACGATCGACCAGACCGGGTGACCGGAAGAGGAAACTGGTGGCGCGATCGCGGATTCCCACCGTGACCCACGGCTCGGTGTTCCGCCGCGTGGGGGCCGGCGCCGCCGTGGCCGCGCTGGCGCTGGGGCCGGTGGCGTCCGCTCGGGCCGCCCAGGAGACCACGACCGTGAAGCTCCCGACGGAGACCGACGCCATCGCGGTGGCCATCAACATCGAGCGCGTCCTGAACGGACCTCGGGGCGTCGAGACCCGCCTCCCCGGACCCGTCGCCGACGCGGAGCGCGTGCGGGTCGGCTTCGGCCTCGACGGGTCGCCGGTCCAGGTGGTCGACGACCAGCGGCTCGACCTGTCCGGGGTCGGGGACTTCGAGTTCAAGATCCCCGGGCCGGCATCCGATGTCGCGGCCCTCCCCGGCTCCGAGTCGGAGCCGGGGCTCCGGCGTGGTTCGGTCCTGTGGCAGGGATTCTGCGCGGGGACGAAGTCGCTGGGGGCGCGGCTGGACCTCATCCCGGGACAGGAGGAGGTCCGCCTTCCCATCCGGGTGGCCCTGTCGATGACCGTGGACGGGAAGCCGGTGGAGCCGGGCCGTCGCGTGTCCGGGGAGCTGCGCCTCCGGCTGAGCGTGGCGAACAACTCCGTGGTCCCCATCCAGGTCGTGGACGGAGCGGTCGATCCTGCCCGGGGAGCAGCGGTCCTCGACGCGATCCGCGACGACCTGCGGGCGGGCCGCCGCCCGGCGCCCGGCTCGGGCCGCGTGCCCGGGTCGATCGAGGTCTCGGGGGCGACATTCCGCACCGCCCAGCTCGAGGCGCCAACCCGGGTCAGCGGTTCGATCGAACTCCCGGCGCGAGCCGTCGACGTCGAACGCGCGTCGGGGGCCGGCGGGGTGGTTCGGGGCGGAACGGTCCCCTTCGACACGGTGCTCGGCGGGGGGCGGCCGCTCCGCCACACCGTGGAGCTCACGGCCCGGGTCCAGGGCCTCCGGCTGCCGGTGATCGGGCTGTCGGTCGAACCGGCGCTGCCCTCCCCCGGGGTCCTGGCCCCGCCGGCGGGCTCCACCTGGGAGCGGGGCCTCCGCACCGACCCCGGGGCGTTCGACGGGCGGCGAATGGCCGCCCTGATCCTCGAAACGATGTGGCGCACCGCGAGGCTCCGCCAGTTCGACGCGTACCTCGGGAACCCCGACCCGACGGGCCCCGCGCACACGACCTACCGCTACGAGCTGGCCCCGCCACCGCCGGCGACCGCGCCGCCTCCGGCCCCGGCTTCCGGCGGGCCGCTGGAGACGGCCGCCGCCGCGGCGGTGGCGCTACTTCTCGTGCTCGGTGCGGTGGTCGTCTGGAGCCGCAGCTGAGGGCGGACTACGGCGAGGCGGTGGGGTTGAGCGCCGAGCCCGAGGGGCTCGGCAGGACGGGCAGGCCGGGGCTCTGCTCGGCGAAGACCAGCAGCATCCTCGAGAACCCCGGCGAGCAGTACACGGACACCGCCTTGAAGGCGCCGACGGTGGGCGCCTTCAGGAACTGGTCCTCGACCTCGCCCGGCTCCGCATCGCCCCGTCCCAGCACGTAGCCCGCCTTCGGCCATTCCTCCAGCACGAACTTCGTCCATGTCGTGAGGTCGCTCGGGATGACCATCAGCGCCCGGTGGTACCCCGCCGAGTCGCTGAGGTCCTCGTAGGTGTACACCCCGACGGGGAACGGGAGGTCCTTCGGCAGCCACTCGGGGGTGGCGATCCGCTCGGGGTACTTGCAGTCGGGGAGCTGCCCTGGGGGCGCAGCCGTGGGGCGGGTGACCCCGCCACCGCCGATGAGCGACTGCTTCGTGGGGCTGGCCTTCGTCGAGGGCGCCGTTCGCGGCTGATCGGCGGAACAGGCCGCGAGGAGCACCACGCAGCAGGCGGCGGCAATCGACCGCAACGAGGGCCGCAGCCCGGTGGGGCGCGCGCCATTCACGAGCGCGGTTCGGAATCCGGGCAGCACGGCGCGGATATACTCCGGCGACGCTTCGCCCAGCGTCAACACAGGCCCACGTCCCGGAGCGCGCGTGTCGCTGATCGTCCAGGTGCTGGTGAGCGGCCTGGCCGCGGGGGCCGTGTACGGGCTGGTAGCGGTGGGCACCTCGCTGGCCTACCGGCTGACCGGCGTGATGCCCTTCGCGCTCGGCGACCTCGTGGGACTCTCGGTCCTGGTCACGCTGGCCGTGGCCGGCGGGACGGGTCCGGTCACCGCGACCAACGTCTCCCCGTTGCGGTACGGGCTGGGCCTGGTGGCCGGCCCGGCCGTGGCCGTCGCGGCGGGCCTGGCCCTGTACGCGCTGGCCGTGCGGCCGTTCCTCCGCCGGCGCTCGACCATCGGGTGGGTCGGGGCCATGGTGGCCGCTGCGTTCGCGGTCCACGGATTTCTCGCCGCCGCCTTCGTGCGTGGCGCGTACGTGTTCCCGGACCTCCTGCCGTTCGACCGGATCGGGCGGGGGGGCGCGATCTCGGTGGGCGGCGGCGCCACGGTGCAGGCGCGCGCGTTCTTCGTCATCGCCGTCGGCGTGGCGCTGGCGGCCGGGGCCGCGTTCGTGCTGGTGCGGAGTCGGCACGGCCGTGCGCTGCAGGCGGTGGCCATGGACCTCGACGCCGCCGACGCCGTCGGGCTGCCGGTGGACCGGCTGCTGGCGCTGGCCTTCGCCGGAACGGGAGCGATCGCGGCACTGGCGGCCGTGGTCGCCGCGCCCGGGGCGCCGGTGAACGCGGACACGGGGGCGCTAATCGGGCTGAAGGGGCTGGCCGCCGCGCTGCTCGCCGGGTTCGGCTCGCCGTGGCGCTCGTTCGGCGCCGGGCTGGTGATCGGCCTGGTGGAGGCCGGGGTGGCGACCCTGCACGTCGGGGGGTTCCGCTTGGGCCCCCAGTGGCGCGACGTGGCCCCGCTGGTCCTGGCGGTGGCCGTGGCCGTGGCGTCCGGGGGACGGGGCCGCGCGGCGCGAGCGCGCCCTCCCCGGGCCGTGAGTGAGCGGCCATGAGGCCCCCCGAGGGCGTGGGGGTGCTCCGGGGGGTGCGGCTGGCGGTGGGAGGCGCTGCGGCCGACCTCCGCGCGGGCTGGAGGCCGGCCTCGTGGGCGTGGCTGACGCTGGCCGTCGCGGCGTTCGCCGCCCCGCCCGTGATGGGCGCGACGCGGACCGGAGACGTGGCCAGCTGGCTGTGCTCCGTGCTGGCCGCGGTGGGGTTGAACGCGGCGGTCGGCCTGGGGGGTATCCCGGTGCTGTCCCAGGGCGCCTTCATGGCGGTGGGCGCGTTCGCCGTCGGGCGGTTGACCGGCGCGTCCGGCTGGGACCCCGCGTCCGCGACGGTGGTGGGGATCGCGCTGTCGCTCGCCGCCGGGGCCGTGGTCGGCGTGGTGGCCACCCGGCTGCGGCCGGCCTTCGTGGCGGTGGCCACGTGGCTGGTCGCCTGGCTCGTGGGGCTGGCGCTGACGTCGTTCCCGAGCCTGTCCGGCGGGGCCCAGGGGCTGGTCGTCGGGAACGCCCCGTTCCGCTTCGCGGGGATCGGTCCGACGGTGGCCATGACCCCGACGATCCTGTACGAGACGGCACTGGCGCTGGTGGTGGTGGCGCTCCTGGCCTACCGCACGGTCGCCCGGAACCGCCCGGGCCTGGGACTCGCCGCCCTGCGCCAGGGCCCGGCCGCGGCGGCGGCCCTCGGCGTGCCGGGCGCGCGGCTGGAGTGGGGCGCGGTAGTGGCGGCGGCCGGCGTGGCCGGGGCGGCCGGCGCGCTCGCCGTGCAGGTGGCCGGAGTGGCGGACCCGGCGTCGTTCGGCCCGCTGCGGTCGGTCGAGCTGTTCGTGGCGGTCCTCCTCGGTGGGGCGGGGACCACGCTGGGGCCGATGGCGGGCGCAGCGGTGCTGGCCGCGCTGCCCCGGATCTCTGCGACGCTGGGGAACGCGGCGGGGGTGGAGCGTGAGCGGTTCGAGCCGGTCGTGGCGGCGGTGCTGCTGCTCGCAGCGCTGCTGCTGCTGGGCCGGGGCGGCCTCGTCCGGCTCGCCGCCGACGGTTGGCGCCGGCTGCGTGGTCCCGGGACGGGCCCTCCTGCCGAGGGGCCGCGAGGTCCCGGGAGGGGCGTTCGTGGCGCGGAGCCTCAGGCCCGGGCCCGGCTGAAGGCCGCGGAGCGACCCCACCGGGGGGCTCGGCCGGCGACAGCGGAACCGAATGCCCGGGAGGCGGCCGTAGATTCGCTTCCGACCCCACCGGGTACCACCGCCGGGCCGGTGCTCGAGGCCCGGGGACTCGTGCGGCGGTTCGGCGGCGTGGTCGCCGTGGGCGGGGTGGACCTCGCGCTCGTCCCCGGCGAGGTCCGGGCCCTGATCGGTCCCAACGGCTCCGGCAAGACCACGCTCCTCCGCCTGCTTGCCGGCGAACTGGCGGCGGACGAGGGCTCGGTGATCGCCGACGGGCGGGACGTCACGCTCCGGCCGACGAGGGATCGCGTCGCCACCGGGGTGGTGCGGACCCTCCAGGCCACGTCCGTGTTCCCCGGCCTCACGGCCCTGGAGCAGGCGATCGCGGGCACCGAGGTCCGCCGCCGGGACGCCGGTGCCGTCCGCACGATCCTCGCGACACCTCGCTCGCGCGCCGACGCCGCTGCGGCCCGAGGCCGGGCGGCGCGCGCCCTGGCCGAGGTCGGCCTGGCCGGTAGGGCCGCCGACCCGGCCGAGCGCCTCACGGCGACGGAGCAGCGGCTGCTGATGGTGGCGGCCGCGCTGGCGTCGGATCCTCGGGTCCTGCTGCTCGACGAGCCGGCCGCGGGCATGGCGACCGCCGACCTCGGGCGCCTCACGGAGATCCTCGACCGGCTCTCCGCCCGCGGTCTCGCCGTGCTGCTCGTCGAGCACAACCTTCGCCTGGTGCGGCGGGCGGCCGGGGCCGTCACCGTGCTCGACGCGGGGACGGTGATCGCGTCCGGCCGGCCCGACGAGGTGGCCGCCGACCCCGCCGTTCGACTCGCCTACCTGGGTCGTGCGGCGCTGTAGGCTCGGCGCGTTTGTCCCTCCGGATCGGTTAGGTCAGACTCGCGCCGCGGACGCGACGCGCATCCGTCGGAGGTGAGGACATGGCGAAGGAATCGAAGGGCCTGGCGGAGACCGCGGCGAACATCCTGTCCGGGGTCGCAGATCGGGCGCCCGCCGTGGCGAAGAAGGCGGCGGACGTGGGCAAGGCCGTGGCCAAGAAGGCGCCCGGTGTGGCGAAGACCGTCGCGGAGAAGGCGCCCAAGGCCGTCCGCGGCGTCGCGGAGAGGGCCCCGGCCGTGGCCAGGAAGGCCGCCGACGTGGGGAGGGCGGTGGCCAAGCGGGCCCCCGACGTCGGGCGGAAAGTGGCCGACGTCAGCAGGAGCACGGCCGAGCGGCTGCCCGGCCGCGCCCGGCAGGCCAAGGAGGCCGCCGGGAAGGCGGTCGACGCGGCGAAGAGCGCGGGCGCGGCGGCCGGAGCGGCGGCGAAGGAGGCCGCCGCTAAGGCGAAGACCGCGGCCAAGCCCGTTGCGGAGACGGCCAGGAAGCGCGCCACCGCCAAGCGAGGCGGCGCCAAGACGTCCGGGGCGAAGCGCTCCGGCCGCAAGACCGGCCCCTCCGCCTAACCCGGGTCAAGGAGAGCAGCCCGCCACTCGGCGCGGGCCGTCCGTCTCATGCTCACGTTTCGGGCCTCCCGACCAGGGGGAAGAGTCCCCCGCGGTCCGCCCGCGGCCGCCCTGGTCGCGGCCGCAGTCCTGATGCTCGCCGCGATCGCGCTCGCCGGAATCCCGGGCGGCGCGCTGGCCGCATCGACCACCCGGACCCAGTTCGGCGCCCCCGTGAAGGTCACCCCGGACGGCGGGGGCTACGAGCCCGGCTCTACACCGACGGCTTCGGCAACATCTTCGCCACCGCCCACAAGGAAAAGGCGGAGCTGGCCCTTAGCCCCGATCCCAACTCCCCCACCTTCACCCGCAGCATGTCGTGGGACTGGTACTCGGCCGGCGGCGGGCGGTGGTCGGTGTCCGGGCTCGGCAAGTACAGCCTCGACATCCACCGCCCGGTGGCACTCGCGGCCGAGCCGGTCGACGACCGTCCCTGGGTGGTGTCTCACCTCGACGGCCACGTCTTCTATTTCGGCAACGAGGGCGACAAGGTCACCTACACCGGCGGGCAGGGACAACCCGGCAGCGGCAACGGCCCCGGCCGGTACACCGTGTACCAGTCCTACGACGGCGCGGGGACCTTCGACCCGACCGGATAAACGCTGAACGACTCGGGGTGGTGCCGCCCGGCGGCGGAGAGCGGCACGAGGTACGTGTACGCGTTCTGCACGAACGACGGCGGCTCGGACGACTTCTCGACCCCGGTGCAGGCGAACGGCACGCTGTGGGCGTACGTCTCGTCCGACGACGGCCACACGTTCACCCGGTACAAGGCCGGGTCGTACAAGGCCCTTGACACCAGCACCAGCTGGCCGAGCGTGTACGTCGCACCCGACCATTCGATCTGGGCGCTGTACGTCGACGCGACGAAGCTCGACGCGAACGACGACCCGCTCGGGAACAAGCTGGTGCTGTTCCACTCCACCGACCACGGGAAGACGTGGAGCCACCAGGACGTCACCCCGAAGGCCGGCCGGTACCACTACGAGTGGTTGGCGGTCTCGCCGAACGGCAAGCGGCTGGGCATCGACCCTACTTCCGGCCCAACGCGGACTCACCGTGGTACGTGTACGGGGCCATCTTCTCCCCCGGCCAGAAGCCAATCCCGGCGTCACTTGACCCGAAGAATCCGGTGGCGCCCGCCGATGGGGAGCCGCCCGGCGACTTCCTGGAGTGCGCGTTCAACCCGGACGGGACCCTCGACGCGATCTGGACCCGCGACGTCGTGACTACGCCGGCCGCGACGCTGTTCCGGGACATCTACTTCGCCCGGTCGACCACGCGCTGACCAGACGCCGGAACGCGAAGGGCGCGCCGCAGGTCTCGTGTGCCTGCCGGATCCGGCCTACGCCACCTTCGGGTTGATCTCGGTGAACACGCCGTCCGGGTGGGGAGACCAGATCCACGCGTGGAGCAGCCAGGCCGTCTGCTTCTGGAAGGCGATGCCTCCGACCGCCTTGCACGAGGCGTCGTCCTTGGCGATGGTCACCGAGCCGCCCTTCTGGAAGCACAGGTCGTTGTGGTAGTGCCACACGTCGGAGCCGCCGGCGAACCCGGCCGGGGGCGTGTCGTTCCGGTGGATGAACTGGTAGGCCACGCCGACCAGGCGCATGTCGCCGTTCGCCTGCGGGTCGTACAGCAGGATCTGCGGCCTCGCCGGGTCGAACGTCGTGTTGGGGATGCGGAGGTCCACCATGTGCAGGCCCAGGCCCGGGATGAACTGGGTCACCTGGAAGTACCCGTCCCTGCGGGCCACGACGACGTCGCGGTACTTGGCGGTGGCCGACCTGGCGGCGGCGAGCTGCCGGTTCAGGACCACACGCTGCGCCGGCGTGACCGGACCCGGCTTGCCGTGGGAGTGCCCGCCGAACGCGGCATCGCCCTCGCCCTCCCCGGCGACCGTCACGCCGTGGTCGTGGGCGGCGGCGGGCTTGTGGCCGGCGGCCGCTGCGGCCGCGGGGTGCGAGTGCGTGGCCGGCGTGTCGTCGGTGCGGACCGCCGCCCATCCGCCCAGGGCCACGGCGGCAACCAGCAGCAGCGTCATCAGCCCGCCGAGGAGCCCTCCCCACTCGCTGCGCTGGCGGACGGCCCACCGGATGCCGCCGGCGGCGGTCAGGACGATGCCGGCGAACAGGATCAGGTGCCAGGGGTTGATCGACGAGAAGCTGATCAGCTCCTCGTGCTCGTGGGCCGCCGGGTCGAGCGTGTGCGCCAGCAGGTCGCCCACGAGACCGGCGAGCGACAGGATGGCCCCGGCCGGGGTCAGCGCGGCCCCCACCGAGCCACGGCGACGGGGGCGAAGCCCAACGGTCTCCTGCATGGCGAACACACGGTACACCAGGCCTGTTCGGTCGAACCAGAGCGAGCTCGCCGGGGCCTCCGATCCGGGCTTGCGCTCGGCCGTCGGGTGGCGTCAACTACCCCCCACAACCGGCGGGGAAAGGAGCGGGGAGCCATGACCGATCTGTACGTCTTCGCAAGGGAAGCGGATCCGGCTCTCGTCGACGAGAAGAGGGACATCGGGGCCGACCAGCCGCTTCGGTACGTGGCGGCGACCACCGGGCGGTTCCAGGCGTTCGCCGTCCTGGAGGTCGAGGACCTCAAGGACACCGCGAGCTTGCTGCAGCAGACGTTCGGCAACCCGGGTGGCGGAGGATTCGACACGTCGTACTCCATCAAGGGCGGGGGCAAGCAGATCCGCTACACCGAGCAGTACGCGTACACGGCGTTCAGCCGGATCCGGGCAATGCCGGGCCGGGCCCTCGAGGTCCTCGGCGGGACCTCGGTGGTGCCGGGCTACAACGGGTCGGCGATCGTCGCCGGGTCCTACGACGTGCTGGTGGAGTACGGCGCCGATGACCTCGACGAGCTGAATGACATCCTGCTGAACGGCCTCCATGTGATCCCGGGTGTGTCGTGGACCGAGACCGCCATCGTCACGGACTTCTTCTACCGCGGACCGCGGCCGGACGCCGAGTCCTGAGCGGCCGCGTCACCTAACGGTTTCCAGGAGGTCGCCGGCCGCGACCAGCTCACGCAGTGACCGTACTCGGTCGAACACCGGGACGGTCGCCTCGAGCAGCCGTCGGGCCTCCGTGCGATCGTCCGCCGGCCCCTGCACCAGCGTCCGGGCGAGGTGCAGGCGGGTGGCCGCGGCCTCCCACGCCGCGCCCAGCACCTCGAACCCGTCCGCGGCCCCTGCGAGCAGCGCCGTCGCGCGTTCACGGTCGCCGGCATGCGCCGCGGCCAGCCCCTCGAGCCGGCCGGTGACGTGCGGCAGCGCCAGCAGGGCCGCGTCCGCCGCGTGCTCCCTCGCGGACGTCGCGAGGGCCGGCACGGCCGCCCAGTCCTCCCCGTCGGCGGCCACGTCGCACCTGGCCTCGAGCAGGTAGTCGCGCCCGTATCCGCCGGTGAGCTCCCGCGCCCGGTCGAGGATCTCCGTGGCCTCGGCGAACTCGCCACGCCGGGACAGCGTGCGGGCCGACCACAGCGCCCACGCCGGGGACGGTCGCTCCTCGGCCCGTTCCAGCCACCTGATCCGCTCCAGGAGCCGATTCGCCTCGCCCTGGTCCCCGCGCGCCTCCATCACGAAGGCCCGGGCGGCGAGGTTGTCGGTGGCGTACCCGGGCGGCGTGTCGAACCGCTCGCCGAGCAGCTCCTCGATGAGCCGGGAGTCGGCGAGCATGCCGTCCCAGTCCCCCAGCCGGAACTTGGCCACGGCCCGGAAGTCGAGTGCGTCGAGGGCGACCAGGATCGTCGCCGACGAGGCGGAGGCGGATGCCCGCTCCGCCGCCTCCAGCGCCTCGCGGTACCGGCCCACGTGGACGTGGACCCAGGAGGCCATCGAGTGGAGGTCGGCGAGCTCCATGGGATCGGCCACCCGGGAGGCGAGCCCGGCCCGCCGCTGCACGACGCCGGTCATCCGCCCCCACAGGCCCCGCGCGAGGTAGTAGCTGCCCACGCCGTCCAGCGCGGCCGAGGCGAGGTCCGGGCGGCCCAGCCGTTCGGCCATCGCGGCGGCCTCCTCCCCCGCGGCCAGCGCCGCGTCGAGCGACTCCGGGTCACCAGGACCGTCACGGAAGGCGTACGGCCAGAACGACCGCGCGACGAGCAGGCGGACCCGGTCCTCGCCGTCGCCGCCGGGGAGCCCCCGCTCGCCGAGCTCCAGGTAGGGGGCGGCGTCCGCCACCGACAGCCGGTGCCGCATGCTCCCCCGGAACCGGGTGACGATCTCCAGGGCCGAGGCGCACAGCGCGGCGACCTCCGCCGCGTCGGCGCCGGGGAGCGACCGCTGGAGGTCGATGGCCTCCCGCAGGCAGTCCCACGCGAGGTCCCCCCGCGAGCCGTGGGAGTAGGCCCACCCCAGGGCCGCCAGCGCCCGGGACCGCTCGAGCGGCGTGACGGAGACGGCCAGGGCGCTCTCCGCGTGGCGCTCGGCGGCCTCCAGGACCAGCCGGACCCGGGCGTCCTCCGAGGCCAGCAGGGCGAACCGGTACGCCCCCACCCGGAGCGCCTCCAGCCGGGCGGCGTCGGGGCGGACGTCCTCCCGGACCACCCGGTACGCCTCGCCGTAGTGGTGGGCCAGCAGCTCGGCGGACTCCCGGGCCCGCTCCCCAGCCCGCTGCTCGATCCACGCCGCGACCGAGGCGTGGGCCCCGGCCCGTTCCCTCCGGGGGAGGCTCTCGTACGCGACGTCCCGGGTCAGGACGTGCCGGAACTCGTACTCCCGCTCGCCCTCCATCGACGACGCCAGGCGAGCGGTGACCAGGCCCCGGTCCTCGAGGGCGGAGAGTACGGCCGGGAGCGTCCCCGGCCCGCCGCCGAGCAGGCGCTCCACCGGGCCGGACCAGAACACCCGCCCCACCACCGCCGCCAGCTGCAGCACCCGCTTCTCGTCCGGACGAAGCAGGTCCATGCGCGCCGCCAGCACGGCCTGGACGGTGTCGGGGACCTCGACGTCCAGCTCGTCGGCCGAGGCCCGCCATCCCTCCTCCTCGGCGATCCGCTCCCGCTCCTCGACCAGGTGCCGGACCAGCTCCTCCAGGAAGAACGGGTTCCCGCCGCCCCGCTCGATGATCCGGTCGCGGACCGCCTCGGAGACCTCCTCCGCGCCGAGCAGCAGGTCGACCAGGACCTCGGCGTCCGCCGCGGCGAGGGGCTCGAGGAGCAGGGCCGAGAAGTTCCACCGGCCGCCGCCCCACCCCGGGCGCCGGGCGGTGAGCTCCTGGCGGGCCGGGCACACGAACAGCAGCGGCCCCGGTGCCCGCTCGGCCACGTCCTCCAGCAGGTCCAGCATCGCGGGATCCGCCCAGTGGATGTCCTCGACCACCGCAACCGCGGGGAACCGCCCGGCCAGCCCCGAGAAGAACGCCCGCCAAGCCTCCAGGACGCGCCCCCTGACCGTGTGGGGGTCGGCTCCGGCGAGCTCGGAGCCGGTCTCGCGCAGTCCCACGGTGAACGCGAGGGCCTCGGCGACCTCGTCCGGATCCGGCCCGGCGCCACCCCCATCCGCGAGGAGCTTCGCGGTCGCCTCCCGGACCCGGTCCAGGGCCGCGTCCGGCGGGTCGGAGTCGAGCACCCCGCAGTACGCGCTGAGGATCTCCGCCAGCGGCCAGTACGTGACGCCGTCGCCGTAGGGCAGACACCGTCCCCGCACCACTACGGGGGGCACCGGCATCGCCCCGGCGCGCCGCACGAACTCCTCGACCAGGCGGGATTTCCCGACCCCCGCCTCGCCGTACACGGTGACCAGGGCCGGACGGGTCTCCTCCACGACGCGCCCGAACACCGCGTCCAGCACGGAGAGCTCGCGCTCGCGGCCGACCAGCGGCACCCGCTCGCCATCCGCACCCTCCGCACCTTCCCGCAGCCCGGGCTCCGGCAGCGGGACGTCCTCCTCGAGCTCGTAGGCCCGGACGGTCTCCTCCTTTCCCTTGAGCTCCAGCGCGCCGAGTGGGCGGAGCACGAGCCCCCGGGCGGCCCGGGCCGTCCGCTCGGCCACGACGATCTGTCCTCCCTCCGCGGACTGCTCCAGCCGCGCCGCCACGTTGACCGCGTCGCCGGTCACCATCCCCTCGCCGGGCCGGGGGGCGATGACCGCGACCACCTCGCCGGTGTTGACGCCGATCCGCATGTCGAGCTCGACGCCCTCCTGGTCGCGGAGCGAGCGGTTCAGCCGGTCGAGGGCGCGGCGCATCCGCAGGGCGGAGCGGAGGGCGCGGGTCGGGTCGTCCTCGTGCGCGGCGGGGACGCCGAACACGGCCATCACGGCGTCGCCGATGAACTTCTCGACGGTGCCGCCCTCGGCCTCGATCTCCCGGCGCATCGCGTCGAAGTACGCGTCCATGACCTGCTTGAGGCGCTCGGGGTCGAGTCGCTCGCCCAGCCCGGTCGACTCGACGACGTCGGCGAACAGCACGGTCACGAGCTTTCGTTCGTGGCCCGGGCCGGTCCGCTCCTCGCGCCGGACGACCGGAGCCCCGCACGACGCGCAGAACCGGTCACCCTCGGAGAGCGGCTGGCCGCACCGGGCGCACGCCGGCCCCAGCGAGGTCCCGCACTGGGCGCAGAACCTCGCCTCGTCCGGGTTGGAGGCCGAGCAGGCCGGACAGGGGCGCACGGCCGGAGTGTAGGCCGGGGTCGGCGCGATTCCCAGAGGCGGACCGAAGGTGCAATCGCCCTTGCGTCTCGCGGGGCGGGTACCCTCCGCCGGTGCCCTCGTCGGTGACGCATCTGGTGTGCTCCCGGTGCGGCCGGACGCACGACCACAGGGAGCGGCAGCACCTGTGCCCGTGCGGCGGGCCGCTCCTCGTCGACTACGACCTCGACGACGTCGCCCGGCGTGTCGCCAGGCACGGGGTCGCCGCCCGGACGACGCTCGGGATGTGGCGGTATCTCGAGCTACTGCCGGTGGAGGACCCCGCCCGGATCGTGCACCTGGGCGAGGGGGGCACGCCGCTCGTCGAGTCCTCCCGCCTGGCCTCCCGCCTCCGGCTCCGGTCGGTGCACGTCAAGGACGAGGGACTGAACCCCACGGGCACATTCAAGGCACGGGGGGCGGCCAGCGGGGTCACCGCGGCGGCGGAGCGGGGAGCCGGCGACGTCGCCCTGCCGACCGCCGGGAACGCGGGCGTCGCGTGGGCCGCGTACGGCGCCGCGGCCGGGCTGTCGGTGCACGTGGCCATGCCGAGGGACGCGCCGGCGACGAACGTCGCGGCCGCCCGGCTGCTGGGCGCGGACCTCACGCTGGTGGACGGGCTGATCTCCGAGGCGGGCCGCCTCGTCGCCGAGGGGATCGCGTCGCGCGGATGGTACGACGCCGGAACCCTGCGGGAGCCCTACCGCGTCGAGGGCAAGAAGACGCTCGGATTCGAGATCGCCGAGCAGCTCGGCTGGCGGTTCCCCGACGCCGTGGTGTACCCGGCGGGCGGCGGCGTGGGGCTCGTCGGCATGTGGCGGGCGTTCGCCCAGCTCCGGGACCTGGGATGGGTCCGCGGCGAGGTCCCCAGACTGATCGTGACGCAGTCGGAGGGCTGCGCGCCGCTGGTCCGGGCGTTCGAATCGGGCGCCGAGGCGGCCGAACCGTGGGAGCGGGCGGCGACGATCGCCCACGGGCTGCGGGTGCCGGAGCCTCTCGGCGACCGCCTGGTTCTGCTGGCGATCCGCGAGACCGGCGGCACCGCCGTGGCCGTGGCCGACGAGGAGATCCTGGCGGCGCAGGAGTTGCTCGCCTCCGCCGCGGGGGTCCTGGCCTCGCCGGAGGGGGCCGCGCCGCTGGCGGCGGCGGGGCGCCTGGTGGGGCGCGGCGACCTCGAACCGAACGACCGCGTGGTGCTGGTGAACACCGGCAGCGCGCTCGCGACCGGGTGGGAAGATGTCCCTCCCTTGCCTTGATTGAAGGTCCTCACCCCGGACCGGTAGTCTCCCCCGGATCGTGGCCGGCCCGATCCACTCCCCTCGTTTCCCCCGGCCGGCGGCCCTCCCGCTCGTGGCCGCGGCCGTCGTCGTGCTGCTCGCCGCCTGCACGTCGAGTCCGAGCCCCCCCGGCGAGGGACCGCCGTCGGCCTCCGCGACCCCGCCCCCCGGGGCGTCCCGCTCCCCGGCGGCCTTGCCCACGCGGAAGCCGCCCGGGCCGTTCCGGTTCCGGCTGGTGGCGGTCCATCCGTCGCCGACCGGCAAGCTGCGTCACGACAAGGCCCGGCGGACGGCCCACCTGGCCGCCCGCAAGATCAGGGACCGGTTCAACGCGCTGTTCCGGACGACCTTCGTCGAAGCGGCCTCGTGGCGCCGGGGGAGCTACGGGACGGCGCTCGTCCGGCTCTTCGGTGGACACATCCTCCCGGTGGCTCGGCGCCACCTTCGGGCCCTGAGCCTCGGCCGTGCCGCGGGCCGCCGCTTCGAGCGGGTGCTGGGGGCGCACGGGCGGCTGAAGGTGAACGTCCTGATCGGCCCCAAGGCGACCGCGGTGACGGCGTCCGTGCACGCCGTGTTCCAGGAACGGGCCGTCGAGAAGAACGGCCGCACGACCATCGTCGTGAGCGACGGACACTACTTCGTCCGGCCCGGCAAGCGGGGCTGGGTGATCGACGCCTTCTCGGTGCGGCGCCACGACCACCGCCCAGGCTGACCACGCTCGAGCGTCGCGGCTACCGGAGCTCCGCCAGCCGCCGTTCGAGCACCCGCCGCTCGGCCTCGTCGTGGACCAGCGCCAGCGCGCGGTGGTAGGCGCCGCGCGCCTCGTCCGTCCGACCGAGGCGCCGCAGCAGTTCGGCCCGCGTCGCGTGCAGGTAGTGGTAGTCGTCGAGCTCGAGGCGATCGACGATGGCGAGCCCCGCCTCGGGACCCTCCGCCTCGGCGACCGCGACGGCCCTGTTCAGCTCGACGACCGGCGACCCGGTGAGGCGGGCGAGCTCGCCGTAGAGGGCGGCGATCTGGGGCCAGTCGCGGGGCTCGTCGGCATGCAGCGACGCGATCGCCGCATGCAGGACATAGGGACCGCGTCCGAACAAGGCCAGCGCCCAGTCGAGCACCGCCCGCCCTTCGGCGATCTGCCCGGTGTCCAGGAGCGAGCGGTCCTGGTCGGCGAGCAGGACCAGCTCGCCGTCCCGGAACCGCGCCTCGCGGCGGGCGTCGAGCAGCAGCATCATCGCCAGCAGACCGTGCACCTCCGGCTCGTCGGGCATCAGCTCGGCGAGCGCCCGGCCCAGCCGGAGCGCCTCGGCCGCGAGATCGCCGCGGCCGCCGTAGCCCTCGTTGAAGATCAAGTAGACGACGGCCAGCACCGCGACGAGCCGATCGGGCAGCAGGTGGTCGGGAGGCACCCGGAACGGGATCCCGGCGGCCTTGATCTTGCGCTTCGCCCGCACCAGCCGCTGCGCCATGGTGGGCTCGGGGACCAGGAAGGTCCGGGCGATCTCGTCGGTGGTCAGGCCGCCGAGCGTCCGCAGGGTGAGCGCGACCTGCGCCTCGGTGGCGAGCGCCGGATGGCAGCAGGTGAAGATGAGCTCGAGTCGCTCGTCGGGAAACGTCGTCGATTCCACCCTGTGCTCCGTCTCCTCCTGGGCCGCCAGCAGGCGGGTCTTCGCGGCCAGCGTGCGATCGCGCCGGATGCGGTTGATGGCTCGGTTGCGCGCCGTCGTCACCAGCCACGCGCTCGGATTCGTCGGGGTCCCGTCGCGCGGCCACCGCTCCGCGGCGATCGCGAACGCCTCCTGCGCGGCTTCCTCGGCGAGGTCGAAGTCGCCGAGGAAGCCGATCAGGAAGGCGAGGACGTATCCCCACCGGTCGCGGAAGACCTGCTCGAGCGTCGCTACCACTGCACGGTTGGGCGCACCTCGATGGCGCCACCCAGGCGGGCCGCCGGGATCCGTGCGGCCAGCTCGATCGCGGCGTCGAGGTCGTCGGCCTCGAACAGCAGGTAGCCGGCGATGGCCTCCTTGATCTCGACGAACGGGCCGTCGGTGGTCAGCGTCTTGCCGTCCTGCACCCGTACCGTGGTCGCGTTCTCGGGAGCGGCCAGCCCGACACCGGGCGTGACGCCGGGGGTCTTGTTGATCGCCCCGTAGTCGGCGTACACGGCCTTCTGCTCGTCCTCCGACAGCGTCGCCCACGCCTCCGGGTCCTGTGGCGTCGGGGCGCTGCCCTGGTGGATCAGCAGCATGTACTGCATGTTCCCTCCTTCTGGTCGGGGTCGCGAATAAGACAAACGGGGGGCGACGAAATCGACACGAGCGGGCGGAGAAATCCGGCTCGGGTCAGGCCGCGGCCGGTAGGCGGTGGACCGTCATCGGCAGGCCGCCGCGGGGGCGCAGCACGAACAGCCGTTCCGGCACCACGGTGTGCCCCTCCGCCAGGCGCAGGTCGAAGCGCTGCGCGACGGTCCCGATGATCAGCTGGGCCTCGAGCAGGGCCATGTTGTGCCCGATGCACAGGCGGGGCCCGCCGCCGAACGGGAAGTACGCGAACGGCCTGCGGCGGGCGGCCCGCGACTCACGCATGCGCTCGGGGTCGAACCGCTCCGGCTCGGGCCAGTACCGGGGGTTGCGGTGGGTGACGTACGGCGACAGCGCGAGCACGCTGCCGGCCGGGATCGAGACGTCGCCGAGCCGGTCCTCACCCAGCGCCCGGCGGCCGAGGATCCAGGCCGGCGGGTACAGCCGGAGCGACTCGTCGAGCGTCCGGCGTGTGTACGACAGCGCCTCGAGGTCGCGGAACCGCGGCTCCCGCCCCCCCAGCACGGCCGCGAGCTCCGCCCGGACGTTGGCCAGGACCTCCGGGTGCTGCGACAGGAGGTACCAGGTCCAGGACAGGGAGTTCGCCGTCGTCTCGTATCCCGCCAGGATCAGCGTGATGACCTCGTTCTGGAGCTGGTCGTCGCTCATGGGCTCGCCGGTGTCCTCGTCCCGCGCGGCCATCAGCATCGTCAGCAGGTCGAGCTCCCCGTGGGGCGCCGCGCGCCGGGCCGCGATCATGCGGTCCACGGTCTGCACCAGCCGCGCCTTCGCGGACGCGAACTCGGGCTTGTCGGGGGCGGCCAGCATCCTGGCCCCCACCGCGATCTGCCGGCCGATCTCCTCGACGTCCTCGGCGATGTCGGCGCCGAACAGCGACCGCGCGGTGATGGTCATGGTCAGCGAGCCCATCTCCTCGGTCATGTCGACGGTCTCACCGGAGTCCGCCAACCCCTCCCACGGCTCGAGCATCGCGAGCGTCGCTTCGGTCATCGACGCGCCGAGCGAGTTCAGCCGCTCCACGTGGAAAGCGGGCTGCATCAGCCGGCGTTCCCTCCGCCACTCCGGGCCTTCGAGGGTCAGCAGGCCGTCGGCGACCGCGAGCTTGAACTGGGAGTTGATGAACGTTCCCTTGGAGTAGTTCGCGTGGTTGTCGGCGAGGACGTGCCGGATGAGATCGGCGTCGTCGACCAGGAACGCGCGTTCCGTCCCCGCCCGGTACGGCGCGACCGGCCCGTGCGTGCGGGCCAGCCCCATGAGGTACCGGAACGGGTCCCGGACGGGCCGCTCGGATTGCTGGTCGAGGGTGGTGTCGGACATCCCCGGCAGTGTAGGGACGTGGGAGGGGCCCGTCGACCCTCTTCGGCGGCGCGTGGTCAGCCGTCGGGCGGCCCCGGCGGGGCCACGTCGGAGGGGGGATCGCCGGGCAGGAGCGCCTCGGCCCGGGCCCTCGCAGCGCCCTGCAACCGCCGGATGTCCGCCATGATCCGCTCGGTGAGTGCCCGGACGTCGGGGGGGTTCCTGGGGTCGCCCTCGGCGGGGATCGGCGGGCCGAACACGAGCACGACCGGCGGCCGCAGGGGCAGGGCCCGGCGCAGGCCAGCCTGGGGCCACCGGTAGTTCGACCCCCAGATGCCGGACGGGATCACCGGGCGTCCGGCGTCGAGCGCGATCCGCGCGGCCCCCTTCTGCCCGGCGAGCTGCTCGACCCCGTCCGTCACCCGGCCCTCCGGCGACATGCCGGCGAGCGCGCCCGACCGGAGGACGTCGGCAACGGCGTGGATCGCGTCCCAGTCGCCCGTCCCCCGGCGCAGCGGGATCTGTCTCGTCCGCCGCAGCGCCCATCCCAGCAGGCCCGACTCGAGCAGCTCTGACAGCGCGAGGAACCGGACCGGCCGGCCCCGCCGGGCCCCCGCCATCCCCACGAACACCGGGTCCAGGACCGACACGTGGTTCGTGCAGATCAGCGCGCCGCCCGAGGAGGGGATGTTGCGGAGCCCCGCGAACCGAACGCGGAAGGCCGCGCCGAACAACCCGCCCACGCCGATCCGCCCCACGTGGAACCACAGGTCACGCTCGCCGTCCATGCCGGCGCGCAGGATAGCTCCGGAAGGGCCCGGGCTCGGCGCTCCCGGGCGGATTCAGCCGCCGGCGGGGTGGGGGTCGTGGCCGAACGGGTGCTCCGATTCGACGGACCCGTCGCGGGACAGGACCACAAGCGTGCTCGGCTGGTCGGCGGCGGCATAGGCCTGGGCCCGGCGCAGCGCGTTCTCCCGGGACCGCCACCGCCCCAGCGTGCGCCCGCCGAGCTGCACGGACCATCCGATCTCGTGGGGGACCACGCGATAGACGTTCCTGGCCATCGGGGGCGCCGCCTCCGCGCTACTCGACGGCCGCCAGGCGCTCGCCCAGCCGGGCCACGGCCTGGGCGGCCAGCGCCGAGGCCGCGTGGAAGTCTCGGTCGGGCATCCCCGGCACGTGGTCGGAATCGGCGGCCACGCCGAACTCGAGGTCCCGGGCCCGGTAGAACAGGCTGCGGTCGTCCGGATCCGTCAGCAGGGCCACCCTGATCGCCTTCATCGAGTCTCCTCCCGGTCGTTCCCTCACCCTATCGGGGCACACCGCCGGAGGGAACGAACCGAACCGAGAATCCACGGGTTCGTCGCACGGATGTCACGCGGCCGTCGATCGCGCCACCCCGGCGGCGCCGGTGAGCAGGCCGATTGAACTGAGGGGTTCCGAGCAAATAGACTCGCCGTTTCCCATGGCCGGGAGCTAACTGAACATGCTTTTCCCCACGATCGACTTCGCGATCTTCTTCGCCGTTGTCTTCCTGGGGCACTGGCTGCTGAACCATCGGCCGGTCCCGTGGAAGCTGTTCATGATCGCGGCCAGCTACTTCTTCTACGGCTGGTGGACGCTCTCCTACGTCTGGCTCCTGGCCGCGTCCTCGACGATGGCGCAGCTCGGCGCCCTCGGGGTCCACCACGCGAGGACGGACCGAGGACGCAAGCTGGCCATGATCGCCGGCGTCGCCGGACCGCTCGGGCTGCTCGCGTACTTCAAGTACTACGGGTTCTTCGCGCTCAACGTCTACAACACGCTGAACCGGTTCGGGATCCACTCTCCGTTCCGGGTGCTGAGCGTGCTGCTGCCGATCGGCATCAGCTTCTACACCTTCATGGGCATCAGTTACGTCGTGGACGTGTACCGCCGCGAGACGCAGCCGGCGAGCTGGCTGGACGCGTTCGTGTACCTGTCGTTCTTCCCCCACCTGGTGGCCGGCCCGATCGTGCGGACCGAGGAGCTGGTCCCCCAGATCCGGGCGCGCCGCGACCCCCGGAACCTGGACTCGAGCCGGGCCGCCTATCTGATCATGGGCGGGCTGTTCAAGAAGGTCGTGCTGTCCTCGTACGTGGCGACGGCCATCGTCGACCCGGTGTTCAAGGCACCGGTCCAGCACTCGGCGCTGGAGATCCTGTTCGGGATCTACGGGTTCGCCGTGCAGATCTACTGCGACTTCAGCGGCTACACCGACATCGCGATCGGCGTCGCGCTGCTGCTCGGGTTCAAGTTCCCGCAGAACTTCGACCGCCCGTACACCGCCCGGTCGCTGCAGGACTTCTGGCGGCGGTGGCACATGACGCTGTCGCGGTGGCTCCGCGACTACCTGTACATCCCGCTGGGTGGATCGCGGGGCCCGCGGTGGAAGACCTACCGGAACATCATGCTGACGATGCTCCTCGGCGGCCTGTGGCACGGCGCCGGGTGGATGTTCCTGATCTGGGGGGGCATCCACGGGACCGGGCAGGTCGTGGGGCACTGGCGCCGAACGCGCCGGCGTGAGCTCGGGCTGCCGGAGCAGGACGACCGCCCGATTGCCCGGGTGGTGCAGCGCATCGCCACGTTCCACCTCGTGTGCCTGGGGTGGGTGTTCTTCAAGGTGGGATCCGACCCGACCGCTTCGCTCGGCTCCGTGTGGACGATCCTCGGCCGGCTGCTGACCGCGTGGGGGCCGTCGCCCCTGGTGACGCCCCTGCTGCTGGGGGTGATCGTGCTGGCGATCGGGATGCAGTACATCCCCGAGGGCACCGGCGAACGCATCCGGGTGGGGTTCTCGCGGCTGGGTGTGGCCGCCCAGGGGGTCGCCCTGGGGACGGTGCTGTTCGCCATCACCACGCTGGGGCCACAGGGCGTGGCCCCGTTCATCTACTTCCAGTTCTGACATGGACCGACGAACCCAGGACGCGCGCGCGGAACGCGAGCTTCGGCGGAGGCGGGGGTCCCGGACGGGGCCCGCGTCCGGGATCCCGTCGACGCACCCCGGCACCGAGGCTCCGGCCGAGGGAGCGGGGTTCGCGGTGCCGCCGCCCTCGCGGACGGTGTCCCCCGAAGCCACCGAGCGGGCTCCCGCCGTCGCCCCCGAGGTGGGCTTCGCGATCCCCACGCCGGCCCGCCTCGCCACGGGGACCGCGACCCGCGTTCGCGGCCGGCACGAGGCTCCGTCCCGGCACCTGTTCCTCAGGAACCGCGGCCGGGCCGTCCCGGGGACTCGCCGGTTCGGCCTGGCCGCCGGGCAGGTGGTGGTGGCCATGGTCGTGTGCATGGGGGTGTGGACGATCCTGTCGGCGCACGCCCTGCACAAGTCGGCCGAGGCCTCGCCGGTAGGCAAGCGGCGAACCGCCGCCCTCACGGTCCTCGGCCCGATCGACGCGCTGAGCCACGTGCTCTTCGTCGACCAGCTGGCCGGGGCGATGCAGCGGGCGGTGGGCCACGACCCGAACCAGGTGGCGCCAGGCGGCGGGGGGATCCTCGCCGACGGGCCCCCACCGCCGCAGCCGTCGCCGCCGCCCGCCCCGACCGTCACCCCGCCCGGCAGCACCGCCGGCCACGGGCACGGCAACGGCCCCGGTCACCAGCAGGGCCCCGGCGGGACTCCCACGCCGCATCGCTCTGGGTCGAAGCCTCAGGGGACGGGGACGAAGACCGTGCCGCTCCGCGTCCCGACGGCGTCGAAGCCCCTGCGGGTCCTGGTGGTGGGCGACAGCTTCGCCCAGGACGTCGAGATCGGCCTGGCCCCAATCACCGATTCCCGGTACGTACGGATCGTCCAGAAGGGGCTGCACTCGACGGGGCTGTCGCGGCCCGACTACTACAACTGGCCCGCCGCCCTCGAGTCCTTCGTGGCGCTATACCACCCGGACGTGGTGATGGTGATGCTCGGCGGCAACGACCCCCAGGCGCTGCGGACCAACGACGGCGGCGTCGTCCCCTGGGGGGACCCCCGGTGGCTGCGGATCTATCGACAGCGGGTGGACCTGATGATGGGGATCGCGTCGGGCGCCGGCGCGCACGTCGCGTGGATCGGCATGCCGATCATGGGGATCCCGGGCTACAACCAGCACATCCGGGCGCTCGACGACATCTTCCAGCAGGAGGCCGCCGGGCGCCCCGACGTCCTGTACCTCGACACCTGGGACATGTTCGCCGGCCAGGACGGCAAGTACGCGGACTATCTCCCCGACCGCAACGGGAACCTCCACCTCGAGCGGGCCTCCGACAAGATCCACTTCTCCTCCGCGGGGAACCAGCGGATGACCGGCGCCCTGATCAGGGCCATGAAGCACCTCTGGAAGCTGTCGCCGAAGGCGCTCGGGTGACCGGTAGCGCTGCATCGGGCCGGGCCGGCCGGAGGTTGATCGACCGCCCCGGCACACGTGCGCGGCGAGGAAGGCAGGCGCCGTTCTGCCCTCCTGTATGTTGGCCGAGATGAAGCAGAGCATCTCGATCATCACCCTTGGCGTTGCCGACTACGAGCGAGCGACGGCCTTTTACGAAGGGCTCGGCTGGTCGGCCGCCCTCGACATCCAGGAGACCGGCTTCTTCCGGGCCAACGGCGTGGTCCTCACCCTGTGGGCGCGGGACAAGCTCGCGGCCGACATGGAGATCCCCGACGATGGGGCCCGGTGGAGCGGGATCGTGCTGGCGCACAACGTGGGGTCGCGCGAGGAGGTCGACGAGATCATCGAGCGCGCCCGCGGCATCGGCGCGGAGATCACCCGTGAGCCGTCCGACACCTTCTACGGCGGCTATGCGGGCGGTTTCCGCGATCTTGACGGACATGCCTGGGAGGTCGCCCACAACCCGGGGTTCGGGCTGCAGGACGACGGCAGCGTCGTCCTCCCGGAGCCCTAGCCAGGCCCGACACCGGGCCGCTCACGCTGCACCGGCCACGCCTGCCCGGCGATCGATCCGCGAACGTCGTCCAGACCGACTGCGGATGACGGCGAACGATCGGTAACGCCGCCCTGGGCCGGACGCCCGGCGAGGGGGGTGCCGGGCGTCCGGCGCGGCGGGCCGATGGGGTCGCGGCCCTGCCCGCGTCGGCCGCGACCCCTCACGGCTACGTCCGGGCCCGTGAGGCCCGTCCGATTTTTCTGTACCCAGGCCGGCGGCGGGGCAATCCCCCGTCCAGGCACGCGCGGAGTCGAACCGGCGGCCGAGCCCGGCCCGAGGCCTTGGCCCACGGGCCGTGCGGGTCTAAAGTCGGCCCCTCGGCGTGGCCGATCCAACACTCATGGTGCCCGCAGCGAACCTCGTCCGCCCCGCACGCCGCCCTGATCGGCGGCTCCGTTTCCTGGTGTCCGCGTGGGTGATCGTGGCGGTCCTGGGCACCCTGGTGGGTGCCGTGGCGGCGCCGGCACGCGCGGGGTCGGGGCAATACCTCCCGGGCATCGACCTCTCCCGCTACAACGGGGCGGTCGACTGGCGAGCCGTCAAGGACGCAGGCGTGAAGTTCGCCTTCGTGAAGGCCACGGAGAGCACCTCGTATCCCTACACCCAGTACTACGTCGACAATCGGGCCGCGGCGGCGAAGGCCCACGTGCCGCTGGGCGCGTATCACTACGCCCGCCCGAGCGGGGGGACCGCGAAGGCGATCGCCGCCGACGGCAAGGCCGAGGCCGACTACTTCATCGATATCGCGGCCCCCAAGCCGGGCGACCTGCTCCCCGTCCTCGACATGGAGAGCTCCGGTGGGCTGTCGACAGCCGAGCTGCAGGACTGGACGTGGGCGTTCCTGAACGAGGTCGTCGCGCGGATCCACGAGAAGCCGATCATCTACTCGGGGAACTTCTGGATCGAGCACATGGGCAACACGACCGAGTACGCCGACGCGGGGTTCAAGTTCCTGTGGGTGCCGCACTTCACGACGGCATCGTCGCCGCGGATGCCGGCCATGAACTGGGGCGGCTACGGGTGGACGTTCTGGCAGTACACGGACTGCGGGCACGTCGCCGGCATCACCGGCTGTGTCGACCTCGACCGGTACAACGGCACGCTGCTCACGCGCGTGAAGGTCGGAAGCCCTCCATCGAACACGGAGCCACCCGCAGTGAGCGGGAAGGCCGAGGAGACCGCCATCCTCACCGCCTCGAACGGCCAGTGGAGCGGCTCGACGCCGCTCTCGTTCGCGTACCGGTGGCGCCGGTGTGATTCCGGCGGTGGCTCGTGCGCGTACATCCCCCAGGCGACAGGGAAGAGCTACACGCTGACCGCCGCCGACGTGAACACGCTGGTGTCGGTCGAGGTGACGGCGACGAACCGGCTCGGGAGCGCGAAGGCGGAGTCGGCGCAGACCCCGCCGGTGGCGCCGTACGACGTCACCCCGCCGAGCGTCCCCGTGTTCACGGCGCCCACGCGGTACGTGACGACGACCGCCGTGCCGGTGGCGTGGTCGTCGACCGACGACAAGAGCGGGGTCGCCTCCTACGCCGTGCGGGACCGGGTCGCCGCCGCGACCGGCGCGTTCGGTTCGCTCACCACCCTGTTCGCGGCCACCCCCCGGACGACCACGACCCTCGCGGCCACCCCCGGGCGCTCGTACTGCCTGTCCGCCAGGGCCACCGACCGCTGGCACAACGTGTCCGCGTGGTCGGGCGAGCGGTGCACCACGGTGCCGTTCGACGACCGCTCGATGACCCGGTCGGCGGGATGGACGAGATTGAGCGGGCAGAGCTTCTTCCTGGGGACGGCCCTGTCGACCACGACGAAGTGGGCCGCCCTGACCAGGGACGGCCTGCAGGCCCACCGCATCCGTGTGCTCGCCGAGACGTGCTCGACCTGCGGCCAGATCCGGGTCCGGTGGAACAACCGCCTCATCGGGACGTTCGACCTCGTGTCGCGCACCACGCTCCACCGACGGCTCCTCGTCGAGATGGTCCTGCCCGCGGTGCAGACCGGGACCCTGCTGATCCGGGTGTCCTCGGCCCACCACCCGGTGGTGATCGACGGCGTGGCCGTGACCCGGCTCTAATGGCTCCGGCGCCTGGGGATAGGCTCTCGACGGTCTTCCGCGCCCGAGCTCGCTCCCCGATCCACCTGGTGGTGCTCGCGGTCGCGCTGCTGGTCTGGTCGCTGTCCGTTCCCGCCGGCCGCCACGCGGTTCCACAGGCCCGAGACGGCCGGTCGGCGCCCGTCCGTCTGGTCGCCGCTCGCGCGCCCGGGGCGGGGGTCCCGGCCGGCTCGGTGTCGATCTCGTTCGTCGGGGACACCATGCTGGGGGACACGCCCGACCTCCCACCCCACCCCGCGCACTACCTGGACAGGGTCCGGGATGCGCTGAACAAGGGCCGGATCGTGTTCGGGAACCTCGAGGGGACGCTCACGACCTCGACCGACTCGAAGTGCGGTCCGAACCCCTCGCCGACCTGCTTCGACTTCCGGGTGCCGCCTCGCTTCGGCGGCTATCTCCGGCACTATGGCTTCGACCTGTTGAACAGCGCGAACAACCACTCCCACGACTTCGGCTCGAAGGGGGTCACGCAGACGTCCGCAGCGCTCCACGACGCCGGGATCGCGCAGACGGGACTGCGCCACCAGGTCCCCGTCCTCGACGACGGGGGGACCACGGTCGCTTTCGTGGGCTTCGCGCCGTACTCCAACGTCTGCAACCTGCTCGACTTCGACGCCGCGAAGTCATTGATCCACGCTGCGGACGACGCGGCCGACCTGGTCGTCGTGCACATGCACGCCGGTTCGGAGGGCGCCGACAAGACCCACGTCACCGGCAGGGAGGAGTACGCATACGGCGAGGACCGAGGGAACCCCAGGAAGTTCGCGCACATGGCCGTGGCCAACGGCGCGGACCTCGTCCTGGCGAGCGGCCCGCACGTCCTGCGGGGGATGGAGTTCTTCCACCACCGGCTGATCGCGTACTCGCTGGGGGACTTCGCCAGCTGGCACAACTTCGGGACCAACGGGATCGTCGGGCTGTCCGGCATCCTACGGGTGACGGTCGGCCCGCACGGCTGGTTCGTCGCGGGGCGCCTGGCGTCCGTCCGGTTGAACCACGACGGCCGGCCGTGGCGCGACTACTCGGGCACGTCGGCCCACCTCGTGGCGAACCTGTCCACGGAGGACTTCGGCGACCACGCCGCCCGGATCGCCGCCTACGGAACCATCACGCCCCCGGCCTGACGGCCACACCGAAGGAACCGACGTGCGACGAACGTCGCGAAGCTCGCTCCCCGGAAGCGCTACGACCTGCTCGAACGGTGGCCCGGACCTGCCGGAAACATCTAGTTCAGAACGAAGTACGCGACCTTCAGCCCACCAGCCGGCGCATTCCCGGTGAGCCGGATGGTGAACGACCCATGGGCCGGAACGGCCGCCTTCACGTAGACGCCGGCGCTCTGCTGAGCCGTGGCCAGCACCATGCTCCCGATGCTCACCCTGGAGAGTGAGATCGTCTTGGACGAGGTTCCGGCGGAGATGGTGGTGATTCCGCTCCGGCTGAACTTGGCCTTGCCGGTGACGTGGAGCGCCGTGCCTGAGGCGCTGTTGGCGCGGACGCCGGTCCCGGTGCTGCTGTCTCCCCAGACACCCGTCCCACTCGATCCCGTCGCGTTCCCGAAGACGCCGTAGTTCGGGCCCCTGCTGAAGGTTCCATAGTCGTCACCCTCGGCGAACACACCGAACGTGCCGCCCTTGGCCTGAACTCCGTTCTCGGACCCCTCGCCGTAGACGCCGTTCCATCCGTACCCCTCCACGCCGGAGCCGGCGTTCGCGGTTCCGACCACCCCGGACCCTCCCGTCAGGGAGAAGCCCTCCAGGCCGTTGCCTTTGTCGGCCCTCAGATAGAGACCGACGCCGGTTCCCTTGTTGGTGACCCCCGTCGAGCCGGTGGCGCAGTTCGTCGCGTCACATTGACTGGAGGATACGAACGACCCCAGCGTGATGGGTCCGTTGGCCGCGAGCGCACGTCCGACCCACCCCGGGAGTGAGGTGGCAAGCACCAGGGCGAGACCCCCGGCCGCGACAACAGCGCTGAGTCCCGGACGACGCACTCTCCCACTTGCGGTCGAGTTCATGGATCCCCCCTCTGGCCGGTAGAAGCGCTGACCCTGCCACCTCCCATGGTGGCGGGTCAATGCCTCATTCGAGCCGTTGCTCCATGGCCGCCGTCCGAATTCAGGTCCGGGACACGAGGAGGCTCTGGGCGCCGGATCCGAAGCGGCCTCGCTCGTCCCACAGGGTGCTCTGCGCGACGCCCAGGCCCGATCGCCCGAGCCGGCTGATGGCGTCCAGGCACACCCACTCGCCCTCCGGCATCCGGGCGAGGTAGACCGTCAGGTCCATGTTCGCGAACAGGAACTCCCGGGGCAGGAGCTCCCAGCTGATCCCTTTCCGGAGTCGGCCGCGACCAGCACTCGGGACAGGGGCGCAACCTGTTCGCCCGGGACCAGGTCGATGCGCATGCGCATCCACACGGCCGCCGGGCCGGGCCGCAGCCGCCGCGGCGTGCACGGGCATTCGAAGCGATGGAGGGGGCACCGAGGAGGCATTCTCGGAGAGCGGGGCGAGCAAACCGGGAGTCACGGCGCGAGGCGCACGATCCGCCACCCACCCGCGCCGTCCTGCTCGTAGCGAAGGCGGTCGTGGATGCGATTCTCCTGGCCCTGCCAGAACTCCCAGGCCCCCGGCACGAGCAGGTAGCCGCCCCAGGAGGCCGGGCGGGGGACGTCGTCGCCGGGGTACCGCGCGTCCATGTCGGCGAACGCCCGCTCCAGGACGGTGCGATCGGAGATCGGTTCGCTCTGCCGCGAGGCCGCGGCCGCGAGGCGGGCACCGCGCGGCCGGGCGTTCCAGATGGCGTCCGACTCCTCGTCGGGGCAGCGCTCGATCCGACCGGCCACCCGGACCTGGCGGTGTAGGGCGACCCAGTGGAAGGCCACTGAGGCTCGGGGGTTCGCGTCGACCTCGCGTCCCTTCTGGCTGCCGAAGTTCGTCCCGAACGTGAGGCCGCGCTCGTCGAACGACTTCACCAGGACCATACGGACCGAGGGCGCCGCATCGGGCGACGCGGTGGCCAGCGCCATCGCGTCGGCTTGGCGCTCGGCGGCGAGCGCCTCGTCGTACCACCGCCGGAACTGCACGAGGGGATCGGGGGAGACGTCGCGCTCGAGCAAGCTGCCCACGATGCGGAAGCGTACCGGCGCTTGCGCCTCGAGCGGCCGGGGAAGGAACCGGGGCGACGTTTCGGGCAAAGGAGGACACGGGTGGACTTCCAGGCGATGGGACGCGTCGGGCTGACGGGCATGCGCGGCCGGGTGGGGCGCCGGGCGGCGAGGGCCGTCTCGGACCGGACGGAGCTCGACGAGGAGCTGGTCGCCGCCATCATCGGAGGCGCGCTGCTCGCGCTCTGGGTGTACCAGACCGTGAAGACCCTCCGGGCCATCCTCGAGGCAGGAAGGGGCGCGCCGCAACCGGACCTGGCCGCCGAGGCCGACTGAGCGCATGCACGCCTTTCGATCTGCCGGGACGGGGCCCGGCGCGACGTGTCGAAGGACGTCGCGTGATTTTGCCCGAATCTGTCACACTCTCCGTCGTCCGCAGCCCATACCTCCGGGAGGTTCTTCATGCGACGTCGGTTTCCTGCGGCCGGTGCCGTCACCGCGCTGCTCACGGTGGTCCTCGTCTCGCCCGGCCCGGCGTTTGCAGCGAATGCCCAGGCCTCGGCGCGGGCGGTCTGCCCCGCCCCGGACGCGGGCGCCGCCCGGTGCCTCGCCCTCGTCGTGACCGACCGGCGCGGCAACCCGCTCGCCACCACGTCGCCCACGGGGTACGGCCCGGCCCAGTTCCACGGCGCCTACAAGCTCCCGACCACCGCGTCCGGCAACCAGACCGTCGCCATCGTCGACGCGTTCGACGACCCCACCGCCAAATCGGACCTCAACGTCTACAACAGCACCTACGGGCTGCCGTTCTTCCCGAACTGTGGCGGTTCGGTCACCACAGCGTGCTTCCAGAAGGTGAACCAGAACGGGAACGCGTCGCCGCTGCCGCGCAAGAACGCCGGGTGGGCCCTGGAGATCGCGCTCGACGTCGAGACCGCGCACCAGATCTGCCAGAACTGCAAGATCCTGCTGGTCGAGGCGAAGTCGAACAGCTTCTCGAACCTCGCCACCGCGGTGAACAAGGCGGTGCAGCTCGGGGCGAACGTCGTGTCGAACAGCTACGGCGGGGGCGAGACCAGCTCCACCATCGGCGGCGCGTACAACCATCCGGGCGTGGCCATCACGGCCAGCTCGGGCGACGGTGGCTACGGCGTCGAGAGCCCGGCGTCGTTCAACACGGTGGTCGCCGTCGGCGGCACGACCCTCAACCTCGGAACGAACAACACGTACGGCAGCGAGCGGGTGTGGTCAGGCGCAGGCAGCGGCTGCAGCGCGTACTTCGCCGCCCGGTCGTGGCAGACCTCGACGTCCACGTGGGCGCAGACGGGCTGCGGCTCGAAGCGCGGCGTGGCCGACGTGAGCGCCGACGCCGACCCGAACACCGGCGCGTCGGTGTACGACACCACGTCGTACCAGGGCCAGTCGGGATGGTTCCGGGTCGGCGGCACCAGCCTGTCGGCGCCGCTGATCGGCGCCGTCTACGCGCTGGCCGGGAACGCGGGCACCGCCATGTACCCGGCGTCGATCCCCTACGCGCACACCTCGAGCCTGCACGACGTGACGACGGGCTCGAACGGAAACTGCGGCACGACTATGTGCAAGGGGGCGGCCGGCTACGACGGCCCGACCGGGGTCGGCACGCCCAACGGCACCGGGGGGTTCTGACCGCCGCAACCGCTGTCACTCCTGCGGAGGCCGTGAGACAGTTCTCCGCCGATGGAGGACGCCGAGCGGGCCCGGCTGGAAGACGACCTGCCGTGGCGGCGGTGGGGGCCGTACCTCGCCGAGCGGCAGTGGGGGACGGTCCGCGAGGACTACTCCCCCGGCGGTGACGCCTGGGAGTACTTCTCCCACGACCAGGCCCGCTCGCGGGCCTACCGGTGGAGCGAGGACGGGCTCGGCGGAGTGTGCGACCTCCAGCAGACCCTGTGCTTCGCGTTCGCCTTCTGGAACGGCGTCGACCCGATCCTCAAGGAACGGATCTTCGGGCTGACCAACGCCCAGGGGAACCACGGCGAGGACGCCAAGGAGTACTGGTGGTACCTCGACTCCACGCCGACGCATTCGTGGATGCGGTGGCGCTACGTCTACCCGCAGGGCGAGTTCACGTACGACCGCCTGGTCGAGGAGAACGCGCGCCGCGGGCGAGGCGACGACGAGTTCGACCTCCTCGACTCCGGCTTGTTCGACGAGGACCGGTACTGGGACATCACCGCGGAGTACGCCAAGGCGACGCCGGACGACTTCTGCATCCGCGTCCAAGTCCGCAACGCCGGCCCCGACGAGGCGACGCTGCACGTCCTGCCGACCATCTGGTTCCGGAACCGATGGTGGTGGAAGGAAGGCGTGGCGAAGCCGGAGATCGTCCTGGAGGACGGCGCGCTGGCGGCCACGCATCGGGTCCTGGGCCGTCGGGTCCTGGCAGGTGACGGCTCCCCGGAGGCGTTGTTCTGCGAGAACGAGACCAACCTGGAGCGGTTGTTCGGGCAGCCGAACGCGTCGCCGTTTCCCAAGGACGGCATCAACGACCACCTCATCCACGGCGCCGACACCGTCGACCCCGCGCAACGGGGGACCAAGGCGGCGCTGCACTACGCGCTGACGGTCCCCGCCGGCCAGTCGCGGGAGATCCGGCTGCGGTTCTCGGATCGAAACACCGAGCTCGGCGTCGGGTTCCTGCAGGTCCTCGACCGGCGCCGGCGCGAGGCCGACGACTTCTATTCGTCGATGGCTTCGGACGCCACCGACGAGGAGGCCGCGGTCATGCGCCAGGCGTTCGCCGGGTTGCTGTGGTCGAAGCAGTTCTACTTCTACGACGTGAAGAGGTGGCTGGACGGCGACCCGACGCAGCCACCCCCGCCGCCGGAACGCCTATCCGGACGCAACGCCGACTGGCGCCACCTCAACAACTTCGACGTGATGTCGATGCCGGACACCTGGGAGTACCCGTGGTACGCGGCGTGGGACCTGGCGTTCCACTGCGTGGCGCTGGCTCACGTGGACCCGGCGTTCGCCAAGCATCAGCTGCTGCTGCTGTCGCGCGAATGGTTCATGCACCCCAACGGACAGCTGCCGGCGTATGAGTGGTCGTTCGGCGACGTGAACCCGCCGGTGCACGCCTGGGCGGCGCTGCGAGTGTTCGAGATCGACGGCTCGCGGGACGTCCAGTTCCTGGAACGGATCTTCCACAAGCTGACGCTGAACTTCACGTGGTGGGTGAACCGCAAGGACGCCGAGGGCAACAACGTGTTCGAGGGCGGGTTCCTGGGGCTGGACAATATCGGGCCGTTCGACCGGTCGCAGAAGTTGCCCGGCGACGTCCACCTCGAGCAGTCCGACGGGACGGCGTGGATGGCGATGTTCTGCCTGAACATGCTGGAGATCTCGCTGGTCCTGGCGAACCACGACCCCGCGTACGAGGACATGTGCACGAAGTTCTTCGAGCACTTCACGTACATCGCCACGGCCATCAACGACCAGGGGCTGTGGAGCGAGGAGGACGGGTTCTACTACGACGTCCTGCACCGGTACGACGTCGGCGAGGAGATTCCGCTGCGGGTGCGCTCGATGGTCGGGCTGATCCCGCTGTGCGCGACGACGACGCTCGGGCCCGACACGCTGGCGAAGCTGCCGGAGTTCTCGTCCCGGCTGCAGTGGTTCCTGCGGTATCGCAACGAGTACGCCAAGGTGGTGGCGCAGGACGACCTGGGCAACGACCGCATCGCGCGGCTGCTGTCGATCGTGTCCCCGAAGGGCCTGGTGCAGATCCTCGACGAGATGCTCGACCCCGAGGAGTTCCTGTCGCCGTACGGGATCCGCTCGGTGTCGCGGTACCACCTGGAGCACCCGTTCGAGATGGACATCGAGGGGATCACGGCGCGGGTGGGCTACGAGCCTGGCGTGTCGCTGTCGGGCCTGTACGGTGGCAACTCGAACTGGCGCGGCCCGGTGTGGTTCCCGCTGAACTACCTGTTGATCGAGTCGCTCCGCCGGTTCCACCGCTACTTGCGCGAAGACTTCACGGTGGAATACCCGACGGGATCGGGTCACCACTGCACGCTGAGCGAGGTGGCCGACGACCTGGCCGGGCGACTGGTGAAGCTGTACCTGCGCGACGCCGACGGCCGCCGTCCGGCGTTCGGCCGCATGGAGAAGTTCCAGACCGACCCGGCGTGGAACGACTCCCTGCTGTTCTTCGAGTACTTCCACGGCGACACGGGCGAAGGCCTCGGCGCCTCCCACCAGACCGGCTGGACCGCCCTAGTGGCCGACCTGATCCTGCACCTCTCGAACCGCGACTCGGTATCCCCGACGTGACCCCTGAGGAGCCTCCACCACTGCACGGTCCGCTACGTTCGTGAGCGCGCGTGGGTGATGGCGGGCGCGATGTCGATGCCGAAGATCGGGTGTACCGCGTGGCACCGCTTGTGCTGGCGGTTCTGCTTCAGCTCCTCGGGATCGGCTGGCCGATCGCGAGCAGATTGCCCTCGCTATCTTTGAACCAGGCGGCTCGCTCGCCGACGCCGCCCTTGCTCGGATAATTGTCGGGGATCTCCGCGAGCCCATCCACCGTCGTCAGCCCCGGCAGGTCGTACTCCTCGAACACCACCCCTTGGGCCTTGAGCTGCCCGACGACCCCCTCGATGTCGTCTACCTCCCAGGCCATCTGGGTGTGCGACCCTGAGGGAGCGCTGTCCGACTGGAACAGCGCGAACTCGCCGCGCGCACAGCGGTAGAGCAGACCGCCGGGCCGCTCCTCGCTTGGCTCGAGGCCGAGCTTGTCGGCGTAGAACGCTCGCGCCCGCTCGAGATCCCTCGCTGGCAGTCGCGCGGCCACGCTGCTCTTCTCAAGCATGATTGAGATCCTCCTCGGCTGTCCGGGCTTCGGTCCTGATCTCGCGTCGGAGACCAAGCAGGCTCTCGACCTCGACGCCATCGATCCACACGATACGCGCGGGACGTTCCACAGGCCCGCCGTTGCCGTGGGAGGCGACATACAACCATCAGTCGCGGCGCCACTGGCGCCGACCCTGCTCAGTGCGAAGATTGGGCGCCGTGGTCAGCTCCGAGCCGGAACGGTCGAGGCGGATCCTGTCGGCCGGAGTGCTCGTGTTCCGGTGGGCGTCGTTCGCGTGGATGACGCTGCTGAACCTCACCGCGAGCGAGCCGTTCCGGCGTCCCGTGGTGGCGTGGGCGCTGGTGTCCGCCGCGGGGGCGTTCACGGTGTGGATCTCCGTGACCCGGGCCTGGGATCGGCCGGCCGTCCTGGCCGTGGACCTCGCGCTGTCGTGCGCGCTGATCGTGCTGTCCGGCTACGTGGAGCAATCCGGCGAGGTGCTCTCGGGGCGGTTGTTCTTCGCCACGGCCTATCCCGTGTCGACGGCCCTGGCGTGGGGGGCCGCGCGCGGGCCGTATGTCGGGCTGAGCGTCGCGCTCGTCCTGGGGGCCGCCGGCATCTTCAGCCGGCCGCTGAACGACGTCCCCCTGGGCGACCTGACCGCCGGGCAGGTGCAGAGCCTGGTGAACGGCGCGGTGAACTACGCGCTGGCCGCGGTGGCCGCCGGCGTCGTGAGCCGCGTGCTGACGCGGACGTCCGAGGAGGTCCGGGCGGCCTCGGAGGTGGCGATCCGGGAGCGCGAGCGGGCGGCCCGCCTGGCCGAGCGGGAGTCGCTGGCCCGGGCCATCCACGACTCGGTGCTCCAGGCGCTGGCGCACATCCACAAGCGGGCACGCGAGCTCGGCAGCGCCCCCGAGGTTCCGGGTCGAAGGTGCGACGCCTGGCCGAGATGGCCGCGGAGCAGGAATCGGCGCTGCGGTCGCTGATCCTCCGCGAGCCCGCCGAGGCGCCGACCGGGACGGCCTCCCTTCGCGACCGGCTGGAGGAGGTCGCCCGCCGTACGACCGGCCTTCCGGTGACCGTCTCGGCCGTGGGGCCGATCTGGCTCCGGGCGGCGGCGGGTCGAGCAGCGGGCCGCCGCCGTGCACCAGGCGCTCGACAACGTGGCCCAGCATGCCGAGGCCACCCGCGCCTCCGTCTTCGCCGAGTCCGAGGACCGATGGGTGGTGGTGTCGGTCCGCGACGACGGCCGGGGATTCATGTACGACGAGCCACGGGATGCGCGCCGCCGGCAAGGTTGGGATGCTCCACAGCATGAAGGGCCGCGTGGAGGAGCTGGGCGGGCACATGCGGGTCGAGACCGCGCCCGGGGCGGGGACCGAGGTCGAGTTCCGCGTTCCGCTGGCCGGCGGCGAACCGGGGCCGGATCGGTGGCCGACGCGCCGGGCGAGCCCGAGGCCGCCGAGCCCATCCGGGTCATGGTCGTCGACGACCACCCCATGTGGCGCGACGGCGTGCGGGCCGACCTCGAGCGCGACGGGACCGCGCGGGTCGTGGCGGAGGCCTCGGACGGCGGCGAGGCCATCGAATGGGCCCGCGGGGCCATGCCCGAGCTGGTGGTGGTGGACCTCAACCTCCCGGTCGTCGGCGGGGTCGAGGCCACGCGGCGCATCGCCGAGGAGCTTCCCCACGTCCGGATCCTCGTGCTCTCGGCCTCCGGCGAGGAGCGGGACGTGCTGGAGGCGGTCAAGGCGGGCGCCTCGGGCTACCTGCTGAAGAGCGCGACCGGGGCGGAGGTGGCCGACGCGGTCCGCCGGGTGGCCGCCGGCGAGCCGGTCTTCACTCCGTCCCTCGCCGCGCTCGTGCTCGGAGAGTTCCGCCGGCTGTCCGACCGCGACCCGGCCGAGCCCACCCTCAGCCCGCGGGAGAACGAGGTCCTGCGCCTGGTGGCCAAGGGATACACCTACCGCGACATCGCCGAGCGCCTGTTCATCTCGGTTCGGACCGCGCAGAACCACGTGCGGAACATCCTGGCGAAGCTCCAGCTCCGCGGCCGCTACGAGCTGATGCGCTACGCCATCGAACGCGGCCTGGATCGCACGGCCGAGGAATAGCCCGCCCGCTGCCGGAACCACCCACCGGGATCTGAGCGCTTCCCGCACCTGGAATGAGCGCGTTTGCCGATTCGCGGGCCGACGCGGCCTCGAAGCTGATCGCAGGAGGTGGTCCCGATGACGAACGAGAACCGAGGACCGGACCAGGGAACGCAGCGAGGGCGGACCGGAGGACCTTCGGTTGCGGGTTGCCCTCACGCCGCCGTCCCGGCCCCACGTCGCTTCTCAGCCCCCTCCCCCACCCCCTGGTCCGCACCCGTGGCAGGCCGGTCCGGGCCGCGGCCCCGTGGACCCGTTCGCTCGGCTTCCCGCTCCGCCCCCGGCGGACACGGCCGCGCTGGAGGAGCGACTCGTGGGGCGGTGGTTCCCGAGGCTCGGCGCGCTGGCGGTCATGGCCGGGGCGGGCTTCGGTGTGGCCTACGCCGTGCAACGGGGCTGGAACGCCCCGCTGGCCCGGGTACTCGCGATCGCCGCGCTCGGAGGCGTCGCCATCGTGATCTCCGAGCAGGCCCGCCGCCGGGACTGGACGGCGCCGGCCCAGGCCCTCGCCGCGGCCGGGATCGCGCTCCTGTACCTCGCGGTCTGGTCGTCGTCGCGGATCTACGGCCTGGTCCCGCTTCCCGTTGCGCTCGCCATGCTCTCCGCGGTGGCCGTCGGCGCGGCGGTCCTGGCGATCGTCCACGACTCCGAGCTCCTCGCGCTACTGGCCCTCGGGGCCGGGTTCCTCAATCCGTTCACGACCGAGGCGGTGGCCGGGCCCTCCGCGCTCGCGTACTTCGCGGTGATCGCTGCAGGTGCCGTCGTGCTGGCCGCGCGCCGGAACTGGGAGGTGCTCGAGCGCGCCGCCTTCCTCGGCGCCTGGGTCACGGCGTTCTCGTCGGGCCCGATGGCCCGCCCGGCCCAGGTGGCCTGGGCGGGCGCGATCTTCGCGCTGTTCGCCGTGAGGCCGTTCCTCCGGAACCTCGACCCCGGCCCGTCCCGGGACCGCGACGCGCTGCAGTCGGTCGCCAACGGATTCGCCTTCCTCGTTTTCCTGGAGGTCGCGCTCACCGTGGGACACCTCACCGCTGCCCGGGGGCCCGCCGCATTCGGGATCGCGGCGGCCTACGTGCTGCTGTGGCTGCTCGCCCGGGCCGCGGCGCCGAGGGACGCCGAGCTGTCCCGGATCTTCCAGGGACTGGCCGTGGCCATGGCCACGATCGGGGTCTTCTTCCAGGCCCACGGGCTGGCGCTCGGCACCGTCTGGTCGGTGGAGGGCGTGGTGCTCCTGTGGCCGGGGACCCGGTCGTCGCGCGATGACCTCCGCCGGTACCTCGGGCTGGCCCTGGTCGGCCTGGGCTTCCTGCGGACGATCGTCGTCGGGCTGGAGCTGGGCGCCGCCTACCTCCCGTTGCGGCTCCTGACATCACCCGAGTCGCTGGCGGTGGCCGCCCAGGTTGCCGCGCTGGCCGCCACGGTTCGGCTCCTTCGCCAAGGAACCGGCGAGCCGTGGGAACGGACGGCTCGGCTCACCGCGCTCGTCGCCGCGAACGCGGTGGCGCTCGGGTGGGCCAGCGCCGAGGCCCACGCGTGGTTCGTGCGCAGGGGCGACGGCCACGTCGACCGGCTGGCGTTCGCGTATTCGGCCATCTGGGCCACGTACGCGGCCGGCGCGTACGCGGTCGGGATCGCTTTCCGGAGCCGCGGTGTGCGGCTCGCCGCCGCCGGGCTGTTCGCGGTCACGTTGGGGAAGATCGTGCTGAGCGACGCCTGGCTGCTGGGCTCCGTGCTGCGGACGACCGTGTTCGTCGGCGTGGGCGTTCTGCTGATCGTGTGCTCGCTGGCCTACCACCGGTTCCGGGCGATCCTCGTCGGTGATCGCGACTCCGCAGACGTGGTGCGCGCCGGCTAGGAGGCAGACCAGCGCAGGATCGCGCCGATGTCGTCCTTGGGGCCGGCGTCGCGGGGGACGACCCGGACCCCGCCGCCGGTCCCCAGGGTGCCCCGGACCAGCACGTCGGCCAGCCGGGCCTCCCGGAGATCACCGGCGCCGAGCCCGAAGGCCTCGAGGTCGTCCCGGCGCATCCCCACATGCGCGGGGTCCGGCCCGAACCACGCGGTGCGATCGTCGTCGGGGTCGTCCGCGATGAGCAGGACCTCGACCTGGGTCCGGCGCAGCGCCTCGAGCACAGCATCGGCCCCGTCCGCCGCCCGGTCGCCCTGGCCGCGCTCCATGTGGAAGCTCTCGATGAGCGCGGTGGTCTCCTCGGCGGCGACCTCCGAGGCCGCATCCTCGACCTCCTGCGGCAGGTGGCCGGGATGCGCGGCGCCCTCCGGGGGGCGGTGGGGAAGCTGGCGGACCAGCGCACGCCACCGCTCGGGCAACGCCTCCCGGACCAGCGATACGGCCCGGACGTCGCCAGAGAGGATCACGACCTTCGTGTCAACGGTAGTGGCGAGCTTCGCCGCCTGCCCGGCGACGTCGTGGGCGTTGTGCTCCCACGTGTTCTCGGCCCGCTGCTGGTACCGGCGCTGCGACCAGCCTCCCGGCGCGACCTTGCTGATGGGGAACTGGCTCCCCTCGACCTCGCGCTCGATCTCCGGCCCCTCGAGGCGGACGCCGAACAGGTCGGCGCCGGTGCGATCGGTGAGGATCGCGACGAACGGAATCCGCTCCTGGCGCCACCGCACGATCGGGAACAGATCCGGCAGGAGCGCCCAACGCGCCCGGTCGCGGGGTTCCGGCCGATCGCCGTGCTCGACGTGGATCACCTCCTTCGAGTTCGCGATCACCGCCAGGCTGTTCCCCCGGCGGTGCGCGTCCGGCACCAGCCGGTCGATGGCCTGCAGCGTCGCCGGGGGGGCGCCGGCGTCCTCGAGGCGGTCCCGGCACGACTTCCATCTAGCCAGTGAGCGTTGGGACGCGTTGTCGATCGCGGACTCGGTCACGAGGTACACGGAGGCAAACGGCCCGGGCTGGCCGGAGGCCAGCTCGACGAGCGCGGGCGCCGTGATCGCTCCCGGCGGCCTGGCTGCGGCAGCTTCCATGGACGCTCCTTCCGTCGGGGCCCGCACCGACGGGCGGGCCGCGCCTCCCCCCTCGCCTACCCGCTCCGCCGCGCGTCCAAAACGGGAAAGATGAACCCCTCGTGCGGGTGGCGGTGGTGGGACACGTCGAGTGGGTGGACTTCGCCCGGGTGGCCACCGTGCCCACGCCCGGAGAGATCGTCCACGCCACGGAATGGTTCTCCGAGCCCGCCGGCGGGGGGTCCGTCGCCGCGGTGCAGCTGGCCAGGCTCGCCGGCGAGTCCACGTTCTTCACGGCGCTCGGCGACGACGACCTGGGCCACGCCGCCGCCCGGGGGCTCCGGACGCGCGGGGTCCGGATCGAGGCCGTGTTCCGGCCGGTGCCCCAGCGCCGGGGCTTCACGTTCCTCGACGACCGGGGCGAGCGGACCATCACGGTGATGGGCGAGCGGCTCGGGCCGGACGGCGCCGACCCGCTGCCGTGGGAGGACCTCCGCGACGCCGACGGCGTGTATTTCACGGCCGGGGACCGGGCGGCCCTGCAGCGAGCCCGCGACGCGAGGGTGGTGGTGGCGACCACGCGAGTCATGCCGCTGCTGCGGGAGGCAGGCGTGCGCCTCGACGCCGTCGTGGGCAGCGCGCGCGACGCCGGTGAGCGCTACGGACCGATCGAGCCGCCCCCGGGCGCCGTCGTGGTGACCGAGGGTCCGGCCGGCGGCGGCTGGACCACCGCGGACGGCCGCGCCGGGCGATGGGAGCCGGCGCCGCTCCCCGGCCCGGTCCGGGACGCGTACGGCTGCGGCGACTCGTTCGCCGGGGGCCTCACGTTCGGCCTGTCGTCGGGCATGCCGATCGAGGACGCCGTGGCGCTCGGCGCCGTGTGCGGCGCGACGTGCCTGACCGGCCGCGGGCCCTACGAGCGGCAGTACTCGCTGAGCTGACGCCATCCGATCGGCCGGCCGGCGGCTCGAGCGCGCGCCGGGCCGGCCACGAGGGACGCCGCTGCTACAGTCGGCGACCGATGGCAGCAGGACGACCGCTCCCCCTGGAACCGAGCCCGGACGAGATGCGGCACATGACGGCGACGGTCGCCGAGCTCCTGGTCCGGCACATCGAGTCGCTTCCCGACATGCCCGCGGCGGACTTCGACGGGGTCGAGGACCTCGTGGAATCCCTCCGCGAGCCCGTCCCCGAGCGGGGCGACGCGTTCGACGACCTGGTCCGGCGGGTCGGCGAGGCCGCCACCCGCGGGTTCAACACCGCGGGGCCCGGCTACCTCGCGTACATCCCCGGCGGGGGCCTGTGGTCGGCGGCCGTGGCCGACTTCCTCGCCGCCGCGCTGAACCGGTTCGTGGGCGTGTGGAACGCCGCGCCCGCGCTGGTGCAGATGGAATGGCAGGCCATCCGGTGGCTGGCCGACGCGTTCGGCTACCCGCCGACGTCGAGCGGGATCTTCACCAGCGGCGGCTCGATGTCGAACTTCTCGGGAATCGTCTCTGCCCGCCGGGCCCTGCTGGGGGAGGACACGGCCGGCGGCACGCTGTACGTCAGCGAACAGGCCCACGTCTCGGTGCTGAAGGCCGCCGTGCTCGCCGGGTTCCCCCGAGCGAACGTGCGCGCGCTGACGCCCGACTCGCGCCTGCGCATGGACCCGGACGCGCTGCGGGAGGCCGTGCGCGCCGACCGCGACGCCGGGCTGCGCCCGTTCCTCGTGGTGGCCAGCGCCGGCACCACGAATACCGGCGCGGTCGATCCGATCGCCCCGATCGCCGACCTCGCGGCCGAGGAGGGCCTGTGGCTGCACGTGGACGCGGCGTACGGCGGGTTCTTCCGGCTGACCGAGCGCGGGCGGGCGGCCTTCGCCGGCATCGAGCGGGCCGACTCCATCACGCTGGACCCGCACAAGGCGATGTTCCTCCCCTACGGCACCGGCTGCCTGCTGGTCCGGGAGGGTCGCCGGCTCCGCGAGGCGCACGACGTGCACGAGGCCGAGTACCTCCAGGACCTGGCCAGCGACGAGCTGACGCCGAACTTCACCGACCTGTCCCCGGAGCTGTCGCGGGACTTCCGCGGCCTGCGGGTGTGGCTGCCGCTCAAGCTCCACGGGCTGGCGGCGTTCCGCGAGGCGCTCGACGAGAAGCTCGACCTGGCCCGCGTCCTGTACGAGGGCATCCGCGACGCCCCCGGCATCGTCGTGCCGTGGGAGCCAGAGCTCACCGTCGTGGCCTTCCGCCTGGAGCCCGACGGGGCCTCGGCGGCCGAGGCCGAGGAGGCGACCCGGCACCTGCTGGAACGGATCAACGCCTCGCGGCGCGTGTTCCTGTCCAGCACGACGATCGGCGGTCGCATGATCCTGCGGGCCTGCGTCGTGAGCCACCGCACTCACCGCGACCGCATCTACGAGGCCGTGGACATCGTCCGCCGCGCCGCCGGGGAGCTCGCCTCCACCTGCTGACGGCCGACGCATCTCGGCGGCGGTCATTCCTCCAGCGTCGCGAAGGACCGATCTCCCCGGGGCGGATCAGCCTCGGGACATCGCCCTGGCCAGGTCGCGCATGCTGACCATGCCGATCACCCGGTCGTCCTCCACCACCGGCAGGTGGCGGAACCCGCCGGTCAACATGCGGTCGAGGGCCTCCCCCAGGGTGGCGCCGGGGGCGATGACCTGGGGATCCGGGGTCATCCGGTCCCGCACCAGGGAGGACCGGCCGGCATCGGAGGTCCCCGACAGGGCGCGGACGATGTCCCGCTCGGTGAAGATGCCGATGAGGCGATCGTCGTCCATCACCAGTGACGACCCGGTGCGCCGGGCGTACATCCCGCTCGCGGCCTGTTGCACCGTGGCGCTCGGGGCCACGACGACGAGGTCGGGGTTCATCACGTCGCGCACGGTGGTCATCTGGACTCCCGGTCAGGCGTCTGCGAAGCCTACCTCCGCCGGCCGGGCGCGGCGCGCGAAAGAAAGAGCGACAAAAGCTTGCGACTCGGCTTGACCCTGGCCGGCGCCGTCCGTATGTTCAGTGGCGGAGACCGCTGGGACCTTCGGGTTCCGGCGGTTTCCATTTTCGTGCCCGCTCACGCGCACGTCCGGGACCTCCGGCGACCCCCGGGTGGTCCCGCACTGCTCGTCACGACACGGGCTCCGGGGCGTCTGCCAGCGGCTTTGTGACACATCTGACCGCTTTCGTCCTCTGCCCGTCGGGTACGAATCAATCGATCCCTTCCGGATGGAGGCGTGCCATGGCCGCACGAGCCCAACAAGTCTTCGACGAGGACATGATGCTGGCGAGGTACGTGGAACGGGCCGAGCGCCGTGACCGCGCGCGCCGGGAGTACGCGGTCAACCCCGACGGCACGACTGACCTCCTGCTGGCCTCGTACCTGCGCAACCTCCAGCGAGAGCCCCGCCCGGAGGGCCCGAGCCTGGAGCACAGCGACGTGCGGACCTGCGCCAACTGCGGCTCGCACGAGGAGTTCCTCACCACCCGCGGCGGCTGGGCGGAGTGCCCGGCCTGCGGGCACATGGCCTGACCAGGGCGCAATCGCGCATCGCTTCGCCCGCCTGCTGAAATCCGCGACCCCGACCCAGCGGGCGCTGATCCGTATACCCTCCTGTCGTTCGGGATCCAGGGAGAGGACCATGGCCGCCAGTCCGGTGTCCGAGAGCAGCCGTCGCATCTTCGAGACCGCGCGCCAGTTCGTGTCGTTCTTCGCGGAGTACGAGCGGTGGATGGCCAGCGCCGGCCCGGACGCTTCGGACCTCACCGCCGGCAACCCCACGGAACCCGCCCTGGAGGCCTACGGCGAGGCACTCCGGGCGTCCAGCCGGTCGGACGACCCCCAGTGGTTCGCCTACATGATGAGCCACCCCGATGCTCAGGTGGCCGCCGCGGCCGCGTTGAACTCGCGCCTTGGGACGGAATACCGGCCGGAGGACATCCTGATGACGAACGCGGCCATGGCCGGGCTGGCCGTCACGCTTCGCGCAGTGTGCGATCCCGGGGACGACGTGATCCTGGTGAGCCCGCCGCACTTCCTGTACGAGCCCATCCTGATGGCGACGGGGGCGTCCGCCGTGCGGGTGCGCATGCAAGAGGACTTCGACCTCGACGTCGAGGGCATCCGGTCCGCGATCACCGGCCGGACCCGGGCCATCATCGTCAACTCGCCGCACAACCCCACCGGACGGATCTACCCGCCCTCGACCCTGCGCGCTCTGGCCGGCGTGCTGACCGAGGCGTCGGATCGGAACGGCCGCACGATCTACCTGCTGTCCGACGAGGCCTACCAGCGGATCCTGTTCGACGGCAACACGTTCGAGACGCCCACGAAGTTCTACGCGCCGTCGTTCCTCATCTACACCCTCGGCAAGACGCTGCTGACGCCGGGGCAGCGGCTCGGATACGTCGCGGTGCGCCAGGACATGCCGGAGCGCGAGGACGTCATCGGGGCGATCACGGTCGCCCAGCTGGTGAACGGGTGGTCCTGGCCGAACGCGCTGCTGCAGCACGCGCTGGGGGACTTCGAGGCCCTGTCGATCGACGTCGGACACCTGCAGGGGCGTCGCGACCGCATGGTGGTGGCGCTGCGCGAGGCCGGCTACCAGCTGCACGTCCCGGAGGCGACGTTCTACCTGCTGGTGCACTCGCCGGTCGAGGAAGACGAGAAGTTCGTCCGGATGCTCGCGGAGCGGGGGGTGTTCGTCATGCCGGGGTCGCTGCTGGAGTGCCCGGGGTACTTCCGCATCTCGCTCACCGCCTCCGACGCGATGATCGAGCGCGCGCTGCCGGTGTTCGCCGAGGTGCTCGCCGAGGCCGGCGCGCCCGCGTGACGCGCGCGGCCGCGATGACCACCCACCTGCTGCTCGACACCTCGAGCCTGATGTTCCGGGCTTTCTTCTCGGTCCCCGTGACCGTCGTCGGCAGGGACCGCAGGCCGGTGAACGCGGTGCACGGCTACCTGGACATGACGGCCCGGCTGATCGACCGGGTGCGCCCCGACGAGTGCGTCCACGTGTTCGACAATGACTGGCGGCCGGCCCCCCGCGTGGCCGAGTACGAGGGGTACAAGGCCCAGCGCGCGCCCGACCCGGAGGGCCTGCCGGAGCAGTTCGAGCTGCTGCGCGAGGTGCTCGAGGCGATCGGGCTGCCGCACGCCGAGGCGGAGGGGTGGGAGGCCGAGGACGCGATCGGCGCGCTGGCGGCGCGGGGCGGACCGAACGACAGGTTCGAGATCGTCACCGGAGACCGCGACCTGCTGCAGCTGGTCCGCGACCCGGTCGTGCGGGTACTGTTCACCGTCCGCGGGGTGTCCGAGCTGCGGGAGTTCGACGAAGCCGGGGTGCTGGAGCACTACGGCGTGCCGGCGTCGCGGTACGCGGACTTCGCCACCCTGCGCGGCGACCCCTCCGACGGGCTGCCGGGCGTACGTGGCGTCGGCGAGAAGACCGCGCGAGCACTGGTCGAGGCCTACCCCAGCCTGGAGGCCCTGATGGGGGAAGCCCGCGCCGAGCGCCGGCGGCCCGGGCCGCTGCAAGGCGCCGGGCGGCTGATCGCGACGCTCCGCGATTCCGGGGAATACCTCGACGCCATGCGACGGGTCGTGCCGATCCGCACCGACGTGGACGTCGAGGTCACGCGCACCGACCCGGACCCCGAGCGTCTCGAGGGGCTCGCGAAGGCCCACCGGCTGGTCGGCCCGGTCGAGCGGCTGCAGCGCACGCTGGCCTTGGTGGCGCCGTCACAGGAGGCCGACAAGTAGAGGTGATCGCAACCCGAACTCCGTGAATATGGAGGCAGGAATCGGGCCCGGTGAGCTGCTGAAGCTGTACCTGGCCTCGGCCCTCCTCCCCACGGGCTGGCGGTTCGTCGGGCGCCGGGAATCCGACCGACTCGAGCAGGGAGGAAAGGGTTCCGGCTAGCGGTCCCGTTCGTCCTCGACCGGCTCGACCGTCTCCTGGCTCTCTCTGCGCTCGACCTCGAGGCGCTCGGCGTCCGCCGTGGCGAGCGGAGGCGTGGTGACCTCGTGGCCGCAGGTGTAGGTCTCGACGATCGGCGACCCGGGGCGCTGCATGCGGTCGGCCTCCTCGGATCCGAGGTGGCGGAGCACGCCCTTGCCGCACACCGGGCAGCGCCGTTCGGTCTCCTCGGCCATCGCTCCCGAGCCTACCCGGGACCGGCCGCCGCCGACCGCTCGGGAAAGAGCGACAAAATCTCGGAGGACCGCTTGACCGGGAACCGGGCCGGCCCTATCGTTAGTGGTGGAAACCGCTGGGGCCCTCGGGCTCCGGCGGTTTCCATTTTTGGCGCCGGCCGGCCGTCAGGCGGCGCGACGAGGGATTCCGGCTCCACGGTCCCTTCGCTCGATCCGAGTGCCGCCGTCAGACGTCCGCGAGCTCGCGCTGGAGCACCGGCAGCGGCAGCGAGCCCAGCTCGAGCAGGCGGTCGTGGAAGTCCCGGAGGGAGAACTCCGGGCCGAGGCGCTGCTCGGCCTCCCGGCGGAACCGCTGAAGCTCCCGCTGCCCGATCTTGTAGGACAACGCCTGGGCCGGCCACGCGATATAGCGGTCGATCTCGATTTCCGAGTTGGTGCTCGGCCCGCCCGTGGCCCGGTCGAGGTACTCGACGGCCCGCTCGCGGTCCCACCCGAGCGCGTGGATCCCGGTGTCGGTGACCAGCCGCGCCGCCCGCCAGGCCTGGGCCTCGAGGAGGCCGAGTCGCTCGTAGTCGTCCGCGTACAGGCCCAGCTCGTCGGCCAGGCGCTCCGCGTACAGCCCCCAGCCCTCGATGAAGGCGCTGCCCACCAGGAGTCCGCCGAACCTCCGCAGCGGCGGCCGGTCGGCGTATTCCTGCTCGATCGAGATCTGGAAGTGGTGCCCGGGATTGGCCTCGTGGTGGGTCACGGCGGCCAGCGCGTGCAGCCGGCGATTCTCATGCGAGCCGGTGTTCACGTAGTAGATCCCGGGGCGGGAGCCGTCGCCCGCCGGCGGCTGGTAGTAGGCGAGCGGTGTGTCCCGTTCCCGGAACTCCTCGATGGGCCGGACCTCGCACTCCGAGCTGGGCAGCCGGCCGAAGGCCGCGGGGGCGGCCTCCCACCCGTGGCGGACGTGCTGCTCGGCGAGGCGGACGATCTCGTCCCGGCCGGACGGCGTGTCCCTGCCGGTCGCGGCGTGCTGGGCCAGCGCCTCCTCCGCCGAGGCGAAGCCCAGCCGCTCGCCGATCAGCCGTTTCTCCTCATCGATCGTCTCCATCTCCTGGAGGCCGATGCGGTGGACCTCCTCGGCGGCGAGGCTCACCGTGGTCCAGGCCTTGATCTCGACGGCGTAGCGCTCCTCGCCGTCCGGGAGGTCGGCCAGCCCGATCGAGTCCCGGGTCCGGGCCCGGTAGGAACGGAGCATGTCGAGGTAGTCGCGGTACCCCGGGTACACGCTGTCGCGGACCACGTGGGCCACGCGCTCCTGCGCCTCCGGCGATGCCGAGGCCACCGGACCCATCGCGGGCGAGCGCTCGGGCGGGATGTCAAGCAGCCGCTCGATCTGCCCGATGGTTCGATCGACCACGAGCGCAGGCTGCGAGACGCCCTCCTCGAGGCCGGCCATCGCGACGTCCCGCAGCCCGATGAGGAAGGCCGGGAAGGCGGCCAGGCGGTCCACGTAGCGGTCCACGCGTTCCGGCGAGTTGGCGCGCTGGATCGAGCCGAGCTGGACGAGCACCTGGCCCGGGCCCAGCAGATGGGTCACCGCGGCCAGTCGGTCGGTCCGCATGCGGATGGACTCGAGCGTCCGGTTGGCCAAGGCGTCCAGCACGTCCAGGGTGGTGCGGGCGGTCTCGTCGAGCCCCGACCGGTCGATCGTCGCCGCCTCGTCGAGGGCGGAGCGGTGGGCCGCCTCCGACCGGGCGACGCCCTCGTCGGTCGTGTCGGGCATCCGGTCCGCGTAACGGTCGTCGCCGACCAGGGTGGCGAGGATCGGATCGAGCTCGAGCAGCGCGTCCCAGTACCGGCCGACCAGGTCCGCGGCGGCCACGGCGGCCGGGACCGGCATGGCCTCGGTCGCGGACCCCTCCCCGGCTGGATCGGACGTGGGTGACACCGGCGAAAGGCTACGACACTGCCGGGCAGGAGTTGGGCTCGAGTCCGCGCCGCTGGGGAACCCGAGGCCCGGCCGCGGTGTAGGAGACGGTGGAACCGAGGCGAGGAGGTGGGCATGATGCGGAAGTGGGCGATCGGGGTTCTGGCGGGCCTGGCGGTGCTCGCGCTGGCAGTTCCGGTCCAGGCCAAGGGCGACGCCAGTCGGGTCACCGTCACCAACGGCGGGTCGGGTCCGGGCGGAGGCGGGGTGGGCGGCCCGGGATCCGGCAGTTCGCGCTCGGGCGGGTCTGGCGGCGGTGGTACGGCCCCGGCGGTGCTCGCGGCCCCCATCCACCTCCAGGGCGTCGACGCGTCCGGCTGGGTCGCCGACACCGGGATCATCCAGGAATCGCAGATCCACCCGGCCGCCGACACGCTGGGGCCGGCGCTCAACGTCCGGCTCGCCTACACGTGCGGGCCCGGCCGCAGCGGCGTCGTGACGCAGCAGCTGTACCCCTACGCGAAGGGCGGCGCGGTGGCCCACACCCCGGCCGGACAGAAGTTCTGCGACGGCGCTTTGCCGCAGACGTGGTGGCGGATCGCCGGCAACACGATGAACGTCCTCCACGACAACGGGCTCCCGGCGACGATGCCCCGGGCTGCCGCCCAGCCGGCAGCAGGTTCGGGCGCCGGAGCGGGCGCGGGCGGATCGGCCGCGCACAACGCCGCGACGGGCGCCGGGTCGGCGGGCGGAGCACCCGTGCTCCCGCTGGTGCTCGGGATCTCGGCCGTCGTGGCGATCGGTGGATTCGCCCTCATGCAGGCGCGGCGGCGGAGGACGGTCGCGGCCTAGCTGCGACCGTCACGGATCGGTGAGCGCGGCCGGCCGGTGGCCGGCCGCGCTCGTCTGCGTGGCCCTCGCCCTCTCCGCCACCGGCTGTTCCTCCGGGCCGGCCCGGGGCGGCACGACCGTCATCCGCGTCCCCGCGGACGCCCCCACCCCGGCGGAGGCGGTGGCCAGGTCCCGTCCCGGCGACGTCGTCCTCCTGGCACCCGGCACGTATCCCGGCGAGCTGACGGTTCCCCCCGGCCACGAGGGCATCACGATCCGGGGCGCGGACCGGAACACAGTCGTGTTCGACGGCCGCGACCGCGCCTCCACCGGCATCGCCGTCACCGCCGACGGCGTCACCGTGGAGAACCTCACCCTGCATTCGTTCCAGGGCAACGGCCTGCTCTGGAAGTCCGTGCACGGGTACGCCGCCCGGTTCGTCACCGTGTGGAACGTCGGCGGGTACGGCCTGTACGCGGTCGACAGCCGCGACGGCGTGGTCGAGCACACGGTGGTGTCCGGCGCCGCCGACGCCGCCTTCTACGTCGGCGAGTGCCACCCGTGCCACGCCGTGCTCCGCGACGACACAGCGATGCTGTCCGGCCTCGGGTACTCCGGCACGAACGCCGGCGGGGACCTGGTGGTCCGGGACTCGACCTTCGATCGCAACGGCACGGGGATCCTGCCGAACTCCTTCGACGACGAGCGCGATCCCCCGCAGCGCGACGCGGCGTTCCTGCACAACCGGGTCGTGGGGAGCGGCACCGTGCAGACGCCCGCCAGCGACCCGGTCGACGGGCTGATCGGCGTCGGCATCGGCGTGGCCGGTGGCCGCAACGACGTCGTCCGGGGCAACTTTGTGGAGGGGAGCGACCGGTACGGCATCGCTGTGTTCGCGACGATCCAGCCGGACGGCGGGGCCTGGCGTCCCGTCGGCAACTCGGTCCGGGACAACCGGGTGCGCGGCAGTGGCGTGGCCGACCTCGCGCTCGCCGCCGGGGCCGCTGGCGGGAACTGCTTCACGGGGAACCGGGCGGCGACCTCGCTCCCCGCGGGCCTGGAACGGATCCGCCCCTGCGGAGGAGCGACGCCGCCGGGTGGCGACGGGGGCGTGTCACGCGACCTCGAGATCGTCACACCACTGGCCTTCGAGCGGTCCGGCGTCCATCCCTCGTACCGAACCATGCCGCCGCCCGGCGCCCAGCCACCGATGCCTGCGCCGCCCTCCGCGGCGAGCGCGGCGGCGGTGGCGAGCGCGGCGGGACTCCCCGACGCGGACCCGCGCCGCCGTCAGAGCTTGTAGCCGAACCGGCGCAGGAGCTCCTTGCGGTCCCGCTCGTCGTCGTCGGTCTCGACGCCGACCGGCGGCTCGCCGTCCACCACGCCGACGATCCCCCGTCCCAGGTCGGTCTCGGCCACCAGCACCTCTGTCGGGTTCGCCGTGGCGCAGAACACGCGACACACCTCGCTCACCATCTTCACCGCGTTCAGCACGTTCACCGGGAACCCGTCGCGGAGGAACACGATGAACGAGTGCCCGGCGCCGATGGCCTGGGCGTTGCGGACCGCGAGGTCGACGAGCTCGGAGTCGTTGCCGCTCCGCCGGACCAGCCTCGGGCCGGACGACTCGCAGAAAGCCAGCCCGAAGCGCAGCGAAGGCGAGGCCTGGGCCAGCGTCTCGTGGAGGTCCTCCACGGTCTTGATGAAGTGCGAGTGGCCCAGGATGAAGTTCAGGTCCTCGGGCTTGTCGATGCGCACGGCGTGCAGTTCCACGGCGGCCTCCCCGGTCGGTGGCCCATGAAGCATAGAGACCACCTTCATTTGCCCCCAGACGCTGGTCGCGGTGTTTCTGGCAATCGGAGCGACGCCAGCACTGGCGACTCGCGCGGCCACTGGCGGATGCCAGCGCCCCACATCGGCCGCACGCTCCCAGCAACGCGATGGCGACCGTCGACTCCAGCGAGGTACTGCAGCGCCACCTGCCGACCGCACGTGGTCAAGGTATTCAACAACATCACCTCCTGGCACCTCCGCTCACTGGCCCGCCCGGCCGGCGCGACCGACCGCAGCGCCCTGCCCATTGCTGGTGACGACCCAGCCGCGAAGGCAGCCGTCACACGGTTCCTCGACGCGATCGGGTACGACACCGTGGACGCCGGTCCGCTCGGCTCCGGTGGCCGCCGCTTCCAGTTCGGTCAGCGCGTTCGTCACACCCTACGGGGGTTGCTCGAGCGGGGCACCCCGGCAGATGTAGCCACGATACGGGCCGCTATCAGCATCTGACCCGCGCTACAACCCCAGGTCGGCGGCGGCCTCCGGCTCCGGGGGTTCGGTCACGATCGGCGGTGGTTCCTGCGCCGCCGGTTCGGGCTCCGGGGGCGGCGCCGGCGGGGGCGGCGTGGGGGCAGCCGCCAGGCCGATCGGGGCGGCGCCACGCCGGGCACGCCACACCGCGACGGTGGCGGCCCCAAGCCCGTACAGCGCGGCGAGGAACCAGCCGATCCCTCCGACGAACGGCACGAACCCCACCGCGCGCAGGATGACCCACCCGGCAAGGAACGCGGTCACCCGCCGGGGCCCGCCGTGCCGAGAGCGCCGGATGAGCGCCCGCCCCAGGATCCACGCGGCGTACGCGTAGCCGATGGAGTACAGCAGCGCCAGCCCCAGCAGCAGCCCGATGCCGAACGGGATTCCCACCAGGCTGACCAGCAGCAGGAACCCCGCCACGGGCAGCCCGAACATCAGGGCCGCACCCCACCCGATCGAGGCACCGACGGCCTCGCGCCCCGCCCGGCCCACCGCATCCGCAGCGTGTGGGCCGAGCACCAGGAGCAGGAGCCCCAGCAACAGCGTCGAGACGGAGATCGCGATCCAGAACCCGAGCCGCGTGACCAGCCGCGCCGGCGACAGGAACGACAGACCGCCCCGGTGAACGTCCCCGTCGACCCGCGCCCCCACCTGGACGTCGAGCGTGCCGTGCGCGATCCACACGTCGCCCGTGACGTGGGCGCCGCGGAGCAGCCGGACCGGGCCGTCGAGCGCGACCACGTCGCCCCGGACCAGGCCGGACAGGACCACATCGCCGTCCACGACCACCACGCTCCCCCGCACCGCGCCCACGACCCGGGCTGAACCGTGGACGATGACGATGTCCCCGGACGCCTCGCCCTTCGGGACCACGACATCCCCGGAGAGCACGACCCGGTCTCCCACCGCGGCGCGACCGGCGCGCTTCTCGGCCGGCCGGGGCGCGCCGGACGCGGCAATCGCGCCGAGGGCCAGCGAGACGAGGACGACGGCCACCACGACACCGGCCCTCGCCGCGTTCCGTCCGGATGCCGCGGGCGCGGCCACCCGGAGCCTCACCCCGCGGTGCCCACCAGCGCGTCACCGACGCGCGCGATCAGCCCGGCGAGCAGCGTGACCCTCGGCACGACGCTGGCCAGGTCCAGCCACTCGCCCGAGGCGTGGGCGTCGCCGCCGATCGGCCCCAGCCCGTCCAGGGTGGGCACGCCGAGCGCCGAGGTCGTGTTCGCGTCCGAGGCGCCCCCGGTGGCGGTGTCGGCGACCGCGAACCCCAGCTCCGCCGCGATCTCCCGGGCCAGCGTCACGAGCCGTCCCGAGGCCCCCGATCGTTCCATCGGCCGGTGCCAGCCCATCAGCCGCACCTCCGCCGTCACGTCGGGCACGGTCGGCGTCTCGGCGATCCGCCGGGCCTCGGCCTCCGCCTCGGCGAACGTGTCCTCGCGGGGGGAGCGGATGTCGATCTCCAGCGAGCAGCGGTCGGCGACGACGTTCGGCCGCGTGCCGCCCCTGACGACGCCCACGTTCACGGTGACCCCGGGCCACCGGCCGTTCAGGGCCTGCAGCGCCAGCACCTTGTGGGCCGCCTCGAGCACGGCATTGCGCCCCTTCTCCGGCTCGACTCCCGCGTGCGCGGCCCTCCCGGAGATCTCGACGCGCATGTCGGTGATGCCCTTGCGAGCCGACACGATGTTCCCGTTGGACCGGGCGCACTCCAGCACGAAGCACACGTCGGCCGACCGGGCGCGTTCCTCGATCAGCGCCTTCGAGAAGGCCGAGCCGATCTCCTCGTCCGGGTTGCACACGTACGTCACCGGCATCGACAGGCCCACGGTCGCCTCCAGCGCCTCCAACGCCAGGAACCCCGCGAGCAGCCCGCCCTTCATGTCGGACGCGCCCGGCCCGAACGCCCGGTCGCCATCGACGCGGAACGGCCGGGCCGCCGCCGTTCCCTCGGGGAACACCGTGTCCATGTGCCCGATGAGCAGCACCCGGGGCCCGGCGCCGTCGCGATGCCCGACGAGACAGTCGCCCAGCTGCGGGTCCCCGGGGCCCGGGCGGTGCAGGTGCCGCTCGACGCCGAACCCCAGCGCCGCGAACCGCTTCGCGCACCGGTCCGCGACGGCGTTCACCCCCTCCGGCGTGTACGTCCCGCAGTCCAGGTCGACCATCTGCCGCAGTTCGGAGACGAACGAATCGAACCGCCGATGGACCTCGCGACGGATGGCATCGAGCGCGGGAGCCGTCACAGGCGCGAAGCTTACACAGCGGCCGGGTCGCGGCCCGGCGCCCGAGGGCCGTCCCCAGGGCCGACCGGGCCTCGCGTTGTCACCCAGGAGGCGTCGCCCATGGGCCCAGGCCGCCGATCCGCTCGATCGCGATCCTCGTGACGTAGCCGGGCGGCGGATCGGGCATCGCCGGGAACACGACGTCCGGGCCCAGGTACACGTGGGCCAGGCGCTGGAGCAGCTCGGGGGCGCCGCCCTCGGTGACTCGAGCGGTCCCGCGGATCACGAGGTACTCGTCCAGCCCCCATTCGTTCCGCCGGGCGGTCCCGATGCTCAGCGCGACCCGAGGGTCGCGGCGGACGTTCCGCAGCTTCGGCTGATCGTGCAGCGTCCCGATCACGACCTCGTCGTCCTCCAGGCCGACCCACGCACATGTCACGTGGGGCGAGCCGTCGGCGTTCAGCGTCACGAGGTGGGCGATGCGACCCGACTCGATGACCTCACGGGCGGATTGCGGGGCGGGGATGGGCATGGCCGTGGCCTCCTGGTCGTATGGGAGGCCACCATGCTACGGAGTGCGGCGAGGTGGACCGAGCGGTTCCGCGGCGCTGTCGCTCCCGACGTAGCATCCGGCCCGGATGCCGGCCGCCGAACCAACAGAGCCCGAGCCCGAGGATCTTCCGGACGCCCCACCCGACCGAGCGAGCCGGGACCCGTGGTGGACCGTCGGGTACTGGATCCTCGGCGCCCTGTTCCACGTGCTGTTCCGGATCCGGTACGTGGGTCGGGGCAACGTCCCCCGCACGGGCGGCGCCATCCTGGCGTGCAATCACGTCAGCGTGCTGGATCCGGTGATCATCTCGATGGGCGCGACGACCACCGGGCGGGCCGTGCGGTTCCTGACGGCGGCGGAATTCTTCCGCAGGCCGCTGATCGGCTGGGGGCTCCGGCGGATCCGGCAGATCCCGATCCGCCGCGGCGAGAGCGACCGCCGGGCCCTGGAGGAGGCCGCCCGGATCATCCGCCGCGGCGCCCTGGGCGGGATCTTCCCCGAGGGCATGCTCAGCGGGGACGGCCGGCTGCTGCCGGGGAAGCGCGGCGTGGCGCGCATCGCCCTGGCCAGCGGCGTCCCGGTGGTCCCGGTGGGCATCTGGGGCACGCGGGCCCGATGGCCGAGCGCCGGGATCCGGTGGAAACGCCCCCTGCGGCCCCGGGTGGTCGTGGCGTTCGGCCCGCCCATCGGGACCCGCGGCGACCTGGACGACCCGGCGGACGTGCAGACCGTCACCGAACGCATCATGGAGGCCATCGCGAAACAGGTCGAGACGGCGACTGCGGCCGTGGAGGGCCGCCGGAGAAGCTGACTTCAGTCGCGAGTCCGGCGTACCGACCGTGAAATCCGACTGTTCGCGATCGTGCGGGCTATCGTGAAGGACTGGCCCGCCTCGTGAGGGGCGAATCGAGGGGTGGGCACGGCGACGAATGAATTCGTGAGGCGCATGGCCAGGGTGAAGCCGACGGAGGAACCGGAGGAACGCGGAGCGCGCGCGACCCGCTCCCTCGCGCCGGTCCCCGGTCCGGCAGTCGGGCCCGAGCCCGCCGTGGGGGAGGGCCGGCGCCGCGCCGTGATCGAGAGCGTCTCGCCGGAGATCGACGGCGGGCGGTTCCCCGTCAAGCGGGTCGCCGGCGAGGGCGTCGTCGCCGAGGCCGACGTGTTCGCGGACGGCCACGACGAGCTGGCGGTCGAGCTCCGGTGGCGGCGGGAGGACGAGCGCGGGTGGCACGACGTCCCCATGGTGCCCCTCGGGAACGACCGGTGGCGCGGCTCGTTCACCGTGGAGGAGCTCGGCCGGTACCGCTATACCCTCCGGGCGTGGGTCGACAGGTTCGCCTCCTGGCACGGGGGGCTGCTGAAGAAGGTGGAGGCGGGCCAGGACGTGTCGGTCGACCTGCAGATCGGGGCCGAGCTGGTCGAGGGCGCCGTCGGCCGGGCCCGGGGCAGGGACCGCCAGCGGCTCCGGGACGCCGCCCGATCGATGCGCGAGGGGTCCGTTGCGACCGTCGACCCCGAGCTGGTCGCGGTCATGACCCGGTACCCGGACCGCCGCTTCGCCACGCAGTACGGCCGGGAGCTGGTCGTGTGGGTCGAGCCGGTGCGGGCCCGGTTCAGTGCCTGGTACGAGCTGTTCCCCCGCTCTACCGGCGCCGGGGGCCGACACGGGACGCTCGCCACCACCATCGAGCGCCTGCCCTACGTGGCCGGGATGGGCTTCGACGTGCTGTACCTGCCGCCGGTGCACCCGATCGGCACGACCCACCGCAAGGGTCGCAACAACAACCCCAGGGCCGAGCCCGGCGCGGTCGGCTCCCCGTGGGCCATCGGCGGTCCCGACGGCGGCCACACCGCGATCCACCCGGACCTCGGCACGTTCGAGGACTTCGACCGGCTGGTGGCAGCGGCCGGGGAGCGCGGGCTCGACGTCGCGCTGGACGCCGCCTTCCAGTGCTCCCCCGACCACCCGTGGGTCCGCGAGCACCCGGACTGGTTCCGCCACCGTCCCGACGGCACGATCCAGTACGCCGAGAACCCGCCCAAGAAGTACGAGGACATCTATCCCCTCGACTTCGAGACCGAGGATTGGCGGGGGCTGTGGGCCGCCCTCCGCGGCGTGTTCGAGTTCTGGGTCGGGCACGGCGTGCGCATCTTCCGCGTCGACAACCCGCACACGAAGTCGCTGGCGTTCTGGGAGTGGTGCATCGACTCGCTGAAGCGCGAGCATCCCGACCTGATCTTCCTCAGCGAGGCGTTCACGAGACCCCGGCTGATGGAACGGTTGGCCAAGCTGGGGTTCACCCAGTCCTACACGTACTTCGCCTGGCGGACCCAGAAGCGGGAGCTCATCGACTATTTCACCGAGCTGACCCAGACCGAGGTCCGGGAATACCTCCGGCCGAACCTGTGGCCGAACACGCCGGACATCCTCACCGAGCAGCTCCAGACCGGCGGGCGGGCCGCGTTCATGCACCGGCTGGTGCTCGCCGCAACGCTGGGCGCCTCCTACGGCATCTACGGCCCGGCGTTCGAGCTGATGGAGCACACCCCTTCGACGCCGGGCAAGGAGGAATACCTCCACTCGGAGAAGTACGAGGTGCGGGACTGGCACCTCGACGACCCGAGGTCGCTGTCGAAGTTCGTCGCGCGGATCAACGCGATCCGGCGGGAGCACCCCGCGCTGCAGTCGAACGACGGGCTGCGGTTCCACGACATCGACAACGACAACATGATCGCCTACAGCAAGATCACCGCGGACCGCGAGGACGCGATCCTCACGATCGTGAACCTCCATCCGGAGGCCAGGCAGTCGGCGACCGTCCACCTGTGGCTGTACGACATCGGGGTCAGCGAGTACGAGCGCCCCTTCCAGGTCCATGACCTCGTCACGGACGCCCGGTACGTGTGGCGGGGGTCGTCCAACTACGTCGATCTCGACCCGGCCAAGGTCCCGGCGCACGTGTTCTACGTTGTGCCGCACGTCCGGGACGAGCGCGACTTCGAGACGTACCGCTGATGGCGACCCGCCGCCCGACGACCCGCCCCAGCGACGAGCGGGAGTTCTGGTACAAGGACGCCGTCATCTACGAGCTGCACGTCAAGGCGTTCGCGGACTCCGACGAGGACGGCGTCGGCGACCTCCGGGGCCTGATCGGCAAGCTCGACTACCTCCAGGACCTCGGCGTCACCGCGCTGTGGCTGCTGCCGTTCTACCCCTCGCCGCTGCGGGACGACGGCTACGACATCGCTTCGTACAAGGACATCCATCCTTCATACGGGACGCTGCGGGACTTCCGGGCGCTGCTGCGCGAGGCCCACGAGCGCGGGCTGTACGTGATCACCGAGCTGGTCATGAACCACACGTCCGATCAGCACCAGTGGTTCCAGCGGGCGCGGAAGGCGCAGCCCGGCTCGTCGCAGCGCGACTTCTACGTGTGGAGCGACACAGCGGAGCGGTACGCCGACGCGCGGATCATCTTCCAGGACTTCGAGCACTCCAACTGGACGTGGGACCGCGAGGCCCAGGCGTACTACTGGCACCGGTTCTACTCGCACCAGCCGGACCTGAACTTCGACAATCCCGAGGTCCGCCGGGCCATGTTCGGCGTGCTCGACTTCTGGCTGGACATGGGCGTCGACGGGCTCCGCCTGGACGCCGTGCCGTACCTGTTCGAGCGGGAGGGGACGACCGGCGAGAACCTCCCCGAGACCTTCGACTACCTCCGGGACCTGCGCCGCCACATCGATGACCGGTTCCGCAACCGGATGCTGTTGGCCGAGGCCAACCAGTGGCCGGAGGACGCCGTGGCCTACTTCGGCAAGGGCGACATGTGCCACATGGCGTTCCACTTCCCGGTGATGCCGCGGATGTTCATGGCCATCCGGATGGAGGACCGGTTCCCGATCATCGACATCCTCGAGCAGACCCCCGCGATCCCGGAGCCTGCGCAGTGGGCGCTGTTCCTGCGGAACCACGACGAGCTCACGCTCGAGATGGTCACCGACGAGGAGCGCGACTACATGTACCGGGTCTACGCCAACGACCCCCAGGCGCGCGTGAACCTGGGGATCCGCCGGCGGCTCGCGCCCCTGCTGGGCAACGACCGCAACATCATCGAGATGATGAACGGCCTGCTGTTCTCGCTGCCGGGAACGCCCGTCGTCTACTACGGCGACGAGATCGGGATGGGCGACAACATCTACCTCGGCGACCGCGACAGCGTGCGGACGCCGATGCAGTGGTCGGGCGACCGCAACGCCGGATTCTCCCGCGCGAACCCCCAGCGGCTGTACCTCCCGGCGGTCATCGACCCCGAGTACCACTACGAGGCGCTGAACGTGGAGGCCCAGAACCAGAGCCCCAACTCGCTGCTGTGGTGGATGAAGCGGCTGATCGCGCTGCGGAAGCGGTACAAGGCGTTCGGGCGGGGGACGCTCGAGTTCCTGTACCCGGACAACCGCAAGGTGCTCGCGTTCCTCCGGCGGTTCGAGGACGAGCGGATCCTGGTGGTCGTCAACCTGTCACGCCACGCCCAGTACGTGGAGCTCGACCTGTCGCAGTTCCGGAACTCGATGCCCGTCGAGCTGTTCGGCCACACGGAGTTCCCGAAGATCGGCGACCTGCCGTACTTCATCACGCTGGGACCGCACCAGTTCTACTGGTTCTCGCTCGTGCCCGAGCGGGCGCCCGCCGTGGCCGAGCCGCGGCTGCCGCGGTTCGACCTCTCGGAGGGGACGTGGGACGAGCTGTTCGACTCGCGCCGGAACCGGGCAATGCTGGCCGAGGCGCTACCGGCGTTCCTCCGGGGCCGGCGGTGGTTCGGGGGCAAGGCCCGCCGGATCCGGTCGGTCGACGTGGTCGAGGCGATCCCGATCCCGGCCCCGTCGAAGCCATCGGACGGCCGGCCCATCGCGATCCTCACGCTGCTGCGGGTGGAGTACACGGAGGGCGACCCCGAGACGTACGCGCTGCCCCTGGCTGCGGTCGGGCTCGCCCGGGGGAAGGACCTCCTCGACTACCACCCGGGGTCGGTGGTGGCGTTGATGAAGACCGAGGAGGGCGACCGCGCGCTGGTCGACGCAGTGTGGGAGCCGGAGTTCGGACGCGCGCTGCTGGCCGCGATCGCGCGGAGGCGGCGGTCGAAGGGCTCGACGGGAACCCTCGCGGCGACCCCGGAGCCGTCGTTCTCCGAGGTCAACGGGTCGAGGCGGCGCGTCCCCTCGCCGACCGTGCTGTCGGCCGAGCAGAGCAACACCTCGCTGCTGTTCGGGGACCGGATGATCCTGAAGCTGTTCCGCCGGCCCGAGGAGGGGATCAACCCGGACCTCGAGATCGGGCGGTTCCTGACCGCGGAGGCCGGGTTCGAGCACGTGCCGCCGGTGTGCGGCGCGGTGGAGTTCCGCCGCGGGCGCTCCGCGGACCCCATGACGCTCGCGATCCTCCAGGGGTTCGTCCAGAACGAGGGCGACGCGTGGATGTACACGCTCGACGCGCTGGACGGGTTCTTCCGGGAGGCCGCCGCGCAGCGTGACGGCGGGCTGCCGGAGGAGGTGGAGCGGCTGCTCCCCGGCCGCCCGACGCTGCTGGAGATGGCCGGCGCCGAGCCGCCCGAGCTGGCCAAGGCGACCATCGGGCCGTTCCTCGGGTCGGCCGCGTTGCTGGGGCGGCGGACCGCCGAGATGCACGTGGCCCTATCGTCGGCTGCCCGGGAGAACCTGGCCTTCGCGCCGGAGCCGTTCTCGACGCTGTACCAGCGGGCACTGTTCCAGTCGATGCGGACGCTCGCCGTGCGGACGTTCCGGCTGGTCCGCCGGGCGGGGGTGGACGATCCGCTGGTGACGCGCGTGCTGGATCTCGAGAAGCAGGTGGTCCGCCGGTACGAGGCGCTGCTCCGGATGAAGATCGACGCCGTGCGGTCCCGCATCCACGGCGACTACCACCTGGGCCAGGTGCTGTGGACGGGGAAGGACTTCGTGCTCATCGACTTCGAGGGCGAGCCGGCGCTGCCGCTCGGCGAGCGGCGCATCAAACGGTCGCCGTTCACCGACGTCGCCGGGATGCTCCGGTCGTTCCACTACGCGGCGCACACGGCGCTCGCGCAGGACGCCCCGGCGATGTCGCCGACCGGCGAGCCCGAACCTCTCGAGCCCTGGGCGGAGTTCTGGTACCGGTGGGTCGGCGCGGTGTTCCTGCGTGGCTACCTGAACCGGGCCGACGGGGCCGGGTTCGTCCCCGCCGATCAGCATCAACTCGACGTGATCCTCGGAACGTCCCTGCTGAACAAGGCGGTCTACGAGCTCCGCTACGAGGCCAACAACCGCCCCGACTGGATCAGGATCCCGGCGAGGGGAATCCTCGACCTCGTTCAGGCGAGCGGGTGACGCCGCGGTCCGAGCCGCGTGAGGATCTCCACCGGCTCGCGGGTGAGTTCGGAGTCCAGCGTTCCTTCCGAGATGTCGACAAGCGCGTGCGACGCGCGTCACCGGAGGCGCTGAGGGCCGTCCTGCAGGCGCTCGGCGTCGTGCCGGAGGACGGGGACGCTGCCTCGGGGCCGCCGCTCGTGTCCGCGATGGCCACCGGACGGGTCGAGCGGCCCGTCCTCGCGTGGGACGGTTTCCTCGCGCCCGTCGCAACCGCGGTGGCCGACCAATCCGGCCCGGTCGAGACGGAGATTCGTCTCCAGGACGGCCGATCCATGCCCCCGGGCACCCGGCTGCCGTCCGGCTACCACTCGATCGTCCACCGAGGGCGAGGGTGGTCGAGAGCTCGCCCCGTGATCTCCGCGCCCCCTCGGTGCCCGGCGCTCGCAGCGCCCCGCTGGGGCACGTTCCTCCCGCTGCACTCGCTGAGGACGCGCGGTGGCTGGGGGGTCGGATCGTTCACGGAACTCGCCGACCTCTCCCGGTGGACGCGGTCGATGGGCGGCTCCACCGTGGGGACGCTGCCGCTGCTCGCGCAGTTCCTCGACCAGCCGTTCGAATATTCGCCGTACTCCCCCGCCTCACGGATGTTCTGGAACGAGCTGTTCATCGACGTCGAGTCCGTTCCCGAATTCGCGCGGAGCGAAGAGGCTCGCGACCGCGCTGCGCGGACGAATAAAGCCCGGCTGCGCCGGGGTCGGCTGGTCGACTACCGGAAGGCATACGAGGCCAAGCGGCCGGTGCTGGAGGCGCTGGTGCGGGCGTTCTTCGGGCCCCGCACCTCGCAGGAGCGCAGGAGGGCGTTCGAGCGATACCGGCGGGAGACCCCGCACCTCGACGACTACGCCCGGTTCCGGGCGTTCGGCGAGCGGGCCCGGACCGCCTGGCTCGACTGGCCGGCCCGGCAGCGCGGCGGGCGCCTCACGGCCCGCGACGTCGATCCCGAGGCCGTCCGGTTCCACCAGTACGTGCAGTTCGTCGCCGACGAGCAGCTCGCGGCCGTCGGGAAGAGGGCGCCGGGCCAGGGGCTGTTCCTCGACCTTCCCCTCGGCGTGAACGGCGCGTCGTACGACACGTGGCGGTTCCGGGACTCGTTCGCGGACGGCGTCTCCGGCGGGGTTCCGCCCGACACGTTCTTCACGAGGGGCCAGAACTGGGGGTTCCCGCCGCTGCATCCACGCCGCATCAGGGACGACGGGTATGCCTACGTCCGGGCCTGCCTGCGGCACCTGCTGAAGCACGCCGGCGTGATCCGGATCGACCACGTCATGGGGTTCCACCGCCTGTACTGGATCCCCGAGGGGATGGGGCCGACCGAGGGTGTGTACGTGCGGTACCCGGCCGAGGAGCTGTACGCCGTCCTGTCGCTCGAGGCGCACCGGGCCGGCGCCGCGATTCTCGGCGAGGACCTGGGGACCGTTCCTCCCATGGTCCGTGCGGCGATGGCGCGGCACGGCGTGCTCCGCAGCCACGTCGCGGAGCTGGAGGCGCTCCCCGAACGTCGCCCCCCGCTGCCGCCGGCACCGAGGGACTCGCTGGCCGCCCTGAACACGCACGACCTGGCGACGTTCGCGTCGTTCTGGGAGGGCCGCGACGTCGACGACCGGCTCGCCCTCGGGCTGGTCGACGAGCAGGAGGCGAGGCGGCAGCGAGCCGAACGCCGGCGGCTGACCCGGCTGCTGACGGACCAGTTCCGGGCCGAGGGCCACCTGCCGAGGCGGGGCCCGAAGGTGGCTCCCACCGCCCAGGCCTCGGCTGCCGCCCACGCCCATCTGGCCGCGGGACCCGCCCGCATGCAGATCGTGAACCTCGAGGACCTGTGGGGGGAGACCGAGCCCCAGAACCGCCCCGGCACCTACCGCGACCGGCCCAACTGGCGCCGGCGGGCCGCACGAACGTTCGAGGACTTCCGGTCGGACCCCGAGATCCTGGGTAGGTTGGAGGAGGTCAACCGCCTGCGGGCAGCAGCGGCCGCACGTGAGCGTCGGGGCCCGGGACGCCGGCGCCGCGTCGAGGAGGCGAGCACATGAGCACCACCAGGCAGGGCGCTCCCGCCGTCCGTCACGACGTCACGCCCATCACCGAGGACGACCTCCACTGGTTCAACGAGGGGACCCACACCGGGCTGTTCGCGAAGCTCGGCGCGCACACCCTCACCCTCGACGGCCAGGACGGCACGCACTTCGCCGTGTGGGCGCCCGCCGCGGAGGCCGTGTCCGTCATCGGCGACGTGAACTCGTGGGACCCGCGCTCACATCCGCTCCATGCGCGCGGCGCGTCCGGAATCTGGGAGGGATTCTCGACCGCGTTCCGCCACGGAACGATCTACAAGTTCCACGTCGTGGGTCGCGCGGGTGGTTTCCGCGCCGACAAGACCGATCCCTTCGGAGCGTTCTACGAGCACCCGCCGAAGACCGCCGCGGTCGTGTGGGACCTCGGCTACGAGTGGGCCGACGATGAGTGGATGCGCACCCGCGCCGGGGCCGCGTCGCTCGAGGCCCCGATCTCGACGTACGAGATCCACCTGGGCTCGTGGATGCGCGACCCGGCCGACCCCGGGCGGTTCATGTCGTACCGCGAGCTGGCCCCGCGCCTGGCCGAGTACTGCACGAAGCTCGGCTTCACCCACGTGGAGCTGCTCCCGATCATGGAGCACCCGTTCTACGGCTCGTGGGGGTATCAGACCACCGGGTACTTCGCGCCGTCCTCGCGCTTCGGGACGCCGCAGGACTTCATGTGGTTCGTCGACCACCTGCATCAGAACGGGATCGGGGTGATCCTCGACTGGGTTCCGTCGCACTTCCCGTCGGACGACTACGCGCTCGGCATGTTCGACGGCACGCACCTCTACGAGCACGCCGACCCGCGCAAGGGATTCCACCCGGACTGGAACTCGTTCATCTTCAACTACGGTCGCAACGAGGTCCGCTCGTTCCTCACGTCCAGCGCGATGCACTGGCTGACCACGTACCACGCGGACGGCCTCCGGGTGGACGCGGTGGCGTCGATGCTCTACCTCGACTATTCGAGGAAGGCCGGCGAGTGGATCCCGAACGAGCACGGCGGCCGGGAGAACCTCGAGGCGATCTCGTTCCTCCGCCATCTGAACGGCAGCGCCTACGCGCAGCACCCCGACGTGCAGACGATCGCCGAGGAGTCGACCGCATGGCCGATGGTGTCGCGCCCGATCTACGTGGGGGGGCTGGGGTTCGGCTACAAGTGGGACATGGGGTGGATGCACGACACCCTCCAGTACTTCTCGAAGGAGCCGATCCACCGCCGGTGGCACCACAACCTGCTCACGTTCCGGAACCTCTACGCCTGGAACGAGAACTTCGTGCTGCCGCTCTCCCACGACGAGGCGGTGCACGGGAAGGGCTCGCTGATCGGGAAGATGCCGGGCGACGACTGGCAGCGCTTCGCCAACCTCCGCGCGCTGTTCGCGCACATGTGGTGCACGCCCGGGAAGAAGCTGCTGTTCATGGGCGGCGAGTTCGGCCAGTGGCGCGAGTGGGGCCACGACCGGGGGCTCGACTGGCACCTGCTGGAGACCGGCCTGCACGCCGGGCTGCAGCGGCTGGTGGCCGACCTCAACGGGCTGTATCGCTCGGCGCCCGCGATGCACCGGCTGGACACGAACCCCGACGGGTTCGAGTGGATCGACGCGAACGACAACGAGGCGTGCGCGATCTCGTACCTGCGGAAGGACCGCGACGGGGACGTCGCGGTCGTCGTGTGCAACTTCACCCCAGTCGTCCGGCCGGGGTACCTGGTGGGGGTGCCGGCCGGCGGATTCTGGCGCGAGGTGCTGAACACCGACGCCGAAGCCTACGGAGGCAGCGGCGTCGGGAACATGGGCGGCGTCGACTCGCTCCCCTTCGGCACCCACGGCCGCGACCATGCGCTCAGCCTGACGCTCCCCCCGCTCGCCGTGGTGGTCATGAAGCCCGGCGAGCGCTAACCAAGTCGGCGTCAGGCGACGTCGAGGCCCTCGGCGGCGGCCGCGACCGCCTGCTCGGTGTCGTGCGTGACGAACCTCAGCGCGCCGCCCGACACCTCCCGCCCGTCGTCGAGAGCCACGGCGAGGTGCAGCGCGTCGAGGGATCGCAGGCCGTGCTCCGTCGCGAGGCGATGGGCGCTCGTGAGCGTTGCCTCCGGTCGAAACCGGAGGAGCGTGATCGGACTGCCGATCCCACAATCGACATCGAACGCGGCGAGGTAGTCGCCTGCGGCGTCGATCCGTCGCGCCCTCATGGCCCTGGTGATGGCGCTGGCGAATTCGACGCGGGCGATCTCGGACGTGACGACCCCGTTGCCGTCGCCGAACAACAATTCCCGGGCCGCCTCGTTGTCCGGCTCATCCGCGAGATAGGCCCGCACGAGGACGCTGGAGTCGGCGTAGACCCGTGTCACCTGTGGTCGCGGTCGCGCTCGAGTTGCTCGCTCACGATGGGACCCCACCCCCGGGACTTCTCGAGCAGAGTTTCATGATCGAGAGCGTGCGCGGGTTGTGGGGGGACGACGACGCGGCCCTCGGCGATCATCCGGCGCTTCCACTCGAGATACGGCTCCGGACCGCCGCGTTCGTCGACTGTGCGCTCCAGTGACTCCACCACCACGGAGTTGACCGAGCGGCCCTCGCTCTTCGCCAGGCGTTTCAGGCGCTCGTGGAGGTGGTCGTCGATCCGGGCGATCAGTTGTCGCATGTCTACGGATGATAGCATCCCCCCTTCTCCTGCTATCAGCGTACTGGCCACGCTAGCACTCGCTACCGACACGCATCCCGGAGCCGCCGTGCCCTGCCGGCCTCCCGGCCACCAACGGCCGGTGGTAGCGTCGGCGCTCGCCCGATTCGGAACGAACCAGGGCCCGCACGGCCGGCAAGGGGGACGAATGCGCCTCGAGGGCAAGGTGGCCCTGATCACCGGCGCCGCCGGGGGGATCGGGAAGGTCGCGGCGGAGCTGTTCGCCGCCGAGGGCGCGCGGGTGGTGATCGCCGACGTCCTCGACGACGCCGGGGAAGCCACCGCCGAGGGCATCCGCGCCGGCGGTGGCGAGGCCCACTACGTGCACTCCGACGTGTCCGCACCAGGAGACGCCGAGGCCATGGTGACGACGACGATGGATCGGTTCGGGTCGCTCGACGTGCTCTACAACAACGCGGGGATCATGCACGCCGACGACGGATCGGCGGCCGCGACGGCCGAGGACGTCTGGGATCGCACCATCGCCATCAACCTGAAGGGGGTCTTCCTGGGCTGCCGGTTCGGCATCCCAGCGATGCTCGCCTCCGGGGGCGGCTCGATCGTCAACGTCGCGTCGTTCGTCGCGCTGATGGGTGCGGCGACGCCCCAGATCGCGTACACGGCGTCGAAGGGCGGCGTGCTGGCGATGACGAGGGAGATCGCGGTGGAGTTCGCCCGCCGGGGGATCCGGGCGAACGCGCTGTGCCCCGGCCCCATCGAGACCCCGCTGACCGCGCAGATCTTCGACACGGAGGAGAAGCGCAACCGGCGACTGGTGCACATCCCGATCGGCCGATTCGGGCGCGCCGAGGAGATCGCCCGCGCGGCCCTGTTCCTCGCCTCGGACGAGTCGTCGCTGATGACGGGCGCCGCGCTCGTCGTCGACGGCGGCATCACGGCGGCCTACGTCACACCGGAGTAGTCGATTCGGACCCGGTGGGTACCATGACCAGATGGATGCAACGCTCGCGACCGGCACCCTGCCGATCCATCCGCACCCGGGAACCATCGATTTCACCCCGCTCATCACGGTGCTCGCGACGCTCCTGTTCGTTCGGCTCGTGCTCGGGATCCGGCTGAATTGGCCGGTGATCGCCACCGTGATTGTCGTCGGCACCGGCCTGGGCTGGGCCATCGAGGCCTGGGGGGTCGTCGTCCCCACGGCCGTCGTGTTCGCCGCGGCGGTGATCATCACCGCTCCGGTGCATCGCCGCGCCCGCCGCGGGCCGGCCGAAGCCTAGATCACGTCGTCTGGAACACGGGCTTCAGAGCGAAATACGTGTCGCGGTATCGGCGGTACGCCTGGTCGTAGGCCTCCCGGACGTCCGGGTCGGGCGAGTGCTCGTCCGGACGGAACACAACGAACGCCTCAACGGCCTCCGCGATGCCCGCATGCACCCCCGAGCCCACCGCGGCGAGGATGGCGGCACCGGCCGCCGTGGTCTCGACCGACCGCGGGACGCGCACGGGGAGGCCCGTCACGTCGGCCTTGATCTGCCGCCACAGCGCGCCCTTGGCCCCTCCGCCCACGATGGTCAGCCGCCGGACGTCCAGCCCGGCCCCCCGCATCGCCTCGAGGATGTCCCGCAGCGCGAAGGCGCTCGCCTCGAGGACCGCCCGCGTCATGTGTCCTCGGGTATGCGCGAGCGACAGCCCGGAGAAGGCACCCCGCGCGGCGCCGTTCCATTCCGGGGCCATGGCGCCCTGCATGGACGGAAGGAACGTCACGCCATCGGAGCCGGCCGGGACCCGCTCGGCCTCGCCGCACAGCAGGTCGTAGGCGTCCCCCCGCCCGTCCCGCTCCTCCCCCACCTCGATCGGCGCGAAGTTGTCCCGCCACCACCGCAGGTTCCCGCCGGAGACGAATCCCGGATTCTCGAGGAGCCATCCGTCCGGGTCCGCGTGCGGGTGGCATTCCACCAGCATCGACGGGTCCAGCAGCGGCTCGCTGGACGCCGCGCACACGGGCTCGGCGGTACCGACGACGTCACACACTTCGCCCGGAGCGAAGACCCCCGCGCCGAGCGTCGCCGCCATCTCGTCGCCGCACCCCACCACCGCCACGGTGTCCGGCGACAGGCCGGTGGCCTCCGCAAACCACGGCGCGATCCCTCCGACCGGCTGGGTGGCCGGGGCGAGCTCCGGCAGGAGAACTTCGGAGAGGTCGACCGCGGCGAGGCCCTCCGCCGACCACCGCCGGGTGCGGGGGTCGAGCAGCGCGAGCGAGGACGCGTTGGAGTAGTCCACCGCCAGCACGCCGGTGACCCTGCGCAGCACGTAGGAACCCGGAGGCATGACGTGGACGGCGCGGGCGAACGCCTCCGGCTCCTCGTCGCGGATCCACAGGGCCTTGAACGCCGCGTGGGAGGAATCGAGGTTGGCCCCCACCAGCCGGTAGAACTGTTCGGCCCCCACGCGGGTGGCCACCCGGGCGGCCTGGGCCTCGGCTCGCCGATCCATCCAGATCAGGGCGGGACGAACCGGGGCTCCCCGCGCGTCGCAGGCGACCATGCCGTCCAGCTGGGATCCGAACGAGATCGCCGTTACGGCGCCGGGTCCCTCGGGAACCTCGGCGACGAGCCCCCCCACAGTTCCGGCGACGGCATCGATCCAGAGCGCGGGATCCTGCTCCGCCCACCCTGGGCGCGGGAACGCCACGTCGTATCCCTCGTAGGCCGAGGCGACGAGCGTCCCATCCGCCGAGTACAAGGCGCTGTTCGTCCCCTGGCTGCCCACGTCGCAGCCGATGACGTACGGCCCGGTCACGGGACGACGACGACCTTCAGGCCGGCCCCCGACCGGATCGTCTGGAATGCCTCCGCGATCTCCTCCAGGCCGAAGCGGTGGGTGACCATGCGCCCCAGCTCCTCCTGACGGCGGTCGAGATACCCCATCGTGATGCGGTACTGGCGGTGCGTCGCCCCGTACGCGCCGAGGATCGCGAGCTCCTTGTAGTGGAGCTGGTTCATGTCCAGCGGGCTGACCGGATCGTGCTTCGGGAGCCCGGCGAAGTACACGACCCGCGCCCGGCGGGCCGCCATCTCGAGGGCCGCCTGCTGGGCCTGTTTCGAGGGAGCCGCGACGCTGACCCGGTCGGCGCCGGCCCCGTCGGTGCGGGCCATCACCTCGGCAACGCCGTTGTCCTCGCCGGCAACCCATCCCCCATCGAGGACATGGCCCGCGACCGACATCGCGAGCTCGAGGCGGGCCGGGCTCGCTTCGATCAGGAACACCCTCGCCGCGCCCCGGTCTCGGGCCATCAGGGACTGCCAGCACCCGATCGGCCCACCGCCGACGATGACGACGGAGTCCCCGATCCGGACGTCGAGCATCTCCATCCCGTTCAGCGCGCATGCGAACGGGTCCGCCACCGTGGCCAGGTCCGAGAGGAGGTCCGGCGGCAGGAGGATCAGGTTCTTCATGGCGATCGGCGGCACCGCGGCGACCTCCGCGTACGCCCCGGGGAACGGGTCGTAGCCGTACAGCAGATGGCGCTCGCACAGGTTCTGGAAGCCCTCGAGGCACCACCGGCACTCGCCGCAGGTCAGGATCGATCCCAGGAACACGCGGTCCCCTGGCGAGATCCCCGGCGGGAGGTCGGCGTCAGGGCCCACCGCCTCGATGACCCCGACGGGCTCGTGGCCGAGGACCCATGGCGCGGGCGAGCGGGGATCGCCGTTGAAGAACGTCCGGGCGTCGGTCCCGCAGATGCCGCAGGCCTGCACCCGAAGCAAGGCCCCCGCCGGGTCGAGCTTCGGGTCCTCGGCCTCCCGGACCTCCAGGGAGTTCGGCGCCAGCATGAACGCCGCCCTCATCTCGGAATCCCCCTCACGCCGACAGCTCCTCGAGTAGGGCCTCGTGGGCCTTCTCGGCGGTCCACCGGTCGCGGATCACCCGGGACAGCGCGCGGGTGATGGCCTCCGGCGAGCGGTGCATGAAGATGTTCCGCCCCACCGAGCAGCCGATGGCCCCCGCGGCGATGGCCCGCTCCATACGCCGGAGCAGCTCGGCGTCCTCCAGGCGGGAGCCGCCCGCCAGCACCACGGGCACGCCGTTCGTCGCCTCCACCAGCTGCCCGAACAGCTCCTCTTCCCCCGGCCAGTTCGTCTTGACGATGTCGGCGCCGAGCTCCGCACACAGCCGGACGTTGCGGCGGAGGTAGTCGAATCCGTACTGCGCCGACAGCTCCTCCACGGACGCGTACGTCGTCGGGAACTCGGCCTCGGCGATGAACGGCATCCCGAGCTGCGCGCACTCCCGCCCCACGCCGGCGAGGATCTCGATCATGCCAGACTCGGTGTCGCCGCCGAGCGCGGTGAACAGGACCACCGCGTCCGCGCCCAGCACCAGCGCCTCCTCAACCTCGGCGATCTGGACGATCTCCGGTCGATCGCCCTGCGGGTTCGCGGACGCCGACAGCAGCAGCGCGAGCGAGGTGGTCGGCGAGAACGCCGGCTCCGCGATCCGGATCATCCCCTTGCTCACCATGATCACGTTGGCGCCGCCGGCCACGGCCTCGGCCGTGCGCGACCCGATGTCCGCGAGCGGTTGGAGGAACGTCGGCGACGTCATGCCGTGATCCAGCGCGCAGATCACCGACACGCCCGACCCATCGATCACCCGCTTGAGCCGCATTGCCTTCCCCACCTGCGCCGTCACGTGACCCTCCTTCCCGGACCCCGGCGAACGAGCGTGAACTCGAAGGCGTCGGCCAGGTGGTGCTCGTGCGACGACAGGACCGGACGCCCCCCCTGGTCGTAGTCCACCTGGCGCAGATACAGGAGCAGCGCCCCGCGGGCGACGCGGAGCTTCGAGGCGATGAGCTTCGATGCGCGAATCGGCGTGAAGCTGGCGACCCCCTGATGGATGACCACGCCGAGGTCGCGCTCCATGGTCTCGTAGATCGATCCGGAGGCCAGGCGCTGGATGATCTCGGGGCGGCCCTCGAGCAGCCGGACGGGCAGGATGTCTCTCGTGAAGGCGACCGGGCGGCCGTCGGCCGTCCGGACGCGTTCGACCACGATCACCTGTTCAGCCGAACCAAGCGCCAGTCGCTCCCGCTCCTCTGCTGGAGCCCGTTCGATGCTGGTGACCGCCGCCCTGGACCCCGGCTTCATCCCCGCCTGGCGTATCGCGTCGCTCACGCCGAAGTTCACGTCCAGGTTGTTGCGAACCCTGGGGCGATGCGACAGGAAGGTCCCCGATCCACGGCTCCGGGTGACCACCCCTTCGTCCTCGAGCGAACGCAGGGCCTCCCGGAGCGTGGGGCGCGAGACGCCGAGCTCCCCGGCGAGCTGCGGCTCCGGCGGAAGCTGCCCGCCCGGCGGGACCTTGCCCGTGGCGATCCATGCGAGCAGATCCTCGCGGGTCGTGTTCGGGCGCGACATGCGTCGCGAGGTCGTGGGCATCCGGCGGCCTCCCTCCGGTCGATCCGGAGACATGTATTTGTCAGACAAGGGCCCTAGATGTCAAGCCGACTTGTCTGACACATAGATTTGACTCTCCAGTCCGGGCGGCTCAATATCCGGGGCGACCTTCAGCCTCGGAGGGGAGGTACGGGTGGCACAGGAACGGCGTATCGGGTCGGTCACGTACCGGGAGGTGGGGCAGGATTACTTCCAGAAGCGCGGCCTGCGGCGGCATGCCGCCTTCTGGTCGCTGTGGTCGCTGGGAGTCGCGGCCGTCATCTCCGGTGACTTCTACGGGTGGAACTTCGGGCTCTCGTCCGGAGGATTCGGGGGCCTGCTGATCGCCACCCTGGTGATCCTGGCCATGTACTACGGTCTCTGCTACAGCATCGCGGAGATGTCGCCGGCGCTGCCCCACACCGGGGGTGCCTACTCGTTCGCTCGCTCCGCGATGGGACCGTGGGGCGGGTTCATCACCGGGCTCGCCGAGAACATGGAATACGTCATCACCCCCGCGGTGGTGGTGGGCGCGATCGGCCTGCTGATGCAGCAGATCGTGATCGAGCTCTTCAACGTGACCGGGGCCCCTTGGTGGAACAGCGAGCCGCTGTGGTGGGCCATCTTCTACGTGATCTTCGTGGGGCTCAACATCTGGGGCATCGAGTCGACGATGCGCTTCACGGTCCTGATCAACGTCGCGGCGATGGGGATCCTCGTGTTCTTCTTCGTCTCGGTACTCGTCTCGGGCAAGTTCCACCCGGACCTGTGGACCAACATCCAGCCTGGATCCGGGAACTCGAGCTTCCTGCCGTTCGGCCTCTCCGGCATCTTCAAGGCGTTGCCGTTCGCCATCTGGTTCTTCCTGGCCATCGAGGAGCTGCCGCTCGCGGCCGAGGAGTCACACGACCCCAAGCGCGACATTCCGAAGGCCACGATCTGGGGGCTGGGCACACTGGCGATCTTCGCATTCCTCACGCTGTTCCTGAACACGGGGGTCGACGGCGGCGCGAAGACGATCGGCGACTCGGGTGCCCCGCTCTTCGACGGCTTCAAGGGGGTCTTCGGGGCGGGGACGGCGGCGGCCCTGCTGGCGCTGATCGGTGTCATCGGCCTGGTGGCGAGCTTCCACACGATCATCTACGCGTACGGCCGCAACACCTTCTCGCTCTCGCGGGCGGGCTACTACCCGAAATGGCTGTCCGTGACCCACGGGAAGCGCAGAACGCCGCAGGTCGCCCTCATCGTGGGTGCAGTCGTCGGCTACGTCCTGGCGCTGATCGTGTGGCACTTCTCGCGACAGAGCGGCGACCTCGCGGCCAAGGTCGTCGCGGCGCTGCTGAACATGGCGGTGTTCGCGGCGGTCATCTCATACGCGATGCAGTGCCTGTCGTTCATCATGCTGCGCAGAAATCTCCCGAACATCGAACGGCCCTATCGGAGCCGGGTCGGCATCCCGGGGGCAGCCATCGCGGGGGTGATCGCGCTGGTGTCCCTGGTCTCGCTCTACCTGAACGACGACTACCGGCCGGCTGTGGTCGGGACGGCGATCTATTTCGTCCTCGGAATCCTGTACTTCGGTCTTTCGGGACGGAACAGGCTGGTCCTGTCGCCGGAGGAGGAGTTCGCGCTGACGAGGGGTGAGCACGGCCATCCCGAAACGGAGGGATACGGCACGACCCATGTCGATCAGGTCGCGAGGGCGCAGGAGCCGGCGAGTCCGGGTCGTCCGGCCGAGCCCGTCGGATAACCAGCCGGGAAGGCAGATGGACGCGGCGGGCCTGGGAGCCCGCCGCGTCTCGTTTCGCCGGGTGGCGTGAGGAGGCGGGACATGGAACGGGGAATGCTGGACGCGAAGACGGCCGCCGAGATGATCGGGCGGGACGAGCTCGACACCGTCCTCATGGTGTTCCCCGACCAGCAGGGGCGGTTCATGGGGAAGCGGCTCACGGGCCGGTACTTCCTCGACGACGTGCTGGAGGGCGGCGAGGGCGCGATCCACGCGTGCAACTACCTGCTGGCCGTCGACATGGAGATGGAACCCATCCCGGGCTACGCCTACGCCAACTGGGACACCGGGTACGGCGACCTCGCGATGCGGCCCGACCTCTCGACGATGCGGGTGGTGCCCTGGCTCGACAAGACCGCCCTCGTCATCTGCGACGCCTTCGACGAGGAGACCCACGAGCCGGTCGAGGTCGCCCCCCGGCAGATCTTGCGGCGGCAGGTCGAGCGAGCCGAAGCCGCCGGCTACCGGGTGATGTTCGGCTCGGAGCTCGAGTTCTACATGTTCAAGGACTCGTACGAGGAGGCGGCCGAGCGGCACTACCGCGACCTCCACCCCCACTCCGACTACATCATGGACTACCACATCCTGCAGACCACCAAGGACGAGTACATGATCCGGCAGTTCCGCAACCAGATGGATGCGGCGGGCGTGCCGGTGGAGTTCTCGAAGGGCGAGTTCGGCCGCGGGCAGCACGAGATCAATCTCCGGTACACCGACGCGATGGAGATGGCCGACCGCCACGCCATCTACAAGAACGGCGTGAAGGAGATCGCCGCGCTGAACGGGCGGGCGGTCACGTTCATGGCGAAGTGGTCGATGGTCGAGGCCGGCTCGTCGTGCCACATCCACTCCAGCGTGTGGAACGAGGACGGCTCACGCTCGCTGATGTGGTCCGACGACGGCGAGCACAACCTGAGCGAGGTGTTCCGGGGGTATCTGGGCGGGCTCATGTCGACCGCGCGGGAGCTGGCCTGGATGTTCGCGCCGACCGTGAATTCGTACAAGCGCTACCAGGCGGGATCGTGGGCGCCGACGGCGATCGCCTGGGGCCACGACAATCGGACCTGCGGGTTCCGCCTGGTCGGTGAGCACTCGGGGTTCCGGATCGAGTCGCGGATCCCGGGCGCGGACGCCAACCCGTACTACGCGTTCGCGGCGACCATCGCCGCCGGCCTGCACGGGATCGAGCACGGCATCGAGCCGCCGGACATGTTCCACGGGAACGCGTACGAAGCCAAGGACGTGCCGCGCGTGCCGACGTCGCTCCACGAGGCGATCGCGGAATTCGAGCGGAGTGAGGTCGCCCGCAAGGCGTTCGGCGACTCGGTGTTCGAGCACCTGCTGAACACCGCGCGGCAGGAGCAGATCATCTTCGACAACACGACGGTCACGGACTGGGAGCTGGCGAGGTACTTCGAACGGCTCTGAGGCCGGCCGGCTACACGGGCCGGCGCGCGGCGTAGCCGTGGGCCTGCTCGGCGAGTGCGTCGAACAACGACTGCTGGGCGGGATCGTCGGCGGCGGCATCCTCCGGATGCCACTGCACGGCGACCGTCCACCCGGGACCCTCGTGCTCGACGGCCTCGACCACGCCGTCGTCGCTTCGCGCGGTGACAACCAGCCGGTCTCCGAGCCGGTCGAGGGCCTGGTGGTGGTGCGACGAGCAGGCCAGCACCTCGGCGCCCGTGACGCGTGCGAGCTCGCTCTCGGGCGAGACCTTCACCTGGTGCGCGACCGGCGCGCCGCCGCCCGGGACTCCGTGCTGCACGAGGCCGGGGAGGTCGGGAAGGTGCTGGATCAGCGTCCCGCCCAGCGCGACGTTCAGCACCTGGATGCCCCGGCAGATGGCGAGGACGGGCATCCCGCGCTCGATCGCGGCGGTCGTCATCGCGATCTCGACGGCGTCCCGGTCACGGTCCACGCCGTAGACCTCGCGATGCCGTTCAGCGCCGTACAGCGCCGGGTCCAGGTCCCCGCCGCCGAGCAGCATCAGCCCGCCGACCGCATCGAGGACGCGAACCGCGGCGTCCGGGTCCGACTCCATGACCGCCAACGGCGTCGCTCCGGCCCGCCTCGCGGCGAGCACGTACCCCTCGGGAACGGCGAACCCCCCGCCGGTCCAGTGGGCCACGCGGCCCGCGGGCAGCCGGTACGCGGGAACGGCGATCGACGGAGTGGTCACGAACGAAGTCTAGCGACCGGTGGACACCGACCCGGCATTGTCACCTCACGTCGCGTACGAACGGTGGGCAATGAAACCGCGGCCGCCCGTTCCCCGACCGCCCACGGTCCCGACGCTCCACACCTCGCCGGTGCGGAGCGCGGAGGCGGCGCTCAAGGACCGGGCGGGGAGGTCGGCCGCGAGGTCCCGCCACCGGACGCCGTCCCAGTGCTCCGCCAGCGGATGGACGGGGTCGCCCCCGTGGTTGAGATCGCTCCAGCTGCCGACCGCCCACACGTCGTCGGACGAGGTCGCGGCGAGCGCCTGCACCGACGTCGTTCCCGACGGCACCACGTTGGGCGCTCGCACCTGCCGCCACGTGGAGCCGTCCCAGTGGAGCATGACCACCTGGTAGCCGTCGTCGGCATCGTCGAAAAACGAGCCCGCGGCCCACGCATCATCGGGACCGAGGGCCACCACGGTCGAGAGCTGGGTCGACTGCCGAACCGGGACGCCGGGTGCGTCGACATCGACGGCCGACCACCTCGCGCCGTCCCAGTGGAGGATCAGGGGGCCAACGCTCCCAACGGCCCAGGCGTCGTCGGCTGCCGCCGCTGAGACCGAGGCAAGCGAAGCCCTGGAGGCCTCCCCGGACTCGGGGCTCGGGACCCTCGACCACGCCTCCCCGTCCCAGTGCTCGATGAGCGTCCCGCCCGCGGAGCCAACGGCCCACACGTCGTCCGCACTGACGCCGTCGACGGACTGCAGGAATCCGAGCCGACCGCGGGCCTGGAAGGTCCCCGTGAGGCCGTGCACGAACGCGTCGATGGCCGGCGCGGCGACCGGTCGCCACTCGGTCCCATCCCAATAGAGGATGCGGGCCCGGTCGATCGGAGAAGACGGGCCGTCAGTGAGGAAGCCGGACGAGCCGACCGCCCAGGTGTCGTCCGGGCCGAGGACCGTCACCCCCGTCAGCCCCTCGATACCGAGAGCCGGTGGGAGGTTCGGATGGGGAACCTGCCCCAGCGTGCCCGCGCACGGGGTAGCCGCGGGCCGTGGCGGCCCATCACCGTTCCCCAGGAAGGCCCATGCGAACCCGATGGCAGCGGCCGCCACGACGAGGGCGGACGCGATTGCGGAAGGCCGACGCCACCGCCCGGTGCGAGGCACTCCCGCCGGCTCCCGGGTCGAGATGTCCGGCCAGATGTCCGGGACCCGATTCCATGAGCCTCCCGAAATCTCCGGTCAAGATCACTCATCGTCCATCTCCAACAGCTCGCGCAGCCGGCGGCGGCCCTGGCTGAGGTGCACGAACACCGCGGCCCGGGTCGATCCGATGATTCGGGCGACCTCCCTGGCTGAGTAGCCCGCGAAGTGGTGCAGGGACCACGGCCCCGCGCTGCTTCGGGCTCAACCACTCGAGCGCCCGCATCAGATCCATCGAGGCCGGCGGAATCTCGTACGCCGTGTCCTGACGACCGGGATCGGTTGACGTCCGCCGGCCGCGCTGCAGCTCGCCGGCCGCGATGCGGAAAGCCGCCCGCCAGACCCATCCCGCGATGTCGCGGATCGCATCGCCTCGGCGGAGAGCCGGGGCGAGGCCTCAGCCACGGCGTCGCTCGCCACCTCCGGGTCGCCCGAATACAGGAGTACCGCGCTGGAGCGAGGGCCCCACCTCCACGTAGACCCGCTCCAGCTCCGTGACGTCGACCGTTTTCTCCTCGATCCCGACCGGCTCATTCTCCATTCCTCTACTCAGCCAGGGCGGCAATCGGGGTGAAACCTGAAGGACAGCCCCGTCCTGGCAAGGTATCGGGCCGGGGGAGCACAATCCGGACGTGCGCCCCGAGGAGTTCATCGGGCGGGTCTGGCCGGCCAGGGAGTTCACCCTCGCGGGCATGGGCACCGTTTCTTCGACCTCGCCAACTTCTCGGTCAACCGCGAACTGAGCGAAGCCGAAGACCGCCAGCTCCTCGCGGCCTATTTCGGCGAAGCAACCGACCGCGACCTCGCCTCACGCAGACTCATGATCGCCTGGACCGTCCCGATCTTGGGTCCGGCGTGAACCACGCTCAGCGGAGGGGTCGTTCGATGAACTCGCGGAGTGCTTGGACCACCTCGGCGCGGGCGGCTTCGTCGCGCTCCAGTTTCTCGAGGAGCTCGCCGAGGTCACGGGCTCCCTCGGTTCGGTAGCACTGGGCGATGATGGCCAGCCGGATATTCGCGGGAGCCTGGAGACCCAGCAACAGCTCGTCTCTGGCCGCCTGGCCGATCTCGGCCAGGAAATGCAGCAGCTCGGCTCGACCCTCGAGCACGTCGGATCCCGGCCTCGATTGCATGCGGTTGACCTCCTGACGGAGGTTGCCGGGCGCGGGTGCACCTCAACCCCTCGACACCTCACTGTACGCGTTCGCGTCCCCGGTCCGGCGTCACTTTCGGATGGGCGCTCCAGTGGAGTCGAAGAGGGGGTCCGCCGCGACCCGGTCGGGGATCCACTCGCCGAAGTCCTCCACTTCGATCCGCTGGACGACGGATCGCGAACGCGTGGACGCTGCAGGGCATGGGTAGGCCGTACGCCGTGGGGGATTCCTTCCGGCTGCTGACCGAGGGCACGCTGGGCGCCGCCGTGCTGCCGGGAGGCGGCGTGCGGTTCCGGGTCTGGGCGCCGCGTGCGGACCGCGTGGAGGCGGTCGTCGACAGACGGCGGCTGGAGATGGAGCCCGAGAACCGCGGCTACCACGCGGCCGTCGACAGCGACGCCGGCCCGGGAACTCGGTACGGGTTCCGGCTCGATGGCGGCGAGCGCCTGCTTCCCGACCCGGCCTCCCGGTCACAACCCGATGGCGTGCACGGGCCGTCGGAGATCGTCGAGCCCCACGACCCCACACCGGACTGGCCCGGTATGCACCTCCGCGACTACGTGATCAGCGAGGTTCATGTCGGCACCGCGTCCGAGGACGGTACGTTCCACGGACTGGTCGAGGACATCGACCATCTTCAGGCGAGCGGCTTCACCGCCGTCGAGCTCATGCCGGTCGCGGAGTTCCCCGGCGAGCGGAATTGGGGGTACGACGGCGTGTTCCCGTACGCCGTCCACCACTCCTACGGCGGGGCCGAGGGGCTCCGGCGGTTCGTGGAGCGGTGCCACGACCGCGGCCTGGCCGTGATCCTCGACGTCGTGTACAACCACCTCGGACCCGAGGGGAACGTGCTCGGCGAGTTCGGCCCGTACTTCACCGACCGCTACCGCACCCCGTGGGGGGAAGCGGTCAACTTCGACGGGCCGGGCAGCGACGAGGTCCGCCGGTACTTCGGTGGCAGCGCGCTGATGTGGCTCGAGGAGTTCGGCATCGACGCCCTTCGGATCGACGCCGTGCACGGCATCGTCGACACCACCGCCCGGCCGTTCCTCATGGAGCTTGCCGAGGCGAAGGAGGCTCTGACCCGGCGCCTGCGGCGGCCCCGCTACCTCGTCGCCGAGACCAACCTCGACGACGTCCGGATGGTGACGCCCCTCGCGGAGGGCGGCATCGGGATGGACGCCCAGTGGAACGACGAGTTCCACCACGCGCTGCACGTCCTCGCGACCGGAGAGCGCGACGGCTACTACGCCGACTTCGGGTCGATGCAGGATCTGGCCGACGCGTTCCAGCGCGGGTTCGCCTACCGGGGCCGGTACTCGGCCTTTCGGGGGCACCGCGCCGGCAGCGACTCCACCCACCTCCCTCCCGAGCGCTTCGTGGTGTTCGCGCAGAACCACGACCAGATCGGCAACCGCGCCCGTGGCGACCGGCTGGCCTCGGGCGTCGACCTGGAGACGTTGAAGGTCGTCGCCGGCCTGACACTGCTGCACCCGGGCATCCCGCTGCTGTTCCAGGGCGAGGAGTACGGCGACGAGGCGCCGTTCCCGTACTTCGTCAGCCACTCCGATCCCCGGCTGGTGGAATCGGTCCGCCGCGGGCGCCGGGAGGAGTTCTCGTCGTTCGAGTGGGAGGGCGAGCCCCCGGATCCCCAAGCCGAGGCCACCTTCCAATCGGCCCGGATCGACCTCGCGCGCGCCTTGGAGGGCGACCACGCCGTGCTGCTGGCGTGGCACCGGGAGCTCGTCCGGCTCCGCCGGGAGGTCCCGGCGCTGCGTGCCGGCGTCCGCGCCGAGGCCGAGGTCGACGAGGACAGGCGGGTCCTGACGGTCCGCCGGCGCAGTGCCGGCGGCGAGGCGCTGCTGGTGGCGAACCTGGGCACGGAACCCGTCGCCGCCGGCCCCGACGGCGACGGCTGGGCGTCGGTCCTGCACAGCGCCGACCGGCGATGGGGCGGACCAGGCCTCGGCCCGTCCGGTCGCGAAACCGATGGGGGGGCACCATCGGTACTCCCCGCGACCTCCATGGCGCTGTGGCTGAACCGGTAGGCTCGACGCCCATGCGCATCTGGCCGGGGTTCCCCTACCCGCAGGGCGCGACGTGGGATGGGGAGGGCGTCAACTTCGCGATCTTCTCGGAGCACGGCGGCGCGGTCGATCTCTGCCTGTACGAACGCCCCGACGACGCCCGGGAGACCCATCGCATCCGGCTCCGCGAGCGGACCGACCTGATCTGGCACTGCTACCTGCCGGACGTCCGGCCGGGGCAGCTGTACGGCTACCGCATCCACGGCCCCTACGAACCGGAGCACGGACACCGGTTCAACCCGAACAAGCTCCTGATCGACCCGTACGCGAAGGCGGTGTCCGGCACCATCCAGTGGAGCGACGCGCTGTACGGCTACACGATCGGGCATCCCGACGGGGACCTCTCGTTCGACGAGCGGGACTCCGCGGGTGACATGCCCAAGTCGGTCGTGATCGACACCGCGTACACCTGGGGCGATGACGCCCCGCCGGACATCCCGTGGAACCGGACCGTCATCTACGAGTGCCACGTCCGGGGCATGACCATGCGGCACCCCGGAGTGCCGCGCCGGCTGCGGGGTACGTTCCTCGGGCTGATCTCGGACCCCATCATCGACCACCTCCGCTCGCTCGGCATCACGGCCCTCGAGCTGATGCCGGTCCACCAGTTCGTGCGCGACCGGCGACTGAACGACATGGGCCTGACGAACTACTGGGGCTACAACACGCTGTCGTTCCTCGCGCCGGATGTGGGGTACGCGACCGGCGGGATCGGCTACCAGGTCGACGAGTTCAAGACCATGGTCAAGGGGCTGCACCGGGCCGGGATCGAGGTCGTCCTCGACGTCGTCTACAACCACACCGGGGAGGGCAACGAGCTGGGCCCCACGCTCTCGCTCCGCGGCGCCGACAACTCCGCGTATTACCGCCTGCTTCCCGACGACCCCCGTCACTACATGGACTTCACGGGGACCGGCAACAGCCTGAACATGCTCCACCCCCGGACCATCCAGCTGATCATGGACTCGCTGCGGTACTGGATCACCGAGATGCACGTCGACGGGTTCCGCTTCGACCTGGCGCCCGTGCTGGCCCGCGAGCTGTACGAGGTGAACCGGCTGGGCACCTTCTTCGACATCATCCAGCAGGACCCGGTGATCTCCCAGGCGAAGCTCATCGCGGAGCCGTGGGACGTCGGCCCGGGCGGCTACCAGGTCGGGAACTTCCCGGTGGGGTGGGCGGAGTGGAACGGGAAGTACCGCGACGCCGTTCGGAGGTTCTGGCGGGGCGACCGCGGCCTGGTCCCGGAGATGGCGTCGCGGCTCACCGGTTCCTCGGACATCTACGAGGCCACCGGGCGGCGGACCTACGCCACGATCAACTTCGTCACGGCGCACGACGGGTTCACGCTGAACGACCTGGTCACCTACGAGCAGAAGCACAACGAGGCCAACGGCGAGGGGAACCGGGACGGCACCGACGCGAACTACTCGCGGAACTGGGGAGCCGAGGGCCCCACCGATTCCGCGTACATCCGGCGGACGCGCGAGCGGATGAAGCGCAATTTCCTGGCGACGCTGATCTTCTCGCAGGGGGTCCGGATGATCCTGATGGGCGACGAGATGGGCCGGACCCAGCAGGGGAACAACAACGCGTACGGCCAGGACAACGAGATCTCGTGGATGAACTGGGAGATCTCCGGGCGGGACCGTCGGCTGCTCGAGTTCACCCGCCACGCGCTGGCCGTGTTCCGGTCGAACCCCATCCTGCGGCGCCGGTCGTTCTTCACCGGCCGGCCGGTCGCCGCCGACGGCTTCAAGGACGTGGCGTGGATCCGGCCGGACGGCGAGGAGTTCGACGAGCACGACTGGGGCGACCCGGACAGCCAGATCATCGGGATGCTCATCCAGGGCCGGGCCACCGACGAGGTCGACGAGCGCGGACGGCCGGTCTTCGGCGACACCGTCCTGCTGCTGCTGAACGGAGGCGGGCGGTCGCGCGTGTTCGCGCTGCCGCGCATGGAGCGCACCGGCGCGTGGGAGGAGGTCATCAACACCGCGCGGCACGAGGCGGCATCCCGGCCGGTGCGCAAGCCGACGGTCAACCTGACGGCGCACTCGGTGATCATGCTCCGCTACGACGAGCGGCCGTCGTCCTGAGCGCTGGATCCCGCCTGCGATGAGGGTTCCCACCTCCACGTACCGGCTGCAGCTCGGCCGGGGGTTCTCGCTCGACGACGCGCGCCTGCTGGCCCCGTACCTGCGGGGGCTGGGCGTCGGGGACGTGTACGCATCGCCGCCGCTGGCGGCGCGGTCGGGCAGCACCCACGGCTACGACGTGGTGGACCCGACCCGGCTGAACCCCGAGGTCGGGGGCGAGGAGTCGTTCGAGGCCCTGGCCGGCGAGCTGGAGCGGCTCGGCATGGGACTGCTGCTGGACATCGTGCCCAACCACATGGCCGCCTCCGACCAGAACCCATGGTGGTGGGACGTCCTGCGTCACGGCCGGCGCTCCGCGTACGCGGAGTTCTTCGACATCGACTGGGCGGCGGGCGGCGGGCAGGTGCTGGCGCCGGTGCTGGACGGCCCGTTCGGCGAGGTGCTCGAGGCGGGCCAGATCCGCATCGAGGTGGAAGGCGGCGAGCCGCTCGTCCGGTACTTCGACCAGCGGTTCCCGGTCGATCCGCGATCGTACGAGAGCCCGACCGACGACCTCCCGCGCTGCAACGGATCGCCCGGCGACCCCGGCTCGTTCGACATGCTCGAGGCCCTGCTGAACCGCCAGCACTACCGCCTGGCCGACTGGCGGATCGCCGCCCGCGAGATCGACTACCGGCGGTTCTTCGACATCTCGGACCTGGTGTCACTGCGCATGGAGGACCCGGCGGTGTTCGAGGCCTGGCACGAGCTGGTACTCGAGCTGGTGCGCCGAGGGCAGGTCACCGGCCTCCGGGTCGACCACGTCGACGGCCTCGCCGATCCCGCCGGGTACCTGCGCCGGCTGCAGGCGGCGATCGCGGAGCGCACCGGCGGCAACGGGCACGTCGTGGCCGAGAAGATCCTGGGCCGGGACGAGTCCCTGCGGGAGGACTGGCCGGTCGCGGGGACCACCGGGTACGAGTTCGCGGACCTCGCCGAGGGCCTGTTCGTCGACCGCGGGGGGGCGGAGCGGATCGAGCGCGCCCACGCCGCGATGGTGGCCGCCGCGGGCCGGCCCCGCCCCCCGGCCGCGCCCGGGCTCGACTTCGAGCGCCTCGCGGCGCGATGCAAGCGGCTCGTGCTCGACCAGCTGTTCGCGGGCGAGGGCGGGACGCTGGCGTTGCAGCTCCACGCGCTGGCGCTGGAGGACCGCATGGGCCGCGACCTCACCCAGGACGATCTCCTCGCCGCCCTGGTCGAGGTCATGGCGTGGCTGCCGGTGTACCGGACGTACACGACGGCGCCTCCGGTCGCCGACCCCGACCGGCGGGTGATCGAGCACGCGGTGCGCGAGGCGGCCCGAAGGCTCGACCCAGAACGCCGCCGGGCCGTGACGTTCGTGGGGCGCGTCCTCACGCTCGACACCGCACCAGAGGCCGACTGGGACGAGGTGCGCGCGTGGCTCCGGTTCGTCAGGCGATGGCAGCGCCTGAGCGGGCCGGCCACCGCCAAGGGGGTCGAGGACACTGCGTTGTACCGGTGGGACGGGCTGCTGTCGCGCAGCGAGGTCGGCGGCGACCCCTCGCGCCCGGCGATCGGCGTGGAGGAGTTCCACCGGCACATGCGTGAGCGCCGGCAGCGGTGGCCCGGCGCGCTGAACGCCGGATCGACGCACGACTCGAAGCGGAGCGAGGACGCCAGGGCCCGGCTGCACGTCCTGTCGGAGATGCCGGACGAGTGGGTGCGCCGGGTGACGCGGTGGCGCCGGATGAACCGGCGGCACAGGCGCCCGGTGGCCGGGCACGGGGAGGTCCCCGACCCGTCGTTCGACCTCCACCTGTACCAGTCGATCGTCGGCGTCTGGCCGCTGCAACCGTCGGGCCGCGCGGAAGCCCTGAGCCGGCTGCAGGAGTACGCCGTGAAGGCGGCCCGGGAATCCAAGCTCCACACCTCATGGCTGGCCCCGGACCAGGCCTATGAGCGGGCGTTGCGGGGCTGGCTCCGTGCGACGCTGGGGCCCGCGAACGGGCGGTTCCGCCGGGACCTCGAGGCGTTCGTCGAGCGGGTGGCGCTGCCCGGCGCGGTCAACTCGCTGGCGGCAGCGGCGCTCCGGGCGACGGCCCCCGGCGTCCCCGACGTCTATCAGGCCTGCGAGCTGTGGAACCTCTCGTTGGTGGACCCCGACAACCGGCGCCCGGTGGACTTCGAGCTGCGGCGGCGCCTCCTGGAGGAGCTCGACGCCGGGAGGGCCGACCGCGCCGCCCTGGCCCGCGAGCTGGCCCTCTCGTGGACGGACGGGCGGGTGAAGATGCACGTCCTCCGCGAGCTCCTGCGCCTGCGGCGGGCGCAACCCCAGCTGTTCGCCGCCGGGGCGTACCTCCCCCTCGCGGCCACCGGACGCCGCAGGGGGAACGTCGTCGCGTTCGCCCGCCGCCGGGGGCGCTCGTGGGCGGTCGCAGTGGTCCCACGCCTGGCCGCCCGCCTGGTCCGGGGCCGGAGCCTCCCGACCGGCGAACGGGCCTGGCCGGCGACGGTCGTCCACCTGCCGCCGGGCGCTCCCGAGCGATGGACCGACCTGTTCACCGGCGAACAGGTGGCCGCGGCACGAGGCGCGATCCGGGTCCATAAGGCGCTGTCGATCCTCCCGGTCGCCGTTCTGGTGCCTGTGCGACGCTGACGCTGCGGCCCCGCGGCGACATTTCCCCGTCGACGCGGCGGCGACCGACGGCAGAATGCGCACGGCGCGCGATCACGTGGATTCCATGGAACGGGCCCGGCTGCCACCGGAGGAACAGGAACGACGGTAGCGGCGGCGGCTGATCGGAATGCTGTCGGCGGCGACGTCTTCGAGGGCTACGACGCCTTCGTCCTCGCGCTCGTGCTCCCGCTGGTGCTGGCGGACCTCGGCGGCTCGGAGGCGCAGGCCGGACTGATCCGGGCGATCGTCGGTGTCGGCTCGGTGCTGGGCTTTGCCCTGGCGGCGCAGGGCGACCGCATCGGGCGCCGTCGCCTGCTGTTGATCACGATCGTGGGCTACACGATCGGAACCGTGCTCACCACCGCCTCGCCCAACCTGGCGTGGCTGACCGTCGCGCAGTTCCTCGCCCAGATCTTCGTGGCCGGCGAGTGGGCGGTGGCGGTCACGATCGTGGTCGAGGAGTTCCCCGTGTCGGAGCGCGGCCGGGCCCTGGGGATCGTGACGTCGATGAACACGATCGGCGGGATCACGGTGGGCATCCTGGCGTTCGCCGGGCTGCAGCACACCCCCCTCGACTGGCGAGGCTTCTTCGTCGTCGGGATCGTTCCGCTCGTGGTGGTCGCCTTCGCCCGCCGGAGGATGCGGGAGACCGCCCGGTACGCCGCGGTGCGGCGAGACCCCGCGCTGGCGCATCTCGACCACACGCGCCTGCTGGAACCGTGGCACCCGAGTACCGCCGGAACGTGCTGGCGGTCGGTCTCATGCACTTCTTCCGGTTCGCGGCCGTGGCGGCGGGTGCGTTCTGGTGGCCGTACTACGCGCAGCAGGAGGCCGGCATGTCGCTGTCGCGCTCCGGCCTGTATCTCGGCATCGCCGGCCTCGTGGGCGCTGCCGGGTTCGTCGTCGCCGGCCGTTTGATGGAGCGTGGGGCCGCCGGACCACGTTCATCCTGTACGTCGCCGGTGCCGCCGCGTTCGGCATCCCGCTGTTCCAGATCCACTCGGCCGGCCCGATGCTGCCGTTCCTGTGCCTCGCGATCTTCTTCGGGCTGGGCTCGGCGGCGGTCACGTCGGCGTTCTCGACGGAGTTCTTCCGACGTACGTCCGCAGCCGCGCCGCGGCCCTGGGCCGCAACGCGTTCGAGATCCCCGGAGGGATCGTCGGGCCGTTCGTGGTCGGCATCCTCGGCGACCACCGCACCGGCCCCATTGGTTCCATCGGCGACGCGATGAGCGTCCTGTTCATCACCACGCTGCTCCCCATGCTGTTCATCGCCGTGCGGTACATCGGCGAGACCCGCCACCTCGACCTGTCGGCGCTGGACATGGTGGCCCAAGAGGTCGGCGCGTGAAGCGCCTCCTCGCGGCAGCGTTCGTAGCAGCGGCGCTGCTCGGCGGGAGCGCGCACACCGACCGGCCCAAGGGCGTCGTCGAGCGGTGGCTGGTCTCGCTGAACCAGGGCAGCGCCGGCCGGCCGGCCGGTACACCGTGTCCCCGGACGTCTCGGAGGCGATCCTGCCGGGCTGGCAGCGATGCGATCCCGGCGCCCTCGACGTGATCGAGGTGGGCCGCCACGGAGAGTTGGTGTCCCGGGCGTCCGGAGCCCGTGCCTTGGTCCTCCCGTACCGCGTGTCCTACTCGAGGGACGTCGCGTCGTCGTGCGGACGGGCCGTTCGGCCCGTGGCCCCGCGGACCGGCCTCGCGGTGCTCGTGGTTCAACCCGACGACGGCTGGCGGGTCCTGGAGGTCCGGACCCGGCCGCCGGGCTCCTCCCTCCGCGTCCCCAGCCGGGGAGGGCGACCGGTCGCCACGGCCTCGTTCGCCGTGTGGGTGATCGGGCTGCTCGTGGGGGTCGCGTTGTGTGGCGCGATCGCCGTGATCATGGCCGCGACGCCCCGCCCGGCGCCGGTTCCGTCGGAGCCGGTGGACACGGCCGAGGCCCGAGGGCTTTGACCCGGCGCGGAACCGGGTGGTCGAGACCGAGGCCGCGTGCGGCCGTTGCGCGGGATGGAAGGCGCCGGAGTGAGTTCCCGTGCAGGCGTCGTTCGATCGGCCTGCCCGCCCAACGATGAGGAAATCGGCGGCAGAGGTGAGGCCCGCGGCCACTGATGCGACCGCGGGCCTCGACGGCCCGACCGCTCCCCCCCCGGAGCGAGGCCGAGCCGGGTCCTGCATGTCCTTTCGGCCGCCCGGGCGGTCCCCCCACCGTCTCGGGCTTCCATGACCATGGTGACTGGCGCGGGGGGATGGCTTCCACTGCCCTTCGGCCACTTCGACTCCGCCCTTCGGTCATGCGAGGTCGCAGGCCTTCCGGCCGATTCGGCTGGCGAATGCCGTGGAGTTCGGACTGGGGGGGCTGGGGGCGTGTGGCCTTCAGGATCCGGCGAGCTGAGGGAGACGCCGGAGCAGCCTGAGGAACACGCCGCGGAGCGTCCACTTCCCGTACTCGTGGCTGGGGCTGTTCGTGATCATCAGGGCCGCGGCGATCCGCATGCCGTTCCGTTCGATGAACGCGATCTGATGGTCCACCGCGCCCGTGCCGGAGCCCCACCCCCCTTGAAGAACATCTTCCACCCGTCGAGGTCCAGCCGACCGATGCCCCACCGCTGCGACGGCGTGATGTGGGCGAGGAGGTATCGAGCATAGGCCTCGTGCCGGTCCGGGATGTAGTCCTCTAGCCGGTACATGAGCCGGGCCTCCTCCCCCGACGTGTCGCTCGACAGCCCCCAGGGGTGCGGCACGAAGTGGAAGTGGCGCATCCCGGCCGCGGCGGCCAGGGCGTACAGGCGGCGAGCGCCCACGATCTCCGAGACCCGCGTGGCACGCGAAGAGGCCGGGCCCTGGACTCAGGCCCGGCCTCGGTTCGCGTCGATTCCGACGTCCGCGCGGTTACAGCGCGACCGCGCCGGCGATCTCCTCGGAGTCCCGCAGCTTGCGCAGGGCCTCGCGCTCGATCAGCCGCACACGTTCGCCGGAGAGGCCCAGGACCTTCCCGGTCTCGCGCAGGCTGAGCGGACGCCCCGTGTGCAGCCCGTAGCGGAGCTCCACCACGTGGCGCTCGCGCTCGTCGAGCACGCGGTCCACGGCGTCGCCGATCTCCTCGCGGAGGAGGGCGTCCTCCACCTCGGCGAACTGCCCCTCGGAGTCGGCCTCCTCGATCAGGTCGCCGAGCTCGGTCTCCTCCCCCACCGGGGCCTGCAGGGACAGCGGCTCGCGCCGCCCCATCTCGGTGAGGTCGTCGATCTCGTCGACCGTGGTGTCGAGGGCCTTGGCCAGCTCCTCGCGGCTCGGTTCCCGACCCATCTGCTGCGCGAACTGGAACCGCGTGCGGTTCAGCTTGCGCAGGCGGTCGTGGATGTGCACCGGCAGGCGGATCGAGCGCGAACGATCGGCGATCGCGCGCGTGATCCCCTGACGGATCCACCACGTCGCGTAGGTGGAGAACTTGAAGCCGCGCCGCCAGTCGAACAGCTCGACCGCGCGCATCAGCCCGATGTTCCCCTCCTGGATGAGGTCGAGCAGCGGGAGCCCCTGGCCCTGGTACTTCCGGGCCACGGAGACCACCAGACGCAGGTTGGCCATGATGAACCGCTGGCGGGCGGCCTCGGCCTGGCGGATGTCGGCCCGGGCCCGCATGATCGAGCGATCCGAGCGCAGGCGGCCGGCCTTCAGGCGGTCCTCGGCCTCCTTGCCCTTCTCGATGGTCATGGCGAGCATGACCTCCTCCTCCTTGGTGAGGAGAGGCTCTCGGGCCGCGGCCTCCAGGTACAGTCGAAGGTCGTCGGCGTCGTCGGTGCCCAGAGGGCGAGCAGGTTCAGCCATGTCGTTTTTGGGTTTCCCTTCCTTTCAATCTGCACCTGGTGCAACAGCGCCGGTCGAGCCGGAATTCCGGCGAGGCGCCTCAGCTTCCCTGTGGGCAGCCTGAAATGGGCCTCGTGCGGCCACCAGGACGCAGGCTAACACGGAGTGTTCCCCGAACTCAAGAGACTACGCCTCGGCGTGACCTTGCGATTCCGTGGAGAACGTTCCCGGGGTGCCCGATTCGTCTTGGTTCGCGGCCGGGGAGGCGGCCCGGCGCTCGGCCTGGCGTGCCTGGGGAAGGCGGCGGAGCGCCGGCGGGGTGGCCCGCAGCGCCGCCCGGATAGCCGTCGTGGTGACGTCGAAGGCCCGCTCCCGGCGGCGGGTCCACCGCAGGCCGTAGGCCCGGCGCAGCGGCTCAGAGAGCAGGCCGACCGTGATCCGGCGCTGGAGCGCCCCGAGCGGGAGGAGCGCGGCCGGCAGGGGCGGGGTCAGGATCGCCGGCGCCAGCCGCCGGGCGTCCGGGGTCACCTCGAGCCCGCCCAGTGTGCGATCGACGTAGCCCCGGAAGGCAGAAAGATCCCCTGGCAGGACCCGGGCCGGGGTGTGCATGGCGAGGGCCAGGCTCCGCATGTCTGCGACGTAACGGCCCTCCTCGCCCTCGCTCAGCCCGCCGACCAGACGGCGGTGTGCGACCAGCGCGCTGTCGACCAGCGTCGCCCACACCCACAGCAGCAGCTCGGGGTCCAGCGCCGAGTAGGCGACACCCGAGGCCGTCCGGCCGGCCACCCTGCGGTGGACCGCGGTCACGGACGCGGCCGCGGCCCGGGCCTGCTCGGCGTCGCCGAAGGAGATCGCGAGCGTGGCCTCGAGGGTCCGCCCCAGCCGCTCGAACGCGGCGGCCGGGAAGTCGCTGTGCCGGGCCACGCCGGCCGCGACCAGCGGATGGGCGATCTGCATGAGCAGGGCCCGAGGCCCGGCCACGAGGAGCACGGCTTCGCCGTTCACCCGCCATGCCACCGACCCCGGCCCGAACAGCCCCGGGTCGCCGGGCCGTCCCGGGGGAAGCCGGGCCGGGAACGCTTGGAGGAACGCCGGCCTCACCGCTCCAGCATGGCGGGTGCGCCCTCCGGGTGCAGCCCGCGGGTCTCGGGCAGAAGCGCCCAGACCACCACCGCCCCCACCGCGTAGCTCAGGCCCACGACGGCCAGCGCAGGGCCCACGCCACCGACGGGACCGGCCAGCGCCGTCACGATCGCCGGGGCCGCGACCTGTCCACCGATGGTCAGCGCCTTCAGCCAGGCATTGATGCGGCCTCGGGTCCGGACCGGGAACAGCTCGGTCGCGTAGGCGGCCACACACGGAGTCGCTCCGGTGAGCCCGAAGATCACGAGCGCGAGCCCGACCGCCCTGGGCACGGTGGTCGCAGCGGTGAACGCGAAGACGCCGGCCGCAGCGGATCCCAGGAGGAACGCGATCGTCGTCGGTCGCCGGCCCATCCGATCCAGCATCCGGCCACCCACGAAGAAGCCGGACAGCGCCGCGGCCCACAATGCGAACTCCCAGGGTCGCAGCTCCGAGACCTTCCACTTCCAGTCGTCGAGCACCAGCGTGGAGGCGAGCGTCGTCACCGCGGTCGGGTACACGGCGAAGAGGAACGCGACCGCGCCGGCGCCCACCAGCCACCTGCGCGGCACCGACCGGAGCACCGGCTCGCGCGGCCCGATCCGTGGCGTGGGGGGCGCGGTCTCCGGCAGATCCCTCCGGGCCCGCGCCACCAGGACCAGCGGGAGGACACCCAGCGCGTACAGCCAGCGCCAGCTGGCGCCGAGCGCCACCACCAGGAGGAACCCCCCGCCCGCGGCGGCCTGACCGAGCGCCGTCATCGAGGTCAGCACCCCGAGGGCCCGGCCTCGGCGCCCGGACTCGGCGGTCTCGACGACGACCATCGCGGCCAGCGTGTACTCGGCTCCCAGGAACAGCCGGGCGGCGAGCTGGCAGAGGGCGAAGCCCACCACCCCGGGGACCAGGGCGGTAGCGAACGTGGCCACGGTGTAACCGGCGATCGTGACCGCAAGCACCGGCCGCCGGCCGAGCCGGTCCGCGAGCGGCAGCAGGACCAGGACCCCGAACGAGCCGGCGAACGCGATCGTTGCGACCAGGCCTGCCTGTCCCAGCGACAGCCCGAAGTCCTTTCGGATCAGCGGCAGCGCCAGGGCGAGGACGAACGTGTCGTAGCCCTCGAAGAACGTGGCCGGGGCGAGGAGCAGCAGCGGCCTTTGGCGGTGTGGGGGTCTGGCCGCCACGGGCGGCTCGGCACGGCCCGGCCTACGCACGGGGATCGAGGAGCACCTTGACGCCCCCCCGCCCCTCGGCCTGTTCCTCGAACGCGCGCTGGATCTCCGACAGCGGCCGGACCCCGCTGATCACGCGAGTGGTGTCGGGGCGGCGACGGAGCAGCTCCAGCGCCGACTCCATCGATGCCCGCGTCGGGCCCGAGAACGACAGCGCCCGCTGCTCCTTCACCGACATCACCGCGGGGATGAACATGGCCGGCTCGAAGGGAATGCCGAGCAGGACCACCGTGCCCATGTGACCGCAGGCGTTGAACGCGTACTGCACGGCCATGGCGGCGCCGGAGCACTCGAAGGCGAACCTGGGCCCGTGGAGGTCGACCCCGAGCGTCTTCCAGAAGGGGTCCTCGGCCACCGGGTCGAAGGTCAGCTCGCACCCGAACTCCTCGCCGAGCGCGCGGCGGTCCTCCCGGACGTCGGAGCCGATCACGCGGGCCCCCCGGTCGATGAGGCCGGCCACGGTGAGCAGCCCGATCGAGCCAAGTCCGCTCAGGTAGCACAGGTCGCCGGCCTCCACGCCGGCGGCGTCGATGGCTCGCAGGGCCACGCCGAGCGGCTCGGCCAGCGGGGCCGAACGGTCGTCCACGTCGTCGGGCACGGGGATCATCAGGTCGGGGAGGACGTTGGCGGTCTCGGCGTAGCCGCCCCAGTGATTCTGCGGGTTCAGGCAGTACCGCGGGTGGCCCTCGGAGCACCACAGGCACTCTCCGCACCCTCGGCCGGGAAAGACCACCACCCGTCGCCCCGGTTCGAACCGGCCCGTCGTGTCCTCCTCGACGACGCCCCCGTACTCGTGCCCCGGGACCCGGTCGTCGCCCGCCATCACGCCGACCTTCCACAGCGAGACGTCTGACCCGCAGATGCCGTTGTAGCCGACGCGGACCCTCGCCTCGCCGGGCCGCAGCTCGTGCGGCTCCACGTCCCGAACCTCGAAGGTGCGCGTGCCGGTGAAGAACGCAGCCCACACACGGCAATCGTACGCCGGGGGCTCTAGGCTTCGCGTCCATGGAGATCAGGCCGATCCGCCCCGAGGAGGTCGCCCTGGCGCTGCCGCTGTTCGCCGGGTACCAGCGGTTCTACGAGGTCGACGAGCCCGACGACGGGGCCAACCTGGCGTTCTTCACCCGGTTCTGCGAGCCCTCGGACGACGGCCTGCTCCTCGGGGCGTGGGTCGGCGACGACCTGGTCGGGTTCGCCACGCTGTACTGGACGTTCTCCTCGACGCGCGCGGTCGACGCCGCGCTGATGAACGACCTGTTCGTCGCCGACCGAGCCAGGGGGAAGGGCGTCGGCCGGGCCCTGATCGCGGCGGCGGCCGACGCGGCCCGCGCCCGCGGCTGCCACCACCTCGAGTGGTACACGGCGCCCGACAACGCCACGGCCCAGCGCGTATACGATGCCACCGGCGCGCACCGCACCGAGTGGGTCTGCTACGAGATCCCCCTCGCCGGGGAAACGCCGCCAGTGCTTTGACGGCCGGTCTCGTCCGAGGCAGTGAATGTGCCGTCCGGGCCGACCGTGGAGTCCTCCGTGGGTCCGCCGGAGTGGGCACACGGGTGTGACGGGTCGAAGTCCGGACCCTCGACCGACACCGTGATCAGCTCACCGAGGTCCATGGCACCCACCGCTGACCGAGACGGCTGAGACGTTCGCCCTCGGAGGGCAGAGCTCCGGACGAACGAGGCGCTTCGATCCGGTGCGCCTGGATGTGCCCGTCATGCCTTCCCCCCTGTCTGTCCGTTGAAGGTCACGAACCGGAGCTCGAGGTTGTATCCGTACGCCAACACCTGCGCCTTCGCGAAGTTGCCGTCACTGGTCTTCACGGCGAAGACGTCGCCGGGGACGAGTTGGTTGGTCGGATCGTCGTTGCCGTCGATCCGCACGTCCTGGTAGTCCAGGGCCTGCAGGTCCTGGAGCGTGAGCGAATCGAAATCGACGTCGTCCAGGTTCACGAGGCCAGAGGCGCCCTCTGAGTTCATCCGCCGGACCACCTCCGAAACCTGTTCCCATTGGACGTCGGGCGTCCCGTCCTGCGTGGTTCCGGTGTCGAAATCGAACCAGAAGGTCCCGCACAGCGTGACGGTGTCCGAGTGGGCCACGATCGATCCACCCGATCCACCGCTTGCTCCGGGGCGTGACAACCAGCACGGGTTGCTGCTCCCGAAGGTGTAGGTGACCCATGCGATCTCCAGGTCGCTCGCCGAGCGGCCGATCACCTTCCCCTTCGCATAGTTGCCCCGTGCGGTCCACACGGCGAACACGTCACCGGGGGCCAGCTGGTCCCCCGGGCCTTCCGTCCCATCGAGCGGAAGGGGAGAGAAACGGTATGTCCTCAGGTCCGCGACGCGGAGTCGACCGAAATCGCTGACCCGGTCCCCCTGGGTCCCGGTCTCGTCGGTGATGCTGGCGAGGTAGGAACCCACCGGCACGACCCGAGCACCCGTCCAGGCGATATCCGCTCCCGATCCGTCGGTCTTCCCGGTCTGGAGATCGAGGGATTGGCCCGCGTGGAGCGTGGTCGAGTCGGACTGCGCCACCACGAGGCCGCTGGGTTCCGAGGACGAGTTCGTGGTGGGCGAGACGTCCGTCCTTGGCGAGGCAGTCGGTTCGCTGGGTGATGGGGGCCCGGCCGCTTCCGGCTCGAGCCGCACCAGCGAGTTCGGGTCGTTGGGGTCGCTGCCGATCACCCAGGACGAGCCGAGTCCCGCGGCGTTGGCGTAGCCGCCGCGGGAGATGGTCCCGATGACGGCGTTCGTCGCTGGGTCGACGAGCACCGTGCTCTCGGGGGTGAGGACCCACACGGTCTCGTCGGTGGCCGCGACGTCCAGCTGGTAGCGGTCCGGGGCGCTCCAGACCGGTCCGATGGTCGTGACCGAGTTCGTCGCGGGGTCGATCCGCTGCAGCATGTAGTCGGGCCCGATCGCCCACACCGAGCCGGCGCCGGACGCCAGCTCGCCACCGGTCCCTGCGCGGACTCCCGTGACGACGGCGTCGGTGGCCGTGTCGATCCGATCGATCGTCCCGTCCTCGTCGATCATCACCCAGAGCGATCCGCCCTCGATGGCCAGTCCGTGCGGGTCCGCGCCGGAGACGGGGATCGTGTCGACGACAGCGTTCGTCCGGGGGTCGATCTTCGTCACGGTTCCCTGGCCGTAGTCGGAGACCCAGACGGCGCCCGCTCCGGCGACGATCCCCGAGGCGTGCTTGGCCGGGATCGAGGCGACGACATCGTTCGTGGACGGGTCGATCCGCTGGACCGTCCCGGCAGGCTTCGCCACCCACACCGCCCCCTCGCCGGCGACCACCTCCAGGTACCGCCCCGGACCGACCTCGATCGTCGCGACCACCCGGTCGGTCGCGGGGTCCACCCGGGAGACGGTCCCGTCACCGGCGTTTGCCACCCACACCGCCCCCTCGCCGAAGGCGACCGCAGAAGGCCGCGTTCCCACGGGAACGGTGACGATGCCTCCTTGCACTCGCGGTGTCGGATTCACCGCGGGCCTCTCGGGCGGCGCCGAGTCGAGCAGGTGTGCGGCACCGAGGGCGCCGGCAGCGACGACCCCCAGGCCGACCAGGCCAGCCACGCCGTTTCGGGCCAGGCGCCGCTTCGCCCGTCGGACCGCGCCGGGAGGCTCGGGGCCGTAGGGAGGAATCTCCTGCGCCATGTCCTGGAGCAGCCCCCGCAGTTCGTCGTCGCGCATGTCAGTCGTCATGTGATTCACCTCGGACGTTCGTTCGGAGGGTCTGGACCCCCCGAGTGACCAGGGATCGAACCGTCCCCCGGGGGCACCGGAGGATCTCGGCGATCTGTTGGTCGGGGAGATCCTCGTAGTAGCGCAGGACGATGGCCGCCCGTTGCCTGGCCGGCAGTGCCAGGAGGGCCTGCCGCATCCCCTCGCGCGCCACGACATCGGGCTCCTTGAGGGTCCCGGAGGGGAACGCGGCCTCCCTCGCCAGGTACGACCGCTCCACCGATCGGCGACGGAAGTAGTTCTTCGACAGGTTCACGATGGTGCGCCGGAGATACGCCTCGAAGGCGCCCCTGTCCCTGAGGTGGGCCAGGCGGCCGACCAGCCGGGCGAACGCCTCCTGGACCAGGTCCTCCGCGAGGGCCTCGTCGCCGGTAAGGAGGTACGCCAATCGCCGACCGTAGGGTGCATGCCGCCGATACAGTTCCGCCAGGCCGCTCAGGCCCGATCCCGCAACTCCCTCGAGGTCGCGGCTCATCGTCGTCTCTCGGCTCCTCATCACACCAAGGACACGCGGATCATGGCTTCTGCTGCATGTGCAACCGAGATCGTGGTCGCGTCGCGTGGAGATTGCGAGCGCCTACGCCGCCACCCCCGCCGCCACGAGCTCGGACCGTACGCGCCGTGCGGCCCGCGACATACACTCCGGATCCTCCGGGCCTTGGAGGCGAGATGGGAGAGCACGGCGGGATCCTGGCGGCGCGGGCGCTGCAGGATGCGGGCGTGACCACCCTGTTCGCGCTGCCGGGGGGGCACAACCTGCCGCTGTTCGAGGGGGCCCGCGTGGCCGGCCTGCGGCTGATCGACACGCGCCACGAGGAGAACGCCGTGATGATGGCCGAGGGGTGGGCGCTGGCCACCGGCTCGGTCGGAGTCGCCTCGGTCACCGCCGGCCCGGGATTCACCAACGCGGTGCCCGGGATCGCCGAGGCCCACAAGGCCGGAGCGCCGGTCGTGGTGCTCAGCGGGCGGACGTCGCTCCGGCAGCGGGGGCGGGAGGCGGTGCAGGACCTCGATCAGCTGGAGATCGTCGCGCCCATCACCAAGTGGCGCGAGCAGTGCCTCGCGCCCGAGCGCCTCCCCGCGTACGTGCGCGCGGCCGTGCACCACGCGCGGGCGGGCGCCCCGGGAGTCTCCTACCTCGAGATTCCCCAGGACGTGTTCGGCTCGCACGCGGAGGCGGCTGCCAAGGCCTGGCCGGAGGGGTTCGTCGATGCCCGGCCCGCGGCCGATCCCCGGGAGGTCGAGCGCGCAATCGAGGTGTTGTCGACCGCTTCCAGGCCGGTGGTTGTTGCCGGGTCCGGCGCGTTCTTCTCCGACGCGTCCGAGGCGCTGGTCCACTTCCTCGACCGAACGGGCGTCCCCGTGATCACGACCAGCGCCGCACGGGGACTGGTCGACGACGACCACCCCCGGTGCCTCGGCGGGCTGGTCCACGCGGGGATCGCGCTGGCGTCGTCGGACGCCGTGATGGTGCTGGGATCGAGGTTCAACGCGAACCTGCTGTGGGGAGGCGCGCCGCTGTTCCCGTTCGAGGGGCGCATCGTGCAGGTCGACGTCCGTCCCGAGCACATCGGCGGCGAGCGGCTCCCCGACGTCGGCCTGGCCGGCGACTGCTCGGTCGTGCTGCAGCAGCTGACGGAGGCGTGGCCGAACCAGCCCTCGGCGCTGGACGGCTGGGTCGAGCAGGCGGACGGCGGGGCCCGGATGTCGCGCGAGCAGTGGGCGGCCGAGTGCGACCGGCCGGCGAAGGGCCTCCACCCCGGCTGGCTGGCCCGTGAGACCGCGGTGTTCGCCGAGTCGCTGGGCCCGTGCACGACGGTGAGCGACGGCGGCGACAGCGTCCTGTGGGGCATCGCCTTCTTCCGGGCCCACCGGCCAGGGACGCACTTCTACATCGGCTCGGCGCTCGGCACACTCGGCATCGGCCTGCCGTTCGCCATCGCCGCCAAGGCCGCCCGGCCTCAAGAGCCGGTGATCCTGTTCACCGGCGACGGCGCATTCGGCCTGTCCGCCATGGAGCTCGACACCGCGGCGCGCCACGGCCTTCCGGTCGTCGTGGTCGTCGTGAACAACGGCGGGTGGGGCGACGTCCGCCACGAGCAGCGGGCGTTCTACGGCGAGGAGGCCGACCTCGGCGCCGTGCTGTCGGGCATGCGCTACGACTGGCTGGCCGAGGCCGTGGGCGGCCACGGCGAGCGGGTCGAGTCACCGGAGGAGCTGCTCCCCGCCCTCGAGCGAGCCGTCGACTCCGAAACCGTGGCCGTGGTCGACGCCGTCACCGACCCCGACGTCATGAGCGACCTCATGAAGAACCTCGGCGGCATGGACGTGATGTAGCCGGGCGCCGAGCGGGTCGGGCCGCGTTTGACCCGCGGGGCGGACAGGCTAATCAGGAAACGAAGCCCGCATGCCCGAAAGGAGTTCGCGCATGGCCCGGACGCGGACCGTCCTCGCCCTCGCCGCGCTCGTCGCACTGACACTTGCGCTGTCCCCCGCCGCAGCCGCAGCGGCGATCTCGGATCCGCCGGTCCCCGGCGCCGAGCCGTTCGAAGGCGGGTGGGTGGTCCCCGTGTCCACCGACGGCCCGGCCTGACGGCGCGGGCGCGCCCGGCGACTCGGGCAGCGGCGTGGAGGCGACGCTCGGCCCGGCCGTGGGTGACTTCACCCACCTCGTGATCCTCGACGGCCAGATCCTCCCGGGCATGTTGGCCGGCACGAAGATGACGAAATTCCTGAAGATCGCGTCGGGCTGGACGCTCAAACGGGGAAGCCTGATCCCGGTCTGACCCCGACCGGCGCTCAGCGCAGCGCGGCCGCGAGCGGCCGGGCCAGGTCGCCGCGACCTGCCACCCGGACGTCTCCCCCGAGCCCCAGCCACTCCGAGAACCGCCGGAGCTCGGCGGCGAGCGGCGGCACGACGCCGGCCCGCTCCCGGGCGTCCTCGATGTGCGCCGACTGCACGAGCAACGCCCCGTTCTTCCGGTCGGACTTGAGGTCGACGCGCGCCACGAGCTCCTCACCCAGCAGGAACGGCAGGACGTAGTAGCCGTGCGTCCGGAGGTGGGCCGGCGTGTAGATCCCGATCCGGTACCGCATCCCGAACAGTCGCTCCAGGCGGTCCCGGAACCACACCAGCGAGTCGAACGGCGACAGCAGCGCGGCGGCCCGGACCCGCCGGGGGACGCGGACCTCGGCGTGCAGGTAGGCCGGGCGGGTCCATCCCTCCACTTGTACCGGGAGCAGCGTTCCCTCCTCGACCAGCTCCGGGAACCGAGGCCGGGCCTCCGGCATGCGGATCCGGAAGTAGTCCGCAAGGTCGGCGGCGGTCCCCACGCCGAGGCTCCGGGCCGCGATCGCCAACAGTCGGCGATGCGCTTCCTCGGTTGGAGGCTCGGGGGCGTCGAGCGCATCGGGGGCGATGACCCGCTCGGGCACGTCGTACCGCCGCTCGAACCGGACGCGCGAGGAGACGGCGACCTCGCCGGCCCAGAAGAGGAACTCGAGCGCCGCCTTCCCCGCCTTCCAGTTCCACCCCCAGCCGGCCCGGAGGCGCTCCCCGGAGTCCTCGAGGTCGGACACCGCGAGCGGCCCCCGCTGCCGGACCTGCTCGAGGATCGCGCGGATGTACTCTGGGCGCTCCCGGTGCATGCGGGTCATGCTGCCCCACGCGTCGCCGGTGGTGGCGCGCGCCATGTGCCACCGGAACAGCGGGTACATGGGCATCGGGATCAGCGACGCCTCGTGGCCCCAGTATTCGAAGAGCTCCCGGTGACGGTAGGCCATGTCGTCGAGCGCGGCCCTTGGGTATGGGCCGAGGCGGGCGTACGGCGCAACGTAGTGCGAGCGCGAGACCACGTTCACGCTGTCGAGCTGGATCAGCGCGACGCGGTCGAACACCCGCCGCAGGTGCCGACGGTCCGGCCGGCCGGCCGGCGGGGAGTCGGCGAACCCCTGCGCGGCCAGCGCGATCCGCCGCGCGCGTTCGATCGAGAGGGAGTCCACGAGCCCGCGAAGCCTACCGACCCGGGACGACACGCAAGTCGCGCCGGCGGTTCAGGCGGACGCGCGGACCGAGTAGATGGGCGGGAGGTGGTCGGTGACGAGGCGCCACGTGCGGCCCTCGTCGGCCGAGCCGAAGACCTCGCCGGACTCGGCGCCGAAGTACAGCCCGAGCGGATCGGCGCCGTCGTGGCCGAACGCCTGGCGGAGGATCGTCAGATAGGCATCCTCCTGGGGCAGCCCCTCGGTCAGCGGCTGCCACGACTTCCCGCGGTCGCCCGTCTCGTACACGCGTACGTGCCCGTCCGGCGTGACGCGATCCTGGTCCGTGGCCAGAGGGATCACGTAGGCCCGGTTGGGGTCGCGCGGGTGGAGGACCATCGGGAAGCCGAAGTCGCTGGGCAGCCCGGTGTCCGTCCCGATGTCGCTCCAGGTCTCGCCCGCGTCGTCGGAGCGGTAGACGCCGAAGTGGAACTGCAGGTAGAGGGTCTCGGGCTCCGGGGAGCGGTGCAAGTTGTGCACGCACAGGTCGAGGACGTCCTCGCGGGCCTCCTCGGGCACGTACCGGGGCACGAGACCCTTCACGCCCCGGTGCCAGGTCCGGCCGCCGTCGTCGGTGATCCACACGCCGACCGCCGAGATCCCGATGGCGAGCCGCTGCGGCTCGCCCGGCCACGGAGCGATCGAGTGCAGCGCGAGGCCACCGGCGCCGCCGTTCCACCGCGGCCGCGTGGGGTCGTCCCACAGCGCCCGGTTGAGCTCCCAGGTCCGGCCACCGTCCTCGCTCCGGAAGAGGGCGGCCGGAGCCACGCCCGCCCACAGCACGCCGTCCTCCACGCCGGGTTGGACGACCCAGGTCCTGGCGACGGAGGCGTCGGTGTCCTTCGGGAACGCCGGACCGGCCGCCTGGTCCCATTCCCCGGTCGGGTCGTCCGTCAGGAAGATCCGCGGGCCGTGCTGGCCGTGGGTGACGCTCGCGTAGTACGTCTCGGTCCTCGGGTCCCGCACGGCGTACTCCACGTCCGTGCCGGCGAAGGCCCTGGCGGCGACCTCCATCGGGCCGCCCCGCTCGCCGCGCAGCACGAACAGGCCCTTGTGGGTCCCGACCAGGAGCTCGGCCGGGTCCGCGCCGCCGGAGATGGCCGGCAGGATGTGGATCCGATCCCCCACCCGGACGGCCGCCTCGAGCGGCGCCCGCTCCCCGTTCAGGAACACGTTCACGTGCTGACGGATGTGACCCCGCTCGTCGCGGATCCATCCCACCAGCCGCGGGTACTCCCCCTCGAGCCGGCCGAGCACCTCCTCGACCGTCCCCCCGTCGACGTCGACCGACGACCGGCCGGCGGCCAGGTCCCTGAGCGGTGAACGAAGGTGAACCGTTGCCATACGCCCTCCAGCGATCTCTGTCTGCACGGAGGGCATTATCGGACGCACCGCCGAGTGGCCGCACACGGGGTGGCCAGGCGCACCGGAATCAGGCGGCGACGGCGCGGTCGGCGGCCCACGCGCGGAGCCGGGCGATGTCCTCGGCCCGCGAGCGCGACAGCGGAACCGTTCCCCTCAGCTCGGCCACGACCGAATCGGTCGTCACGTCCGCGCCGGAGGCGAACGCCCGGTACAGCGCGCCCACCACGGCCGCCTCGATCTCGGCGCCGGAGAACCCGTGGCTGGCCGCCGCCAGCGCCGGCAGGTCGAACTTCGCCGGGTCGCGGTGCCGGCGCTCGAGGTGGGACCGGAAGATCGCCGCCCGCTGGTCCGGCCCGGGAAGGTCCACGAAGAAGATCTCGTCGAACCGGCCCTTGCGCAGGAACTCCGGCGGGAGGTGGGAGACGTCGTTCGACGTCGCCACCAGGAACACGCCGGGCATCCGTTCCTGCATCCACCGGAGGAACGACCCGAGCATCCGCTGGGCGACCCCGCCGTCCGAGTCGCCGCCCACCGCGAAGCCCTTCTCGATCTCGTCGATCCACATCACGACGGGCGCCATGGCGCCGGACTGGTCCAGGGCCTGCTGCAGGCGCCGTTCGGACTCCCCGACGTAGGAGCCGAACAGGCGGGCCGGGTCCAGCAGCGCGAGCGGCATCTCCCACGCGCGCGCCACGGCCTTCGCCATCATCGACTTCCCGCAGCCGGGTACGCCGGTCAGCAGGATGCCCCGGGGAGGGTCGATCCCGAACTCGGTCGCCCCGGGGTCCATGGCCTTCTTCCGGACCGCGAGCCAGTGCTTGAGGTGCTCCATGCCGCCGACGTCGTCGATCGAGGCCGGCGTGTCGACGATCTCGAGCGTTCCGGCCTCTGCGGCCGACTCCGCTCGGGCCGTCCGGATCCGCTCGACGTCGGCGGCGTCGAGCCCGCCGTCGTCGGCCGTGGCCCGGCGGATGAGCCGCTCCGCCTCCCCCGTCGACAGCCCCCGGACGGCGTCGACGAGCCGGGGGACGTCGGCGGGCCCGATCCGAACGGGAACGCTCGCCGCCACCAGGTCCGCCAGGACGCGGTGCACGGTCGCCTCGAGCTCGGCGACGTCCGGCGCCGGCTCGACCCACGGGAGCGCCAGGTCCGCCAGCTCGTCGGGGACCGCGTGGCCGCTGCCCGTGACCACGAGCGTCTGCCCCCGCCGGGCGGCCTGGGCGATCTCCTTGACGCGGCGCAGCACCAGCGGGTCGGCCAACAGCCCCTGGGCGTCCGTGAACACGAACACGCCCGGTTCGGTCAGCGTCTGCACGAATCCCAGGGCCTTGTTCGGGTCGACCGTGTCGTACTGGGACTGGTACCCCGTGCGGGCCAGCCCCCGGGTGGCCGACCACGTCCACAGCGGGGCGCCGACCGCGTCCGCGGCTCCGCGCATGAGCAGCAGGAAGCGCGGCTCGTCCCGCGCCTCCACGACCAGCAGCGGATAGCGCGAGGCGAGCAGGGACTTGAGGTCCGCGGCAGCGTCCATGGCCCGAGCAGTATGCCCGTCCTCCGGCCGGGCCGAGGGAAGGCCCCGACCTCGCGTTCCGCCCCGCCGGCGGTACCCTGGCCGTTCGATGGGCGCGTTCGACGACCTTCCGGAGATGCGATCGGTCGACCTCGACGGGCCGGTCGCCTACCGCGAGTGGGGCGAGCACCGGCCGGAGGCCCCGACGTTCGTCTGCGTGCACGGCCTGGGCGGTTCCCATTTGAACTGGATGGGCGTGGCACCGGGGCTCGCGCGGACGGGCCGTGTGCTGGCCCCCGACCTGGCGGGGTTCGGCTACACGCCGCGGGCCGGCCGGAGCTCGAGCATGGCGGCCAACCGGGAGCTGCTGTCCCGGTTCATCCGGGAGATGGCGGAGCCGCCGGTGGTGCTGGTGGGGAACTCCATGGGCGGCGCCCTTTCCCTGATCCAGGCCGCGTACGAGCCGTCGAGCGTCCAGGGCCTGGTGCTGACCAGCCCGGCGCTGCCGTGGGCCCGCGGCGGGATGCCCTCGGCGCTCGTGCTGGCCGCATTCGCCATGTACCGCATGCCGCGCCTCGGGGAGTGGTTCGTCCGATCCCGCAGCAACCGCCTCGGACCCGAGCGGCTCATCGAGGAGGGATTCAAGCTCGTCATGGCGGACCCCAAGGCGGTGGACCCGGCGCTCGTCGCCGCCCACGTCGAGACCGCGCGCCTGCACGCCGACGACCCCGACTCCATCCCCGCGTTCCTCGAGGCAACGCGATCGATGCTGCACACCGGCGAGCGCAGGGAGTTCGTCGCGGAGCTCGTCGAGCGCGTCCGCGTTCCCGTGCTGGTGATCCACGGGAAGAAAGACCGCCTGGTGAACGTGGCGCTCGCCCGGCAGGTCGCGGGCGGCCGCCCGAACTGGCGGCTCGTGGAGTTCGAAGGGGTCGGCCACGCCGCCCAGATGGAGGCGCCGGACCGCTGGGTGGCCACGGTCGAGCAGTGGCTGGCAGTGACCGGTCTGGCGGAGGCGGCCCGGGCGGACGCGGTCTGACCGCGCTCAGACCCCGGCGGCCTTGGCCAGCTCGTCGACCGCTTCCTCCAGGGAGGCCGCGAGGAAGTCGATGTCCGGCATCAGGTCCCAGTCGCCGGTGAAGCCGAACCCCATCGTGCCGGCCAGCGAGGTGACCGCGATCGACAGGCCGACGTTCTCGGCGGTCGGCATGACGGGGTAGTTCGCCAGCAGCCGGGCGCCGGCGATGTACATCGGGACCTGGGGGCCGGGCACGTTCGAGACGACCAGGTTGAACCACCGTCCGCGCGAGACCAGCCGGGCGGCCAGGGCGTGCAGGGTCGGCGGGGCGTACGTGCCGAGGTTCATGATCGCGTCGGCCCCCACCGCCATCATGGAATCCTTCAGGCCCTTCGTGCGCTCGGTGATGCGGTGCAGGCGGTTCACCGGGTCGATGGGCCCGACCGGGAGGTCGACGAAGACCATCGAAACCCGGTTGCCGAGGGCCATCTTCTCGTCCTCGGTCCGCACGCTGACCGGGACCATCGCGCGCAGGGTGCGGCCGCGGGTGGGTTCCCGTCGCGCCTTGAGCAGCTTCGACAGCGCGCCCGAGGTCGTGGCAAGGATTACGTCGTTCACCGTGCCGCCGGCCGCGTTCTTGATGTCCTTGAACCGCTCGACCGGCGAGTCGGCCATGGCGAACCGCCGGTTCGGGCCGACCCTGCCGTCGAACGGTCCCTTGGGCGGGGCCCCCATGCCGATCAGCTCGCGGACCCCACCCAGCGCGGTACCGACGCCGGAGAGCATGCGCACCGGGGTGCGCAGCGCCGCCTGGACTGTGCCGGTGGCGGCGGAGACCGGGTTGCGGACCTGCTCGGCCACGGCGGATCGGAGCAGCTCCGCGCGTGACGGTTCCCGCTCCGGGACCCACGGCTCGGGGACCGGGATCTGGGGCTCGGGGGTGAAGTCGAGCAGCACGGTGGCGATGTCGATCGCCGAGATGCCGTCGATCATCGCGTGGTGGACCTTCGTGAGGATGGCGACCAGGTCGTCCTGCAGGCCCTCGACGAAGTACATCTCCCACAGCGGCTTGGTGCGGTCGAGCGGCCGGCTGGCCACCCGCTGGACGAAGTCGGTGAGCTCCCTGCGGCCGCCCGGCGCGGGGAGCGCGGCCCGCCGCAGGTGGAACTCGACGTCGAAGTCGGCGTCGTCGACCCACACCGGCCGGGCGACGTTCCCGGGCACGAACACCACCTTCTGGCGGAAACGCGGCACGAGGTGCAGTCGCGACGTGATGACGTGCGCGAGGTCGTCGAACTTGAGCGTCCCGCCCGGCCGCTCCGACGGGTCGAGGATGCCCACGCCCCCCACGTGCATGTGCATGGACGGCCGCTCCAGGTACAGGAACGAAGCGTCGAGCCCGGACAGTCGCGCGGGGGCCACGTGGCTACGGTACGCCGCGCCCGGTGGACCCTCAAACGGTCGACCGGCGCGCCACGGCCGTCGGATGCTAACGTCCGGCGCCCGGATCGGCTGACGGCCGTGGGGAGGTCATGCGTCGGGATCGGCGGCGCCTCGGCGCCATCGCGTTCGTGCTCGCCCTGATCGGGGCGGTCGCCGTCGCCGGGCTCGTCGTGAGGGCGCCCGCGGCCCGGGCCGACGACGAAGGGGCTCACGTCGAAGCCCAGGACGACTTCTTCCAGCAGGAGTTCGTGCGGGTCCCGGTGGGGGCCACCGTCGATTGGGCGAACACCGGGCGGAACCCCCACAACGTCATCGCCGACGACGGCTCCTTCGCGTCCGACACCCTGACGCCGGGGTCGGGCAGGTTCAGCGTGACCTTCGACCACCCGGGCGCGTTCCGGTACTACTGCTCGTTCCACGGCGGGAAGGGCGGCCTCGGCATGAGCGGGATCGTCGTCGTGGGCGACGCCACGGTCCCCGGCAGCGCATCCGGGGTGGGGCCCGGCCGGGACCAGCCGCCGGCGAAGCCGGGGACCACCATCCGCGTCCCCCAGGACCGCCCCACGATCCAGGCGGCGGTCGACGCCGCCGAACCGGGCTCGCTCGTGCTGGTCGCTCCCGGCATCTACAACGAGGCCGTGCTGGTCACCAAGCCCTTCCTGACCATCCGCGGCACCGATCGCAACCGGGTGATCCTGGACGGGGAGTTCCGTATGCCGAACGGAATCCACGTCGTCGAGGCCGACGGCGTGGCCATGGAGAACATGACCGCACGGCACTACCTGGCCAACGGGTTCTACTGGTCGAGCGTGTTCGGGTACCGCGGCTCGTACCTCACCGCGTACGACGACGGCGACTACGGCATCTACGCCTTCGACTCCCGGTACGGCCAGTTCGACCACTCCTACGCGAGCGGCCACCCGGACTCCGGCTTCTACATCGGACAGTGCCAGCCCTGCGACGCAGTGATCAGCGACGTGCTGGCCGAGCACAACGCGCTGGGCTATTCCGGGACGAACGCCGGCGGGAACCTGTCGATCGTCAACAGCGAGTGGCGCGACAACATGGCCGGCATCGTCCCGAACACGTTGGACTCCGAGAAGCTTGCGCCGCAACGGAACGTGCTGGTCGCCGGGAACTACGTCCACGACAACAACGACGAGGGCGCGCCGGCCAAGTTCGACGAGTACGCGGCGTTCGGCATCGGCATCGTCGTGGCCGGCGGGCGCGACGACACCGTCGCGAACAACCTCGTCGAGGACCAGCGAACCTTCGGCATCGCCGTGCTGCCGAACCTGGACCAGCGCCTGTGGACGACAGAGCGGGTCGTCGTCAGGGACAACGTCGTGCGGCGGTCCGGGCGGGCCGACCTCGCCCTCGGCGCCCCCGCCGGCGAGCACGACTGCTTCTCCGGCAACGACTTCCACACGAGCCTGCCGCCGGCCGTGGAGCTCCTGTACGGCTGCGGCGCGAAGCTCGGCGCGATCGGCGGAGGCGACCTCGCGCCGACGATCGGGTCGCTCCTGCGATTCCTGCAGGGCGACTCCGGGAACTACCCCCACGGCGACTGGCACGACCAGCCCCAGCCGCCGCCCCAGCCCCGCATGCCGGACGCCGCCGACGCGCCGCCCAACCCGGCCATCCCCCAGACCGCTGTCCCCCAGCGCATCCAGATCCGCGACGCACGGACGCTCGACGTGAGGAGCGACGGGCACGACGTGAGCCAGGAGGTCACCATCATGGGCATCCCGACCGCCACCTCGTGGTGGGGACTGTTGATCGGCGTGTACGGCTACCTGCTGCCGCTCGTCCTGTACGCGGCGTGGGTCTCGATCGCGCTGTGGGACCTGCTGCGGCAGGAAGCGTTACCGAACGGGCGGCGCATCGCGTGGATGGCCGGCATCCTGCTGATCCCGTTCCTCGGCCCCGTCGCGTACTTCACGCTCGGCCGCTCGCCGATCCCCCGCTCCCTGCGGCTGATGCTGGTGGGCGGCGGGCTGGGCGCCTACCTGGTGTTCGCGATCATCGGGGCCCTGGCCGCCGGCTGAAACGGCACCCGAGGGGCCTCAGGACTCGTCCGAGTGGTGGTGGTCGCCGGGGTCGGGGTTCACCTCCGGGCCCCGACCGGGGCCCTTGTCGGCGGGCATTCAGCAGCCGGGCTCGCCGTGGTGGCCGCAGCACCCCCCAAGCGTCACAGCCGCGATGACCCGGTTCTTCGCGGTCTTCGCCAGCTTCTCGGGGAGGGGGTCCGTGCTGTTCCGCCAGTTCTCGGCGTAGTCGTGGACGTAGTCGGAGAACCGGCGCCGCCGCGGCTTGCCCTTCATCGTGGCGAAAGCGTACGCCGCCCTGCGCCCGGCCGTGTCACGGAACGTCCGGCTCGGTGGCCGGCGCCCGGGCGGCGCGGGCCAGGCTGGCGGCCACCGCGCCGACCAGGATCAGCGCGCCGCCGCCCACCACGCCGGGCCGGATCGGCTCCGAAAGGAACAGGAACGCCAGCACGGTGGCGGCCAGCGGCTCGGTGGCGGCGACGACCGCGGTGCGCACCGGCCCCAGCCGGCGGAGACCGGAGAACAGGCACACGAACGCGCCCGCCGTCGCGGCGCCCATGCCCACGAGCGGCGCCCACTGGCGCAGGCCGTCGGGCGCCCGGACGTTCCCCGAGACGCCGGCGTACACGGCGAGCCCGAGCGAGGCGAACAGGCTGACCCACATGGCCCCGGCGAGCGGCTCGGTCCGCCGCAGGACCCGGTCGGCTCCGAGGAGGTACCCCGAGTACACGCCCGCCGCGCCGAGGGCGAACGCGACCCCCAGGCCCTCGATGGCCAGCCCGCCGCCCGACAGGATCACCAGCGCCGAGCCGCCCACCGCACAGGCCAGGCTCCCGCCGACCAGGATGCCGGGCGCGCCCTGTCCCAGGGCCATCGACCCCAGCGTGACGAAGATCGGGTACGTGAAGAACAGCAGGGTCACGGCGGCGGCCTCCCCGTGGCGGACGGCCAGGAAGAACAGCGACGCCTCGACCGCATAGCCGGCGACGGCCAGCCCGGCGAGCGGCAGCCGCTCGTCACGGACCGGGAGCGCCGGACGGCGGAGCGCGGCGAGCGTGCCGAGCAGGAGGAAGGCGGCCACGCCGAACCGGATGGCCAGCATCGCCGGTACCGGCATCCCCCTCGGCCCGTCGGTGACGATCCGGCCCAGCACGACGACGACGCCGAACTGCAGCGAGGCCAGCACGATGAACAGCCCGCCGGCGGCGTCGGCGCTCCGCGCGGTCCGCATGAGCGCGCATCGTACCGGCGGCCGGCCCCCGAGCCACGCGACGTTCGTCGCACCGCCGAAGGGGGAATGATGGGGAGGCACCGCCGTGTCCTGGGAGCCGCCCGCGACCGGCCGACGAACCCATGAACGACACCGACCGCGACGAGATCGTCGTGTACTCGACCAGCTGGTGCGCCGACTGCCGGCGCGCCCGACGCGTGCTGGACCGCCTCGGTGCCCGGTACCGCTGGATCGACGTCGACGAGGACGAGACCGCCGCGGAGACGGTGATGCGGATCAACCGGGGCCGGCGGACCGTCCCGACCATCTTGTTCCCGGACGGGTCGATCCTCACCGAACCCTCGGACGCGGAACTGACGGCGAAGCTGGCCGGCTAGTCTGGCCCAGACTAGCAACTGAAAGGGAACGGCCGGCCGGCGAGGAGGCGATGACGATGAGCGCAGCGGCCCCGTCCACGGGGAACGCGGTGGTCCACCGGTGGGGTCGGGAGCACGCGCCGGGCCCCGACTCCCCCCCGGACGTTCCGAGACCCGGCTGGCTGGCCACGGCGAAGCGAACGGTGAAGCGAATGAAGCGCGACCGGGTGTCGCTGACGGCAGCCGGCGTGGCCTTCTACTGGTTCCTGGCCGTGTTCCCGCTGCTGATCGCGGCGGTCGGCATCCTGGCGCTCGCCGGCGCCAGCCCGCACCAGGTGAGCAGCATCAACGATGGTATCCGGACCGTGCTCCCGGGCAGCGCGGCCACGGTCCTCACCCAGGCCGTCGGGCGGGCCACCACCCAGGCCGCCACTGCCGGCGGGCTGACCGCGGCCATCGTCGGCGTCGCGCTCGCGCTGTGGAGCGCGTCGTCGGGGATGGCGGCCGCACAGACCGGGCTGGACGTCGCGTACTCGGTGCCGGAGGACCGGAAGTTCCTCAAGAAGCGCCTGGTGGGCCTCATACTGCTGCTGGGGGCGCTGGTGCTGGGCGGGATCGCGACGGCCCTCCTGGTGTTCGGCCAGCCGATCGGCGAGGGGCTGAAGGGCGCGCTGCCGCTCGGCGACGCGTTCCTGATCGTGTGGACCGCCGTGCGGTGGGCGCTGACGATCCTGGCGCTGCTGACGCTGTTCGCGCTCTTCTACCACCTCGGCCCGAACCGCAAGCCTCCGTCGTGGAGATGGATCTCGCCGGGCGGCGCGGTGGCCATGATCATCTGGCTGGCGGCCTCGGTCGGGTTCTCGTTGTACGTCTCGAGCTTCGGGGGGTCCTATGGGACGACGTACGGCTCGCTGGCCGGGGTCGTGGTCCTCGTTCTGTGGCTGTACCTGTCCGCGCTCGCCCTGATGATCGGCGGCGAGCTGAACGGCGAGCTCGAACGGGTGCGGGCGCAGCGGGACCGTAGCGACGCGCCGGCGCCCGAGCCCGTCGGGAAAGCCGGCACCGCCTCGTTCGCGGCCGGCCCGCAGGTGGCTCGGCGCCGCAGAGCGTGGCCCCGGGTGGCCGGCCGGAGGAGCGCGTAGCCCGGGCTCGCCGCCCGGCCGCTCAACCGAGCCCGTGCCCGGGCTCGAGCCCCGGTGGAGGGTAGGGCGCTCGCATCGGGCGGAACCGGGAATCCTCCTCGCCGAGCAGCTCCGCGATGTCCAGGAGGAGCCGTTCCCGCCTTCTTCCGGCGATCAGCTGGATGCCCAGCGGGAGGCCGTCGCCGGACAGACCGCTCGGCACGGCCAGCGCGGGCAGGCCGGCCAGGTTGACCGGGCGGGTCAGGGCGGAGGGGCCGCCGCGATGGATGCCCAGGTACACACCATCCCTCACCTGGACCTCGTCCGAGTCCGCAGGCGGCGCGGGGAACGGGGTGGTCGGCGCGACCAGCACGTCGACTGCGCGCAGCCGCTCCGCGAACCACGCCCCGATCTCCTCCGCGCGCCGGCGGGCGGCCATGCGCTGCTCGCCGGACAGCGACGCACCGTGCTCCAGGTACGAGCGGGTCAGCGGGTCGAGCAGCTCGGGCCGCGCGAGCAGGTTCCCGTGCACGTCCGCGAACTGCGACCACGCGAAGTCCGTCCAGGCCTGCAGCGCGTTGTCCAGCCCCGAGCCGTCCACCCGGTCCACGGGGACGCCCAGACGCTCGAGCGTCCCGGCCGCGGCGCGCACGCCCTCCACGACCTCGGGCTGGATCCGGTCGAGGAACCAGCCGCCCAGCACGCCGGCGCGCGCGGGGCGCTCCGGCGGGCCGTGCCTGTCGGCCCCGGCCAGGACGTCCCACGCCAGCCGGAGGTCGGCGACCGAGCCGGCCATCGGGCCCGGGCAGTCCATCGACGGCGCCAGCGGCATCACGCCGTCGAGCGGCAGCGCGCCGTGGGTCGGCTTCAGCCCCCCGATGCCGCAGAACGACGACGGGATCCGGATGGATCCCCCCGTGTCCGTCCCCAGCGCGATCGGAACGACCCCTGCGGCCACCGCCGCCCCGGAACCGCCGCTCGACCCGCCGGTGATGCGATCCAGGTCCCACGGGTTCGCCGTGGGGCCGCACGCCGAGACCAGGTTGGTGGCCCCCGCGGCCAGCTCGTGCATGTTCGTCTTACCCACGACGATGGCCCCGGCCTCCTTCAGCCGGCGGACCACGCCGGCGTCGGAGGTGGCGACGTTCCCCCGGTAGGCCAGCGAGCACCCGGTGGTCTCCTCCCCCGCGACGTCGAACAGGTCCTTCACGGCGACCGGCACCCCGGCCAGCGGCCCGACCGGTTCCCCCTCGGCCACCGCACGCTCGATGCGCCGGGCCTCCTCCATGCCCGCGCCGAACAGCAGCTGGGTGAACGCGTTCGTGGGGTCCTGCCACACCTGCACGCGGGAGAGCGCCCGCTGGACCAGCTCGACCGGCGAGACCTCGCCGGCAGCGACGGCGGCGGCCATCCCCACCGCGGTCTCGAGGTCCCTCATCCCGCCAGGAACTCCCGCACCCGCTGCACCAGCATCGGCAGCGCCGCGTACATCTCCGCCTCGTCGCCGAGGGCCACCAGCTCGCTGTTCGGGAACAGCTCGTCGAGCGTTCTCGCCAGGTGCGCGGGATGGACGACGTCGCCCTCCCGGGCGATGAGGAACACCGGCGTCTCGACCTTCCGCAGCAGCTCCCGGTCGCGCACGGGGAAATCGGTCACGATCGCCCGGATCGCCCGGCCCAGCGCGGGGGGGTCCCTCAGGTCGTCCCACGTCGTCCGGTCGAGGTCGCGGAGCCACGGCGTGGCGACGTAGAAGGCCACCCGGTCGGGGTCGTCGAGGATCCGCTCGACGGCCTGCTCCTTCGGGAGGGTCTCGAGGGCGTCGGCGTACCGCAGGAACCGCTGGGGATGGCGGAACGGCTCGTCCAGCCCAGCCGGCAGCAGCAGAACGACCCGGTCGAACCGGTCGGGTCGGTCGCAGAGGAGGTGGCAGATCGCGCCGGCGCCCATGGACGTCCCGACGGCCCGCGTGGCGCCGTGCGCGGACGCCACCGCCTCCAGGTCGCCCGCCATGTCGGCGAACGTGAACCCGTCCTCCGGCGCCCCCGAGTGCCCGTGGCCCCGGAAGTCGAACCGGACCTTGGTCCCGGGCAGGAGCCCGGTGAGCATCGCCAGCTCCCGGCAGGAATTCGTCAGGCCGTGCGCCAGCACGGTGACCGGCTCGCCCTCGCCATCGACCTCCACGTGGAGCCGCACGCCGCCGTTGTCGATCTCCACCAGGCTCCTTTCGAGGTCGCGCGTCAGCCTACGCCGCACCCCTCCGGCGACGTCCGCCTGATCGAGTGAGCCCGTCTGGGGCGGTCAGGGGTCGCTGGGCTCCTCGACGTCCTCGATGCGCTCGCGCTCTCGCCGGTCCTCGAGGTGGGAGTCGCCGACCGTCTCGTCGTCGAACCGGACCTCGACGTCCTCCTCCGGCCGGCGCTGCTCGGCCATGGCGGCGCGCCGGTAGGTCCGGCGGTCGGCCTCGGACAGCGGCGGCTGCGTCAGGCTCCGCGGCCACAGCCGCTCCTTCCGGACCACGTTCACCTCGGCCGCGTACAGGGTCAGCTGGGCGCCCAGGTACATCCACGTCAGCAGCCCGATGACCATGGCGAACAGCCCGTAGACCTGGTTCGCCGACTTCAGCTGGTGGCCCACGATGTAGCCGCCCGCGGCCTGCAGGACCAGCCATCCGACGGCGGCCACCAGGGCGCCCGGGAAGACATCGCCCCACGTGAGTCGCCGCGCCGTGAGGATCCGGAAGGCCAGCATGAAGACGCCGAGGTTCAGGGCCAGCGACAATGCGTAGCCCCCGATCTTCGCGAGCAGGGATCCCCCACCGGCCGCCGCGACCCCCGCGACGATCGCGGAGGCGATGCTCGAGATCCCCAGGAGCACGAGCATCAGCAGGGCCCGGATCCGGCTCTTCCAAAAGTTCGGCCGCTCGCGCAGCGGGACGTCCCACACCCGGTTCATCGCGGTCTGCATGGCCTGCATGACGCCGAGCCCGCCCCACAGCGTCCCCAGGATGCCCACCGCCAGCGCCACCCCGCTGCCCGAGATCGAGTGGACGTTCTTCTTGATCTGGTCGCCGATGATCGGGAACTGAGCGAGCGCCGAGTCCAGGATCGACTTCTCCAGCTTGGTGTTGCCGTGCAGCACGAACCCCAGGACCGTGACGAAGACGAGCAGCAGCGGGAACAGCGAGAAGAACCCGTAGTACGCGACGAGCGCGGCGAGGTTCCCGGCCTGGTCGTCGCCGAACTTCTTCACCACCCCGAACGGGAAGGCCAGGGCCGGATGCCGCTGCTGGAACGCGTCGATGCGCCGGATGTTCCGCTCGATCGCGTTCATGACACGAGCGTTCCCTGCCGCCCCGGGTGGGCAAACGAACAGCTACGAGTGGGTCCTCGCTCGCTCCGGCGCCTCGGGCTCGCCGGCGCCGGGCTCGGGCTTCGGCGATGCCTCCATCCGCCGGTCCCCGTCCGGGGGCGGCGCGAACGCCTCGCGCCCCAGCCGCCGGGCCCACGCCGCCGTCAGGAGGCCGCCGGCCAGGAACAGCACGCCGGCCCCGATCATGAGCGCCCGGGCCCGGCCCGTGCTCCACAGTGCGAACAGCACCAGCGCCGGCGCGATCCAGGCGAGGTTGTACGCGACGTCGAAGAAGCTGAACCCCCGGCCCCGGTACTGGTCGGGCAGCGACTGCTGCATGATCGTGTCCGCGGAGATCTTCCCAACGAAGTAGCCGAGGGCCGCGACGAACGCGACGACGGAGAGCCCGATCGTCGAGCGCACCCCGCCGAGCGCGACGAACCCGGCCCCCGCGGTGACCATGGCCCCGACGATCAGCCGCGGCGGCGGGACGCGGTCCTTCAGCACCTGCGCGGCGACGAATCCCAGCCCGGCGCCGACCGCGGCGGCCAGCCCCGCGACGATCACCGCGCTGTTCGACGACTTCCCCCCGAGGATGTCCCGGGCCTGGAGCGCGAAGACCAACGAGCCGAACGACACCAGGGTCCGGAGCGTCAGGAAGGACGTCACGCCCAGCGCCGCGGCCGGGCGGCGGCCGACCTGGCGGATGCCCTCGCCGATGTCGCGGAGGATGCGCCGGGCCTCCTCGGCGAATCGCGCCGCGCGCCTCCCCTCGGCCAGGTCCCGGGTGCGTGACGCGAACCCGGCGCCGACCGCGTACACGATCGCCCCGGCCACGATGACCACGCCGGCCGACGAGAGCTTGGTCCCGACCAGCGCGATCCCCGCCCCGGCGAGCTGGAACACCGCCTGCCCGGCCTGGGAGATCGAGTTGCCCTGCATCAGGTTCCGGCCGCCGAGGACGCTCGGCATCGCCGCGGACTTGATGGCCAGCACCAGCCGGGTGGACGCCAGCGTGAGGACCAGCGCGCCGATCAGCACGGGGTCGGGCAGCGAGTTCGCGCCCAGGCCGATCACCACGATCACGGCCGCCCGGAAGCCGTTCGCGAAGACCAGCAGCTTCCGTCGGTCGAACCGGTCGATCACCACCCCCATGAACGGGCTGATCACCATGTACGGCAGGTAGGTCAGCAGGACCAGCGCCAGGATGTGCCGGGGCGACCGGGCCTCGTCGAGCGAGAAGCCGGCCTTGCCTCCGAAGGCGATGGTCTTGGCCAGCGCTCCCTGCACCACGCCGTCTCCAAGCACCGCCAGGAACACGGCGCCCATCAGCGCTCCGAAGTTGCGGTTGGCGAACAGCGAGACCGACCGGCGGGCGAACGGGACCACCACGGCCCGGCCCCGCTCGCGGCGGCGGGCGAGCACGTGCAGCACGGCGGCCGCGCCGCATGCGAGCACCACCGAGGCGATCCCGTCGGCGACGCCGAACGGCGTCCGGTGCACCGCCTTCACGAGGAACGCCGCCGTGATGGTCATGGCGAACGAGATCCCGGGGACCAGCGCGAGCCTCGACGGGAAGTCCTCCAGCTGGAACCACCGCATCGCGATCAGCCCGGGCGCGAGCAGCAGCAGCGCCAGCACGAACAGGACACGCAGGATGTGGAGCGGATCGGCGAACAGGCCTTCCGGGTTCGCCAGCGACCGGGCCTCGGACCGGCCCGCGGCCAGCCCGGCCGCCATGGCCCGGTCGTCCACCGGTGCGACGTTCGGGCCGGTCACCACGGCGACGTCGGGCGCGACCTTGGGGTACCGCTCCAACGCCTGTTCGTTGGCCGAACCCACGTTGAACCGGCCCACCAGGAACGCCGTGGGAGCCTTTTCGTACGGCGCCAGCTGGTGCCGCATCTCGGCGAAGAACCCGACCGAGACGCAGTCGTACACGCGATCGAGCGGAGCCGGCTTGCACCGATCGAGGTCGATGTGTCCAGAGGGCCGGTTCGCCAGGAAGTCCGGAAGGTCACCGAAGTAGATCGCCGACCGCAGGGCCTCGTCGCCGTCCAGACCGGACCGCGCCACGTTCGAGAACGTCTTGGCCCACCCCCAGGCCTTCCGGTCCCGGCGGTAGTCGATGACGAACACGACCGGCCGGCCGGGGTCGGAGGCCGCCACGTAGGCCTGGGCGGCGGCGAGGCCGGACCGGGTGCCGGGGTCGAGGAACCGTGCCGTGAGCGCCTGGGAGTTCCAGTTCGACTCCTCGAACCCCCGAGCCATGACGAACCCCAGCCCGGCAAGGATCACCAGGGAGACGACCACGCCGGCGGGGCGGCTGCGCCGGCTCGCCCACCGGATGGCGACCCAGGCCCCCATCCCCGTGAGCAGCATGATCGCCAGCGTGGTGTTGAAGAACCGGTAGTACGGATAGGTCAGGCCGGCCAGCCAGCCGAACAGCCCGAGCAGCGGGAACAGCCACAGCAGCGACATCCGCGGGTACTCGTCCATCGGTACTCCGCGCTTGCGCTCGCGCCAGGTGGTGGCGGCGACCGAGCCGATGGCGATCGCCGCCAGCGGGCCGGTGACGACCGGCTTCAGGCTCCCCACCCACTGCCCCAGGGTGTCCTTGAACGCCCCCATCGGGTACGGCGGAGGCAGCGCGGCGTCGGCGAAGGGCGCCTTCACCCCCCAGACCCCCAGCTTCCACATGGCGAGCCCGGCCACCGCGCCGGCGCCCGCCGACAGCAGCACCGCGGCGTCGGAGCGCCAGGTCTCCCGGATCGAGAACCGGCTGGTCAGCAGGTGGAACCCGGCGCCCGCCACCAGCACGGCCGCGAAGATCGCGGTGGTGGTGGGGTGGGTGATGGTTGCCATGAACAGCAGCAGCGCGATCGCCGACCGGGCTCCCCACGAGCCCTCCCTCGCCGGGCGCATGAACGGCAGCGTCAGCGCCAGGATCCACAGGCAGGTGATGTTGTCCATGTACCCGACGTAGGGGATCGTCAGGAACAGGGCCGCCGACGCGAAGAACGTCATCAGCAGGGCGACCGGGTCCCGCCGGTGGCGCCACGCGAACGCGGCCAGCGCCAGCGATCCCAGCGTCGGGATCCCGACCATCACGAGGATCGAGAACGAGTACCGGTGGATGCCGCCCATGCGCATCAGCCACGCGCCGGTGAGCGGCATCGACACCCGGTAGCCGCCGGAGAACATCCCGAACGGCCCCCACTCCCGGACGACCGAGGAGGGTGCCGTCGCGGTGAGCAGCTGGGCGCGCCACGTGTACCAGGCGGGGTCGCGGGTGGGCGCCGACAGGGTCGGGTGCAGAAGGAAGTTCCACCCGAACAGCAGCAGTATCAGGATCGCCGAAGCCAGCAGCAGCCACGGGCTGGCCAGGAACCTGCTCCCGGCGCGACCCGGTCCCTCGGGTGTGGCTGCGCCTGGAGGAGCGGCCTCGGTCACCGCCACATTGCGTTCCATGGTCATCAGGTCGGCCGTTCCTTCGAGAGATCCGGGTCCGGCGGGTGCGGAGTCGGCCCGCCCCGAAGTTCGGCCCATGGTACCCGCTCGCTGCCGCCGCCCGGACCATTCCGCCGGCCGACCCGGCGACCCCGCTTGCGACGCCCCGCACCTCCGCTGGCTGGCGCGATCCGACGTCTGGGCCTGGAAAACGGCGGACACTGCGCCCACAATGCGCCCATGGTTTGGGGGAACCTCACCGGCCGGCCGGGCGCATGACCGACGACTCGCCGGGCACCACGATCAAGGCGTTCCTCATCGCCGACGTCCGCGGCTACACGCTGTTCACCCAGGAACGGGGCGACGAGGCGGCCGCCAAGCTGGCCGCCAAGTTCGCGGCGATCGCCCGAGAGGCCGTGGCCGCGCGGGGCGGCGAGGTCATCGAGCTGCGCGGCGACGAGGCCCTGGCCGTGTTCGACTCCCCCCGCCAGGCCATCCGTGCCGCGATCGACCTCCAGGACCGGTTCGTCGAGGAGACCCTGGCCGACCCGGCCATCCCCCTCACGGTCGGCATCGGGCTCGACGCCGGCGAGGCGGTCCCGGTGGAGGGCGGATACCGGGGCGGCGCGCTGAACCTGGCGGCCCGCCTCTGCGGCCAGGCCGGGCCCGGCGAGGTCATGGCCAGCCAGGAGATCGTCCACCTGGCCCGCCGGATCGACGGCGTTCGCTACGCCGACCGGGGACAGGTCCGGCTGAAGGGGATGT